>Ga0187855_10001612_pt1 | contig 17749 bp, 16 predicted proteins | sample June2016WEW_8_10_2_FD_132969 | JGI IMG/M metagenome (GOLD analysis project Ga0187855, IMG submission 132969) | Peatland microbial communities from SPRUCE experiment site at the Marcell Experimental Forest, Minnesota, USA - June2016WEW_8_10 | ecosystem: Environmental > Terrestrial > Soil >...
GCGGTGAGAACAGAATAGCCGCACGAAACCAGGGCGTCTGCTCGGACTTCATTCCAGCGGGAGTGAGGAAAGCGGACTGTGGATGCCGTGCCGTTGATCAGCGGATGCTCGCTGGATTTCTTGTAGTCGAAGACGCCGAATTGCTTGTCGGGTAGCGGACAACGATCGATGCCGTCGCTGTGAAGGACGCTGGCATGCGCGGCGAGGCAGGACAAGACTGCGGACGTGGTGTTGCTTTCCGCCCAGTCGAAGACATTCGCCATCGTGCCCCAGTACGGTTCGTTGCGGAGATTGGGCTGGCGGGGTTCAGTCCCGGTGATGATTACCCCGTCGAATTTGGCGTTCAGAAGATCGTCGATGCCGTAGTAGTGGCTGCTCAGATGGAGTTGCGCGCGATCGGTGCGGATGATCTCGGGAAGCGAGTACAGCCTGATGAGCACGGGAACATCGCCGGAGGCGGAGTCCAGGAGTTCGAAAAACTGGAGTTCGGTGTCTTCCAGCGCGGGATCGGGCATGTTGTTGATGAGAGCGATTTTGAGGCAATCCGCCGAGCTGCCGTGGTGTTCGCGGGCGCCTCGCGGGGACATGTTCTTCTTCTCCGCCCAGCGAGCGGGAACGCGGCCTCCATTTATCATCAGCGGCATAACGAGCCTCCCAAGTTGCGGGACCAGAAATTCGTGTTCATCAGGCGGCGGCCACCGCCAGCGCTTGCTCGAGGTCGGCAATGATGTCGTCGATGTGCTCGATGCCGACGCTGAGGCGAATCATCTCCGGCGTCACGCCCACCTTGGCTTGTTCCTCCGGCGTGAGTTGGCGATGCGTCGTGGACGCCGGATGGCAGGTCAACGATTTGGAATCGCCCATGTTGACCATGCGCTTGAACAGGCGGAACGCATCGAAACATTTGCGGCTGGCTTCGAAACCGCCCTTCACTCCAAACGTGAGAAGCGAGACCGCATTGCAACCCAGATAGCGATTGGCCATCGGATAGAGCGGACTATCCGGGAATCCCGCGTAGTTGACCCATTGCACGACGCGGTGATCGCGCAGATATTCCGCCACTTTTCGAGCGTTTTCGACGTGGCGCTCGACGCGGAGGGCCATCGTTTCGATCCCTTGAAGCAACAAGAAAGCGTTGAAGGGCGATAGGGACGCGCCGGTGTTGCGCTGGCAGACCGTGCGACACCGGGCGACGTAGGCAGCTGCCTTAAAATGCTGGGTGTACACCAAGTCGTGATAGCACGGCTCGGGCTTGGTGAGCATGTAGTAGCGGTCAGCGTATTTGGTCCATGGAAAATTGCCGCTATCGACGATCATGCCGCCGATGGTGGTGCCGTGGCCGCCCATGAATTTGGTCATGGAATGAACGACGATGTCGGCGCCGTATTCGAATGGGCGAAGAAGAATTGGCGTCGCGACGGTATTGTCGACGATCAAGGGCACGCCATGTTTGTGCGCGACGCGAGCGAGGCCTTCGATGTCAGCGACATTGCCGGCGGGGTTACCGACACTCTCGCAATAGACGGCGCGGGTATTTTCGTCGATCAGCTTTTCGACGTCTTCGGGACGATCGCTGGTGGAGAAACGGCCGCCAATTCCACGTTTCGGAAGAATGTGCTGAATCAGCGTGTAGCTGGCGCCGTAAAGCTGGGGAAGGGAGACGATGTTGGTACCGGCTTCAGCGATATTCATGATCGAATATTCGATCGCGGCCATGCCGGAACTGACACCGAGCGCTTCCGCACCGCCTTCGAGGGCAGCGACGCGCTTTTCGAGAACGGCGTTTGTGGGGTTGCCGATGCGGGTGTAAATGTTCCCTTCGACCTGATTGTTGAACAGGGCAGCGCCATGGTCGGCGCTGTCGAACTCAAACGCTACGGTCTGATAGATGGGCACAGCCACGGCTTTGGTGGTCGGGTCACCGTCGTAGCCGGCGTGAATTGCGAGCGTCTCTCTCTTCATACGTTCGGCCTCAGCGGTGCTATGCGGTCCAGCGTGGCTGTTGCGCCCTGACGAGCTGCGAGAAGGATGCTATTTCCGCGGCTGGCGGCCGCGCCCGTCAAGGTAGCGAACTCAAGTCCAGCGTCGCATCGAGGCCGCCGATGGTTCTTACTTCGTGGTGGCCACGACGCTGGAAGCCGGAACCGGAGCTGCACTTCGACCGATGGCTTTCCTTAGGCACTGCGTAAGGTGGCGCGCCGCAAAGTCGGCACCGAAGGCAAAGCGCATGAGCGGACCGAAGCTGTGCGCGGCTGCGATTCCGACGAAATAGAGACCCGGAATCGAAGACTCGTAGTTGGACTTGAGAACCGGAGTCCGTTCCAAGGACTTGATCTTCGAGCGAATGTCCTCGCTGAGGAAGGTCAGGCGCGACAGATCTACTTTGTAGCCCGTGGCGGTGATGACGTGCCCGGTGACGATCTCGCGCTGGCTGCCGTCTGCCGTGCGAACGAAAAGATGAACTTTGCCGTCGCGGATCTCCGCGCGCTCCGGAGTGCAACCGAGCTGGACCGGCACTTTGCCGTCGACGCGGTCCTTGGTAAACCACGGAGCCGAGGGGCCCAGGTGGCGACGGACGATTTCGAGCCGGAGGTTCTTGGGAAGATAACGGAACAGGGTCGGAAACTTACAGAACAGGGTGGAGCGCAAGCCATCGCCGAGTCCCGACTGCGGATGGCGAATTCTTTGCCACAAGGAGCGAGTGTTGTTGAAGTGCGGCTTGCTATGGAATTTCAGCGCGGGTTGGCGAACGACAAGTTGAGCCTTAGCGCCGGAGTCGTGCAGCTCCGCGACGAGGTCCACGGCCGAAGAACCGCCGCCGATGACGGCGACGTCGCGGCCGCGGAACTTTCCAGGATCGGAATGGCGAAAGCTATGAGAGACGAATTCGACCGGCAAGTTGGCCAAGGCGGGAGGCATGTATTCGAAGTGGGTGATCCCGACAGCCATGACGACGCGGCGTGCTGTGAAAACTTCGCCATCGTCGAGGCGCAGCCGGAAGCCATCTCCGGAGCGTTCGATGGAAACGACCATTTTTTCTTCCAGGTCGGGAACCATGCGCTCTTGGAAGGTCAGACCGTAGGAGGAGAAGGTGTCCAAACGGACGGGAACAGTGGCGTCTGCGTACTCGATGCCACGTTCGGCGCAGAATTTGCCCAAGGTCAGAGTCCCGTTGGGATCGGAGATATTGGAGGCAAACCCGTCTGATTTCAATGACATACCCTTGGGCATGTGGGAAAGCCAACTATCCATGGGACGTCCAAAGATACGAAAGGGAATGCCACTGCCCCGTAAATGGGCGGCAATCGAGAGGCCGTAGGGTCCTGCGCCGACAATCGCTATTTCTGTCATGGTGAGGGAGCTGCTCCTTGTTGATCGCCCAGCAATCGGGTTTGCGGCATTACCTGCCGGCAGGGCCCGACCATTCGATCCATCGGGGATAAGAGAAGCAATTGGAGTGCCGCTATCCATATATTAAAGTCTTTAGAATCAGTATATTGACGTCAGAATAGGGGAGTTGAGGGGAATTAGTTGTCCCTTTGGGACAACCGTTTGCCCATAGGGGTGACCAAATTACTGCACGGCCCCCTTAAGTCTTGCTGCCGAGCTTTCTTGCAACGTATGCGACCACGCTGTTCACGGAATCGAGATTCTCCGGAACGACCTCGTCATCTTCCACGGTGATCCCAAAATGCTCCTGGAGGTAGGCGACGAGCTCGAGAGCGCCGGTGGAATCGATTACATTGCCTTGGAGCGGTTCGCCGTCACGGAGGGCTTCGGCATGGCCAGACAGGAAATTGTTGACGAGAAAGGTGCGGACGTCACGGTCGATGTCTGTGGTGTTCATCATTTCTGCGAGGGATCCTTTGTTATCGGTTTAGGACTGCGACGCCAAGAGGCGAGTGCAAAGGGCACCCACCCGCGCGACTTGCTCATTTAGACTATCGAACCCATCAGAAGTATATCAACAACGCGTAGCTAGCTCGGAGAATTTTGCCCGGCCAGGAAGCCGCCGTCGAGAACCAGGGACTGGCCGGTCATGAAAGACGCGCGGTCGGAGCACATCCACAGGACGGCTTCGGCGATTTCCGCGGGTCTACCAAGGCGGCCGATGGGATGGCAACTGAGGACGTATTTGTGGACCGTCGGAACACGAAGGGTCCTATCCGCCATCGGAGTCTCGGTAAATGCGGGACACACGGCGTTGATCCGAATCCCGCTTTTCGCGGTTTCCAGCGCGGCGGTCTTCGTTAGCCCAATCACTCCGTGTTTACTCGCACTGTATGCTGCTGCCCCCGCGGAACCGACCAGGCCGGTAATCGAGGCCATGTTTACAATGGCTCCGCCACCGCCCTGCTTGAGCATCTGACGAATTTCGTATTTCAGGCACAGCCAGACGCCCTTGAGATTTATGGTGATGGTGCGGTCAAAGTCTTCTTCGGATTGCCGGGCAATGTGCGCCCAGACACCCTCGATCCCGGCGTTATTGAAGGCGAGATCCAGGCGGCCAAATCTCTCCACGGTTTCTTGGACGAGCGTCTCAACTTCGGAGGCTTTCGATACGTCGGCTCTCAGAAACAGGCCTTCGCCGCCAGCGCCACGGACTAGCTCGATGGTTTCGTTGCCTTCGGGTTCGCGGCGCCCCGCGACCACCACTTTGGCTCCCGCCTTGGCGAAGAGTACGGCGGTGTCACGGCCAATACCGGAGGTCCCACCGGTCACGAGCGCGACTTTGCCTTCCAGATCTGCTGTCATGGTTTCCTCAACGACGCCAGCCTCTAGAAGTGCCGAGTGTGGGCCTTGCCTCGAATCTTCGTCAATCGGGTATGATCGAATACTCTAAGGGAGAAAGGCCGATGGGCGCTTCTGGCACGCACAATGACAAACTTGTAGGCACGTGGAAACTGGTGTCCGCTTCGAGCACGACCTCGACCGGGGAGAGAAACGAATCTCCCTTTGGTCTCAGCCCCGTAGGGTTCCTCAGTTATACCGAAGATGGCAGAGTAACCGCCCTGATCAGCCACGGCGGACGGAAGTCGCTGCCTGTCAGTGGTGGGACCTTGGAAGAACAGGCTGAAGCGTTCAAGACTTTTTTTGGCTATGCCGGACGGTACACGTTCGACGGTGACATGGTGACCCATGGCGTCGAAATCTCATCGATCCAGAACTATGTGGATAAGGATCTGGTCCGCCGGGTGAAATTCGATGGTGATCGAATCGTGCTGGTTGCACCGCCGACGCTGGCGAACGGAAAAATGCAAACCTTCGAACTGATTTGGCAGCGTTTGCAGGCCGCCTTCGGATGACGTCTTCCCGCGATCGGTTACAACGCAACAGCTCGAACAAGGTTCACATGACGACCGGGAGTGTTTTCAGGCCCCTGAAACCAAATGTAGAAGCCCACTCGGGTCGCGGACCAGTAAGCTTCATCTCCGGAAAACGCTGAACCAGGTTCAGGATCGCAATCTGTCCCTCCAACCGCGCGAGTTGGCTTCCAATGCAAAAATGGGGCCCGGCACTGAACGCCAGATGCTGGTTGTTCAGCCTCTTGAGGTTTAACTGATCGGGTTCCTTAAATTGTTTGGGATCCCGGTTCGCTGCACCGAGCATGCATAGGATCGACCAGCCCTTGGGTATGCGCTGGCCGCAGACTTCGATCTCTTCCTTGAGCACACGAGCCGTGAATTGTACGGGGCTCTCATAACGCAGAATCTCCTCGACAGCGGCGCGAATCCCCTCCGGTTTCTCTCGCAGCTCCGCCGTTTCTCGAGGGTGCCGCAGAAGCGTATACATCCCGTTGCCGATCAGGTTTCGAGTCGTCTCGTGCCCTGCGAAGAGGAGCGCGATACACTGCGCGTATAGCTCTTCTTCGGTCAGCACTTCTCCTTCTTCCTCGATGTCAATGAGAAGGCTGATGAGGTCGTTTCCTTTATTGCGCCTGCGTTCCGCCACGGTCTTTCGGAAAAAGTCGGTTAGCTCGATGAGAGCGTCTTGCGCGGCGCGTGCCTGCTCCACGGTGCGATTTGGATTGCCTCGAAATACCGCGATGGCCCGCGACCAGTTGACGAAGGTGTCGTGCAATTCCTGCGGTATTCCGAGCATTTCCGAAATGATACGCACTGGCATGGGGTTCGCGAACTCGCGCATGAGTTCGACTTCCGAGCCGTGGCGTAGCGGCGTTAGCATCCGATCGACGATGGCTTCGACTTGCGGACGCAAGCCTTCAATCGCGGCGGGCGAAAATCCCTTGTTGAGAAGTTTGCGCAGGCGCGTGTGCTCTGGCGGATCCATGAAAATCAGCCACAAGCCCAGCATGCGCGCGAGTTCGCTGAACTCGGCCTGGCGGCTGAACGGCAGAGGCAACAGCATCTGCTGGGCGCGTTTGGCCGAGAGCCTGGGATCTTTCGCAATCGAGGAGCACTCGGCGTGGCTGAAAATGGACCATACTGCCCATTTGCCGACATCCACGTAATGCAACGGACCTTCTTCGTGCATGCGCGCGTATGTGGGATACGGATCCTGCAGAATTTCGTCGCTGAAAACGACTTTTTTGCCCGGGGCGATAACCTTGGACAACCTTCACCTCTTTGCGAAATCAAAGTTCAGGCTATTAGACGGCGGTTACCCACTGAAGTCGAGTTTAACATAGAGCTTCGCGCCAAAAGCTCACGGGGTCCCTCCAGCTGATCTGTGACCCAAGCGATAATTAGTGGAACATGCGAACTCCAAATCTGTGGTTGCACTTACTCGTTGGTTCTACCCAATAAAGGCATGAGCGTAGTGTCTCCATCAAACGGAGAGGCATACCAAAGCGACGGCTCCGTCAAGGCTTCGTGCAAGGAAGGATTCGCGGTTTTGTAATAGAAAGGGCACGAAGGGTATTTCCGCAGGAAAGGATCGGACTGAGAGCAGACGGCGCGGATGCTGGGCGGAAAGCCCAAAATCTCGAGAATGTGGCTGCCAATACGTTTTCCGTGCTGATGGGCAGCCGCGCACAGGGCGTTGAGCGTGGCGGGATCGTCGTTCTTGGCGATCATGTCCGCAACCATAGAACGCCGAACGCCACGAGTTTGCACCGGATCGCTGCGAACCACGATGTATCCGAGGAGTTCTTCGCCGGAATAGCAGCAAAAGAGGGCCGTGCTGCCCTTGTCGTCCGGAGTCTGGCAGTGCCACCGGAGTGTGCCGGGCGAGCGGTCGGCGAGCAAGCGCGGAGCTTCGTGGAGTTTCGCCTCCCAAAGTGTCTGGAAATCGTCGCCGATTTCGGCAACGCTGATTTGTCTAACAGTGAGAGAGGACTCGCGGCGTCGCGGCCACCGCCTGCGGAGTACCTTGTCTGTTCCCACGGCAAGTGTGGCGAGAGCGCCAGCCAGGCGCGAGACGCCTGGCCCCAGTTGCAGTTTCGCGATGACCTCCTGAGCGAAAGGTTGAGATCGCAAGACCCAGAAAAGCACTTCGTAGTCCAGCTGGGGAAGAGGGCTAGATCTAAATGCTTTGGCGATCCTCCCAACAGCCTCAATGGCGGTTGTCGTGAGGTAGAGATCGACGAATGGCTGGCGATAGAAAGCGGCATTCAGCGTAAAGCTGAGCATCCGGTGCGCGGGCTCAACGACGAGCCCGTGACCGGTGACGGCGAGTAGCTTTTTGCCGCCGAAATGATAAACGGACGCAATGTTTCCCAGGTATCCAACCACCCTGCCATCGGCTTCCAAAACCCAGCCGATCGGGAGCGCTTGAGGGCAGTGCTTCAATGCAGGATTGTCCCGCCAGAGTCGCGTCCAGTTTCCGAAGGAATCCGGGATGAGTCCCCAACGCTGCTTGAGCGCGTGGACAGCTTCGAAATCCGAGAAGAGTGCCTCGCGAAGTTTGGCTGGGCCGACTGCAGCCGCGGAATCCGCATGCGGATCGTCGGGCGAAGCCGAGGGCCTTCGTCGACGGCTCCGGATCCTATTCAGGATCGCTGCGACAAGCTTCCCTTCTACAGAAGCCAACGGATCGGCCACCTTTTCCGAGCGGGAATCGCGCCATGCGTTGGAGGCTGCTTTGACGCAGGCCCGATCCTTCCAGCCAGAGTAATCAAACCACAAGAGCCATCCGCCGACTTTTCCGATCTGAGGATGCGTGACAAGCGTCCTTCATAGTGCTATTTCGAACCAATAAGCGCCGTGGCGCCATCACGCGCGTTGTGTTCGTGAGCCGGGTTCGCGGCCGAAAGCAAAACGGAACGCGGATCTTCGAGACGTGGAAGTAGCTTCATATTTCGACCGATCACCGAGAAGCAGGCATGCTTGAAGCGGCGAAAAATGTAATCCCCGTTCCACCGGGTAATCTTGATGCAGGTGGTTTGAATGGGGAGGAATTCTTTCCATCTTTTTTTGACGTGCCAGTAGCACTTGTAGAATTCAGGCGCTAGAGGTCCGTAGCTCGTGTTATGGACCGTAAATGCCGAGACGGCATAGCAGCCGCGTTTTTGTTTGCGGGCCGACATGCAAATGTCGGTGCCGTAGAAGTGAAAGAGAGGAAGAGTCGGATCGAACCTCAGCCCCGAAGACTTGCGCAGGATTAGAATGAATTCATCGAGCGTATCGATGGCTGTTGGCCGCTCAAAAGGGCCACCGAGGATACCCAATCCGACGGAGTACAAGTATCCGGCATGAATGTCTGGATATTTTATGCCGCTGCAACCGAGCACACCCCAATCTGGGTCCGAATTTTCTAACATTTCCAACGATCGATTCAGATCGACCAGCCATCCGGTTGGAAAATACACGTCCTGGTGTGCGAAGACAATTAGATCCGTGTTCGCTTTTTCAATCGCATCGTTGTAGGCGGTTGACGCCGACGAAAAACCTTCTTGGATGATGAGACGGTCGGATGGAAGTCCCTTCAAACATGGGGACAGAGCGAAGTTCCGTTCAAATATGGACGCATCGCCGCTCCTGGAAACGACAAATGTCACATCAGGAGGGTTAAGAGACATTACAGGTTCTCCCATTTCTGGAATCGGTGCGAGAGTTTAGATCCTTTGATCTTCTCAATCGGATTAAGAGCTTAGGGCCGCACCTGCGGACCCGGCGAACCCTCGAGTTCTGTTTTCCCAGCCGCTTTGGTTTCGTCGGGTGACGGCGCATTCACCTCCAGCCCATTTTGCTTTGTCCGGGAGGCCCAACTCTTTAACAAGAGTCCGGTTCTGTGTCTAAATCGGTAGATCGGTGGCATCCAGTGATACGCGCCGAGCAGCTTCAATCTAAATTCCAAGTTCCAATCCGTCGGCGAGACGGAACACGATCCGCTGACGAACTCGTCTGGTTCGGAAAAAGCGAGTTGCGGCTTGATGGTAAAGACGCGTTGATACCCCGCCTGCTTGGCCAGATTCGCCAGCGACTCGTTGCAGCGTCCATAAGGAAAAGCAAAAAGTTGGACAGGCCGTCCAAGGACCGCTTCCAGGTCAATTTTTGAACGCTCCAACTCGTCTAGTGCATCTTTCTCCGTCAAGATTGACAAGTCTGCGTGAGTGATCGTATGCGACCCAACGGAAACCAAGTCGCGGTTGAAAGACTTCAGGCGTTCGGCATCTACAACGATCTCCCCATAGTCGGGGTGCTCTTTGTCTGTAATCCAGCCCTGACGTCGGCCGAGGTATCCGGAGGGTGCGAACAAAGTGGAAGGGATATTGTGTCGGGCCAATTCAGGCAAGGCGTTGTCGCATACGCTCACGAATGCGTCGTGAAAGACCACGGCCACGTGGTGAACTCCGCTTTCCAGGGGTTGTCTGTTGTCAGATTTGACTGGTCTGGCGCAACGCATCAGCACGTTCATTTGATTCGCAAATCTGCTCCGATATTGCGAGGGTACTGCATGGTAGTAGAGCACCACACAGGTGCCGGGTAGCTCAGTTCCGGCTAATTCTCGCAACCGGCACCACAACCAGTTCCCGGAATAGAAAATAAGACTGAAGGCGAGTTTGATGACTCGCGTCCCGGTGCCCCCCGTCTTTCGATGGAGTTCGTTCATAAAATTAACCTGGGCCCCAGGTCATGGTCTGGAGCAGGTCGTCTACGTTAGCTCTGTGGCCCAAATTGTTACTTTCCGGCATAGGAACGCTGAGAGCTTAGCTTAACGACCCTGTATTCCGCTGCTAATTCGCAGCAAACCCGAATGCGAAATATGAGTGAGTTACTTCAAAATTTCAGCATCTTTTGTCTTTGTTCTCTTCGCAGGAAAGCGACAAATTCGTCGGAAACCGGCCTCTGATCTCTCCGAATGTACGACCAGAAGAATCCCATCAGTCGCGCGCTGCCGCCGATGATGGCCGGCTTCTCCGGCATGCGCTGAAGGCATTTGAGGACCTCAAACAGCGCATGGCTGCCGAAAGAATAATCCATTCTTCCCTGACGGAACTTATGTCTAACCAGATTGTCGGCTTCTCCGGTATGTCTGTGATGGAGTATTTTGAGCTCAGGAAATGCTGCCACCATCCATCCTTTGATCTGCGCGGATACCTGAGCATGCCAGTCTTCCCCGCCATATTCCAGGACGGCGTAACCGCCGATCGCCTCGTAGCATTCGCGCCGGACTAATTGCGCGGCGTGCGCCACCGAATATACTCGGTTGGCCCTCCTGCTTCGGAATTCTCCGTCGGACTCTTCGCAAACAAACCCGCCTGCGATACCCAGTGATAAAGTACTCTCAAAGCGGGCGATAAGATCCTCGAAATAAGTGGACTGCACCGAAACATCAGCGTCAAGATTCCCGATGAAATCAAATTTCAAGTCTTGAAGTAACTCACAGCCTGCGCGAAGTGCCAAGACCTTGCGTCCGAAACTTCGGCCCGGCGCCCTCTTCATTCTCAGGAAGCGGATAAAACTGTGCTTCTCTGCGTATGTGTTGATGATTTCGTCGGTTCGGTCGACCGAGCCATCACTCACGATCACCCATCGCTTGGGTAACAAGGTTTGCGAGAGCACGGATTCAATCGTCCGTGCGATGTTCTCTTCCTCGTTGTATGCAGCGGTCATCAGGCAGTATTCGGCAGTTTGCCCGGGGCGCTGTTGTCTGGCTGCGATGTCTGTCAGTTTGTGAGGCTCTTCGGTTATGCGGGTCATACACGGAATCCGCGATCTTGAAATTTAGGCCAGATATTCGCGAAGGCCGTCCTGCCAAGGCTTGAATACGTTCAAGCCGCGATTCTTCAACCCCTGGTTTTCGAGCACCGAATACATCGGGCGGGGCACCTTGGCGGGAAATTCGTTTGGACCCGCGACCTCGAGCGTAACTTGCGTGTTCGTAAGGCGAAAAATCTCTCCCGCGAATGCATGCCAGGAGCAAGAGCCTTCAGCCGTGGCGTGACAGAGGCCATAGGCGTCGGAGCGGCTCAGCGCTACGATCTGTTGCGCGATCTCCGTCGTTCTGGTGGGTGTTACGAACTCGCTGTCTACTACCCGCACCTTGCCGCGCTCTCGGGCAAGCTTCAACATTAGCTCGACGAAATTCAGACCACCCTTCGCCCGGCAAGGGCTCTTGCCGTAGATCGCGGAGGTGCGAAGCACGAAGTGCTTGCCCCAGACACCGCGGACGAAGTGCTCGCCAGACAGTTTGGTGTTGCCATAGACGTTCAATGGCCGGGCGACGTCCGTTTCCTCGTAGGGACTTTGTTTGGCGCCGTCGAAGACATAGTCGGTACTTAGATGGATAAGCGTCGCGTCGATTTCGCGCGAAACCAAAGCCAGGTTTCTGGCGCCCAGTCCATTTACCGCGAAGGCTTTCTGTGGCTCGCGCTCGCAGTTCTCGACATGGTGCATGGCCGCGGTATTGACGACGACGTTGGGACGCAACTCTTTCAGACGATTTGACACGGAGTCGATATCGGATAGCTCGATGTCAGCGTGGGTGAGGGGACTCACGTCATCCCCATTGCGAACAAAGGCGTTCACGACATCGACGCCGAGCTGGCCGTCAGCGCCGATTACGGCGATCTTCATCGGTCGAGCGCACCCGTCAGGGAGTGGACCTCGATGGCAGCTTCGAGTTTCTTCAGCGACTGGATATTGGAATAAAGCGGATTGTCCCAGTCCTTGAACTTGTCCATGTTGTCGACGAGGCTTCCTACGATCGACTTCACGTCGCCCGTCGCGTGGAAGCTCAAAACGTTGCTCGCTTTTGCCGTGCTGACCTTGTAGTTGCGGAAATCCTGAATGTGTTTGATGTGGAGATTAACTTTGATCGCCAGGCGCTCTTCAACCGCGGTTCTCACCAGGTCGGCGACTTCGCCAACTGTGTAGTTGCCGGACGCAACGTTGAATATTCCCGACAATTTGTAATTCGCCTCGATCGCGCGCGTGTACGCGGTGGCCGCATCTTCGATGCTCAGGATAGGCCTCCAAATCGAGGGGTTATTGACGGTAATCGAGTGTTCTCGCACCGCGTTCTTGAACATAGTGTTGATAATCAGATCGAAGCGCATTCGTGGGCTGTAACCCGAAATGGTGCCCTTGCGAAGCGCGATGACGGAGAAGTTTTCGTCGGCGAGCTGCATGGCGGCCTGTTCGCCTTGCAGCTTGGAGATGCCATAGGGGTAGTGCGAGCTGACCGGGCGAGTCTCATCAAACAGCTCATCTTCCGTGTATCCGTAGACGGAGCATGACGAGGCGTAGATGTATCTCTTGATCTTCGCCTTCTTCGCCGTGTAGGCGAGGTACGCAGGAGCCGCCGCATTGAATATGAAGTTCTTGCTCGGCGAGAATTCCGCCATCGGGTCGTTCGATAGGCCCGCGAGAAAGATCACTTGATCGTAAGGCTCGAGATCCTCGACAGACAGGTGGAAGATGTCCTTTCGCAGGATGCCGACCTGTGGCGGCAGGTTGTTGCCAAACCAAAAGAGGTCGACCACGTCGACCTTGTAGCCGCGGTCGAGCAATCTCGGAATCAAGACGTTACCTACGTAACCCGCGCCCCCGGCAATAAGAATCTTCATCGTATTTGCTCCGTAAGTTGGATTCACAATTCCCATCAATAGCTAAAATTCGCTGCATCCGGTGAGGCCAGCCATTGCGCCAAAGTCTGTGCCTTCTTGTCTTTTTCTGACAGTTGAACTTCGCCTGCAGGCAACGGCCATTCAATTCCAATCGCCGGGTCGTTCCAGAGCACACCGGACTCGCCCTTATTGTTGTAAAGACCCGTGCATTTGTACTGAATCTCGGCAAATTCCGAGAGAACGCAAAAGCCCCTCGCGAAGCCAGCGGGCGCCCAAACTTGACGCCTGTTTTCGGCGGAGGCTTCGACCCCAACCCATTTACCGAGCGTTGGAGAACCCTTGCGAATATCCACGGCGACCAGGAAGGCACTTCCCAGCGTAACCCGCATCAATTTGCCCATGGGGGGTTCCCATTGGAAGTGTAGCCCGCGCACGACTCCGCGCGCCGAGCGGGAATGATTGTCTTGCACAAAGTGATACGGCAGGCCCAGAGTTTTAAATTGGTCCTCTCGAAAGGTCTCCATGAAAAATCCGCGACTGTCTTGAAAAACGTCGGGAACGAGTACGGCAACGTCTCGGAATGATCGGGACTCAACCTTTATTTCCATGATCGGCTCGGGGACCTTTCTCGCGATTTGTAGTCATGCACTCGGAAGACTTGCCAGGAAGGAGCATTGGGCACGCTCTGCTTCGCCTACTACCGCTCCAGCACCCGGTCGACCGGCTTAATATCCAGCTCCGGCTCCTCGCCATGTTCAACGAGCCTCACCAGGTCGATGCGGCAGTGCCAGTTAAAAAGAGCGCGCAGTAATTCCAGTTTCTTTCTGCCCGCCTCGGTCGGCCGGATCAGCTGACGCAATCCATACGCGCCGCGCCGCAATAGAGCCGACACGACGAAAGCCCGGCGGCAATTGCGTATCCCATTGATTCCATAGCACTTATAATAGTAGAGATAGCGCGTCACCGCGGCATCCAGCGCAAACGAGATCGGAGTGAACCGATTAATCGTGGACTGCCCACCTAGGTGAGTGATCGTGCAGCTAGGTGTGTATAGAACCGGATAGCCGGCTTCCCAGACGCGCCGGCAGAGGTCCGTATCTTCATAGTAGTAGAAGAATTGCTCGTCGAATCCGTGTAATCGTTTGAGCAGTTCGGCCCGCATGAGAATGAAGCATCCTGCCAGCCACCCCACAGTGCGTTCCGTGTCGCCCTTCCATCCCTCATATTCTCCGGGGTGAAACCAGTCGGACAGCCTTGCAAGCGGGCGAAGGCCCAGAGCCAGGCACCATTCCGATCGAACGCTGGGCAAAGGCCGGATACATGCCTGATAGCTGCCATCGCCATTCAACACCCGGCATCCGAAGGCGCCTCCCTCTGGATGTTTCTCTGCGTACGCAATCATATGGTCCAAAGTGCCGTCGTGAATGATGGTATCCGGGTTCAGAATCAGGATGTATTCTCCGCGACTCGCCTGAATCCCAACGTTGTTTCCTTTGGCAAAGCGGAGATTGACGCCGTTTTCGATCACTCGAACGGCAGGATATTGCTTCCGTATGAATTCGATAGAACCGTCTGTGGATCCATTGTCGGAGACAATAATCTCGAAATCCGTAGAATGCGTTCCCGCATAGATGGACGCGATACAATCGGTGATGACCTTAAGGTCGTTCCAGCAGAGGATGATGATAGACAGTTTCATTAGGTGGTTGGGGACGATTCGATTTAGGCTTTAGACCGAGCCATGACCTCGGAGAGGACCGGGCTCTAACTGCGAACGGAAAGTCTGTTCGGATTTTAGCATTCCGATGCTTACCTGCGGTTCTGGTTGCGCATTCCTCACGCACATGGTTGTCGTACAGATCATCGCCAGGATGGCGTACCACGCGACGATCGTCTGGTCGAAATAGCCAATTCCGAAAAAGGCGACTACGTTGGCGAACAGGGAGGCACAGAGTGCCCAAACAAACAGTTCCTGTTTTTTATCGCCCGCGGCGTCAGCAGCTTTCCGGGCGTTTCCCAGGTAGCGAAACCCGAGAATGATGATGGTTAGAAAGGCAAGTAGGGGAATCAGGCCCACAGTGTCAGCGATCCCCACGTATTGGTTGGATAGATCCCACATATCCCATCCCCAGGTTCCGTAATCCTTGGCCCCAACAAGCATCCAATCCCCAAAATGGCGTATGCATTGGTCTATGAGCTGGAAGCGATGATATGAGGAGGAGCCACCGCTCAAGTCGACCCTCGATATCAGATGCCAGACAGGTGCTTTCATCACAAGGTGGAGTGAGATGAGAGTAATCGCAATGGCCCAGCGGATCGGGCGCATGCTCCGGCGAAGAGGCCAGAAGGACAGGGCGAGCAGGCCACCCATTAATCCGAATAGGGCCGTACTGGAACTTGCGGCAAAGGGAGGTACCAAGGCAGACGCCAAGCCTAGCATGGCGTATTTGCGATCTTTGCGTTTTTTCCACCAAAGACCAGCGAACAAGGGCAGCATGATGCCGCCGAACGTTCCAGCCAGATTAGGATGACCGAAAGTTCCGGTAGCACGAAAGTGATCCTCCCGCTCAAGAACCTTTCCTGCTATCGAAGCTCGTGCCCCACCCAGCGCAGCGTATATCGGATTTTTTCCGGTCGCTTGTTCGTAGATCATGAGGACTGCCACTATCGCGGTAATCACTGCGAAGGCTCGAAGAACGCGCCTCACATCTTCTTCATCTCGAACCAGGAAACGCAATAAAAAGTATGCTCCAAAAGCGGTATACATGTTACCCAATTGGAAAATAACTTCCCCTGTTTCTCGCCATAATAGAACGCCATCCAGCGCGGAAATCACGGTCAGGGCAATCAACGCTTTGTCGATGCCATTCATCCCGCCGCTAAATATGTCTTCTTTGGATGTGAACTTTGCCCAAAGAATCCGTACTAAGCCGAAGAGCGCCAAAAGCCGGAGCATTGGGAAATGAAGAGGTCCGAGAACCAATATTTGGTCCGTCGGAATCAGCATAGCTCCAACCAGAAACGCTACCGTTGCTCGAGCACGGCTGGAGATGCAGATGATCATTCCGGCCAGAAGGACAAAAACCAACACGGTCGGATTCAGGATTGTTTGGCCAACCCCGCCGCCGAATTGCATCTGTTGGAATTGTTCAGGATCCACAACGACTTCCTTCTAGTTTAAGGCCGTGAATTCGCGTCGAGGTTGCCGCGTCCAGATATCGAGTATGTTCGAATTCATTACGCCAGTGCAACCAGCGGAATAACGTGTTGTCAAGATGACAAGGCGCGGAATCTACGTCTTGGCAGGCTCCACAGCAGAAATTTTCATCTGGGGAAACCAAGGCGTTCGGCGATAAGCGGCCATCCTGTAGCGCTCAATCTGCGCCAGGCCCCACCCAACGATGGAAGCTCCATACGTGGAACTCTCGCTGATCTTAAGTGCGCGCATTCTCCTTCTGGATCGCTGCAGTTCTCTACTTACCAGGGGAACTAAACCAGACCATCGTGAGTTCGACCGCAGCGTCACGAGGATGCGCTCCTGGATTCTAATCTCGTAATCGCACACTTTCTGTTTAGTGGCCTCATGGCCTAACGTTCGCTCTATCTTAGCTTGTCGGGTCGCTAGTGGCTGCCGAATAAACGCCCACGGACCCTCCAGCGAAAGGCGGAGCGCCAGGTCAGCATCCTCCATGAGCCGGAAAGACTCGTCGAAGCCGCCCAGTTTTGCCAGGACGTCTCTGCGGATCGCGATAGCCTGGTTAAACAGTATAAATCTCGTGGCGAGGATCTCGGTTACGTTCAGCCAAACGCCCTCATCGAGGGACGGCGCCACCGGTGCATTTTCAAACGAGCGCACTTCCACACCGGGGAGCTGTACGATGCTGTTGCACAAACAGCACACTACCGAAGGCCCGGCGCGCTCCATTAGAGAAACCTGGCGCGCCAGTTTCGTCGGGTGCCACGCATCATCAGAATCCTGAAACGCTACAATCTCGCCTGTGGCCATGGCTATGCCGCGATTTCGCGCAGCGGCCGGACCGGCATTTTTTTGAATGGCCCATCGAATCCTGCTGCCATAGGACTTCAGAATCGATTCTGTGTTATCTGTTGAGCCGTCATCGACAATGATCAGTTCAATCCGCGGATACGTCTGCTGGAAGATATTTTCAATCGTCTCGACGATGATGCCGGCGCGGTTGTATGTCGGGACAACCACGCTTACCAGAGGCGCTCGACCGGTCGTCATCGGAACATCCCGCACACGGCCATCGCCACGACGGTGATCGCTGCAAAACCGGCAAAGCTGGCCAGCTCGGCCGGCCACGCTGGCGCGCAACGGCGGCGCAACCCGATCACCATAGGGACATAGCTCGCCAACGGAGCCAGTGTTAACACCCAGAGCGCTCCGTGAAATCCAAACCGGCCAAAGGCAATGGAAAGTCCAATAGCAAGGAAAGCCAGCTTCGAGATATTGGCGATTGCCGCGAACCGCGAGGTTCCTACTGCGAAAAGCATTGTCGCGGTTACCGACGCAAAAAGCTCTAATGCTCCGCGCACGCCGAGCAACTGCAGCATCCATCCAGTTTGCGCGTACTTTGCTCCCAGGAGCAAATGAACGATCCACTTGCTTCCAAAGATGAAACCAAGCGACATGAGAGAGCTGACGATGAGAATCAAGTGCCTGGTCTTTTTAAAATGCCTTACGGCGCCGTCAGGATTTTCCCGGATCGAGTCCGACATCATGGGAAAGAATACCTGAGCCACGACTTGCTGAAA
>Ga0187855_10001614_pt1 | contig 17739 bp, 22 predicted proteins | sample June2016WEW_8_10_2_FD_132969 | JGI IMG/M metagenome (GOLD analysis project Ga0187855, IMG submission 132969) | Peatland microbial communities from SPRUCE experiment site at the Marcell Experimental Forest, Minnesota, USA - June2016WEW_8_10 | ecosystem: Environmental > Terrestrial > Soil >...
CTCTCACACGGCCGGCGAGCCCACCCGGGTCGTGGTGTCGGGGGGGCCCGACCTCGGGGACGGACCACTTTCCGGTCGACTCCTGCGCCTCCGCGAACTGCACGACGAATTCCGTCGCGGCTTAATCCTCGAACCGCGCGGGTCCGGCGTGGTCGTGGGGGCCCTCCTCGTCCCTCCGGAGAACCCCAACTCCTCCGTCGGGGTGATTTTCTTCAACAATTCCGGGTACCTCGGAATGTGCGGGCACGGGACGATCGGGGTCGTCACGACGTTGGCCCACCTCGGTCAGCTCCGTCCCGGGCGCCACTCGATCGAGACGCCAGTGGGCACGGTCGAAGCGACCCTCCACGCCAACGGAGAGGTGAGCGTCCGGAACGTCGCGTGCTGGCGAGCTCGGGCGGGAGTCTCGGTCGAGGTGCCTGACCATGGCACGATCGCCGGGGACGTTGCGTGGGGCGGCAACTGGTTCTTCCTCACGGCAGGGGCCCCCTGTGAGCTCACGCTCTCGAATGTGGACGTGCTCACCGCCTACACGAAGGCGATCCGGGCAGAACTCGAATGGGGAAGGATCACCGGGACCGACGGCGCTCCGATCGACCATATCGAGGTCTCGGGGCCCCCGGTGCGGGCGGAGAACCACAGTCGGAACTTCGTGCTCTGTCCCGGTGGGGAATACGACCGCTCCCCGTGCGGCACGGGGACCAGCGCGAAGGTCGCGTGCCAGTTCGCCGACGGCAAGATCCGGGAGGGCCAGACGTGGCGCCAGGAGGGGATCCTCGGGACCGTGTTCGAGGCCCGGGCCGAGCAGGTCGACGGCCAACTCCGACCTCGTATCCGAGGTTCCGCGTTCATCACCGGCGAGGGGGACCTCCTCTTCGACCCGCGGGACCCCTTCGTGGAGGGGATCTCGCCATGACCTCGAATTCCTCCCTTGCCCCACCGACCGGCTCCCTCTGGCGCGGGGTCCTCGTCGCCATCACGACCCCGTTCGACCGGGAGCTGGAGGTCGACCGCTCCGCCCTCCGGGCGCACGCCGCCTGGCTCGTGGAGCGTGGCGTGCAGGGGATCGTCGCGGGCGGTTCGCTCGGGGAGGGTTCCGCGCTGTCCTTCCCGGAAAGGCTCGTGCTGGTCCAGGAGCTCGTGGACGGACTCTCGGGCCGGGCGCCCGTGATCGCCTCGGTCGCGGCGAGCCGGACCTCCGATGCCGTCGCGCTCGCCCGAGGCGCGGAGGCCGCCGGAGCACGGGGGTTGCTCGTCCTGCCACCGTACGTCTATCGGACCGACCCACGGGAGACGTTCTCGCATTTCCACGAGGTTCTCGGAGCCACGTCCCTGCCCTGCATGCTGTACAACAACCCGTCCGCTTACGGTACGGACGTGCTCCCCGAACAGATCCTCCGACTCGCCGAGGACCACCCGGGGCTGACGGCGGTCAAGGAGTCGAGCGGGGATGTCCGGCGCATCACCGCGATCCGCAGTCTCCTCGGAGAACGGCTCGAGGTCGCGGTCGGGCTCGACGACGTCATCCTCGAGGGAGTTCGCGCGGGCGCGGTCGGGTGGGTCGCCGGGCTGGCGAACGCCTTTCCGGACGCGTCGGTCGAACTGTTCGAGCGGGCGAGGCGGGGGGAGTCGAGCTCGGCGAACGAACTCTACCGCTGGTTCCTTCCGCTGCTCCGGTTGGACACCACCACGAAGTTCGTCCAGCAGATCAAACTCGTCCAATCCGAGGTCGGTCGGGGGTCGACCCGCGTTCGACCTCCGCGGCTCGAGCTGGAGGGAAACGAGCTCATCGAGGTCCGGGCAATCCTTCGGGAGGCGCTCGCGCACCCTCCGCCCGGCGTCCGCCTAGACTGATTCGGGCGCTCAGGCACGGGAACGTCGAAGGAGCCGGTCGACTCCCGTTCCGTACTGCAACGCCTTCTTCGGACGGGAGGCGATCGATTCGGGCAGACCCTGTCGTCGGGCGAACGCCCGGAACGCACCTTTCGGCTCGGGTCCGGCGAGTCGCTCCGGGAGCGGTATCGACTCTGCGACCGACCGGAACTCCGGGTCGAGGTAGGGCGCCACGACCTCCCGCCCCAGCGTCGTCGCGATGCGTTGGGCCCGGGGCCAGGCCTCGCGGAGGAGGTACCCGAGATCCTCCACCGCGCGCTGACCGGCGGCTTGCTCGCTCAACCCGTGGAAGTGGGCGTATCCCAGGAACAGCTCGTCGGCGCCCTGACCGCAGAGCAACAGCCCAGGAGGGGCATACCGAACGGCCAGTGCGAAGGCCACGTCCACCGACCGCGCCGTCGGGGGAAGCCCGCGAGTTTCGGGGGCGATCGTCCGGTCCATCTCGAGTGCGTCGACGTCCCGAAAGGTCTTGGGCTCCCACGAAAGCCCGAGCTCCCGCGCCGCGAGCTCCCCCGCGGCAAGGTCGGCACACCCTTGGAGGCCCACGGTGACCAGGGTCAGCCGGGCCTCGGTACGGAGCTCCCACGCGAGCAGGCCCGAATCCACGCCGCCCGAGAACAGGAGGACCTTGGGGGGTCCCGACGGGAGTCGCGCCAGGGCGTCCCGCAACGCCCGCCCGAGGCGCGCATCCCACTCCGGAGGGAGGGTTGGGATCGGCACAGGTTCGCTCCAGACCCCTCGGACCCCGGCCCGCGCGAATCCTTAAGGCCGCGGGCGTTGGACGCCGGCGTGCCGCCGACCCCTGGGGAGTCCGTCCCGTCACGACAGAGGGCACTGTTCGTGGACCGGGATGGTACGCTGAACCCGGATCTCCATTACCTCCGGGAGGCGGATCGCGTCGAACTCTACCGAGGCGTGGGGTCGGCGCTCTCCCTCGCGCACCGGCACGGCTACCTGGTCGTCTGCGTGACGAACCAGTCCGGGATCGACCGGGGGTTCTATACTCGGGAGGACGTCGAACAGATCCATGCCCGAGTGAACCACCTCCTCGACGCGGAGGGCACCCGGGTGGACGCCTTCTACTACTGCCCGCACGCCCCGGAGGCTCGGTGCCGCTGTCGCAAGCCGGAGACCGGGCTCTTCGAGGACGCCGCCCGCGACCACCGTATCGACTTCGGGTCGAGCGCGATGGTCGGCGATCGTCCGCTCGACATCGAGTCGGGCCGACGGCTGGGTCTATTGACCGCGCTCGTCGTGCCGCCCGGTCACGAGGAGTCGCTCCGCCAGGAGACCCGCGCGCTCGGGATCCAACCCGACCTCGTCGCGTCGAACCTCCTCGGGGCGGTCCTGCGGGTCCTGGCCCGCGGATGACGCCCCCGAGAAGCCGTTAAGCCCCTTCCCCCCTCGCTCCCCGGGAGCCGACCGTAATGCTCCCCCTCCTACCGGCGGTCGTCGCCGTCTTGGCGACGGTAGCCCTTGCATTGGGCGCGACGCTGGCGAGGGCGCTCACGCCCGCGGCGGGGATCGTCGCCGCCGTGTTCGGGGCGATCATCGTCGTGTTCCTGGGCTACGCCTTCCTGGCCCTGCTCATCCTGTTCGTGGTCGCGAGCGTGCTCGCGACGCGCTACCACTTCGAGGAGAAGCAGAAGCGGAACGTTCAGGAGGGGGTGCACGGGGAACGGGGGATCGCGAACGTGGTCGCCCACATCATCATCCCCACGGGGTTGGCGCTCGCCGCGGTGTGGAACCCGCCGCTCCTGCCGCTACCCACCGTGGCCGTGCTGTACGCGTCGGCCCTCGCGTTCGGGGCTTCCGACACGTTCGGCAGCGAGTTCGGGGTCCTCGCCGGGCACGCGCGCAGCATCCTGACCGCGCGGCCGGTGACTCCCGGGACCAACGGCGGGGTCTCGGCCACGGGCCAGCTCTGGGCCGCGATCGGGGCGGTCACGACGGCGATCGTGGGATATGCGCTCTACCTCCTCTTCGGTGCCGCCACGCCCCCCGGCGGGATCCTGGTCGGAGTCGCGGCCGTCGCCGGGTTCCTGGGCTGCCAGATCGACTCGATCCTCGGGGAGACCCTCGAGAACCGTGGCATCCTTACGAAGCACTCCACGAACTTCCTCGGCATGCTCTCGGCCGTAGGAATCGCCGCGGGATTGCTCGTGGCGCTGGGGTGGTTCCGCTGAAGCCCCGGACCGAGCTCCCCGGGAGCGTCGTACTCCTCTCCGGTGGAATGGACTCCGCGACGTGCCTCGCACTCGCGAGCCGGGACGCGGCCCCGGTCCACGCGCTGACCGTCCGCTACGGACAACGCCACGTCCGGGAGGTCCGATCGGCCCGGGCCCTCGCCCGGCATTATCGGGTCGCGCGGCACGTGGTGCTCCGTTTGCCCCTCGGCCCGCTCCTCGATTCTTCGCTCACGCGACGGGCGCAGCCGCTTCCGCGCGCCGGCGACCACGGCGGCCGAATACCCTCCACCTACGTTCCCGCCCGCAACACCATCCTGCTCGCGGTCGCGCTCGGGTACGCCGAGAGCCACCGGCTTGGGTCGATCTATCTCGGGGCGAACGCGATCGATTACTCTGGATACCCCGACTGCCGACCACCCTTCCTCCGGGCGTTCGAGCGCGTCGCCCGCCTGGGTACCCGAATCGGTGTGGAGTCGGGAGAGGGGGTCCGGATCCAAGCCCCCCTCCTGCGGTTGTCGAAGGAACGGATCGTCCGGCTGGGGGATAGGCTCGGAGTCCCTTGGGGATTGACCTGGAGCTGTTACGCCGGGGGCCCCACGCCGTGCGGGCGCTGCGACGCGTGCCGCCTGCGCGCGCTCGGCTTCCGATCCGCCGGGCTCCGCGACCCCGCCGTGAGGAAAGCCCGGGGGCCAGCCTAGGTCGCCGCGACCGGGGTCACGGTGGACGTGCAGAACCCGCACCGGGTCGCCTTGACCGGGATCTGGTTGCAGCACGCGGGACATTCGCGGGTCGTCGGAGCGGCCGCCGCGGCACGCGCCGCCTGACGGGCCTGGTACTTTTCGTACGGGTAGGCGATCATGAAGAAGACGACCAGCATGAGGACCGCGAACGTGATGACCGCCCCGAGGAACGCCCCGCCCAAGAGCGGGCTGCCGTTGATGGTGAGGATGCCCAGCTGGGCAAAGTTGACGTGACCCGCGGCCCCGATGAGGGGATTGATGATATCGGTCACCAGCGCAGTGATCAGCGCGACGATCGCCAGACCGACCACGAAGGCGATCGCCATCGTGACCAGGTTCCCCGTGATGAGGAACTTCTTGAAATCCGCCCAGACTCCCATCGGCTCAACCTCCCCCCGCGACCTGCTCGGAAATTTAAAGGTTCACCGGGCGCCCCCGAGAGGCCCTACATCGCGTCGAGGAGGGGGATCCCGAGGAGCTCGAGCGCGTTCCCGAGGGTTTGGCGGACCGCCGCAACGAGTGCGATCCGGCTGGGGCGCTCGTCTTCCGACCGGAGCACGGGCACGGCGTGGTAGAACCGGTTGAACTGGTCGGCGAGGTCGTGCGCGTACCCGGCCAGGGCGTGGACGTGCGTCCGTCGGGACGCGTACTGCACCGTGCGGGGGAGCTTCGCGATCGCTCGGACGAGCGCGGCCTCCTCCGGGTCGGCGAGCCGAACGGCGTCGAAGGGGTACGGAGGGCTCAGGGCCTCCGCCTTCCGGAGGACGCTCACCGCACGAACGTAGGAGTACTGGCAGAACGGCCCGCTCCGCCCCTCGAAGGATAGGGCGTCCTCCCACCGGAAGACGACCGGCTTTTCGGACGCCACCCGGACGATGTGGTACCGAACGGCCCCCGTGGCGACCGCCTCGGCGATGTGCTCGACCTCCCCGGAACCGAGGTCCTCCCGACGAGCGAGTACTTCCTTCCGGGCCCGCTCCACCGCCTCGGCCAGGAGCTGGTCGAGCCAAACGGCCGACCCGCCCCGCGTGGACATGCGGCCCCCCTCGGGCACCGTGATGTCCTGGTAGATCACGAACTCCGGCCGCCGCGTCTCGCCGATCTCGGCCAGGAGGGCATCCAAGGTGACCGCGTGCAGCCGGTGGTCCTGGCCGAGTACGTCGACCACCCGCTGGTAGCGTTCGAATTTGGAGAGATGGTACGCGACGTCGCGCGTGACGTAGAGGCTGGTCCCGTTGCCCCGCTGGACCACCACCGACTTCGATTCCTTCGGCAAACCGTAGGACGTCGTATCGATCGCCCACGCGCCGTTCTCCTCCCGGAGGGCGTGCGGGGCCCGGTGGAGCCGATCGAGAACCCGCTCCACGGACCCGTCCCGTAGGAAGTCGGACTCCCAGACGAACTCGTCGAACCGGATGTTGAGGCGGGCGAGCGACTCCAGCATCCCGTCCAGGATCGCCTGCGTGAGCGCCCGCTGCTGGGGTGGCGGGTTCCCGGCCTCGGTCTGTTGGACGATCTCGGCGACCTCGGCCTGCGCCTCCGGGTGCGTCTTGAGGTACGCGCTCGTGGCCGGATAGGGTCGGCCCCGGTGCGAATCGACCTTCTCGCCCGGCACCTCGAGGCCGTCCACGGCGGCCCGGATCTCCGGTGGCCACGATTCCCGCGGCTTCGACCAGATCCAGGTGATCATGGCGGCCTGGCGGCCCATGTCGTCGACGTAGTAGTGGGTCGTTACGGGGGTCCCGGAGGCCCGAAGGGCCCGGGCGAGGGTGTCCCCGATGATCGCGTTCCGCACGCGCCCGATGTGGAAAGGTCCCGTGGCATTCGCGCTCGTGTGCTCGACACACGCCGCGATCGCCGCGCGGTCCGCGTGACCGTACCGTGCTCCCCGATCCAGGACCATCGCGAGCGTGCGCTGCGTGAGCCGAACCGTGTCCGCCCGGAAGTTGAGGTAGGCACCGGAGGCGTGGACCTCACGAACCTCCGGGCCGGGGAGGAGGGCCGCCACGAGCCGCTCGGCGAGCGCCGGCGGAGCGAGCCCGGACGCCCCGACAAAGCGATGGACCGGGAACGCGGCGTCCCCTTGGGGACCGCCGTCCAGGTTCAGCTGCGCCTCGATGACCGAGGGCTCGGTCGGTAGGCCGATCGCCGAGAAACCGGCCGCCAGCGTTGCGACTACGGAGGCGACGAACGGAGCCCACGGGTCGGTCGAGTCGGAGGGAGCCGCCGTCGCTTCGCCCACCCTCTACCTTCCGGGAACCGCTTTACGGGCGTGCTCGTCTTAAGGTTCTCCATGGCGTCGCTGCTTCTCGTCCGGTACGGGGAGCTCGCGCTCAAGTCCCCTCCCGTCCGACGCGAGTTCGAGTCGACGCTCCGGCGGAACATTCTCGACCTGTTCGTCGGTGCCGGGCTCGAGGGTCGTGTCCGTGCCGACCATGGCCACATGTATGTCGAAGCGACCGAGCCGGAACGGGCCCTCCGCCTCATCGGCCGCGTCTTCGGCGTCACGTCGGTGAGTCTCGTGCACGAGGTCCCGACGGACCGGGCCGCGATCACGGCCCGCCTGCTCGAGCTGGCGGAACCGCGCCTGTCTCCCGGCGCCCGATTTGCAGTGCGGGCCCGAAGGACCGGGCAGCACCCGTTCACGAGCCAGGAACTGGCCCGGGACCTCGGCGGGGACCTGTTCGACCGGTTCCCGGACCGGGAGTTGAAGGTCGACCTGGAGCACCCCGAGGTCGAACTGTTCGTCGAGGTGCGGGGTCCCCGGACCTATCTGTACTTTGACCGGGTCCCGGGTCCCGGCGGACTCCCTCTCGGCGTCGCCGGCCGACTGGTCGCTCTGGTCGACAGCCCCCGCGGGGCGCTGGGCGCCTACCTCATGATGAAACGAGGATGCCGGGTCGGTATCGTGGTATCTGGGGGTGGGGAACAGTTGGCGACGGACGTGCTCTCCCGGTACGACCCTCACGCCCGGATCGTGCCGGGCGGGAGCCTGCCCGAGACGTGGGCCACTACCGTGGGCGAGGTAGCCGAGGCGACCCACGCGGACGGCGTGGTCCTCCCCCTCGTAGTGGACGAGTACCCGGCCGTCCGCGGGCGATGGGGGGACCGGGTCATCTTCTCCCCTACCGTGGGTCTGACCGACGCGGAGGTGAGCGAACGATGGGAGAGCGTCGTGTCTCGGGCATCCTGAGCCAGAAGACCCTCGGTGACGATCCGCCGCCGGGGGCGCCGGTGGTCCCCCCGCAGGACCCGGTACCCTCCACCGCCCCCGAACCCACCCCCCGCCCGGTCGTCTACCCTACGGTCGCAGCGTCGAACACCGCGCTGAATGAACGTCAGATGCGGTGGCTACGGGAGCGAGACCGCCGCGCCGCGGCGATGTCGGACACCGTGCCGCAAACGCGGGCGGAGTCCTCCCCCAAAGAGACGGGTTAGGGTTAAGTGGGTCACCCGGGTGGGCGCCGCGCCGAGGTCGACGTGACGATGTACAGTGTCCGGGGAACGTTCTACGCCCGCCGGGACTACTGGCAGACGTTTACCAAGGAACACGAAGCCGATTCGAAGGAGACCGCCGTTCACTGGGCGCTCTCGGAGATCGGGGGTTGCCACAATGTCAAGCGGCATCTCATTCGGATCGAGTCGGTCACAGAAGTGACCGCCACCGTCGCCGCGTGATTTTCGCGTACGACGCTGGCTGCACCCCTTCCGACCAACTCCCTCGTGACGTTCCCACGCCCCCGGTTCCCGGCCTTCGGTCGATCGACGGGAGACATGCCGTCGGCACCGCGGCCGGGGTGAGTCCAGTTCGTGGGCCCGGCCGAGACCTTATGAGGTCCATGTCGCCTGCCAGCCCGCTTCGATGGCGACGAATGACGTACCTTCGGACGAGAAGTTGGAGGCCGAGGTCCAGGAGGACCTCATGCGCCTGGAAGCGTACCGCAACCAACTCTCGGCGAGCCTCCAGCAACACCAGATCCTCACCGCATCGCGTGCGGAGCACGAGCGGGCGCGCGAGAGCCTAGAAGGCGTCGACCGTGCCGCCGCCGACGCCGAGCTCTTGATCCCCCTCGGGGGCGAGACCTTCGTCCGTGGGACGATCGACCGGGGCGCGCAGGTACTCATCGGGGTCGGTTCCGGCGTGGTCGTTGAGATGGACCGGCCGAAGGTCGCCGAGCTCCTCGCCCAGCGGACGGTCAAGATCGAGCAGGCGGTACGTGACCTCGAAGGGCAGATGAACGCCCTCGATGAACGCATCCAGCTGCTCTCGCGGCGCCTCGAGACCGTTTCCCGCGGCCCCACCTAAGGTCATGTGGGCGGCGATCAAGGCCCGCCTGCGACGTTCGTCGGATCCCGAATCCACGGAGGAACCACCGACCCCCGGGACCTCCCGCGGCGGGCCCGGCCCCGGTTCGCCGTCCCCGGCATCTTCGTCCCCGACGCCACCGGGTCGTGGGCCGACGGACGAATCGATGTTCACCGAGGGGTTCCTCGGTCGCCGGATCCGAGAGACGACGGTGGACGAGGTCTTCAACGACCTCGAGATCGTGCTCCTCCAGTCGGACGTCGCGCTGCCGGTCGTCGACAAGATGCGCAAGGACCTTCAGCGCGATCTGGCCGGCCGGAAGCTCCGGCTCGGGGTGGACGCCGAGGAGGCGATCCGGAATTCACTCCTACGGTCGGTCCGCTCCGTTCTCGCCCGTCCGCCCGTCGATCTTGCGGCCCTCGTGCGCGCCCAGGAGAAGAAGCCGTTCGTCATCCTCTTCGTGGGCGTCAACGGAACCGGTAAGACCACATCCCTCGCCAAGCTCGCCGGGTGGTTGCGGGCCCAGGGCCTCTCGAGCGTGATCGCGGCCGGGGACACCTTCCGCGCCGGGGCGATCGAGCAGTTGCTTGTCCACGGCGAGCGTCTCGGGATTCGCGTCGTCCGCCAGAAGGAGGGGAGCGACCCGGCCGCGGTCGCGTTCGACGCCGTGGAGCATGCCAAGGCGAAGAAGGTGGACGTCGTCCTCGTGGACACGGCCGGACGTCAACACACCAACGACAACCTCATCGAGGAGGCGAAGAAGATCCGCCGGGTCGTACAGCCGGCGCTCACGATCTTCGTGGGAGACGCCCTGAGCGGACACGACGTGGTCGAGCAGGCGAAGGAGTTCAACGCCGCGATCGGCATCGACGGGATGATCCTCACCAAGCTCGACGCCGATGCGAAGGGCGGCGCCGCGCTCAGTCTCACCTACGTCACGAAGAAGCCGATCCTGTTCGTCGGCACGGGGCAGGGGTACGAGGACCTGCACCCGTTCGACCCGGAGTGGATGGTCCAGCGCTTGTTCGCCGAGGGGACGGCCGCGTGACGGCTCGCCTCGACATCGTCCTCGTACGGCCCAAGGAGGACGGCAACATCGGTGCCGTCGCGCGGGTCGGCAAGAATTTCGGGGCCGACCGCCTGGTGCTCGTGGCGCCGCGCGCGAATGTCGGTCCCGAAGCCCGGCGGCGCGCCATGGCCGGGATGGCCCTGCTCAAGTCCGCGAAGCGGGCGCGGTCGCTCGACGAGGCGGTCGAGGACGCCGACCTCGTGGTCGGGACGACCGACCTCTCGACGGGGCGCTCCAACACCTACCTCCGCCGCGCCGTGACCCCCGAGCGCCTCGGCGAGGCGCTCGTCTCCCTCTCGGGCCGGGTCGCCTTGGTGTTCGGGCCGGAGGACAACGGGCTCAACCGGGAGGAGCTCGGTCGGTGCGACCTCCTGGTCCACATACCGGCCCGTCGCGAGTTCCCGACCCTGAACCTTTCCCATGCCGTCGCGGTGGTGCTCTATGCCACGCATCGCGCGCGCGGCCCGACCGACCCGGAGACGACCCCCGCCCCCCTGGAACTCGAGCTCAACGGCCGGGAGAAGGAGCTCCTGCTCCAGCGGGTGGCCCAGCTTCTGGCCCGCACCCGCTACCCTGCCCACAAACGACGGGGTTTAATCCTCCTGTTTCGTCGTGTGTTCGGCCGGTCCACGCCTACCGAGGCGGAATACCGGATGATGCTCGGGCTCTTCAAGAGCCTCGAGCGTGAACTGGATCGTGGAAAACATGGCTGAAGGCAATGGGGATTGGCTCCGCGCCCGAGGGATCGGACGGGAGCGGTTCGCGGGGTACGTCGGCGACTACCTCGTGAGCGTCGGGTACACCGTGGAGCGTGCCGAAGGGACCGAGCCGGTCGAGACCCGGATCACGTGCCGCCTCCAGAAGATGAATCCCGCCCTGCCTCCCGCGGCCAATGCCCTGGAATTTCGGCTCTACCCGACAAGCGGCGGGGCTGCCCTCGTGTGGGAGGCTCCGAGGGAGGTTCCCGAGGACCAACGCTCCCGCATGGACCGGTTCGTCCGGGAGATCGAGGGCCATCTTACCCGCGCCGTCGCGACCGAGAGCCACGCGACCGCGAAGGTCGTCCGACCCACCGACCCCCACCTGCCGTGGACCGGGAACGGGCACGCCGGTCCGGCGTAGCCCGACAGGGAACCCCTCCCGCGTTCGGCATCTTTATAATCGGAACCTGGGTCCCCCGCCCGCTCCATGACAGCCTCCGCCTACCGCTACATGGCCCGTTCCTTCCAGGAAACCCTCGGGGACGAGGGGTCGGAACGACGCCACGAGCGCCTCCTCACCTGGCGCCGCGAGAACACCGTCACGCGGCTGGAGCGCCCGACGAGGCTGGACCGGGCCCGGGCGATCGGGTTCCGGGCGAAGGGCGGGTTCGTCGTGGTCCGAGTCCGCGTTCGCCGCGGGGGCCAGCGCAAGCGCGCCATCATCGCGGGGCGACGCCCGAAGCACAAGGGGATCAACAAGATGACCCTCTCCAAGAGCCTGCGCTGGATCGCCGAGGAGCGGGCGCAGAAGCACTACCCCAATCTGGAGGTCCTCAACTCCTACTGGGTCGGGGAGGACGGCAAGCAGAAGTTCTTCGAGATCATTCTGGTCGACCCCGCCGCGCCGGAGATCCGGGCAGACACCAAGCTCGCGTGGATCACTGCCCCCAACCAGAAGGGCCGGGTCTACCGTGGGCTCACCAGCGCCGGCAAGGAAGGCCGAGGTCTCCGCTGGAAGGGCAAGGGCGCGGAGCGGTTCCGCCCGTCCTACGCCGCCAACCGCCGGGACACGCGGCGCACGCAGTACAAGGTCATCCCGTAGGGTCGTCCGGCCCCTCGAGCGGACCCAGCACGGCGTCCAAGGTCTCGCCCTGCTTCTCCGCGAGCCGACGGGCCCAACCGTAGAGCCCCTCCACGTGGACCAGTTCCCCGCGCAGTACCCGGGCAAGGCGGCGTCGTGTGTCGAGGTCGAGCACGAGGCGTTCGGCCGCCAGGAACTCGGTCAGCCGGTGGGCGAGATGTCCCCCCTCGGTGTCCCAGTCGGTCAGGAGGACCACCCGGCGGCCCTCCCGCACCAGTTCCTCCGCGCTCTTGGCAAGCGTACGGCCGCCGTGGAGGACGAAGATCCGAGCCGGGACCCCGAGCCGGGCGACCGAGCGTCGGTCCCGTTCGCCCTCCACGACGACGATCGTTCCGGGGGCCTCGCATTGGGCGCGGAACTTCTGCCAGAGCTCCGCGAACTCCGCGAGGGTCGCGGCCGCGTCCGTCCCTTTCGTCATCCCTGCCGCGGGCCCGGAAGCCGGCCGCACCTCCCCCGGGTCGGGGCGGGGGAGACCGCACACCTCCTATAGTCCTTCGGCGGTGCGGACCCTCCCGGGGGTCCGATGCCCGACCACTTCTCTCTCCTGCTCGAATGGCGGCGCAGCGAGGCCGCCACCCGGAATCTCGCGAAGATCCCGCACGATTTCTACACCAACACCGCCGCGTACCTCGCCGAGGTGCGTCGGTCGTACGAGGCGGAACTCCGGGAGAACCCGTCCGGACGCAAGGGCGAGATCTCCCGCCAAACGTACCAGCGTGCGGGCCAGGTCGCCCGCGATATCGTGGAGGGCCGGACCCAGAAGATCCTGACCTTCGCTTTCCAGACGAGCATCGGCGGGGCCCGCGAGCTTCCCAACGCACTCCCCGAGGAGCGGGAAGTGTACGACCGGATCCTGGCCACACTGTACGAGCACCGCCGCACCGCCGCGCCGTACCTCGAAGGTCCGATGACCGCATCGCCCGCGGCGCTCCCCGCCGCCAGGGTGTCCGCCGCTCCGACCCCTCCTCCTCCGGCGAGCCCGCCGGCGGCTCCCGCTCCGCCCGCCCGGACCGCCGCCCCGGTCTTCGTCCGGATCGTCCAGGACGGCCGACCGATCGAGGTCGGGTCCGAGACGGTCGACCTGCGCAAGGAGGACCTTCTCTCCCTGCCCCCCGACACGGCCCAGTTGCTCGTCCAGGCCAAGGTCGCAGAGCCCGTGACCCCGGGCTCGGCCCACCCGAACGTCACGTAGGCGGGCGGAACCGGTCCGCGACGCGGACCGGGGCGAGCTCGAGGATGCGGAACCGCTCAAAGCCAAAGAGGAGATTCTTGACGGCCAGGCGCAACCGGACCTCCGCCTCCGACGTTCCGGCCGCCGCGATCGCGGCGTCGAACAGCCGCGGGAACCCCCAGGCACCGAGCGCCTCCGCCTGCGAACGGTCGGACAGTACCTCGAGGCCGGCGGTCCGGGCGACCGCGCGAACGCGGGTCCAGTTGACGAACGTCGAGAGGTCGGTTTCGCCCGGTTCCGCGACGGGGTCGGAGCCGGACCGATGGCCGCGGACGGTCGCGAGCGTGCCCTCCGGGTGGGCGCGCAGCAGCTCGTCCTCCTCCATTCCGTAATCATCCAGGAGCAGAACTCCAGAAACGAGGTGGTCGGCCACCTCGCGCACCAGGCCTTCGGCGGCCGGGGAGAATTCGAAGACCGTGCCCGGGGAGGGAGCGCGGGGGAGGGGAGGCTCCGGAGGGTCGTGGACCGCCGGGCCCTCGTCCGCCCGGATCCCGGCGTCGGTGAGCCGGACCCCGAGCTCGCGCCATTCGGTACCGTTCCAGCGGAGGCGCCGCACGGGCTGGGCGTCGAGCAATTCGTTCGCGACCACCGCACCCTCGAACGGTCCGAGCGATGCGACGGAGTCCGTGGTGCCGACCGGCACGCCGAACGGTCGCGCCGCGTGGCGGGCGCGGGCCAGCGCGGCGACCCGAAGCGTGGACGAACGCTCCACCAGCACGACCCGGAGCGAGGGATCCGGCCCGAGGCGGGGTCCGAGGGCGGAAAGCGTCCCCGCGATCAGCGTCCCATCCCCCGGACCGACCTCCACCAGCGAGAACGGCCGGTCGCGGCCGAGCTGCTCGCGAACCGCGAGGATCCGTTCGGCGAACGCGGCCGCGAAGAGGGGGTGGACGTGGGGGGCGGTGTAGAAGTCCCCCGCGGGACCGAGCGGCGAACGGGGGTGGGCATAGTACCCCAGCCCCTCCGTGTACAGCACGAGGTCCATCCACCGGTCGAACGGAAGGAACCCCTCCCCGTCCGCCCCGTCTTGTGCGAGGCGGAGCAGGCGCGCGAGCCGGTCTCCGGGGTCGGACTCCTGGGGCGCGCCGGGGTCCATCGGACGGGGTCCGCGGTCCTTAGCCGATGTAGCCGACGTCTTCCCGGGAGGGGGAAGGTCCGGGTCCGGAAGACTCGGAACTCCGCTGCTCGGCCTCATGGATCTTGGTCGCGATACGGTCGATCTCCTGCGCCTTCGTCTCGAGCGCCGCGAAATCGAGGTCGAGGTGGAGCACCTTGCACAGGACCTTCAGCACCGCTTCCGCGCTGCGGGGGTCGACGAAGTAGCCGCTGGTTTCGCCCATGAGGCAGACTCCCTCCATACCGAACGTCCGCCCGAGGCCGAGGAACAGCCCGCTCGCGCCGATGAGCCCCCCACCGGGGTCGTTCCGGGAGAAGACCACCCCGAACTTCTTCATCGTCTCGACCCGCTGCAGGTTGGTCGCGGCCCCGAGCACTCGGGGGGCCTCGACGACCTTGCCCTGGGCGAAGCCGGCGAGCGTGAAGACGTCCTTCACGCCGAGCGCCGCGCAGTACTGGAGCACCCGTTCGGTGATCTCGTACTGGCCCTCGGGACTGATCCCCTGGTAGTCGCCGCCGAGGACGAGCACGTCCCGCTGCGCCGCGGCCGGCGCCTTCCAGTAGTACAGGTCGTTCGAGACGAGCCGGATGATCCCCTCCTCGCTGACGTAGACCTGGGGCGGGAAGAACTTCGAGTGGATGGTCGCGAGGGGCTTGGCCGGCAGCTGGTCGCGCAGGTAGTCGGCCGCGAGCTTGCCGACGTTCCCGACCCCCGGCAACCCTTCGATGAGGACCGGGTCGCGGAGCGTGACCTTCTCGAGCGTACGGATGACGACGTCTTCCACTGTGGGCCCCTCGCCCGAACAGTCGAGGGGCGGCGATAAAGGTTAGGTTACGGGGGGGTAGGCCGCTATCCCGGGCCGTCCGGGATGTCGGTGACGGTCCAGCCGCTCGCGCCGATGCGGGCGCGGGCGATCCGTTGGAGGTCCGGTCGGTTGCGGACCTTCTCGACATACAGGGTCGTCTCGTACCGGCTCCCCTTCGGTTCGGCCTTCAGGTCGAAGACGACGTCCGCCAGGTCTTCGAGCGCGCCGGTGAACGCGCGGTCGTGTCCGCGGGAGTGGACGGCGAGCAGCGCCTGGCCCCCTACCGTCTGACATCGGTAGCGGATCTGGCGGGCGACGGTCGTCACTTCGGAGGCCTGAAGGACCTCGAAGAAGAAGTCGACGGAATCGAGCACCAGGCGAAAGGGGGTGTCGATCGCCGCGAGGTCGGAGAGCATCCGGTTCGTGAGGCTGAAGCGCGAGGCGACCCGGTCCTTGGGGTGCTCGACGGTCATCTGGTCGAGCCGGAGCCCGCGCTCCCGGGCCTGGGCGACCTCGAGGCCGCGGACGAGGACGCGGTCGTAGTACTCGTCGGCGAGGTTGACGATCTTGATCGCGGAGGGGTCCCAGCCGAAGGCCTCGAATGCTTCCTCCACGTCGCGGGTCCGCTCGTAGGTCGTGTAGAAGAGGACCGGGGCCGTGCCGACCCCGGCGTTGGCGAACTGCTTGGCCAGGAGGGGGGCCCCCGAACCGCTCGGGCCGGTGAGGACCGCCATCCATCCGGGGGGGAGCGCGGTGGCGAGGGCGGTATCGATCTCCGGGATACCGAGGATCCGACCGTCGTCGTGCCCCATTACGGACCCTCCCGCGCGACGTCGATCGTCTCGTCCACGACGAGGTTCAGCATCGTCTCGACCGAACTCGCCTCTTCGTCGCTGACCTCGAGGACCACCGTGAGCACCTGTCGGCTCTTCAGCATGTTGAGGAGGATGTGGAAGAATTCGGTCAGGAGCTCGGGGGGGTTGTGGATGGCGAGGGAGTTGACCGAATCGATGACGACGATCGCTCGGGGGTGCGGGTTCCTACGGAGGAGGTACTCGACCCGCAGCATGATCGCCTCGAGCGCGCGCGGGCTCTCGATGTACGTCGCGTTCGGGAGCGGGTTCCGATAGTCCATCATGATGTGGCTGATCGCATCGACGAACGAGATCCGGTCCTCGGCGACATCCAGCGCCTGGGCAAGTCCCCAGACGAAGGACGCGGGGTTGGTGACCGTGACGTAGATCGTGTGCGCGTCCGTCTCGGTGCCGACGTCGCGGAGGGTCGCGTTCAGGACCGCGAAGTAGTGGTCCGCGTATTCGCGTGGGTCCAGCTTGAGGGTGACCGCACTCCCTCCGGGCAGGGCCCGTAGCCGCTCGCCGATGTCGACGGGCGCCACGCGCTACTGAACCTCCCCTTGCCCGCCCTTCAGGTGGGGGGCCATGAGGAGCCCGATCGGGGTGAGTTCGATGACATACTGCGCCTGGGAATGAGAGGTTCCCCTCATCTTGATGATCTGCAGCACCCGGAGGATGTCGCCCTGACGACGGGCGTTCCACAGCAGGATAACCCCGTCCACGATCGCCTCCTCCACGCCGTGGAGGGAGTACCGGCTGGGCGTGGGACCGATCTCCGACACGAGGAGGGCCGTGCACCCCGCGTCACTCAGCTCGAGCCCCAGCCGAAGCATGAAATCGCGGATCCGCTCGTCCCGCCGGATCCGATAGCCGACGGACGTGAGGCTGTCGAGGACGAGCCGCTTCACCCCCAGTTGGCGCACGAGGTCCCGGATCGTGCGGATGAGGATGCCGATCTCCTCCTCCGTGAGTTCCTCGTGTTCGAGGCCCAACCGTTCGTACAGGACCGGGAGATCGACGAAGACGAGGGAGCCGTTCGTCACCAGTTCCGTCCGGAAGAACTCGAAGGTCGAGAGGTTCTGGATCAGCTTGTCCGACGCCTCGGTGACCGAGAGGAACAGTGACCGCTCGCCGCGTTCGGCCCCGCGGACCAAGAACTCGAGGCAGAGTGTGGTCTTGCCCGTCCCCACGCTGCCGGCCACGAGGACCATGTTGCCGCGGGGGATCCCGCCGGAAAGGATGTTGTCGAGGCCCTCGATGCCCGTGACGCACCGCTCGAGGTGCGTCGCGGGGGCCATCAGGCCCCCTCCCGCGGGGGGAGGCGTGTCGGGCGCCCTCTCCGGCGGCGACTCCATCGACCGAAATGAGCCGCCCCTCCCCTAAGAGGGTTGTGTGCGTAAGGAACCCCCTCCGTCCCCCGCGTTCTCGGGCGATCGGGCCACCAACTCGGAAAGTCGAGCTCGGTCGATGACCCAGCGGCGCCCCTTCCCGGTTCGCTCCAGCCGAATCAGTGCGCCCGAGCGGGCGAGGATCGACCCGACGTGGCGCACTCCCTCGCCGCCCGGGTCCGTCCGTTCGCGGAGCTCGCCTACGTCGACGACGATAGCATCTCCGTCACCCTCTCCGTCTCCCATTCGCTGGAGCTCTTCCAGAACCCGGCGGTAAGTGGCAGGGCCCGAAGGGGAGAAACCAG
>Ga0187855_10001622_pt1 | contig 17667 bp, 17 predicted proteins | sample June2016WEW_8_10_2_FD_132969 | JGI IMG/M metagenome (GOLD analysis project Ga0187855, IMG submission 132969) | Peatland microbial communities from SPRUCE experiment site at the Marcell Experimental Forest, Minnesota, USA - June2016WEW_8_10 | ecosystem: Environmental > Terrestrial > Soil >...
ACTGGGCTCGGGTGAGAACGCCGTTGAATCCTACGGGCGGAGTGGTTGGCGCCGGATCGTCAGAATCCTGAAAGTATGTCGAGTTGGCCCAGGTGCCGCTGACGCGCATGTACGCCGGCGCGAGAGCCGCAGCGAGCCTGCGCAGTTTGGGATTGGACAGGTCGATGGGCGCGCGGTAGCGATAGAGGTTGGCCGGCATGCCGCCGGGTGTGGTTTGTGGCGTGTCGGTGGCGGCATTGGTTTGGGCTTTGTAGGGGGCCCAGAAGCGGCCTCCGGTCACTTCAAGCATTTCGATGTTGTAGGACTGATAGCGCTCATCGACGGTGCCGAGGGCGGGCATGGTATTGGGCGTGAGCGTGTTCTGCTGTGCGCGGGCGTGTGGTGCTGACAGAGAAATTGTGGATGCGAGTGCAACTGCGACGATTCGAATACTCGAGCTAAGCTCATTTTTCATTGGAGTCCTGATCTGTCATTCCGGAAATGCTGACCTAGCAGCAATTAACGCGACGTGATCACTGTAGCTGCGGGGGCTCGATTTGCCAAACGAATGGCCGTGAACACGGTTCAAACCGCAATGACCTCGTCCGTGTGCCCTCCCCTTCAAGACAAACGTCGGTCGATTCGCGTTCATGCTTTCCCACCCTCGACCACCCCACGAACATGGACCCCGTTCGCGGGGACCCCGGGGAGCTTGGATGGGGCGCCCATTTTCGTTGTGACTGACGGATTTCCAACCTGAGGGACTTCGACCTTCGGTGTAGGATGGGCGCATGAAAAACTGGATTCTTTTTCTGTTTGTGGGGTTGATAGCGCCGCTCGCGTGGAGCGCGGATAAGCTTACGACTCCGCAGTTAATCGAGTTGGCGAAGGCCCATGATTCAGGTCTGCGCGCGGGAATTGAAGCCACCTTCGATGCGAAGAAACTAGAGGCCGGGACGGCGTGGACAGGGCACGCGTCGCAGTTGTTCTTTGCCGTGGATTCGGATACGCCGCCGGTACTGGTGATCGATGATTTTGCACCCAAACCTATGGAGGAGATTCCGGATACCCATCTCTGGTATGCCTCAGCGGATGTTGAACCTGTGGGCATGCTTCATCAGTTTCATTATTTGGTGAAGGGGGAGAAGTTCGGCGGGAGCCTCGATGTGCCCGCGTTCGCGCCGCTGTCTTATTTAAAGGAGGGTGTGTCTTCGGGAACGCTCTCCGAAAAGATCGTCCACACGAGCAAGATCTATGACGGGATGAAGAGCGAGTACTGGATTTATGTCCCCGCGGAGTACGACGCGAAGACGCCTGCGGCATTGATGGTGTTTCAGGATGGCGGCGGATACATCGATCGCGATGGAAACAATCCGACACTGAACGTGATCGACAATCTGATTGCGCAGAAAAAGATTCCGGTGATGATCTGCGTGTTCATCAATCCGGGAGATATTGCGGATGCAGCGGGGACGCCGACGTATAACTTCGTCAAAACTTACGGCGATAAGTGGCAGCGGACGTTGAAGGACTCGATGCGGAGTACGCTGTATGACACGGTGAGCGACCGCTATGCGCGGTTCTTGCGCGGCGAGATTTTGGCGGAAGTCGGCGCGAAGTACAACGTGCGCAAGGATGCGTATAGCCACGGGATTACTGGCTTGTCGTCGGGAGGGATTTGCAGTTTCAATGCAGCGTGGCAGATGCCGGACGAGTTCAGCCGCGTGATTTCCTGGATCGGCAGCTTCACTTCCATTCAGTGGAAGGAGGATCCGGCAGTGCCCGATGGCGGGCAGGATTATCCCGAGAAGGTTTTGCGGGAACCGAAGCGAAACATTCGTGTGTGGCTGCAGGATGGTGCGAACGACATGGAGAATGCGAAATATGGCAGCTGGCCTTTGGCGAATATCCGGATGGCGAATTCGCTGAAGACGCGCGGGTACGATTTTCACTTCAGCTTTGGGAAGGGAACGCATAACTCAGGGCACGGGGCAGCTGAGTTTCCCGAGGAAATGATGTGGCTTTGGCGGGATTACGATGCAGCGAAAACGGAGCAGGAGTTTATGGCTGATCCGGAGGAGAAGGATCGACCCTATTTTCGCGTGGAGATTGTGAGCCGATAGAGCGACGGGAGATTGGGGGAAGAAAAAAGGCAGGCGAGGTCCTCCCAGAAGACTTAAAGACCTCGCCTGAGGAACAAACTTTTTGAGCGGCCGATGATGACGGCGGCTGATTTTGGTTCGTGCTTTCCCAGGTCTGAAAATCCAGACCTGGGGCACCCATTTTCGTGCTGATCGGTAAATCGTGAAAAGCAACCGCGGGTCCTTCGACTTCCTCCGCTGCGCTCCGGTCGCTCAGGATGACAGCCGTCAGTTTGGGTTCGTGCTTTCCCACCCAAGCAGAGCTTGGATGGGGCACCCATCTTCGTTGTGATTCAAACTTTCCGAAGTGTTTCCTACGAAATGCGAACTTAGTGGATGCGGATGTCGCCGGAGCCGGTCTCGAGACGGACTTCAGGACCGCCGCCGTTTACCTTGCCGGTGATGTGGTGACGATCGAAGGAGCCCTGGACCACCATTTCGGGATCGGACTTGACACTGCCGGAACCTGTGGAAGCATCGAGTGTGAAGCCAGCGTTTCCGGGCCAAAGCTCGATATTGCCGGAGCCGGTCTCAAGCTTCGAATCCATCGAGGGCACACCGTGGAACCTGATGTCGCCCGAACCGGTGTGGGCGTGCAGACCTCCGTGGATATCCTGCAGTTCAATGTTGCCGGAGCCGGTTTCGGCCTTCACTTCGCCTTCGCCGGTTTGTTCAGCGACGATGTCGCCAGAGCCGGTATTGACTGAGAAACCGCCGTGGAGCCCTTCGGCGTGAATGTTGCCGGAGCCCGTGGAGAGCTTGGCGTTGTCTCCTACCCCTTCGACGTTGACGTCTCCCGATCCAGAGTCAGCAGAAAGGAATGAAGAGGCAGGCGCCTGAATTTCGTAATCGATGCTGATATTGTGCCAGTTCTCTTCGTGACGCTTTCCGATGCGAACGATATTGCCGATTTGCTCAATGGGAGGATTGGCTGCGATCTCGTGGACACGCGAGTCGTTATTTCCGTTCCAATTGTTGGAGTGGACTTTACCGAAGATGTGGATCTGACTGTCGGAGCCGCGGGTGATGTGAACGTTGCCGGAGCCCGTGGAGACGGTGAGATCCACGCGGCCGCTGACGGAGAGGTTGCGCTCGAAGGTGGCCTCAGAGGCGAGGGCCGGGAGCGTCGCCGCCATGAGGACCGCGGTTGCTGTCGCGAAGAGAAGTTTCATGGTGTTCCTCGATTCAAAACAGTTCTGAGTTCAGAGTTGGCAGTTCGTATTACGGCAATGCCGATTCGGCGAGAGACCGCCCCTAGGCCCGACACTCGTAGAGAAGTGCATTCCGCATGCCAATGTTGATCCATCCCAAGGTCAATGAATTCAGCGATCCAGCAGGCCTGGGCCCTTCCCGATTGAAGGTGTTCTGTCCGCTTGTGAACACTTCTGTGCGGCAGCGAACAAGGTCTTGCTATTGCTGCAACACGACCTGGTCGCCTTCTTTCAGGCCGCTGGCTATCTCGGTTACTGAGCCGTTGGAGAGGCCTACTTTTACCGGAATTTTGCGGAAACCTTCCTTCTGGCTCTTGTCAGGAATCTGGACGAAGGCATTTTTCTGGTTGTCGTAGGTGACCGCATTTTCTGGCACGGTGAGCACCTTCTTGTGCTCGTCGAGGAGGATCTCTGCGTTGGCGGTCATGTTGGCTTTGAGCTCTCCGCCGGGGTTGTCGATGGAGACGCGGACTTCGAAGGTTGTGACGTTGTCCTTTTCTACTCCCAGGGGGGCGATCTTGGTGACCTTGCCGTTGAAGACGCGATCGCGGAAGCTCTCTACCTTAATGCGAGCCGGCTGGTCCATGTAGACGTGGGCGATGTCGGCCTCATCAACCTTGCCCTGGACGTAGACCTGCGTGGTGTCGCCTTCCGTCATCACCAAGGTTGCTGTGGAACCCAGCACGAGGATGGAGCTGACGGCGTCGCCTATTTCGACGTCGCGGGAGAGGATGACGCCGTCCATCGGAGCGACGATGGTGGTGTAGCTGAGCTGCTCCTCGAGCTGCTTGAGGCTGGCTTGACTTTGCAGCACCTGGGCGCGCGCTTGTTTCAGCTTGGCTGTATCGACGCCGATTTGGGCTTTGGCCCCGTCCCGCTTGTTAAGAGCGGCGAGGTAATCCCGGTCGGCGTTATCGAGGGCCTGCTGGCTCACGACACCTTCTTTTTGCATTTCGAGATTCCGGTCGAGGGTGGTTTTGTACATCGGCAGGTCAGGGGCGGCGGCGTTGACCCGGTCCTGCTCGATGTTGGCCTCATAAGTGCCGACATTGGCTTCCGCGGCGGCCAGCTGGGCGCGCTGGGCGTCGACCTGGGCGACGATTTCCTGCTCGTCGAGCTGGGCCAGTTGCTGGCCTTTGTGGACGTGGTTATTGATGTCGACGTACAGCTTTTCCACAATGCCGGAGGCCTTGGACTTGACCTCAACCTTGGTAATGGGCTGGATCTTGCCGGTGGCCACGACCGAACGGGCGACGTCGCCACGCTGAACTTTGGCGATGCGGTTGGGGTCGATTTGCGTGCCCCTAACCAAGCGGGCAGCCATGATTCCCAGCACCAGCACGACCACGAGGGCGGCGGAGCCGATCCAGATCCAGAACGCTTTTCCCTTTTTTGACGCGGCCACGTGAGCCTCCCCGGACTGTTGAGAGAGCTACTCAATAAATGCTCGAGGCCCCCGGATGAATAGAAGAAGGATGAAGTCTGCCACTGGAATTGAAGAGAATCCATTGATCAGACGGATGCGACACCCGGCTGTCACCCCGAGACGGCTACGGGAGTGACATGAACGCCGTGAGCCTCTGCACATGAATACGCAGAGATTCGCGGGGAAGTTCCACTTTCCCGCGCGGGCCTCCCGGGCAACATACCAATGCTATTCTCACAGGCGAGATGCATGGTCTGCCGCTGCTGCAATTCGTCGCTGTAGGCTTGCTGATTCTGGTCAACGCTTTTTTCGTGGCCGCAGAATTTGCGTTGGTGAGTGTGCGCGATACGCGGATCGAGCAGATGGTGGACGCGGGGGTTCCTGGCGCGCGCGCGGTACGCCGATTGCAGCACAACCTGGACGAATTTCTGCCAGCTGTGCAACTGGGCGTCACGCTGTGTTCGCTTGCACTGGGCTGGATTGGCGAACCTCTCGCCGCCAATATTTTTCTGGACTGGCTGGCCTTGCTTCCGACGATCCCGGTTCACGCGCTGGTCTATGCGCACATGGCCGCGATTGCAGTGAGCTTTGCTTGCATTACGTATTTGCAGGTGCTGGTAGGGGAGTTGGTCCCGAAGTCGCTTGCGCTGCGGCGGGCCGAGGCGCTGGCGGTGGCGGTGGCGCCGCCGATGATTTTGTTCATGGCTCTGGCGCGGCCGGCGGTGCGTTTCCTCAGGAATTCGGCGGCATTGATTCTGCGTGGTTTCGATGTGCCGCTGACGGACCGCTCTGCGGTTCATTCCCCAGAAGAGTTGAAGCTGATTGCGACCGCGGCGCGGCGCATGGGCGTGCTGCCGAAGTTCCAGGAAACGATTGTGCACCGTGCGCTGGAGCTGGATGATGTGCCGATTCGGGAGATTATGACGCCACGGCAAAAGATTTTTTCTTTGCCTTCGGACATGCCGGTGGAGGAGGCGAGCGCGCTGGTGATCGACCACATGCATTCACGGGTCCCGGTTTACGACGAGACGCGTGGGCCCGAGCACATCGTGGGGGTGGTGTATTCGAAAGACCTGGCGCGGCTGATTTTCTTCCGGCCTTCGGCGCAGCGGGCTCCGGCGCGACCGGTAGCGGGGGATCAGTCCGGGCCGGCTTCTGGACTGGCTCCCTGTTTGGCCGCAGGACTGGGAGCGGGTGTGGCCTCGATGCCGGCGATTGTGGAATTGCGTTTGAGCCAGGTAATGCACGATGTGCTGGTGGTGCCGGAGACGAAGACGGTGCTGGACCTGATTAGGGATTTTCAGCAGCGGCGGCGACAGATGGCTATTGTGGTGGACGAATACGGATCGACTGTCGGATTAGTGACCGCTGAGGACGCGATTGAGCAGTTGACCGGGGAGTTGGAGGATGAATTCGACGATCCGGCGCGACCGGTGCTGACGACGGCGAGCGGGGCGTTACTACTCGATGGTGGCGCCAATCTACGCGACCTGGAGACGCAGATGCAGTGGAGTCTGCCCCGAGAAGGGGGAGTGGAGACGCTGGCCGGTTTCATATTGATGCGACTGGGTCGGATCCCGAAGGGTGGGGAGAGCGTGGAGTTCGGGGATCGGAGGCTCACGGTGGTCGAGATGGAAGGCCGGCGAATCAGCAAGGTGCGCGTGGAGCCAATTGAGGACCGGAATCGTCCCGTTTGATTTAGCGAAGTAAGAGGGTGCGCGGAGAGCGGAACGCAAAGGAAGCGAACTCGAAGTGTTCTAGATTCATTCGTTTAAGTCATACATTACCTTTGTGCAAATCTGGAGTGATTACTTTGGAATCGAAGAGGTGCCATTCGTGCTAAGCTTTGCCCCTAGAGAAAAACCGGGGAGCGAAAAGTATGAGACAGGATGTGTATAGCGTCGCATACGACGAGGCCAACGCCGAACTCCAGAACATTACGAGCCGATTTGAGGAGTTGAAGCGGCGAAAACAATCACTTGAGTCGGTTGTGGCGGTGCTCGGACCGGTCCTGAGGATTCAAGGAGCCGGTTCCGCGACGGCCCTGTCCGCTGACGTACTACCAATGGGACTGGTGGCCTCACCAGAACCCGCAAACTATACATTTAATCAGGTTCCAGTGCCTTTGCCGGAGACGGAAGACGGGGACCCGTTCCAGCGGCGGGTCAGGAACGCTCTGAAGTTCACCAGCAACAATGGCCGCGTGCACCGGGGATTGCAGTCGGTGTCATAACGCGTGGAGACGGGCCAAAAGAGCAGCCCGGATTCGCGCAGATCTGAATTCATCTGAGCACGCGGGTCGTCGCAAAACGATGTTCGGATTTCCGACAGAGCGATGTCACTCTCGCTGAGTAAGATTACCTTTGTACTTTTAGTTTCATTACTTTCCATCAAATTTGATGTTGGTTTTGTGCTAGTCTACGCCCCTGGAGTAACCATGACACAAGAGACTTACCGTTTTGCTTATGAAGAGGCGAATGCGGAACTCCGGGAGATTCTCGGGCAGTTCGACCTTCTGCAGGCCCGCAAGGCACAGATCGAGCAAGTAGTGGAAGCCCTGAAGGCACTGCTTGTCGAAAGCCCGATGGCGGAGACCACCGCGGCTCCCACGACTGACGTGGCGCCCCACCTGGTGCAGCAAGCTGTGGAAGCTTCCACGGAAGCGAGACCGGAAATGGCGCAGGAGTCGTTTCCTGAACCGTCGCTTCAGCCGGAGCCGGCATTTAATGCAGACAACGCCGAGCCAGCTTATGCGGGAGAGCAGTCTTCCGATCCATTCCAGCGCAGGATTGACAATGCCTTGCGGCATGGACTTGGGTCGAGGGAGTCGCGGATTCTGCCTCGCGCGCTGAACGGCTTGCTGTCTCGGGCATAGGTCTGAGAATCGGCCGGGGTGGTTCGGTGGGTGTGGCGAGGTGGGCCTGCGAACGAACAGTCGGCCGACGACGGGCAAGGACGGCCCAGAGATTGGGACTGAACTGAAGATCGATCGGATCCGGCAATCAAGTGAGCGGCCGATTTGGAGGAAAGATGAACAAAGAGGTGTATCGTTTCGCCTTCGATGAAGCGAACGCAGAGCTCAACCAGATTGTTGGAGAGTTTGAACAGCTCCGCATGAGGAAAGAGCGAGTAGAGAAGGTTGTTGAGGCTCTGAAGCCGCTGGCCGCATCGGATCAGCAGGGCGCAGGTGGAGAGAAGAAAGAATCGCCTTCTTATTCTTACTAGATCAATAGATAACAGCAATTTTGCCTTGACCAGGCTGGCTGCAAATCCTGCAGCCGCCTCGGATGCCAATCGCCAATTCGTCGCTCGACAAATCAATACCCGGTAAAAGCGGATTCGGCGTTCTCCGCATGAAATCTGAGATTGTTCTTCGGCGAGGGGCTCCTGCGGAACAATCCTTATTCTCGTCCGGGCCGAGATTTCGCTTGAAATCACAGCTCTCGATTGCTCATGAAGCCTTTTGCCGAGGAACAGCGGAAGGAATCGTTTGCTGCAGAGCGCAGTCGTGTCACTTGAAAAGCTTGAGGCGCTCTGGACGAAGCGAAGACCCAGTACAGCGGGCGGTGTAGAGTTGTACGTGCCATTTTAGAGCGGTCCGCAATCATGTGTCCTTGCCGGTTCCGTGCAATGTGGCATTTGCTCAAGAAAGATGCCACTCGGCAGAGCGGCTTCGGGATGCAGCAATTGTGGAACCGCTGCGGCGTTCGTTTTCGCTGCGGTCTTCGCACGGAGGTGAGCTCATGCGGGCTTATCGGGCAATCGCGCTGTTGATGCTGGCCGTGCCGACGTTTATTTTCGCGCAGAAGTCGAAGAAGCATTCGGACGTTTCCGCTGTTTTCATGAATGCGCGCTACGTCTATGTGGAAGCGGAGGCGGGTGACATCACGAGGCCAGGTTTGTATCCCGAAGATCGCCAGGCCATCGCCGATGCCCAGGAAGGAATTCAGGATTGGGATCGGTACCACCTAGTGACTCGACGCGAAGAGGCGGACCTGGCGTTCATCGTGCGCAAGGGGCGACATGGTTGGCGAACAGAATCGCGTAGGGATTTCCGGCGGTCCTCCTCGGCAGCAAGGTCCAACGACACAGAACCGTCAGCCGGGACAAGGGCAAGGCGATGACGGCTTCATGGTGGGCGCAGAAGCAGGACCCAGCGATGACATGCCTCGGGTCTTTACGACGAATCCAGATGGCAAACTGATAGGGCCAGTGTGGAATCGCGAACTGAAGGATGGGCTGGATGGCCCCACAGTGCTGCTCCTGCAGCAACTTCGAGCGGCGGTAGAGAAGGCGTATCCCAGCCAAACTCCCAATCAACCAGCTCCGAAGAAACCGTGAAACGTCCTCCGCGCGTGTCTTTTTGAGACAGGCGAGCACTCGCAAAGCAACCGCATTCTGTTGAAATTCTCATCAAACAGAGGGTATTGGAGGGGTACTGGTTACCCAACGCCTCATTCGTTACGCAATGCGTGTGACCATTTACTGAATGTTTGGTGCGATCCGGGGGATGAAAATGACAGCGTCGGGTCTGCACAGTAGAAGTCGTGAAGATACACTTCATCTTACGATTCCCACAGATTGACTGCGTGTTAGACTACGCGCCTGGAGCGAGCATGAGACAAGAAGTTTATCGCGTCGCATTTGATGAAGCGAGCGCGGAGCTGAGCGAGATTCTGTCGAAGTTTGAACAACTGCGCCTTAGAAAAGACCGGATTGAGAAGGTTGTGGACGCGCTCAAGCCCCTGGTCGCGAGTGAATCGTTAGTTCCCTCTGCAGAACGCGTCGCAGTTCCAGTAGAGAGACAAGCGGGCGAGCCGTTGAGTCATTCTCCTAACGATCCGAATCAAGCGTCAACGCCGAGCCCGATTCCCTATCCGATGCAGCAGCCGGCAAGCGATCCGTTCTCGCGTCGCATTGAAACCTCGGGCGGGCAAGGGGGGGCTGCGAAAGATGTGAGCGAATATACCCGGCTCTTCAACACCGGTGTGACGCGCGGCAGCTAGAGAAATTTCGAGGACACTCTAATCCAGCGCATTCTCTCTCGGCCACGATGAGGGGGCGCTGGATTCTGTTTTGGGCAGCGTGCGGGCCCTGTGATTTATGGTGAAGGCGAGCGATGACGCAGATCCTGACCCGCTTTGCCCTCACACTTCCGGTTGTCCGGCTGGTGTGGCTCTCGTTTTTCTGCTGATTCATCTTGTGCCGGGACGGAAAAAACCTGCAGCTGGCCGGGTCTCGGGCGGCTGATGGTGGATTCCATTTCAAATCGTGACTATGCGCTGGTGCAGGGATGCCTCTTGTCGATTGGGATGACGTGTGTGCTGGCGAACCTGGTGACGGATGTTGTGTATCGCTGGATATCCGCGCATGAGGGGATGTAGGTCGGTGACGGGATGGCGAAGGAATCGATAGGTTCCGAGTCAGGGAATCAGTCGCACAATCTCGGCGTGCGGCTCTTTTTCGGATTCGATCGTGAGCAGGCCGATTGTGACTGGCAACTCGAAGCGACGTGGACCGCAGGAGCCTGGATTGAAGTAGAGCACGTCTTTTTTGTGGTCAATCGTTGGCCGATGCGAGTGGCCGTGGAGGACAGCGGAAAACTTTGCGGCGACGGGATCGAGATGCAGCGTGCTGAGATCGTGCAGCAGGTAGACGTAGTGACCCTCAAACAGGAGTACATCGGTTTCGGGCAGGCGACTGCACGTGCCCTCGGTGTCGACGTTGCCGCGGATTGCATGGATGGGAGCGATTTTTTCCAGTGCCTTGAGGATGGAAGGTCCGCCGACGTCGCCCAGATGCAGGATGTGATCGACGCCGGCGAGTGCGGGAAGCACTTCAGGGCGCAGAAGTCCGTGGGTGTCGCTGACGACTCCAATCTTCATTTGCTGAAGCTGAGAACGCGGGACCAGAGACCCTTCTTGGGTTTTACCTCGCGCGCTTTGCGTTCGAGATACGGGTCCTCGATCTGACGCAGGCTTCCTGGATCCTTTGGATCTTCCAGCGCGATGCAGTAAAGGTCAGTCCAATTCCCCTGCCAGTGCCATCCGCGGCCGGAGCCGACGGTGTTGCGCTCGATGTGGGTTGCTGCGTGTTCGGCCGAGAGAACGGAATTGCAGAAAACGCAACGCGGCGACGCCCCTGAACGAAAACTGCCGCCACATGGGCACGTATCCAGATACGGCTCCCATTCGGGATCGATTACCTGGTGGGGCGCCGAAGGCGGCGGAAGCTTTACGAGAATACTGTCGGAGTAGTTGAAGGTCGCAAGCCTGCCGCAGGAATCGCAATAAGCATAGGAAAAGTCACCGAACCCGGCATGGAGAAGGGTATAGCGGAAGGTTTGGAAGCAATGCTCGCAATCGCCCTTGTGCAAGGCAAACATGGCCCCATCATAGCCCTATTTCGAGGCATGTACGAGGGTCAAGCTGATCGCGCAATGCATCGCCGAGGAAGTTGAAGCCAAGAACCGCTCCCGCCACGGCGGCCGCGGGGAAGAGGACCAGGTGGGGAGAATCAATGAGATGGAGCCGTGCGTCGTTGAGTATGGCGCCCCAACTGGGCGAGGGCGAGAACCAGATTAGTAAATTCCGGACCGAGAAATGCGGCGAAGGCGACGGTCAGCAGGATGCCAGGCAAGGCGAGGAATGTATTCATGGCGAAAGCGGTGAGGGCGGTGTCGACCCATCCGGCGAGGTAGCCTGCGAGGCCGCCATGGCGGAGCCGAGGCTGTCATTCGTGACTTGGTAACCTTGTCATTTGTGCTTCACCGACGCTACTCTGAGGGTGCTCTCAGCGATCCTTCATTCAAAAGCTGAAGTAGGGCAAGAGGCTGAAACTGGGTGCCCGAAAATTGCGATAAGGAATTATCCCAAATCAACGCCCTAATCAATTCCCAAACCAAGGAAGGACACGAAGCAACAAACTGGCGGCACGCGGTCGCAGCCTACACTGACCCGCAGGTGCTGCGGGTGCTTGCACTCGGATTTGCCAGCGGCTTGCCATTCCTCCTGACTTACTCAACTCTCTCAGCGTGGCTTTCGACAGTTGGCGTGAGGCGCGCAGCAATCGGCACCTTCGCCTTGGTTGCCACGCCGTATGCATTCAAGTTTCTGTGGGCACCGCTGATCGACCGCGTACCGCCACCACTGCCTCTGGGACGACGGCGCGGTTGGGGAATCACCATCCAGATCCTTCTGATTGGCGCAATTCTCGGTCTGGGATTATGCAATCCAAAGCACAACCTGCCTTTGATGGCCGCGATTGCGGTACTTGTCGCGTTTCTATCTGCGAGCCAGGATATAGTGATCGAAGCCTGGCGGGTGGAGAGCATGAACAGAGATCAGCAGGCTCCCGGAGCAGCCATGGATCAGTCCGGCTACCGGATCGCAATGCTGGTTTCCGGGGCAGGGGGCCTGTTCATCGCAGCATACGCAGGGTGGTTCGCGGCCTATGCCACGATGGCTGTGCTGCTCGGTGTGGGAGTACTGGCGTTTTTGTTCGGCCCCGAACCGAAGGTCTCCGCGGAGACTTCATATGCTGCGGGATCGGGGTGGGATGCGATTCGCCACGCGTTTTCGACCGCAGTGATCGGTCCCTTCCGCGATTTCATGCATCGGCCGCTCTGGCCCGTCATCCTGCTCTCCATTTTCGGATACAAGCTGGGCGAGGCAATGGCGGGAGTGATGTCAACCCCGCTTTATATATCGCTGGGATTTTCGCTTCCCGAGATCGCCGCCGCTTCGAAGGTGTTCGGTTTTTTTTCGATTGTGGCAGGGATTCTAATAGGCGGTGTCGTGACGACCAGGTACGGAATCCTCCGGTCGTTGATTTTGTGCGGTATTTTGCAGTCGGTCGGGAACCTGTTTTTTGTTCTGCAGGCAGTAGGCGGACATCGGATCGGCTACCTTGCTTTATGTGTCACCGCCGAGAATCTTACGGGTGGGATGGCCGGGACCGCGTTGGTGACCTATCTTTCCAGTCTATGCTCGCCCGCTTTCACGGCGACTCAGTACGCGCTGCTTGGCTCGCTTGCTTCGCTTGGCCGCACCGTGGTGGCCTCCTCAGGAGGAGTTTTATCGGAGAAGATCGGCTGGGTACGGTTCTTCATGCTTACCAGCGTGATCGGATTGCCAGTCCTCCTTCTTTTCCTTTGGACCAAACCCCGCGACGATTTCAGGAATAGCCAACTCAAACCGGCCCTTGAAAGCCCAGATGGCAGGTTAGTGGAATAAGGTATGCGAACGCCGAGGCAGAGCAAATTTGTTTGTGGATTGGTGATTGTGTTTGCGGGGCTCGGTGGCGTGTCCCTGACGGGGTATGGGCAGCAGGAGACGGGCCAATTGGTTCCGGATGCGGCGCAGAAGTTGATGGTGCTTGCGAACCAGGCGCGTGCGCAGTCAGGTGCGGCTCCGTTGCAGTGGGATGAATCGTTGGCGGCGGCTGCGCGGGACCATTGTTTGCGTATGGCAGCGGAAGGGCCGATTTCTCATCGCTACGGAGGAGAAGACGCACTTTCAACCCGAGCGGGAAATTCGGGAGCGCGCTTCAATTTCATTGAAGAGAATGTTGCGGTTGGCACCACTTCTGAGGTGATCCACGAGGCTTGGATGCATTCGCCGGGTCATCGCTCGAACCTGCTCAACCCGCAAGTAGATCGCGTGGGGATTGCGGTGGTGGCGGCGCGCGGCGTGCTGTATGCAACGGCTGATTATGCGCGCGGCGTAAGAGCGCTGACGCAAACGCAGGTGGAGGCGCGGGTGGCAGGTTTGATTCGTCCAAGCGGCCTTACGATCTTGACGGACAATTCCCAGGCGCGTGAGGCCTGCGGGGTCGATCAGGGGTTGCCGGTGGTACAAGGTTCCCTGCGGCCGGGGTTCATCATGCGCTGGCAGGATTCGGAGATGGCGCAGCTACCTCCGCAGTTGACGGAGAAGTTGACGTCGCACGAATATCATCGGGCCGCGGTGGGGAGTTGTCCGGCACAAGGCATTGAAGGCGCGTTCACTGCGTATCGGGTAGCGGTGTTGCTGTATTGATCGCAGCGTCAGGATTCGTTGCTGAATCGCGGGTGAAGTTGATGGACGGGAGGGACATCTCCGATGGGACGCGTGTCAGCTGCGTTGAGCCAGGTGTGCGGGTTTCCCGATACTTGCTTTTGATCGGCCTCATGCTGGTTGTGGCGCATGCCGCCGGACAAGAAAAGATCGTTTTGCCGCAGCCTCAACCTACCGAATCAGCGCTTACGAAAGCAGCGCAGCTTTTTGCATTGGCCAATGAGGCACGGGCCGCCGCAGGCGTCGGGAGCCTGGCATGGGACTCCGCGCTGGCGGACGCTGCCCTGAAGCATTGCCTGCGCATGGCAGTCGAAGGTCCGATTGCGCACCGCTACGACGGAGAGCCGGACTTGACGACGCGCGCAGGAGCGGCTGGTGCGCACTTCAGTTACGTAGAAGAGAACATTGCGGTCGGTTCCAATCCTGGAGCGATTCATCAGGGCTGGCTGGATTCGCCCGAGCATCGCGCCAATCTACTGAACGCGGAAGTGGATCGAGTAGGTATTGCCGTGGTGGCTAGCGGCGACTTGATTTTCGCGGTGGCGGACTTTGAGAGGGCTGTGACGGTGTTGACGCAGACGCAAGTGGAGACGGCGTTTGCGAAGCTGCTGCGCGCCCGGCAGATCATGGTGATGAAGGACACGAACGAAGCGCGGAGTTATTGCGCATCGAGCGGCAGGTATCAAGGCGTCAATCCGCCGAGTTTTCTCTTCCGCTGGCAAAATCCGGATGTAACGCAGTTGCCCGTGCCGCTGGTGGAGCAGTTGGTAACTGGGCGCTATCACAAGGCGGCGGTCGGGAATTGTCCGGCGCAGGATGTGAAGGGTGCGTTCACGATTTATAGGGTGGCGGTGCTGTTGTATTGATTCTTTTGGCATGGCGGGTGACGGCGGCCGGTTCGGATTTTTGCTTTCCCACCCTTGCACCGAAGACGTGCAAGGATGGGTCACCCATTTTCGATCCGATCGATGCTTCTCAAACCGCAAGGGTTCGTCTGCCATCAGCCGAAGTCCTGATGCTGTTGCCAAAGCTCGGGCCACGGCAGGCGTGGTGGGCCGCATACGAAGATGTCGGGATGATATTGGCTTTCTTCGTTGTGTATGCCTTCCGCGTTGCCGTTGTGGCCGGCCCAGCGACAGTTGGTGAAGATGCTGTCGGCTTGTTCGCGCGAGATTCCGATCGCGATGATCGTGGTGGGCGGTGGAGTGGGATATCCGCGCAGCCATTCGGAATTTGTGGTGCCGATGGGCGCAGGCAGTCCGTAGGCGGGGCCGAGTAATTCGATCGCTCCAAATTCGCCGTAGTTGCCAGTGGTGATGCCAAGATGGGCCTGCTGGTCCGGGGGCAGGGAATCACGAATGCCTGCGACGGTGCGGACCATTTCGTTCCAGCCGATTTCTTCTCGAAGGTCTTCGCTATGGCCTAGCGCGAAGTCGCGGAGCGGGCCGTTGGATGCTATGGGTACCCAACCGGCAATGAACCAGGCTCCAGCAACGAGTAATCCTTGAAAGAAGACTATTTCGATCGTGACGCGCGCCCAGCGCGGCAAGCCGCACACCCAGTGCTCGCCGACGACCGCGCCCATAGCGATGAGCATGGGATAGGCGGCGCATAGGTAGTAGAAGCGGCCCTTGGCGAGCCAGAGAATTGCCAAGGGGACAAGGTACATCCAGGCAATCATGCGGTAGCGCGGGTTGCGCAGGAATGCGACGAGACCTGCGAGCCACAGCGGCGCAGCCCAAAGGTTGGCGCCGGCAAGAAGCTGGCCCTTAAGAAACCCGTCAGCGCGGCCCTCGGCAACGTCCCGCGCGTGGATGTGCTGGAGGAAGTGATAGGAGATGAAGTCGTGGCGCACGAGCCAGAGCAAGTTCGGGGAGAAGATCAGGAGAGCCAGGGCGATTCCACCCCAGAACCAGCCTGATTTAAGAAAGCGGCGCGCTGGTGTGAAGGCGACGCCAGTGAGGATTCCGGCGATGTAGAACACGATGGAGTACTTGGTAAGCAGGCCGAGGCCGACGGCTGCGCCAATGGCGAGCCACCAGCGGGGATTTTCGGACTTGAGCAAGCGGATGGTGAACCAGGCGATGAGGACCCACCACAGCATTTCGAACGATGTGTATTGAAACTCCGTGGCCTCAAAAATCGGCAGGGGAGAGAGCGCGACGGCCAGTGCGGCGGTGACCTGGGCAAGACGGCTGCCGCCAAGGTCGCGCGCCATGACGCCGCTGACAACGATGACAATGGTCTGCGCGATGACCGAGAAGAGACGGAGGCCAACGAGCGAGATGCCGAAGAGGGCGAGGCCGATGTGTTCGATGAACGGGGTAAGCGGCGGATAGGCGACGAAGCCCCAGTCGAGATGGCGCGCATCGGAGAGGAATTGCAGCTCGTCGCGATGGAAGCCGTATTGGCCATTGGTCAGTATGTGGCCGATGGCGGCGGCGGCAGCGATGGCCAGCGCAGGCAAGAAGTCGGCGCGAGACGAGGTCGCCTTTTCCTCAATGCCGTGATTTTGCTGGGTTGAGAGCATGTAATTCTTGTGGCAATGATCCTACGTTTCTTGAAGAGATTCGGTTCCCCACTTTATCTGTGGCACGCGGACGGAAGCCATGCCGGCGGCGGTCGCGGCCTCGATCCCGAGCTCGGTGTCCTCGAAGACCAGGCAAGTTGCGGGTTCTACGCGGAGGCGCTCGGCGGCAAGAAGGAAGCAGTCGGGCGCCGGTTTGCCGTGCGTGTAATCTTCAGCGCAGACGAGGGTGTCAAATTTGTCGAGGATGCCAAGCGCAGTGAGTGAACCGACCACGGAATCGTGTCGACTGCCGGAGACAACGGCCAAGGGAATGCGGCCGTGCTGCGCCAGCACCTGCTCGAGGACCGGGGGAACAGCTTTGAGTTGCGGCAGCTGTGCATGATACAAGGCTTCTTTGCGGGCGGCGAGGGCATCCACCGGCATCTGGAGTCCGTGCAACTCATTCAGGTCGGCTATGATTTTGCGAACCGGCTTGCCGCCCCACGAGTAGAAGAGCTCTTCGTCGTAGGTGCAATTCCACTCGGCGAGAGCCAGCTTCCAGGCCTTGTAATGGAGGGGCATCGAGTCGGCGATGGTGCCGTCACAATCGAAAAGGTAGGCGCGGAAAACTCCAGTGGGCACTTCAAGCTTCATGCGAGCTGTGGGACTCCTGGCGGAGGGCTTCGAAATCTGGGTTCGGAACAGAGGATGGGCGGTTGGGCCAGTCGGTGCGACGACTCGACCAGATCGGAGGGTTTCAATTTCACCGGGCTGCCGCGGATTCCGGAAGCGGCGCCGCACATCCGCCTTCGCCGGGCTTTGTCGGCTCCATTTGCAGGGCGTTGTTGAAACGGTTGAAATAGTTGAAGAGGCCAATGGCGCACAGGAGCTCGACGATTTCGCCTTCGGAGTAAAAGCTCCGCAGCTCGGCGAACTGTTCGTCGGTGACAGCGTTTGCGTCGCGAGTGACGGTTTCAGCGAGGCGCAGGGCGGCCTTTTCAGCGGGAGTAAAGTCGGCGCGTTGCGACCAGTCGGCAAGATGAGCCAGTTGATCGTCGCTCCAGCCGAGGGCGCGGGCGAGGATGGTGTGGCTGGCCAGGCAGTAAGGCGTCTCGTTCACTTGACTGGTGCGGACAATGATCAACTCTTTCAGCTTTGTGGAGACGGTACCCGAGTTGAGGATGGCCCCGAAATGCGCCTGCATCGTGGCAAAGATTTCAGGACGGTGCGCCATCACGCGGAACATGTTGGGCACGTTGCCGCGTTGGGCAAATATCTTGTCGAAGAGGGCAGCCAGGTCAGGGGTCACTTCAGTGCGATCGAGACGGGATACGCGCGACATTTG
>Ga0187855_10001626_pt1 | contig 17655 bp, 18 predicted proteins | sample June2016WEW_8_10_2_FD_132969 | JGI IMG/M metagenome (GOLD analysis project Ga0187855, IMG submission 132969) | Peatland microbial communities from SPRUCE experiment site at the Marcell Experimental Forest, Minnesota, USA - June2016WEW_8_10 | ecosystem: Environmental > Terrestrial > Soil >...
CCGTATCCGATGGCGCGCGATTGGAACGCAGACTCGACGGCGATTCCCCTCCAACAGGATCTGGTGGGCGACATACGAGGCAAGCTGATCATCCTGCTTTCCTCGGTTGGCATCGTGCTGCTGATCGCATGCGTGAATGTGGCGAGTCTCCTGCTGGCGCGCGCCACGACGCGGAGGAAGGAAATCGCGCTGCGCGTGGCTTTGGGCGCGGGGCGTTTGAGAATCGTCCGCCAATTGTTGACGGAGAGTGTCTTGCTGGGGCTGGCGGGTGGCGGGTTGGGCATTCTCCTGGGAATGAGCGCTCTTGCCATCTTCAGATCCGTGCTGCCGTCTTCCACGCCCGGCTTGTCGCAAGCGGCGATCGACTGGCAAGTGGCGGGGGCGGTAGCAGCGCTGGCGCTGTTTACGGGGTTGGCGTTTGGTCTCGCGCCGGCCGTTAGCGCGTCGCAGGTGGATCTGGCGGCGTCGATCAGGACGGGCAGCCAGCGGTCTACCGCAACCGCGTGGACCCGTCTGCGAAGCTGGCTCATTGGGGCAGAAGTCGCACTGACGCTGGTGTTGGTGGTGAGTGCGGGGCTTCTGATGAGAAGCCTGTATAGCCTGACGGAAGGTCACACAGGTTTTCAGCCGGAGCGCATCCTCACGTTGCGCATCAGCCCGAACGAATCCGCGTGCAAAGAGCGCGCGGTTTGCGTCGCACTGTACGAGGGCCTTCTCGAGCGGGCGCGCGGCGTCCCAGGGGTGGCGGATGCGGCGGTCGCGAATGCCGTGCCTTTGGATGGCTATCGGCCGACGATTCCAGTCGATGTGGAAGGACACCCCAAAACTGTCGATCATCCGGCGCCGCTTCTCTGGTTGAACGCAGTCAGTCCCAGTTATCTCGACATGCTGCGCATTCCGCTGGTTGCCGGCAGGAGATTCACGGAGGCGGATGGCGCCATGTCGGCTGGCGTGCTCTTGATTACGGCATCCACGGCGAGACATTTCTGGCCCGGCGAGAATCCGATTGGCAAGCACATTAAGATTGCGACCGAGGAGAAATGGAGGACGGTGGTGGGTGTGGTGGGCGATGTGCGGCAGTATAGCCTGAGTCAAGGCTTGCCTAACTGGGTTCCCGGCGCGGTTTATATGCCTTATGCTCAGTCGGCGCGCGAGGATGGACAGATTATCGCGGCGATGACCTTGTTAGTGAAGACCCGGGCGGATTCGGCGCGCCTGGCACGCGAAATTCGAAGCTTGGCGCAAGATCGGGACCCGAACGCTCCGGTGGGCCAGGTTCGGCAGATGGAAGAGGTGGTTTCCGGGTCGATTTCCGATTTCCGCTCGACCATACGCGTATTCATCAGCTTCGCAGGAGCGGCTATTCTGCTGGCGGCGATCGGTATTTACGGCTTAGTCTCCTATTGGGTGACGCAGCGGACGTTTGAAATTGGCGTGCGCGTGGCTCTGGGAGCTACGCGGCGACGCGTTGTCTGGATGATCCTGGCTCAGGGATTGTGCGTCGCTCTATACGGCATCGGAGCAGGTGTAGTCGCGGCGCTGGCCGTGACGCGTTTCCTGGCCAGTCTGCTTTACGGTGTGGCGGCCACGGATCTGCTGACGTTTGCGGCGGTGGCGGCGATCGTTCTGGGAGTCGCGGTGACGGCGATTGCCTTCCCGGCGTGGAGGGCGGCGCGCATCGATCCAGTTACGTCGCTGCGGGTGGACTGAGATCACGGCAGCCAAGGCGGCTTAGCCGCAGATGCACGCCGATAAGACAAGACTAGGTTATTTGCTTTCAATCGGCGCTCATCGGTATTGATCCGTGGCCCGCGCTCTTAATGCGTTTCTCCGCAGACTGTCAGGCTGCTCTGATAGCCCACCTGTTTGGAACGGGAGGTCGCGATGCGCTTTGCGCTGTTTACCTGCCGGTTTCACGGCGCGAGGAGCCGCGGGATGGCATGGCCGTCGCGAGGGGTCGCGGAAAAAGGCAGCTTTAGCCCGGTCGATCCCTGGTCTAGCCCGGCAATCACACACGCCAAGCGGTGACCCTTCTTCAAGCTGGATTGCTCGATATCCGGGTGCGGAAAGACCCATTCCGAAGCTGGTATGGTTCGCCGCATTTCAAGAATCGCATCGATACAGGAACGGATCGGTATAATAGCACCATACGCCTGCGGTTCTTCGCGCAATTAGGCGACGAGGAGGGGGAGCATGTGCGATCAGGATCATTTCGAAGACGACCGACAGAAGTATGAAGCTCACGGTTTGGTGACGCGTAAACAGTTCGGCGTCATGTTGGGAGCAGGGGTTGCCATGATGCTGCCGCGCGTGGCCAGTGCTGTCGCAGTTACCGAAACGGACGTGACCGTGACGACGCCGGACGGCAGCGCCGACTGTTACTTCGTGCACCCGGCGAGCGGCGCAGTACCTGGAGTTCTCGTGTGGCCGGACATCTTCGGGCTGCGCCCGGCGTTCCGCACCATGGGCAAACGGCTCGCCGAATCGGGGTATTCGGTGCTCGTGGTGAATCCTTTCTACCGCGTCAAGAAAGCCCCGACTGCGGAAGCTGGCGCCGCAACTCCAATCCAGGAACTGATGCCGCTCGCGCGAGCTCTGAATGAAACGACACAAATGACCGATGCAAGAGCGTTCACCGGTTGGCTGGACGGGCAAAAATCGGTTGCGAAAAACCGGAAGATCGGCACACAGGGCTATTGCATGGGTGGCCCGATTGCGTTTCGTACCGCAGCCGCCGTGCCGGATCGTGTCGGAGCAGTCGCCTCATTCCATGGCGGTGGACTGGTGACCGACGCGCCCAACAGTCCGCACCTGCAGGCCGCGAAGTCCAAGGCGCAGTTCCTCATCGCGATTGCCGAAAATGACGACACGCGCTCGCCCAACGACAAGACCGTCCTCAAGGAGACGTTTGCTAAGGCAAACCTGCCAGCGGAAATCGAAGTGTACACTGGTGCCGCGCATGGCTGGTGCCCCCCGGATTCGCGGGTCTACAACGAGCCACAAGCCGAGAAGGCATGGAGCCGCTTGCTCGCCCTGTACGGAAAAGCTCTGGCCTGAACATTGACGCCTGCGACCCATTGCCGGGTTGTTCGCCTAGTTAGTACATCGCTCTACGATCGGAATTAACTTGTCGACGTGACCGTCTCGGAGCCTGACGTTCTAGGGTAAGCTCTTTGTGCTCGCCATAGCCGTGAAACGCGGCCAAATCCCGCGCGAGCGCACTCAGGATCATCGGCAATTGCGTGACGCAAGGCCATCGGTGTTAGAATCAAATCGCGAAGAGACTGTTTAGACAGAATTCAACGTTCGATAGGGAGAGAACCATAGTGCCACGACACGCGCAACCAAAAGTAGACAGCACCATCCTGGAGATGGCCATCGTTGGGTATCAGAGCGAACACGCCAGGCTCTCGGCGAAGATAGCCGATATCAAAGCGCAACTCGGCCAACGCGGTCCGGGCCGGCCAAAAGCCACGGTAGCCCCGGTGGCCGGAACGGATCACACGGGCCCAAAGAAGCGCCGCACCATAAGCAAGGCTGGCCGCGCCCGGATCGCAGCCGCGCAGCGGGCCAGATGGGCGGCGCAGAAACAGCAGGCCCAACCGGAAAAGCCCAAGAAACGGAAAATGTCGGCGGCCGGTTTGAGAGCCATAAGAGAAGCCACGAAGAAGCGTTGGGCGGCTTACCGCAAAACGCACGGATCTGCGGCGTAAGCCCGAAGCACGGAAAATCGCGGCGAAGCAACGCGCGTTGTTTCGGCAATGAGCCGCCGCGCGTACTACGAAGAACTGAAAGCGGCTGACTCGCTGGAAGCGGGCGGACCAACCGGCAGGGATTGCGACGCGTAGCGATGAGAGCAGCCTGACGGCCTTCTTCGCGGTTGTGTTCCCGCCAGCCTCACTAGGCGTCGCACACAACTGGCCCGAGTCCCTGGTTCGCGAAGCATCGCCGCCGAGGCTGGTGTTTGAGCCACCTGTGACCATGGCTGTGGATTACGGAAAGCTCACCGAGAACCTTGGCCGCTTTTATGACTTCACGGGCAAGGTCGTACTTTTCGTCGGGGCGGGAGGCAGGCAACTTCTCGACCCCGCCATCCGGACAAAGAAGCTGGTCGCCATCGACCGGGATGCCGAGGCTCTCAGGGAGCTAAAGACAAATGTTGTGGCGGCTGACTTGCAGGATTCCGTAGCTGTTATCGGCGCCGACTTCGAGGATGTCACATTGCACGGAGACGTTGTCTATTTCGAATTCTGCCTGCACGAGATGGACGACCCGCAACGAGCGCTGGTCCATGCCAGCAAGCGGGCGCCCGACATCGTGGTATTCGATCATTTACCCGGCTCCAACTGGGTCTTCTACGGTGCGGAGGAGGAGAAAGTCCGCCGCAGCGCCCAAGCCATGGAGCGCTTCGGTGTCCGGCGCCGTGAAACGTTTCGCACCGAACAGCGCTTTCGGGACGACGCCGAGCTTTTCGCCAAGGTGAAGGCGGAAGGGGCCACGGCAATCCAGCGCGCCCAGCGCTTCGCAGGCGTCACGAACATCGTCATTCCCATGAGCTACGAGCTGGCCTTGTTGTAGCTGGCATCCGCCCGGGGATGTGGAGCAGCCCGATCAGCGCATTCATCACGGCTAACAGCAGGACTAGGACCTCAATGGACGTGCGCCAGTTGGTGGCCTCCTTGAGCACTTCGAAGCAGACCGTCAGACCCAGCACGCCCGCGTTGCCGATCGTCCAAAAAATCCCGGAGGCCGCGCCGGCATGTTCCTTGTGAGCGATGCGCTCGATGATAGTCAGCGTAATGGCCAGAGACGGCAGCCAGAGAAATCCCAACAACGCGCCCCAGGCGTATCCCACGTGTGGGCTGCTCGCGAACACAAATCGATGGACCAGCAGCAGGCTCGGCGCCAGGCAGAACCATAGCAACAGGCGGGGGTAATCGAACTTGTCGAAGGATGGAGGAATGACCAGCGCTCCCACAATGCCGCCGGCGATGATCATGCCGCCCGCCATGCCCGCGGCATCGCTCGAAAAGCCGTGTTCGTGCCAGATCACCTCCAGCCAGGTGGTCAGGGCGTTGAAGCACCCTTGCCCGATGAAGGCAGTCGCGAAGATCACGGCCAGATTGCGGTTCATCAGCAACTCGCGCACCGGTGTGGTGGTAGGCTTCGCCGCCGGGACCGCCTCGCGCACCGGACGATTCTCGCGCGCCGTGAAGTGGAACACCAGCGCCCATCCGGCGGCCACCGCGGCCAGGAATGACATGGCGCCGCGAAATCCCCGCCACTCGACCAGCAGAGGGGAGGCGGCCAGCGAGAGGGCCATGCCCACGAAGATTCCGATCGTGCAAATGCCGGTGAATAGGCCTTCCTCGGCTGGGCCAAACCAGTCGGCGACCAGCGTCGAAATGCAGGTCACGATGCAGGGAACCGAAATGGCGATGCCAATCTGTCCGGCCAGCACCATGTAGAATCCGTCGAAGATGCGCAGGCCGGCAGAGACGGCCATCAGGGCCAGCCCGAACTGAATCGCGAAGCGGTATCCGCGGCGATCAATCAGGGCGCCGGCGTAGCCGGAGAACAGCATGCTAGCCAAAGGAAAGACGAGTATCGTCCAACTGGCGGTTAGCCCGCTGATGCGGTATTTGGCTGTGAGAAGCGAGATCAGGGGCGCGAAGTTGTACCAGAAGATCTGCGTGAGAATCAGTGCGCCGAGGAACGCCAGCAGTACCAGCCATCGCCGGAGTGCAGCCGGGTAGGATGCGCCATGATCGGGCATTCGTTTGCGCCTCCGAGCGATTATAGCAACAATTGACAAGAACTGCCATGCGTGCTAGGCTATGAGCAGCATCAGGAGTTCGTGTCATGCAAACCATGAATATCTCCTTGCCCGATCCGCTCAAGCAATTCATCGATCATCAGATCGCTGAAGGACGCTACAGCAGCGTGAGCGAATACATCCGCGAACTGATCCGCGACGACGAGAAGCGCAAGGCCGAGGAACGGCTGGAGGCGTTATTGCTCGAAGGGCTGGAGAGTGAAGAGAGCGAGCTGACGAAGCGGGATTTCGAGGATATCCGCAAGGCAGCGCTGGCGCAGCTCAAACGCCGCAAAAAGAAGGGCTGACGTGGCCACGGTCCATAAGCGGGCCAGCGCCAAGCGCGACTTGGTCGCACACTACGTGTACTTGGGCGAGCATGCCGACTTCGAGACCGCGGAACGGTTCCTGGCGAATGCCAGCGCGAGTTTCACGGATGTGTCCCGGAATCCGGGCATGGGCGCCCCGCTGTCCTTGCGCTCGCCGAAGCGGGCCGGGTTGCGCAAATGGCGGGTTAGCGGGTTTGAAAAGTTTCTGATCTTCTATCTGCCCCGCCCGGACGGCGTTTCCATCGTGCGCGTCTTGCATGCCACGCAGGACTGGTGGGCCCTTCTTGGAATACTGTGAGCAACGAACTGACCCCCTCCCATGCCCGTGTTTCAGGGGGCGTTGTTAGCCTGGAAAATTTGAAAGGACAGGACTCCCAACCTGTCTTGCGGGAGCGTCAGAGCAGCCGCACAAGCGGTATTCTGGGAGAAGGGCCGAGGCCAATAGGCCGCGCCACGAACCCATGGACAAGACCATCCGTAAATACACCAGCCTGGATGAAATGAAGGCCGACGAATATCGGTACTGGCAGAGCCGGCCTGTGCAGGAACGGATGGACGCCGTTGAGGAAATGGTCCGCACCGCCTACGAACTCAAAGGCTGGGAGATGAAGCCGGATGTACCAAGACTACAAAGACCTTTTGTCCGCCTTCCATGCCCATGGCGTTAAGTACCTGATTGTCGGCGGTTACGCCGTCAGCTTTCATGCCCAGCCGCGTTTTACCAAAGACATTGATCTCTTCATAAAAGCAGACGCGGCGAACGCGCTAGCAATCTACGCGGCGCTGGCCGATTTCGGCGCCGCGCTTGAAGGCATCCGCCCGGAGGAATTTGCAGAGCGATAAAATCGCGGTGGAGGCAAAGCGCATGGGCTCACGAGCGGCACTGGTTCAGTCAAGCCGTACAACTCGAAAATGGATACACCGCCTCCGCGACGGGCTTCCTCAGTTGCAATACACCGAAGCAAAGTACTACGCCGCCTTCAAGACGCCTCGAAGAGCTGCGGCTTACCTCAATCCGGCGCAACAAGGTGTCCGAGTGTTTCTCGCACTCGATCCGCGCGACGATGCCGCCCTTCAACCAACCCCGTCGAGCTCCAACTGGGCAGTGCGATTTCCATCAGTCTTTCGGATTGCTGGCGAGCAGGACCTAGCGGAGGCAAGACGGCTCATCCTCAGGTCACATGCGGCTGTCGGGCCGTCCGACAAGAACGCCGCCCTGAGGCCCGAGCACTTTGCACCTGAGGAACTGCTTCCCGAGATCGAGTACTTGGAGGGTTGCGCTCGACAGGTGCTAGTAAATGCCTACGAGAGGAACCGTCGAGCGCGGGAGACGTGCCTCCGTCACTACGGGAGGAGTTGCGCGGCGTGTGAGTTCACTTTCGACGCTAAGTACGGCGAAGCAGCCGCCGGATACATCCAAGTGCACCACATCATACCAATCGCCCAGGTGGGAACGAAGTACCGGTTGAATCCGATCAAGGATCTGCGGCCAGTCTGCCCAAACTGCCATGCCGTTATTCACCGCCGGGAGCCGCCTTTTTCAATCGACGACGTTAAGCAAATGCTCCGCCTCAGCACGGGCGATCAGACGGTCACGCTATAGTTGCGGTGGAGTTAATGCTCACGGGCGCACACATAGCGCGCTTGTGATGAAAGAGCCACTGATGTGCTGGGGGCTGGCGTTCGTGGCTATTGCGCCTTCCAGGACTCCGTTGTAGTCCAGCGCCTTCGGGTCGATCTGACCGCTCCAGAAGTCGAAGGTTCGCGCTTCCCGACGCGTTTGTCCCTGGGTACTGCTCCAAACCAACTCGTAGGCGACAATGCCCCCTTTGGGAGCGGCCGGCGGGCCAGGGTCGCGAATCCGTTCGAGCTCCTCGATCATAGGCAGCCGCCAATCACGGTAGCCCCCCACCCTGAGTTTCCGGCAATACTTCGTGCCTTCGTACCAATCGACACCACCATTGGCTTGCGCCGCCCACATCAGTCGCGTCCCGGGATCGACCCAATAGCCACGCTTCTCAGTCTCGGCCCTCTCCGCGCTACGCCGCTTCTCTATCTCGGCGCGCTCCGCCGCGCGCTCCTTTTCCAGTTCCGCTCTTTCCTGACTGCGCCGCTGTACGTTCTGGCTGGCCAACAAGGGAATTGTAAAGACCTGCGCCTTCGGCTCTTTGACGGTGATTACCTGCTCCCAGCGTGGTCCCCCGGACGCCGGCACTGCTTCGATAAGATGCTCGCCCAGTTCCAGGGTCACGCGGACACGGTCATCGAGACGCAGCAGCCCCTTGGCCTCGCCGTCGATACTCCAATGGCATTCCAGATCGGTCCTGAACAGCCACGTGGCAGTTGTTCGCTGGGCTTTGGACTCCGATGGGCTTTCCTGCTGTGCACTAGCAGCGGCAGCGAATACTAGAGTCACCAAAAATGCGGCAGCGTGGTCCACACTCTTTATGCACTATGCCGCAGGCCGGCAGAAAGCAAAAGTGAAACATCCGCTGGAGTGAACCCTAACAGTTCCAATTGCGCTGGGCTAACATCTACTACCTCGTTTTCAAGCCGTCCCCGCGACTCAAACCGCTCTCGGAGCAGCGACCACCCAAGCTGTCCGAGCCTTCCACAGACGAACCCTACATCTACGCCCCTAATGGTTGGGTAAGCGTGAGACGGCCCCTCCACAAAAACCCCTACCTGATACCGATCACGACCATCCCCTTGAGGAATCACATCGATAAATGTACGCACTTGCATCTGGTGCTCCGCCTTCGATTTAGTATACCGCCTCGAGTCCCGATCCGCTAGACTTTCGTCAAGGCTCACGTCACCACCAACCACTAACCACCAGCTCATAGTGCGTACATAGCGTCCAAATGATCGCACATAAACTGCGCGACCATAGCCGGCGGCACGCTCGCCAACCCTCCACCATAAATCGCCCCGCTTTTCGATGGCTGCGTCGGCGGGGTCTTGGCATACGCCACAGCCTCTTTCAAATCCGCAAGGAACCTGTCCGCTAACCCCGGCACAGTCTGCGGACGCGTGATGCAGAAATGAAATCCAGGAGGCGATTGCAGCCCATTCATGCGCCATCCCTTGCCGGCCAGATAGTCGTTCACGTGGCAGATATCCACCTTGTCCGACATGAATGCGATGCAGAACGTCGGATCGCCGGCAATTCGAATCTCGGGTATCGAGCTGGCGCCCGCCTTGATGGCATTCGCCACTGCCATGATCTTCCGCGCGACATCCAGATAGCCCTCCTCGCCCAGCGACACCATGGCCGCCCATGTCGCCGCGGAGATTCCCTCCGAGCGGCTGCCCGCCAGCGTCGGCGAAGCGTACAACCCGCCCGCCCAATTGCTCACCGTGAAGTATTGCCGGCGCCGCAGCGCGCGATTCCGGTACAGCACCACCGACGCGCCCTTCGGGCCGTACCCCCACTTATGCGTGTCGCAGGACATCGACGTCACACCCGGCAGCCGGAAATCGAACAGCGGAATCGGGTAACCCAGGCGCTCCAGCCAGGGCAGCATGAACCCGCCGTAGCAGCCGTCTACGTGCATGCCGATGCCGCGCTCCACCGCCAGGCTCGACAATCGCTCCAGCGGATCGATCAGGCCGTAAGGGTAATTGCCGGCCGACCCCACCAAGGCCACGGTGTTCGCGTTGATCGCGGCGCGCATCGCATCGACGTCGGCCAGCAGGTCCGGGCCCACCGGCACCCGCACCAGCTTGACGCCGAAGTACCAGGCCCCCTTGTCGAATGCCGGATGCGCGGTCGCGGGCGCTACCATCTCCGGCGCCATGTTGCCCGCCGCGCGCGCCTGTTCGCGATACGCCAGCATCGGCAGCATGATGCTCTCGCTGCCTCCGGAGGTGATCGCGCCCACTACTTCGTCCGGCGCTTCCACCGCATCGCCATGCAGCATGCGGGCGGTCATCGACACGATCTCCGCCTCGAACTTGGTGCCGCTGGGGCACATGTCGCGTTGCAGGATGTTCACGTGCGAGAACAGGCCGTAGACTTGGTTCAAAAAAGCGAAATGCTCCTTGCCGGCGTGATAGTAGCTGCCGGAAATCTGTCCGGTCTCCCAGCGCGCGTCCTCGCGCACAGCCATCGCGCGCAGTTCGCGCAGGATGTCTTCCTGGTTGCGGCCCTTCTCCGGGAGGCGTGCGTAGCTCACCGTTTCCGGGGCTTCCGCTACAGACGTTGCTTCAGACAATTTGATGCCTCTCTTTCTTCATACTGGATGAATCACCGGGTTCAGCCGCCGATAAATGGGCCGCATCCGCCGGTAGAATTCCAAAAACTCGCGGAACTGTTCATCGTACACCCGGCGGTGGTTTTCCTCCGGCTGATAAGTCTCCGCCACCTGCACAATCTGCGCGATCTCCTCCACGCGGATTTCGCCCAGCGCGCTGAAAGCCGCCAGGGCCGCGCCCACCGCGTTGGCGCTGCGCGCGTTGGCGATGCGCCGCACCGGGCAGCCCAGAATGTCCGCCTGGATCTGGCACCATACCTCCGAGGTCGCGCCGCCGCCGATGAAATTGAGTTGCGCGAACGGCCGGCCGATAAACTTCTCGACGTGGCCCTTCAGCCATCGCAGGTTGAACGCCACGCCCTCCATCACGGCGCGCACATAGTGGGCACGTGTGGTGCGGGCCGTCTGATTGAAGAAAGCGCTGCGGGTGTAGTGGTCCTCGCGGGGCGCCAGCACTCCATTAATCCACGGTGTGAAGATCAGGCCTTCGCTTCCCGGCGCGACTTGCGCGGCCTCCGCATTTAGCATGCCGTAAAGATCGCCCTCCGCGGGATTCTGCCCGTTCACCGGGAACAGGATATTGTTCTTCAGGAACTCCAGGCAGCGACCCGCGGTGCCCTGTTCGGCGCTGACGATGTAACGGCCGGGCAGCGCGGCGGGCATGGTTGCCAGCGAATGCGTCACATCCGTCTTCTTCCATGGCACATGGCAACTCAGCCATGCCGTGGTGCCGATGCAGAAATAACCGTCGTAGTCACGCACGCATCCGGCGCCCACCGTGGCCGCATGGCTGTCGCCCGATCCCATCACCACGCGCGTGCCAGGCAGCAGGCCGAGTTCCGCCGCTACTTCCGGCTTCAGCTCGCCCAGAACAGCGTCGACCGGCCGCAGGTCTGGCATCTTGGATCGCTCGATGCCTGCGGCGCGCAGCAAGCCGGCATGATAGTCGATGCGGTTCGGATTGCGGTTGTCGGTGAGCCAGTAGGGAAAGATCGTGCTGTAAGACGCGGCGCACTGGCCTGTGAGCCGGAAGTTGAGATAGTCCATGGGCTCCAGGAATTTGTAAGTGCGCGCGTACAGATCCGGGCGCTCGTGCTTGAAGTATAGGATATGGCCGAAGCCATCCACGCCGGAGTGATTGGGCGCGGCGCCTGTTAGCCGGACCCATTTCAGCAGCTTGGACACCGCGTAGCCTTCGATCTTGGGCCAGCCATCCGCGGCGGCCCGGCTATAGCGGCCCCCGCGCGTATCCATCCAGGAGAGCGCGTTCCAGATGGCGTGGCCGCCTTCATCGACCGGCACCGTGACGGCCCATTGGGTGGTGCACGCCACGGCCACGATACGCTCGGGCGGAACGGCGGCAGTGGCCAGCGCCGACTTCGCCGCGGCAATCGTCGCGCTCCACCACTGCTCGGGATCTTGCTCAGCGCCGCCGCCGGGGAGCAGCAGGATGTCCACGTTCCGCAAGCCGGTGCCCGCCAGTTCGCCGTGCTGCGAGACCAGCGTGGCCTTCACGCTGCTCGAACCCATGTCGATCGCCAGCACGTAACGATCGTCCCGCATCCCGTCGGATCTCAACGGCAGCTCTCCGCGCGGTGACGCGTACGCTCTGAGTTTGCCACGCTTCCGATGCTACCGCACTACTGCGGCGGCAGTGTTTGTCGCGAACCGCCATCGTAGGGACAATCGCGTCGGCAAGCAGGGCCGTCGACGGTCCATCTCAGGCAGACAAGCGAGAAAGCGCTATCCTCGCCCGCCGGGGATTCGGCAGCGCAATGGCCGAGCGCCTCCAGGCCTTCAAAAACGCGCTCCACACTTCGATCGAGCGCTTGTGGCTGTGTCATCGTGGATACCTCCATGGAAAGCGAACTCTGGGCTTGCAATTCGGTTTCCCTACTGTCGGCGAGTATATCACTAAAGACTAAAAGATATCAATCACTGCAAATCTCAAATGTGCACATCGGACTATTTGACCGCTGCGCTCTGTCCGCACATGCCGCAGAAGTCCGGAGGGGCGCGCCCACGAAGCCGGACGACGCCAAGGGTGCTGCGAACCGTCGGGCGCCATGATCGCCTGCGCCAGACGGGCCGCGAATCGCAACATTTCCCGGCGGCCCAGTATTTCGATTGTGTTACAATTCGATGACAGCACTGTAAGCTGAAGTTTAGACCAGCATGGGCGCATTTCCTTTCTAACCGGATGCTGCAGGGCTGGCGACTTCGTTTGAGAGCATGCTGTGTCAAAACAGTATCTTGGACATCTCTCCTCGCACGATCCGCTGCATCCCTATCTGGTGCAGGACGTGCTGCCGCAAATCGGAGTCCGCAACAATGCAGCCGACTTCCGCGTCTTCAGCATGAAGGACAGCAAAGTCTATCTCTACGAGGAACGTCACAGTTGCACCCAAGTAGTGGGCAAGTTCTTCTTGAGTGGTGGCCACCACAAAGCCGAAGCCAGCCAGCGCATGCGCCAGGAGTTCGACAATCTGGAGCTCCTGCGCGGCTATGGCCTGGCCGGTTACCCGCATCACGTCGTACGCCCGCTGGGCACGAATGCCTGGCTCAACAGCATTTTGGTCGAGGAATATGCCCCTGGAGTCCCTCTAAGTGCCTTCGTCAATGACGCGATCCACCAAGGGCAATCGCAACCGCTTTTCGAGAAGCTGACCGCCCTGGCCTACTTCCTGGCGACCCTCCACAACCGCACGGCCAACGGGCAGGGCGTGGATTTCAACCAGGACTGCGCCTATCTGGACCGGCTGGTCCGGAAGCTGCAAGCCCTGAAGGTGATCGGCGTCTGGGACGCGGACGAACTGTATTGGTTGCGCGACCGCTGGCGGGAGAAGCCGCGCATGTGGGAGGATAGGCAGGTGCTCGTGCATGGAGATGCCACCCCTAGCAATCTCCTGTTTGGGCGCGGTCTCAGCGTGATCGCGATCGACCTGGAACGAATGAAGCGCGCCGACCGCGCCTTCGATCTGGGACGGATTGCCGGAGAGTTGCAACACTATTTCCTGCAAGCCGGCGGGAACAAGCACGCCGCCGAGCCTTTCATCGGGCACTTTCTCTGGGAATACGCCTGTCACTTCCCCGACCGCGGCCGCGCATTCCGTTCCATCACCGGCCGTTTGCCCTTCCAGATGGCTCTCACGCTCCTGCGCATCGCCCGAAACTCCTGGGTGAGCGCTTCCCAGCGTGGGCGGCTGGTGGAAGAAGCCAAAATCATTTTGCGGACACCGTGAATGGAGATTCGCGCCCTGCTCTTCGATGTCAACGGAACCCTGATCGACATCGAAACCGATGAGTGGATGGAAGAGACCTACCGCGCCATCGCCCACTTTCTCAGCTATCAGGGCATCGCCCTGCGCCGTGGCGAAGTGCGTGACTTGTACTTCCAGATCATGAAAGAACAGTTCGCGGCGAGCAAGGAAACCTATCCCGAGTTCGACGTGGTCGCGGTTTGGCGGGAAGTGTTACACCGGCACGCTACCGAGTACACCCGCTCTCTCGAACCGGAGAAGCTCCTGCAAATGCCACTGTTCCTGGCCGAACTGCAGCGCGGGATCTCCCGCAAACGGCTCGTGGCATTTCCGCAAACGCAGGAGACTCTGGCTCAGGTGAAAGAGCGCCATCGCCTGGCGGTGGTTTCCGATGCCCAGAGCGCTTACGGTTTACCCGAGCTTCGGGCCGCCGGCCTTGCCGGCTACTTCGAGTCCATCGTCATCTCTGGCGACTACGGCTATCGCAAACCCGACCCCCGGCTGTTTCAAGCGGCTCTGACTGCATTGCAGGTCCGCCCCGAAGAAGCGATTTTCATTGGAAACGACCGCTTCCGGGACGTCCATGGAGCGCGGCAGGCCGGGATGAAGACGATCTTGTTCTGCCCGCACGGTAATCCTGGTGGATCTCCCGAAACCGAGCCGGAGTATATTCTCTATCAACACGCCGACCTTCCCCGCGCGATCGAGTTTTTTGCCGCCGGATAGCCGGTGAAGAAAGCCCTTTCGGCGGACCAAGCCGGTAATCTGCGGCCTGCGAACACAGGCGAATAGAGCCAGCAGGTCCGGCTTCGAGAAACATCCCGGAACCGTGTTCGGAATGCTATTCACCGTCGCGCTGCCCGGCGGCATGACGCTGCCGTGGGCCGTCGGCCAGATTGCTAGCGGCTACAGTATGCGATCGGGCCTGGTGTTGGCTCCAGTGGCCTTTTTCGTTATTCTGGTGATTGCATTCGCGATGCCCAAGTTGCGCACGAGGATAGAGCAACCACAGATGGACACAGATGCACACGGATAGGCTGGAGCGGCGGCGGTCGGAACGGCATATTAGCGAGATTCTCTGTCCCTTCTTAAGGGATGCTCGTTACGCCGCTCGTTCGTTGCGGAAAAGCCCCGGACTTGCGGCAGCGGCGATCCTGACTCTGGCGCTCGGCATCGGAGCCAATACGGCGATCTTCAGCGTATGGCAAGGCGTCGTGCTGGAGGCGCTGCCGTATCATGAGCCGGATCGCCTGGTGGTAGTGGCGCTCTACAATCGGGCACTGAAGTACCCGACGGATCTTTCGTATCCCGATTTTCTCGATTGGCAGCGCAACTCCCGATCGTTCGCGCAAATCGCGGCGTTTGCGCCGGAGGGGTCTGATCTGACGAGTCCAGGCACGCCCGAGCACGTCGCCGGCATGCAAATCTCCGCGAGCTTCTTCGCCACACTAGGAGTGAAACCGGCTCTCGGGCGTGTTTTATCGCCGGAGGAAGACAGGATCGGAGGAATGCCGGCCGTCGTCATCAGCAACCGTTTGTGGCAAGACCGGTTTGCGGGCAGCCCCGCGGCCATCGGCAAGACCGTCACCTTGAGCGGAGTCGACTATACGATCGTTGGCGTACTCAAACCGGGGTTTGGTCTGGAGAACCAGCAGGCGGATGTATATACGCCTCTGGGACGGCGGGGAGCGCTTTACCTCAACGATCGTACCATCCACGACATCTTATGCATAGCCCGGCTGCAGCCAGGAGTGAGCTTGGGTCAGGCGCGGGCGGAGATGAACACCGTGCAGGAACATATCGACCAGCTCAATCCCGCCACGGAGCGTGGCTTGGGAGCGTACGTTGTGCCGTTGAAGGAATTCCTGGTCGGAGACGTGGGTGGAACGCTGCTGTTGCTGCTCGGAGCCGTCGGATTGGTGTTGCTGATTGCCTGCGCGAACGTCGCCAATCTGTTGCTCGCACGGTCGGCGGCGCGTACGCGGGAGTTTGCCGTTCGGCTGGCGCTGGGGGCAGGCCCCGTGCAGATCGTGCGGCAGTTAGTCACCGAGAGCGTGCTGCTCTCCCTCGCAGGCGGAGTTCTGGGTCTGGCCATCGCAAAATGGGGCCTCAACGCGGTGGTGGCGGCGGCGCCGGGAAGCCTCCCGCGCATCGAGAACATAGGCGTGAACGCCCCGGTCCTGTTGTTCGCGTTTGGCGTTTCGACGCTAGTTGGAATTGTCTTCGGCCTCGTGCCCGCGCTGAAGAGTTCGAAGACCGACGTGCAAGTGGGACTCAAGGCGGGAGGCCGGAGCCTGGCGGGCGGCCATCAGCGCACGCAACGTGTCCTCGTAGTTGTGCAGATCGCCCTGGCTCTGGTCCTGCTCACGGGCGGCGGCCTGCTATTTCGCACCATCCGCAACTTGTGGGGGGTGAACCCCGGTTTCAATGCACGGCATGTCGTCACGTTCCAGGTGGGCCTTTCGACTTCGGTGACAAATGCCCCATCGAGGTTACGAAGTGCGTACCAGCAGTTGGTCGACGCCATCCGTCAAGTTCCCGAAGTGGAAATGGCGGATATTACGGCGCTCGTGCCATTGAGCGGAGGCTACAATGAGGGCGCCTTCTGGGTGGGTACAGACCAGCCGGCATCCATGGCGGAGATTCCGCGGGCGGTCTATTATCCGACTGGCCCGGATTACGTCCGCACGATGGAAATACCGCTTCTTCGCGGGCGCCTTCTCTCTCGAACCGATAACTTCAATTCCGAGCGGGTCGTGCTGATCGATAGCCTCCTGGCGCATATGTATTTTCCCGGCCGCGACCCTTTGGGCCGGACCATAACAGTGCCGCACTGGGGCACGGCTCGCGTGGCCGGAGTCGTGGGCCACGTCGAACACTATGGGCTCGACGGATCGGCAGGCGAGAAACCGCAGATCTACTATTGCCTCTACCAGCTCCGGGATGAGTGGCTTCCGGCGTTCCTTGCGGAGGTCACATTGGCTGTACGCACGCCGCTCGCCGCCGCCGCTGTGATGCCCGCCATCAGGAACGCGGTTTACAAGGCAGGCAGCGACCAACCCGTCTATAACATCCACACGATGCAGGAAATTGTTTTGGGGTCGATGGGCCGGCAACGCTTTCCGATGCTGCTGCTGGTGGCGTTTGCAGCCCTGGCGTTGCTGCTCGCATTCGTGGGGACCTACGGCGTGATTTCCTATTCGACTACCCGGCGCGTGCACGAGATTGGGATTCGCGTGGCGCTCGGCGCGGAGAAGCGCGACGTCTTGCGAATGGTGATTGGTCAGGGTTTCCGGCTCGCTCTCATGGGTGTCGCGATCGGAGCCGCGGCGGGGTTAGTTCTCGCGCGGGCGCTATCCAGCTTCTCGCACTTGCTCTACGGGGTTGGGGCGATGGATCCGCTGACGTTCGCAGGAGCGTCGCTCGTTTTGATAAGCGCCGCAATTCTGGCCTGCTATGTTCCGGCGCGCCGTGCCGCACGATTGGATCCGATGACCGCGCTCCGGAACGAATAAACCTTAGCTTGCTGGCGACGGTGAAGGGCGAATACGTGTACCGGTGCACTTATGATTGAAATAAGCGGCGCAACGCGCGCTATCAGTTCGAACAGTCTCGGCGCAGCTTGGTGGAGCGCACCACGGACGCTCGAATCCCAAAGCAGCTTCGGAAATGTCGGGTTTTCTACTGGGGAGAGGTCCCATGAAATTGGGGTCGCTTTTCGACTGATTCTCGGATGCCCCCGGCTGGCGTCCAAAACTTTGACTCCAGTTGGACTCCGCAGCACGGCGGCCGTCTTGCCGCCTTGGTCGCTGCCAAAAAGGATCCAGTTGTTGCGGCCGACAGCCACACCGCGGATCGCGCGCTCCCTGGCATTATGCCGACTCCCGGATTATGCCGCGTGAACTGGATTCTGAATGTTCCTCGTTGCGTTAGGGTGATGGCTGGCGCGGCATAATCAGATTGCCTCTCCCGACTGGCATCCATGCCACCCAGGA
>Ga0187855_10001633_pt1 | contig 17622 bp, 16 predicted proteins | sample June2016WEW_8_10_2_FD_132969 | JGI IMG/M metagenome (GOLD analysis project Ga0187855, IMG submission 132969) | Peatland microbial communities from SPRUCE experiment site at the Marcell Experimental Forest, Minnesota, USA - June2016WEW_8_10 | ecosystem: Environmental > Terrestrial > Soil >...
CCAAAATCCCCCCCCCCTACGCGACCACCGACAGCTGCTTGTCGAACGCGCGCGCAAACAGCTCGCTCTCCCGCCCCGCCGCCCAGCGGGGCACCGCCGAGCCGCCCTCCGCAAGCAGCCGCAGCTGCACCGAGCCGTTCTCGGCGCTCAGCACCGTGTCTTTGACGAGCTGATCGCGCGAGCGCTCGAGGTCCTCCGCGAGGCGCAGCAGCACCGCGCAACGGTTCAGCCGCGCTATGTCGCCCTCACCGAACAGCGCCGCCAGCGGCCCCGGGTCGGGCATGCCCTTGCGGTGGTAGCGCGCCGCCTGCGCCACGATCGCCACCTCCTTCGGCGAATACCCCGGCAGGCCCGCGCTGAGGATCAGGTAGCGGGAGTGCTTGTGGTGGTCGTCGTAGTCCACCGACATCCCGATGTCGTGCAGCATGCACGCCGCCCACAGCAGCTCCCGCTCCTGCGCGTCGCCTTCGTGCAGCCCCATGCGCGCCAGCTGGTCGAACATGCCGAGCGCCAACGTCGCCACGTGTTGGGTGTGGGCGCGATCCACGCCGTAGCGCGCCGCGAGGTTCTCCACCGACGCTCGGCGCACGTTTTCGAACAGCGGCGGCTCCGCGGGGTGAGCGGGATCGCCAAGAGGGTGGCGCAGCCGGCCGCAGGCCGGCGAGCCGGGCCCCTCGTTTTTCGATAGATGGCGCTCGAAGAACACCCCCTCGCGCAGCCCCGCCTCAGTCGCCTCCAAGGCGTCGAATCCGCCCGCTTGCAACGCGCCCTCGACCACCACCGCCCCTGCCAGGATCAGGTCCGCTCGCGCCGGCTTCACGCCAGGCACGCTCGCGCGCTCGGAGGGCGCCAGCGCCGCCAGCCGTTCGACGATCTCCCGCAGCGCCTCGCGCGTCACCGTCGTGCCCTGCACGCCGTTGCTCGGCAGCCCTTCCGCGCGCTGCGCCACGGCTGCCAGGCCCCGCACCGTGCCGCCGATCCCCACCAAACGCCTGCCGGCCTTCGGCAGCCACGTCGCGCTCTTCAACTCCTGCGCCACGTGCTCGCGCAGCGCCTCGATCTGGCGCGGCTTCGCCGGCCCGCCGTTTGGCAGGAAGCGCTCCGTCATCCTCACCGCACCCACCCGCCAGGAACCCGACCCGTGCGCCCTGCGGTCCCGTACCCCCACCAGCTGCATCGAGCCGCCGCCGAGGTCCAGCATGCAGCCGTCGCTCAGCGTCGTCGAGTTGACCGCCGCGAGGTATCCATAACGGGCCTCCTGCTCGCGGCTGAGGACACGGATCGGCAGTTGCGTACGCATGCGCGCCTCAGCGAGAAAGGCCGGCGCGTTCTCGGCATCGCGGATCGCGCTGGTGGCGACGGCGTCCACGGCGCCGGTGCTCGTGCTCGTGCCGGGGTCGTGCACATTGCTTTCTTTTTTGGCCCCTACCAGACTGCTGCCGCTTTTTTTTGCTCCCGCCCGGTCGCGAGGGGGAGCCATCGAGCGGGCAGGATCCATCGATAGGCCCGCCGCCTCGCAGAAGTGGGCGAACACATCCAGCGTTGCCAGTGCGCGCTCCATCGGCTCCTCCCCCAGTCTGCCGGTGGCGGCCATCCCTTCCCCGATCCTCACCACCTGATAGATCTCGTCGCTGCGCTGCCACCATCCCTCGGTGGCGGTGAACACGACCAGCCTGAAGGAGTTCGAGCCGAGGTCGATCACCGCAAGGCGTTCGCATGCCTTCATCCTCTGAGCGTATTCCCCCCGTCGGAGGGCTCCGGCGGGTCTGCCGCTCAGGCGCGCTCGCCCACCAGCGCGCTCGCGACGTAGCGTTCGTCGGAGAAGATCTGCACGTGCGCGACCCTACCCTCCTTGAACTTCACCACCCACGTGGTGGGGGCATCCTCGAAGGACCCTTGCGAGCCGCTCCCGCTCACCAGGCCGAGCGCCACCACCGCCCTCCCGGCAGAGCGAACCTGCTTCAGGCGGATCGTCAACTGCCGCCAGTGAGTCTCGACGTCTTCGGTGTAGCGACGGATCCCCTCATGGCCGCGGTAGGGCTCTCCGCCCCGTGTCACCGCCGCGGTCATCGGCTGGAAGACGACATCGGGATGCATCAGCTCCACCGCGCCCTGCAGGTCGCCGCGGCTGAAGGCGTCGAACAGCGCCCTCACGATCTCCTCGTGCGAGAGCGCGGGCCGCGCCTCTTTCCCCGGCGGGTTCGGGGTTGAGCCCGGCCGGTTGGGGGTTGAGCCGGAAGGGGGAGCGGCGGTGGGCATGGCAATCTCCCTGCGCAACCGCGCCTTCGTCTGCTGGGGTGCCGCAAGAGTGCTCGCCACTGAAGCTTCCTACCCGCTGATGAGGCTCCTCAAACGAGGATCAAGGATCACGACGGGGATCTTCCGTCCGGCGGCGTTACGCTCATAGAAGTCGTATCCGGGATAAGCAGCGACCATTTTCTTCCACAGCTGATCGCGCTCCTCGTCGGTGGCCAGACGAGCGCGGACGTCGCGAACCTCAGGGCCGATCTGTACCGTGGTATCCGGGTTGGCCATGAGGTTATGAAACCAGGCCGGGTGCGATGGCTGGCCGCCCTTGGTGCCTGCGATGACGATAGCGTCGCCTTGTTCGTGATAAATGAGCGGAGATGTCCGCTTCAACCCGGTCTTCGCACCCGTGTGGTCGACCAGGGCTATCCGAACCCGCGGCCATCCGGGGAGAGTGCCACCCATCCTTCCGCGAGTTCTCCGATAAATAGCCGCGTGTATTTTTGTCGCACGGCGCCCGGCATACAGGCCGCGCTTGTTGAGCTGCTCCGAGCCGGCGAGCGTAAGTTTTCCGAACAGGGACATGAGCCTCTCTCTCGTTTCGTTCTGTGGCCCACCATGCCATTCCGTTGAGACCCGAGCGCACGAAATGGCTCCACCACAAGCAATTGGGCGATGGGCCCGGCAGGACTCGAACCTGCGACCTAGCGATTATGAGTCGCCAGCTCTAACCAGCTGAGCTACGGGCCCGTCCCGCGCGGGCGCCCGCGCGGTGCGCAGACGGTACCAGCGATCCCGAGGGCGTCAGATCCGGCGTGCGCGCATGCGCAACGCGAACCCCGCCCCCGAATGGTTGTATTCCGCATGTCAACAACCACGAGGGAAGGCGCACAGAGATGGCTGAGCGAGCGGCGATCGTCACAGGAGCTTCGAGCGGGATCGGGCTGGCGATCGCGCGGGTGCTGGGCGAAGAGGAGTATGGGATCACGATGGCGGCGCGCCGCCCGGAGAAGCTGGATGGTGCGGTGGCGGAGCTGGCGGGGGCCGGCTTCGACGTGCACGGCGTGGCGGCGAATGTCTCCCACGAGGAGGAGATCCAGAAGGTGGTCGCCGCCCACCGCGAGCGGTATGGGCGTTTGGATGTGCTCGTCAACAACGCGGGGGTGGGGATCGGCGCCGCGGTGGCGGAGATCCAAACCAAGCGTCTGGACATGCAGCTCGACATCAACCTGCGCTCGATCGTGATCTTCTACCGCGAATGCGTCGAGCTGCTGCGGGCGGCGGGCGCCGAGCACCGCAATGCGCTGGTCGTCAACACCTCCTCGATCTCCGGCAAGCGCGCGGAGGCGTGGCTGTCGGTGTACTCGGCCTCCAAGCACGGCGTTGTCGGTTGGACCGAAGCGATGAACAAGGAGTTGGGCGCCGACGGGATCAAGTCGACCGCGCTGTGCCCCGCGTTCGTCGATACCCCGATGACCGACTTCATCAAGGGCGAGGTCAAGCCCGAGGAGATGATCCGCTCGGAGGACATCGCCGAGGCGGTGCGCTACCTGCTGCGGGTCTCCCCCGCGTGCGTGGTGCCGGAGATGATGTTCGTGCGCCCGGGCGACGCGCTATAGCACGAACCCTTATCACTTCACAAAATGAAAAGTTGGGGTCCGAAAAGAACAACATATATCCCCCCACCCACTTCCGGCTTCCGTCGGCACCCAACCGGAAACCCCGCCGGCGCTTGCCTACATCGACACCCGCTCGCGCCGGCGGCCCAACCAGCGCGTGGCGCGCAGACGCCCGGCGACGATCTCGCCGCCGCCCGGCCGCGGAGCGAGCATCGCGTCCAAGAGCGCCGCGTCACGCTTCGCCCGCTCCCGCTCGGCGCGCTCGTGGCGGGCGCGCAACGCGGCGTGCTCGTCGATCACCTGCGCGAGATCCACACGCTCTTCGTCCAGCAGGCTGCCGCGCAGCAACGCGACGAGCGTCGCGAGCTCGTGCGGGGTGGCGGGGCGCCGGCGGCGCGCGTGCGTGAAGCGATCCCAGGAGCGCGCGAAGGAGAGGAAGTTGGTGCGCCCGCCGCGACGGTGGGCGGCGAGCATCGGACACACTCCGCCCTCACCGTCGGTGTAGGCGCCGACGATGATGCGGGGACTGCCGAGCACCCCCTCCAGCATCGCTTCGCGGGTGCCCACCGGTAGGCACTCGATCGCCAGGCGCAGCTCGCGGATCGTGCGGGTGGGGCGAGAAGAAGGGCGGATTGGCATAGGCTGTCGGTGCCAGCGGCCACGGCCGGCGGGCGCGTCCAGCGTAAGGCACGGGGTCGCGCACGGCAACGAATCCCCTTCCCCTGAAAGGAAACTTGCGCATGAAGCTCGGCGTTCACATCGGCTATTGGGGTCTCGGCCTCACCTCGGAGGACCAGCTGCGCATCGTGCAGGAGGCGGAGCGGCTGGGGTACGACTCGGTGTGGGCGGCGGAGGCGTACGGCTCGGACACCGCCACCGTGCTGGCGTGGCTGGCGGGGCAGACCTCGACCATCCGCCTCGGCGCGGGGATCTTCCAGATGCCGGGACGCTCGGCTGCGATGACCGCGATGACCGCCGCCACAATCGACCAGCTCTCCGGCGGGCGCATGATCCTCGGGATCGGCTCCTCCGGCCCACAGGTCGCGGAGGGGTGGCACGGGCAGCGCTTCGCCAAGCAGCTGCAGCGCACGCGCGAGTACGTGGCCGTGGTGAGGATGGCGCTGGCGCGCGAACGCGTGGAGTTTCACGGCGAGACGCTCGACTTGCCGCTCCCCGACGGCCCGGGCAAGGCGCTGAAGCTGACGATCAGCCCCGTGCAGGAGCACATTCCGATCTACCTAGCGGCGATCGGCCCGAAGAACACGGCGTTGGCGGGCGAGATCGCCGACGGCTGGATTCCCACGCTGTTCTCTCCCGAGCACGTCTCCGAGCTGCGCCCGCTGCTGGAGGAGGGCGCCGCGCGGGCGGGGCGCACGCTCGATGGCTTCGACATCGCTCCCACCGTCAACGCGTTCGTCACCGACGACCTGGAGGCAGCGCGCAATGCGACGCGGCCGTTCATCGCGCTGTACGTCGGCGGGATGGGCTCGCGCAAGCAGAACTTCTACAACAACCTCGTCCAACGCTACGGCTTCGAGGCGGAGGCCAAAACGATCCAGGACCTCTACCTCGAAGGCAAGCGCGAGGAGGCGATGGCGGCGATCCCCGAGAAGCTGATCGACGCCGTCTCCCTGTGCGGCCCCCCCGACGTGGTGCGCGAGCGCCTCGCGATCTTCCGCGACGCAGGCGTCGGCACGCTCGGGATCACCCCGCTCGCGTTCACCGCCGAGGAGCGCCTCACGCAGCTGCGCCTGGTGGCGGAGCTGGCCGCGGTGTGAACCGCCGCATCCTCCTCGGCGCCTTCGGGGATCCCGGCCACGCCTTCCCGATGATCGCGCTCGGGCGCGCGCTGGCCGCGCGTGGGCACGAGGTGACGCTGCAAACGTGGGAGCGCTGGCGCCCACACGTGGAGGCGGAGGGCGTGCGCTTCGCCTCCGCCCCCGAGTATCACGTCTTCCCGAATGGACCGGAGCCGCTCGACTTCTACGAGGCCGTGGTGCACGCCACCCGCGACACGCTCCCGCTGGTGCGCGAGCTCGAGCCCGAGGTGGTGGTCGCCGACATCCTCACGCTGGCCCCCGCGCTCGCCGCCGAGCTCCAGGATGTTCCGCTCGCAACGCTGATCCCCCACGTGCACCCCCACCCCCCGGCGGGCGCCCCGATCTACTCGATCGGCGCCCGCCTGCCGCGCACCGCGCTCGGCCGCGCCTTCTGGCAGCGCGCCACCCGCCCGGTCGAGCACGGGCTGGAGCGCGGCCGACAGGACCTCAACGCCGTACGGGAGCGCCTCGGCCTCCCGCCGCTCGGCTACGTCCACGGCGGCATCAGCCGGGAGCTGGCGTTGGTGGGGACCTTCCCCCAGCTCGAGTACCCGCGCGCCGCCGGCGCGGGTGGATGGCGAACCGGGCCGGAAGACAGGTTGAGGGACCGGTGCGCAGGTGGGTGGGGGGGTTTGAGCGGAGACGGATGGGGCGGCGGCTGGGGCACGAACACCCACGTGGTGGGCCCGCTGATCTGGGAGCCCCCCACCGCGGACGTGAAGCTGCCGCCGGGCGAGCACCCGCTCGTGCTGATCGCCCCCTCCACCGCCCAGGACCCCGAGCACCGCCTGCTGGGAGCGGCACTGCGAGGTCTCGCCGGCGCCCCGGTGCGCGTAATCGCCACCTGGAACCGCCGTCTCCCCTCGGCCCCCCTGCCGGTCCCCCCGAACGCCCGCGTGGTCGAGTGGCTCTCCTACGCGCGCACGATGCCCGACTGCGACGTGGTCGTCTGCCACGCCGGCCACGGCACGCTCGCCCGCGCCCTGGCCAGCGGCTGCGCGGTGGTCGCCTGCCCGGTCGCGGGCGACATGAGCGAGAACGCCGCGCGCCTCGACTGGGCCGGCGCGGGCGTCCGCCTCCCCCGCCGCTTCATCTCGCCCCGACCTCTCCGACTCGCCGTGGAGCGTGCGCTCGACGACCCCGGGATCCGTGCCCGCGCGCGGGAGCTGGCGGCGTGGTGGGAGGCGAACGACCCGGCGGATACGGCGGCGGCGCTCGTGGAGTCGCTGGCCGCCGCGACCAACCAAGCGCCTCAGCGGGTGGAGGCTTGAGACTCCGGGGGTGGACTTGAAGCCGAACCCCCACCTTCTGCTATCCGGGGTGGCCCGTCAGTGGCCGGACGGAAGGGGTTTTTGAGGCTCTGGGGGTGGGACTCGAACCCACAACTTCGGCGTTAACAGCGCCGCACTCTGCCAAATTGAGTTACCCCAGATCGTCCAACTGTGCTACCCCGGGGGCTGGTGACATGTCGCTCGGAATCGACGCCATGCCATCCTCGACCTCGGCGTGACAATTAGAGCATAGAAGCACACACTTGCGCGCCTCGGCCCGTAGCTTATCGATGGCTATCGCGACGCCCTTGGCGTTGATCTCATGACGCTTCTGCGACGGATCGAGATGATGGAAATGCAGAGCGCGCATGTTGCGGTCATATCCGCAGATGCAGCGGCGCCCTCCCGCCTCTCCAACCAGGATCGCCTTGACCTTGCGCCGTCTGCGAGAGACCGAGTCAGATCGGCATCGCTTGCACCGATAGTTGCCTTGCCCGGTAAGCCAGAACTCCGTCTCGCCATGAAGCTTGCAGCGCATCGTCACAACCCGAAGCCCAGCGTCCTTCGCTGCCAGGATCTTCTCCGAGGGTCGCCTACCGCGGTTGCTATGCGTTTTCAGCCCGTGCCTGATCAGCCAGTGGCGCACCGTGGCTTTGCTGCGCCCAAGCGCGTCTGCAATCTCGGCGATGGTCGCACCCTGATCGACCAGCAGCTCGAGCTCATCTCGACTCAGCCCACCCCGGGCTGCGTGCTTCTCGCGATTGACCGCCTGCAATCCATGTTTCTGAACCCAGTGCGCAATCGTCGCTTCATGCCGATCAAACCGCCGGCCGATCTCGGCCAGCGACAGTCCTTGCGCCAACATCTGCTCCAACGAAGCTCGATCCATGCACCCCATTGTCCGCGATAGGTCGGACGGAAAAAACGAACATACGTTCGTCCAACGTGCCCTACCCTCCGGTCTCCGCCAGCGCCCGCTCGTAAGCCTGCTCGAACGCGCGTTTTACCTCGATGCGCCGGCGCGCGAGGTCGCTCACCTCGCCGCTGCCCTGCGCGCGCGCGGCGAGGATGCGGCGGTCGATGCGGGCTAGATCGAGCTGCATCCGCTGGACGTCCAGCATCGCCGGCGCCGCGGCGCTCGGCAGACGACCGGCGGCGACGACCAGCTCCGCCAGCACGCCAGTCAGCTCCGGGTCCTCCTGCTCGACGCCCACCATCGGTTCGGCCAGCTGTCCCGCGCGCAGGTGTGCGGCAGCGCGGCGCAGCCGCTCGCTGGTGAAGTGCTCTTCGGGGTCCAGCTGCGCCAGCGCCCGCTCGCCCTCCGCGGGGGCGGCGATGCACAGCGCCAGGAATGTTCGCTCGGTCTCGGCCCGGCGCGACAGCTCCCCCACCGAGAGTGGATTCGCCGCCCGGGCCGACTCGGACCGCGCGCCCACCCCCCGGCCCGTCGCGCCACCCGCTTCGGCCCGACGGGTCTCGCCGCGCCGAGCCGAAGCCGAAGCCGGCGCCGACAGCAGCGTCTCGGCGAGGCTCTCCGGCAGCTCCAACCGCCCGGCGACCAGGCGCGTCAGCTCCATCCGCATCGCGCTCGGCGGGAGCGTGGCGAAGACAGGGCGCAGCTCCTCCACCATGCGATCGCGGCCCTCGGGGCTGGAGTGATCGCCCGCCGCCAGCACGCGCTCCATGCGGAAGCGCACGAACGGCACCGACTTCGCCACCGCCGTCGCCACCCCCTCCGGGCCCTCGCGCTGCACGAGCTCCGCCGGATCCATCCCCCCGGGGAGGCTCACCACGCGCAGCTCCAGCTTCCGGCGCGCCGCCAGCTGCGAGGCGCGCAGCATCGCCTCCTGGCCGGCGGTGTCGGCGTCGAGCGCCAGCAGCACCGTGGTCGCCATCCGCGCCAGCTCCCCCACCTGCTCGGGCGTCAGCGCGGTGCCCATCAATCCCACGGTGTTGGGCACCCCCGCCTGGTGCATTGCGATCACGTCGGTATACCCCTCGCACAGGATCACGCTCCCCGCGCGCGCCGCGTGGGCACGGGCGAGATCGGCGCCGTAGAGGTGGCGGCCCTTGTGGTACACGTCGTTGTCGGAGGTATTCAGGTACTTCGGTTTCTGCTCCTCCCGCAGCGCGCGCGCGCCGAAGCCCAGCACCCTGCCGCGAGTGTCCGCCAGCGGAAACATGATCCGCGCGCGGAAGCGGTCATACACGCGGCCCCGTTCGCTTGCGGAGCGCTGCACGAGGCCGGTCGCATACAGCTCCTGCTCGGAGTATCCCGCCCGCCGCGAGGCGCTCAGCACGCGATCCCACGCGCTCGGCGCATAGCCGACGCGGAACGCTCGCAGCGTCTCCTCGCGCAACCCTCGGCGCTCGAGGTACTCCCGCGCGAGCCCCGCCTCCGGGGACTCCCACAGGCAGCGCTCGTAGTAGCCGCTGGTCCGCCCCAACAGCCCCAGCAGGCGCTCGCGGCGGCGACGGCTCTCGGCTTCGCGGGGGTCCTCCGCTTCGCGCTCGAGCTCCACGCCACAGCGATCGGCGAGCTGCTCCAGCGCCTCTTTGAACTCCACGCCCTCGCTCTCCTGCACGAATGTGAACACGTCCCCCTTCGCGCCGCAGCCGAAGCAGTAGTACACCTTGCGCGTCGGGTCGATCCCGAAGGAGGGGCTGCGCTCATCGTGGAAGGGGCACAGGCCCTCATACGCGCTGGGGCCCGCGCGGCGCAGGTCGGTGCGGGTGGACACCAGCTCGACGAAATCCACCGCGTCGCGCACCCTGTCCTTGGACTGCTGTGTGTAGCGGGCCATCCGCGCCTACGCTAGCCGCTTGCGCCCCCCGCCTGCCGGCCGCCTGCGAGACTCCCGCCGGCCGCCGTGGCACGGCGCTCGCCGCCGTGCGAGCCCCCCCGCCTTGGCACGGGTGTTCACCGCCGTGCGAGCCCCCCGCCTTGGCACGGGCCCTCGTTGCCGCGCGAGCCCCGCCCCCCTCCTCCTCCCCTCTCGCCTATCGCGCGAATGCGCGCGGCACTTGCAGGTCGGTATAGGCCCTGATGCAGTAGCGGTCGGTCATCCCGGCGATGTAGTCGGTCACGCGCTCCGCCAGGTGAGACTCCCCGTCCAGCAAACCGTGGGGCTGAGGGGGCAGCAGCTCGGGGTGCTTCACGTAGTGCTCAAACAGCGCCCTCACGACGCCGATGATGCGCTCGCGCTCGGCGCGCACCTCCGGCCCGAGGTACACGCGCTCGAACATGAACTCGCGCAGCTGTCCCATTGCGCGGGCCGCCTCCTCGCCCTGGACGATCTCCCCGGCGCGCTCGGAGCGCTCGACCATGTCGTGCACCAGTGCGTCGATCCGCTCCGAGCCCGAGCGTCCCAGCGCCGCGATCGGCTCCGCTGGGAGGTCGCGCTCGCGCAGCAGCCCGGCGCGCACCGCGTCGTCGATGTCGTGGTTGATGTACGCCACGCGATCCATCACCCTTACGATCCGCCCCTCCAGCGTCGCTGGCTCGGGGGCGCGGCTTGAGTGGCGGGCGATCCCGTCGCGCACCTGCTCGGTGAGGTTCAGGCCCTCCCCGTCGCGCTCGAGCAGCTCCACCACGCGCAGCGAGTGCTCGTAGTGACGAAACCCTCCGCCGAAATGCTCGCGCAAACAGGCATCCAACACCTCCTCGCCGATGTGCCCAAACGGCGGGTGCCCGAGGTCGTGACCCATCCCGATCGCCTCCACCAGATCCTCGTTGAGGCGCAGCGCACGCGCCACCGCGCGCGAGATTCCCGTCACCTCCAGCGTGTGCGTGAGCCGTGTGCGGTAGTGGTCCCCCATCGGCGCCACAAACACCTGCGTCTTGTGCTTCAAGCGGCGAAACGCCTTGCAGTGCACGATCCGGTCGCGGTCGCGCTGGAAGGGGGTGCGCAGCGAGCAGTCGGCCTCTTGGTGGGCCCGCCGCGGCGGGTAGGAGCGCGCCGCGTGTGGCGAGAGCGTCAGCTCCTCAAGCTCTTTGCGGCGCGCCGCGAAAGCCGCCGCCACCGCGCCCGTGTCGCTCACCACGTTCATATTCTCGATTGTGGCAGCGCCCGGCGGTGATGCCCGGCTTGGTGTCTTGCTCTCTTTTTGGCCCCCAACCAAATGAGACGCGATCTCACTTGGCTGGGTATTGGGCGGGAATCATCGGTTTGGCTCTGCCGGACGCCCGCGCACCGCCTCAACCCGAGCGTCCCCCGGCCGGCATCAGCCGCAGGTGGGCGTGATGCTCCAGCGTCTCGGAAATTGCCCGCTCCACCTGCCCAAGCGCGCGCTCAGGCGCCGCCGGGGTCTCCGCGAGGGCCCGCCCGAGCGCCTCGGTCATGAAGCCGTGGGCGTCCTCCCCGAGCGGGAACGACCCTGCCTCGCAGGCGCCGCACACCACCCCGCCCGCGGCGCCGGAGAAGCCGACGAGATGCTCGCACTCCCCGCACTGCGCGCACGCCCCCAGGTGGGGGGCGAGGCCCGCGGCCAGCAGCAGCTTCAAGCGGAACTGCAGCGCCCCCGCGCGCGTGGTGGGTACTGGCCGATCTCCAATCGGCCGGCCCCCGGGCGCCGGCCCCGTCGTATCGGCATCCACCACAGCCTCCCCGGCGTGCGAGACGACCCCTCCCGCACGTGTGGCGCCGGCGGCCGCGGCCCGCGCATCCAGCAGCGCGAGCTGGCGGCAGAGCAGGTTGAACACGCCGGGATGGGGCTCGGAGGTCTCGAACAGCCGTCCCACCGCGTCGCAGGCGCGCGCGGCGGCGTCCAGCGCGCCGGCATCCTCGCGCAGGCGGCGGTGGCCATCGATCGTGTGAGCGCCCGTAACCGTCAGCAGCTCACCGCGCCCCTCGTGCAGCTCCAACCGCAGGCGGAAGAACGGCTCCAGCCTGCCGCCGAAGCGACTGCGAGCGCGGCGCACCCCCTTGGCGATCGCGCTCACCCGCCCGCGGTGGGGGGTGTAGACGTGCAGGATCCGATCCGCCTCCCCGTAGCGGATCGAGCGCAGCACCACCGCCTCGGTCTTCACCGGTCCCGCCATACCAACCGCGAGTGTAGGCATCGCCTCGGCGACCACAAACGCAACTTCGCATTATGCGTGATATACATTCCGACTGAAGTAACCGTCCAGATCCGCGCTAGGCGAGGATCCCGTCCCACCGGCCCTGTGTACGCTCGGGCAGGCAGCAGCTCGGTGGCGGCGTACAGGACGCGGTGGATGACGGCCGCACCGACGCGATGCCGTTGGGAAAAAGGGATGGAGGGATGCAATGTCAGGCATGGATGTCCTGTCCGAGCCGCAGTTGCCGATTGACAGACTCACGAGCCCCGTCGCGGATGGCCCCGCCGCGGACGGCCCCACCGAAGGCCTGCCCGCCGAGTGGCATGGTCGCCCCCACCTTGACCGCCCCCAGCCGGCGATCACGATCGCGCTGATCGGCGGGCAGCGCCTGCTGCGCGACGCCACCGCCAGCCTGCTCACCGCCCAGGATGGGTTGCAGGTGCTGGGGGCGTATGCGTCGGCGGCGGAGTTTCTCGCCGTCGCCTGGGAGCGCCCACCGACAGTGCTGCTGCTCGACTGCGACGGCGGCGAGCAGGGCAGCTGCGAGGCTGCCCTGCAGGCACTGGGCCCGGCGAGGGCACACTCGCGGATCGTGCTGCTCTGCCGCACCGCCTGCGAGGAGGTCGTGCGCGGCGCGATCGAGCACCGCGCGAGCGGGGTGCTGCTCAAGAGCTACTCCACCGAGGACATCCTCGCCGCGCTCGCCTACACCGCCACGGGGCGCACCGTGCTGCCGGCCGGGTGGCAGCAGGTGATTCCCGCCCAGGCCGGCAACGGCGCGCGATTGAGCCCCCGCCACCGCCAGATCCTGGCGCTGATCGCCGCCGGCAGACGCAACGAGGAGATCGCGCTCGACCTCCAGCTCAGCCCCAACACGATCAAGTTTCACATCCGTGCCCTGTATTCGCGGCTGGGAGTGCGCAATCGCGTCGAGGCCGCCAACCTGCACGCGCAGATCGCCAGTGGCGACGGTTGAACACCCTGAGCCCAGGGTCGCAATCGTTGGCGGAGCCGACACGCTCGTCGCCGAGGCGCTCGCCTGGATGCTGATGAAAGGCGGCTGCAAAGTGGTGGGCGTCTATCCGAGCGGGCGCGAGCTGAGCGCCGCGATGAGCAACTGCAGGCAGCGCCCGCAGGCGGCGATCGTCTACACCGATGACCCCACCACCGGCCTCGAGGCGGTCGCCGAGATCAAGCTCGCCCACCCCGAGCTGAAGATCCTGCTGCTCTGCGAACTCGCCACGCCCACCGTGGTGCGGTGCGCGATCGAGGAGCACGCCGAGGGCGTGGTGCTCACCTCAGATACCGTCGAGGAGACGATCCTCGCGCTGCGCAATGTGCTCGAGGGCCGTGCGGTGATGCCCGCGGGCTGGCAGTCGGCCTCCACCCGCGCCGACGATCCGCTCGCGGCACTGAGCGTGCGCGAGCGTGAGATCCTCGCTCTGCTCTCCAGCGGAATGAGCAACAAGCAGATCGCCCACCACCTCACGATCTCCTCCAACACGGTCAAGTTTCACCTGCGCACCATCTACGCCAAGCTGGGCGTACGCAACCGTGTGCAGGCGATGCAGACCTTCGGGCAGGGTTGCCTTACAGCCCCAGAAGGTGAGCGCCCGATCGCACACGACAGCCTTTGGGGTGGCCCTCCGCCTACCCATCCGAGCGGGGCAAAAAACTACCCCACATGATGATTGTGCAAAGAGTGGAACGCGCCTAGCATCCCCGACGATGGAAGACCCGTCGTGGGCCCATCGTGGCATATCACACCTCGTGTCGTTGGCAGACACTCAAGCTCATTCACTCAAGGAGGAGGCCGCACACAATGCGACCACAACACAAACGGAAAATGATCGCGGGGCTCGTCTCCGCGGTGGGAGCAGCGGTGCTTGCCCTCGGCACGCTCACGGCCGGCGCCGCTGCCGCCCCCAGTCAGACGTTCACATCCACATCCGACGGCCCACAGAGCGCCAACGTCCCGTACGTGGCGTGGGTCGGCGAGCACATACGACTGGTGGCATGCGACCCCGCCATCGAAACCAGCGAAGAAGGTGGCCAGCTCGCCAACTTCCGGCTGGAGGACTGGTCGGGCAAGCCGGAAGCGGCTGAGATCCCCGAACTCGAATCGGGCACGCAGGCGTTCTTTGCTCCCAGCGAAGGCAGCGAACAGGCCGCCAATAAAGATGGCTGTGTGAAGGTCGACTACAAGTCGCTGAGCCCCGGCCTATCGCGGATCAGGGCGGTCGTCACCAACGATGCGGGCACGATCGTCTACTCCCACCAGTTCATCGTGATCTGGCTGACGGCCAACAAGCCGTCGCTGACCGAGCTCCCCTACGGGGGCGACCCCTCCGGCAACGGCGAATTCGTGCCCTCGCCCTTCTCCGAACCCGAATCCAACGCGGACAAGGGTCTCGTGCAGGTCAAGGTGACCGGCAGCTTCCCGGTCGAACCGAGCTCGCTGCTGCACAACGTGCTCCCCGAAGCAAGCTACACCCTGCCCGAAAGCTGGCCAACCCTCGCGGGCGCGCTGGCGAGCAGCTCCGAAGAACTGGAACCGCCGGGCACCAATGCCGACCTGTGGGACATCCACGGAAGCCCAGAAGATGGCCCCAACTCGGGTGTGGTGGGACCGTTCGACCCCGAGACCCCCGAAACGCTCCTCAGCAATGGAATCCTCAACGCTGACGACGCCCCGATGCCGGCGCTCCGCGTCGATGTGCATCTCGCGGCCAACGAAGGCGGCTCCAGTCTGGGCGGCGTGGGTCAGATCTCAGGGGCAACCAAGTCCCAGGTCTACTCCGACAACCCCTACTACAGCGCCTACATACCGGCCACCGAACGTCCGGTGTCGCAGGCGTCAGGCGTCGACGGGCCCAAACACGGGGGCAACTTCCCCGGGTTCCTCAACGAAGAAGGCCCCTACACGTTCTGGACCTCCGTGCACCACAGCGGCGAACGCTCAGCGGAATCGACGGGATGCCTCAGGCGCAACTTCGGAGGCGAGGAAGGTCCGGTCTACTACCAGACTCCGAGTGGCACGTTGAATGAAACGTTCTACACGGACGAGCGTGGCGAAGTGCTCGTGTCCTACACACCCGGCGACGGCTTCTACTTCAACCACATCCCGGTGTTCGGTGGAGCCGAAGGCGAAAGCGAAACGGGCAAGATCGTCAAGAACGCCGACGGTGGCTGTGACCTGAAGGGCCTGTACAAAGAAGTCATCGGCGAATCGTCGATCACTGCCACGGCCCTGTATCCCTACCAGCCCGTCGATTACGGCGCGCAGGACTCGGAAACCACACTGGTCAAGAAAGTCAGGTCGCTGTGGCAGAAGGAATTCTACGCGTTCCCGAAGGGCAACGGCAAAGAAGAAACGAACGTACGGATCGTGGTAGCCAAGGCGCAGGACATCGACGGCAATCCGATCGTCGATGAGAAGGTGTGCTTCCATGCGCAACAGGAAGCGGGGCTCTACCGGTTCGAAAACCCCACCGATGAAGATCACCTGTCAGATCCAGGCGAACTGCTGGGCAAGGGCAGCAATGTCTACCTCGGTGGCAGCGAGGTGACCGACTCATACCTCGAAGGCACCAGCGAGCTGTGCGCGACAACCAACGACGAAGGCCTGGCCGCGATCGATGTGGTCAACAGCACCTCGCCGTCGGTCGACATCACGGCCCGCTACGAAGACGAGGAGATCGTCCGCGATCACACCGTCAGCTTCACGGGCAACATCGGCTCTGAAGAAAAGCGCAGAGCGGAAGAAGAAGCAGCCAAAGCAAAAGGCGAAGCGGAAGCAAAAGCAAAAGCCGAAAAAGAAGCCGAACAGAAAGCGGCCGAAGAAGCCGCCAAAGCAAAAGGCGAAAAAGAAGTCGAAGCCGAAGAAAAACGCATCGCAAGAGAAGAAGCCGCTGAAAAAACCCAGATCGAACGGGAAGAGGCGGCCGAAAAGCGCCAGGGCGAAAAAGAACTGGCGAAAGAAGAATTCGAAAAACGAACCGCTGAAGAAATCACCAAAAACAACGAAAAACGCGCCGCGGAAGAAGCCGCTGAAAAGACCAGGCGTGAAAAGGAAGCGGCCGAAGAAAAAGCAAGGCGTGAAGCGGAAGTGAAAGGCCACCAGGAAGAAGTGGCCAAACTGGCCAAGCCGCTGGTGACCCCACTCGCGGGCTCGCTCGCCGGCACGGGCAATGCCAAGGCCCACGTCGCCACCAAGAGGAAGAAGAAGACCAAGAAGATCAAGAAGCACAAGAAGTAGGACATCGCACCACGCAACTGCCGAGAGCCCGCCCAGTGCGGGCTCTCGGTGTTTGTTGGGCCGCGCGTGTTGGGGCCGGCGGGCGATCACCGACCACCGTGGGCCTCTTCGAGCTCGTCTTCCACCCCACCGGCACCACCCTGGGCCTCTTCGCTCGCCCTTCAAGGAGAGCTATACTTTATGAAGTAATGAGCGAGATCACCGTCTACACGACCGAGCCATGCGCCTACTGTGCCCGCGTGAAGGGCCTCTTGCACTCCCGCGGGCTGGAGTTCGCCGAGGTCAACCTCTCCAAGGACCCCGACGGCCGGGTGGAGCTGGCGGCGAAAACCGGGATGATGACTTTCCCCCAGGTGCTCGTCGGCGGCCGGTTGGTAGGGGGCTTCAACGAGACGCGGGCCGCCGCCGAGGACGGCCGGCTGGACGATCTGCTGGTGGCCTGATTATGAGCCCCCTGCCGGCTCCTCGCGGGCGTGGTTGGCAGCGCTCGCAGACGTAAGTACCGCGCCCGCCCACCACCAGCTTCACGATCGTGCGCCCGCAGCGCGGGCAGGGCAGCCCCTCGCGGCGGTGCACGAGAAAGCGATCCTGGAAGGAGCCGCGCACGCCATCGACGTGGCGGAAGTCATCAATCGTGGCCCCGCGAGCGTCGATCCCTTCGCCCAGCGCCTCGATCACGCCTTCGCGCAGACGCCCATACTGGGCGGGTGTGAGCCGCCCCGCGGGGCGCAGCGGATGGATGCCGGCGCGAAACAGCGCCTCGTCGGCATAGATGTTGCCGACGCCGGCGATGCGGCGCTGATCGAGCAGAAATGCCTTCACCGGCCCGGTACGCCCGCGCGCGAGCGCACGCAGATGCTCGACCGTGAAGCGCTCGTCCAACGGCTCCAGCCCCAGACGCGCGGAGAAGAAGCGCTCCATCGCCTCCTCCCCCAACAACAGCTCGCCCGTGCCAAAGCGGCGCGGGTCGACGATCACCAGGCGCCGGCGGGGGCGCAACTCGATGCGCACGCGCACATGGACAGGCTCCGGCTTGGGCTCGCATAGCACCGCGCCCGTCATACGCAGGTGCTGCGCGAGGAACACCTCGTCGGTGAGGCGCCACAGGAGATACTTTCCGCGCCGCTCTAGGCGCTCGACGCGTCGCCCCACGAGCGCCTCAGCGAGCTCCTCGGGCGCCAGCGGGCGCGACCAGCGCGGGTCGAGGATCTCCACGCGCAGCAGGCGCCGGCCCTCCACGAGCGGGGCAAGCTGGCGGCGGATGGTCTCGACCTCGGGTAGCTCAGGCAAGGTCGCCCCAGCATATGCGGCTCACACTTTCGCGCGCGGGTGAGTGTCGAAGTAG
>Ga0187855_10001634_pt1 | contig 17621 bp, 17 predicted proteins | sample June2016WEW_8_10_2_FD_132969 | JGI IMG/M metagenome (GOLD analysis project Ga0187855, IMG submission 132969) | Peatland microbial communities from SPRUCE experiment site at the Marcell Experimental Forest, Minnesota, USA - June2016WEW_8_10 | ecosystem: Environmental > Terrestrial > Soil >...
ACGCGAATCCAGGTCTCCTGCGCAAGGTCCTCCGCATACTCTCGCCTCCCGGTGAGGTATAGCAGGTAGCGCACCAGTCGATGCTGACAGCGCTCCACCAGGTCTGCAAGAAGCTCCATATCCTTCTCACGTAAGCCTCGCGCGATCTTTGCCGTTTCGGTTTCGGCTGTCGTATTCAATGTCATGGGAAGAGCCAACATATATCCTGTATACGATTGAACCGCAGCGGATTACTCAACTTTTGACCGAAAAATCACGCTAAGATTTGCCTCTGACGGATATCGGATCAATGGACGGCAAGGGCCTGACGTGGCGAGGGCATTGGCCAGGCGGGGCAAGCCCCGCCCCTACAGAGGAATACCGGCTGTTTGCAGCTCGCAAGACGCACGAGTCCAAATGGCGCGGGCGGGAGTAGCGTTCGGGGATTATTTCTTCGCGGGCTCGGCGGCGGGTCTTGCGTCCTTGGACGGAGGCTTTGGTTCCGGCGCTTTGGTTTCAGGTGGCCCTTTGCCCTCGGTTGCGGGTTTGCTTCCTTCTCCCGACTTGCCTTCGGACGAGGGATTATCCGTGGATTCGCTGGGCGGCTTCTTCAGGTATTGCACGATCAGAGAGATGCGGCGATTGGATGGATCGAGGGGCGCGTCTTTTTTTCGCAGGCGCTGGTCGGCGAAGCCGCGGACCTGCGTCACTTGATCTTGCCGGATGCCGTGCTGGGTCATCAGGCGGCGTGCGGCGTTGGCGCGGTCGGTCGAAAGCTCCCAGTTTCCGTAGGTACTGCCTCCGGGATACTGCTTGGAATCGGTGTGGCCTTCCATTGCGAGCGTGTTGGGGAGTTTGCCCAATTCCTCGGCGAGGGCATCGAGAAGTTCGGCGCCGTCGGCGCTGATCTTGGCGCTGCCACTGTCGAAGAACGTGCCGGTGGCCGATTCGGTCAACTCGATGCGAAGACCTTCGTTGGTGACGGTCATGTCGATGTTGTTTTTTAGCTTTTCGAAATTGGGCACTTCGCGGATGGTTTTTTCGAGCTGCTCCTTCAGTTCCTCCATGTTGTCTTTGGTGATTACGAAATTCTCTTCCGCACCTTCCATGGGGCTGCCCGCGAGCCTGGCAGTGCCGGAGGGATCTTTGAAATATCCGCCGACTGCTTTCTGTATTTTCTCGCTGGTGTTGAGCAGCCACAAGACGATGAACAGCGCCATCATGGCGGTGACGAAGTCGGCGTAAGCAACTTTCCAGGCGCCGCCGTGATGGCCGCCGTGCCCGCCCTTTTTCTTGATGACGATGATGGGTTTTGCCGCGGACACAAGGAACCTCCGTCGCTAGGCTGCCGCCGCTGCTGCTGGCGCTTCGGCCCCTCCGTCACCTTTATTCTTGATGTGCTTCTCGACGTCCTGGAAAGTGGGACGCACGTTTCCTGGAATTGCGCGGCGACCAAACTCGACAGCTACGGTTGGCGGAGTGCCGCGCACGAACGCGGCCATAGTTACGCGCAGAACGTAGTAGTAGGCGTGCTCTTCGTCGGCGGCTTTGCTCATATTCGCCGCCAAGGGTCCGACCAACCCGTAGCAAAGCAGGATACCGAGGAATGTGCCCACGAGGGCGGCCGCCACCTTGCGACCAATTTCTTCCGGAGGGCCGCCCAGCGAACCCATGGTGATGACGACGCCCAAAACGGCGGCCACGATTCCAAGACCGGGCAGCGCATCGGCCATGGTGGAGAGCGAAGCGATGGGCTGCGAGGCTCCGTGATGGTGCACGTCCATGTCCAGCTCCATCATCTGGTCCATATCGAAGGGCTCAACTCCGCCACCCGCGGCCATGCGAATGGTGTCGCAGACAAAATCCAGTGCGTGATGGTCCTTGAGAAATTTCGGATACTTGGAAAAGACCGGACTCTTGTCGGGCGCGTCGCTGTCGGTCTCCAGAGCCATCAGCCCTTCCTTGCGAGCGCGGCTGAAGAGTTCGTACATCATCTTCATGGTCTCGAGATACTTATCCTTGCTGTACTTTGAGCCGCCAAAAGCGCCGCCGATGCCTCCCGCGATGGCCTTCAGGATGTAAAGCGGATTAGCGATCAGCACGGTGCCGATAGCGGCTCCTCCGATGATGATCAATTCCGCGGGCTGCATGAGGACTTTGAGGTTGCCCTTCTCCATCAGGTAGCCGGCAGCTATACAGCCAAAGACCACCACGATTCCGATAATCACAAACATGGCGAATTGATCCTCGGATTCTGCAAGGTTCTAGTCATTGCGAACCGTCGTGCAATTCCCGCCGGCTGTAGCGCTTTCCTGCAAGGCCTCTTCGGCGCGCAAGATCATGGCCTCGACGGTGTCGTTGTCTTTTGCCGCGGTTCCGCCTAGAGAGATCGTCACCGGCAAGCGATCGCCCCACCAGGCGATTTGCGAAGCGCTAACCATGCGGCGCAAGCGCTCGGACGCTCGCGTAATCTCAACGCCACTGCACTCGGTGAGAATGGCCAAGAACTGATTCTCCTGCCATCGACCCAGGAAATCAGTGGGCCGCAGGCTGTTTTCCAGGGTCAGACCGACAACGCGAAGAACCGCGGCGATGGCGCCGGGGCCATCGCGGGCCTGGACCCTCTCGAGACGATCGATTTGGATACACAAGATGGAAAATGGCAGGTGATGCTCGGCAAACATCCCCAGGCTTTCCCGTACGTGAGACTGGATCATCCCGTGATTGAGAACTCCGCTGGCGTGATCGATGCAGCCGTAGGTTGCAAGCTTGGTTTGCCTGCGATCCCAACCGGCGACGGAAATGGTCTCCTCGAAACTTTCGGCGGCGCCGACGATGGCGCCCTCCGCATTTCGGACCGGGAAGGCCCATAGTTGCACAGGGACCCGATGCCCAGACTTATGACGCAGCGAAATCTGGGCTCGCAGGGGTTTACCATCCCGCATGGCGACGGAGGTCGGAGCCAAGGGTCCGGTCAACTCGTTGTCTTGGGCGTCGGTTTCACCGAGAAAGTTGTCCTGGTGGACCCGGCCGATGACGTCCTGGCGAAGATATCCGGTAATGCGTTCGGCGCCATCGTTCCAGAACAAGATCTTGGCGTCACGATCGACGACATACACGGCGACCTGCAGGTTCTCCAAAACTGTGCGGAAAAAATCAAAGTCACCAGGCTGCGCCATCGGGCACTACCCCCAACCGGCCCATCGGCGGTTTGTGGGCGCAAGTTTAGGTCCAACCGCTTCGCTCTCTTTTCCCTCGTTTTCGCTTGGGTCTGCACACTTTGACCTTTGTTTCGGAATACACAACCAGTCCCCTCATGACGATTGTGGGAACGTTCCATCCCGTTTTGGAACAAATTGATTGGTGTCCGGTTCGCACTGCGAGGCGCAGAGGCAAACGGCCAGTCGGCTCACACTTCCGGGTATTTATTCGGCGGCTTCCGATGTTGAGAGCGCAGGCGGAAGGCGCTCGACCGGCCACGCGATCAGGCAGCGGGGAAAATTCTCTTTGGGGATTCTCCATTCCGCGGCGTAGTGGAATTCTTCCAGCCAAGCGTTAATGCTGTCCGCAGCCTGCTGGTGATGGACTTCCACGATGATGAGCGGGCGGTGCTTCGCGAACAAGCCGGCTCCGCCGCACAAGACTTCGTACTCGCCGCCTTCCACATCGATCTTGACCAGTTGCGGCACGGGGCCGCCGGCGGCCACAAAATCGTCGAAAGTCGTCACCGGCACGGAGATGATCTCGCCATTTGCTAGGACCGGGCGTTGTCCATCCGATTCGACGCCACCCTGCGATGCCTGGTTTTTCCCACGGCGAAATGAAATGCCAGCTTCACTCCGGCGCGACCATACGGCAACATGGATCGCCTGAATGCATGAGCTGAAGTGATTACGCTGACTGTTTTCGCGGAGGCGCTCGATGTTTTCGGGATCAGCATCAAACGCCACCACACGCCCTGAAGTTCCCACAAGTCGCGCCGCACCGAGAGTGAGAGACCCCAAGTGCGCGCCCACGTCGTAGACCACATCACCTGGACGGACCATCGCGGAGATGGCGCTCTGTACGCCGGGTTCGTGCTCACCGCGCCAGAAGCCGGCTTCCTCCGGGATACGCAGGCACATCCAGAGCCCCTGCGCAAAACCGGATTGAACTTGCACCCAGGAGGTTCGGCTCCGCAGAGCGCGGCGCTTGATAAGCTCCTTCGCGTCGTTGAACTTGGCCTCTGCCTGTGGCCAACGACGAAACGCCGGGATGATGACGCGCTTCTTGAGAGCGAGATAAGCGCGATAGACGAGAAGGTAGAGAAAATTCAAGGTGGTCGAGACGCGCAGAAAAACGCTGATGCGTCATCCGAATGTACCGCGGCTATCGAACAGAAGGCAAAAAGGCGTGAGAGGCACCGCGGGAGAGTGCGGGCCATTCCGTCGTTGGGAGGAATGACCCGCAAGTTCACAGCAGGCGAAGTAGGGCGAAGGCTAGGCGCTTACATTGACGGTGCCGCTGCCAGTGCTGCTTCCCGATGCCGCACTGAAATTCGGAAACGCCTGCTGCAGGGCTGACTGAAACGTAGAGTAGGCTTGCTGCGCGGAGGCAAGATTTCCGGACTGCAGCGCCTGGCCCAGCGAGGCGAGGTCCTGTTGCAATGTGTTGCTCGGTTGACCGGAGCCGCCACCAGTGTGGTGATGATGGTGAGGCACCTGGCCGGAATTTTGCTGCTGCTGAGCATCCTGCTGGATGGTGGCAAAGTCGGTTTGTGCGGCCGAGAGGTTCCCTGATTGCAGATCCTGGCCGAGCGTCTGGAAGGCCTGCGCCAGAGTGTTGGTCGGCCCGCTGGTGCGGGAGCCGCTGGACTGCAGGTTGCTCGGCAGCTCTTGCGACAAGGTGGCAAAGTCGGCTTGTGCCTGGCTCAGGTTACCTGATGCCAGATCCTGGCCGAGGGTTTGGAACTGACTCTGAATCTGCTGGAACTTGGTCTGGGCGGCCTGCGCCAGTGAAGACTGGAAAAAATTGCTGCTCGAAATACCTGAAACGGACATGATCGCCTCCCGATCTTAAGGTTCTCTAAAACTCACTGCTACGCTTTTCGCGCCCCCAAAGCTCCTTCATCGGCACAAGGCGTTAGGGCTTTAGCGTCGCGCCAAATAGTGCACACACCTGGATGCATTCCCGATGCCAGCCTGCGGCGTCTGGCCTCAATAGGCCAAGTTGTGTGTTTGCAACGAAAGGATGTGGTGGCACAGCCGCAGTGTGTTGCCTGCAAAGGCTCACTCGGCAAAAACATCTTCTGCATGCGCGGCAAATCCTGCCGATCGTCAGTCGCGTTTGTAAATGTCTGTCCAGGGCTCGATAAAGTTGAGCGCGGATTGTGGAGAGTCCACACTAAAGCGAATGGTTAGCGTCTTCAGGTCGCGCGACAGCTCCCATTTCTGTTTGGTGTGAACTTGGACGAGCGGGTCATTGACGTCTGGGCGTGTCGTAACGACGGATTCCAAAATAAGGTAATTCTTCTTGGACTGCCCCTTGCAAGTTCCCTTCACTCCGGCGGGGCTTACATATACGCCCTCCTTACCGTCGAAGGGATAGACGTTCGTATACGGATGTCCGTCTATCGTTTGTGTGACTTCAATGGAAGCATCGGTCTGAACCACGCGGAGTTTCTGAACCGTTCCTTTTTCGAATCTTGGACCCTCAGTGCCAGTCAGCTTGTACGAACCCGAAAAAGTGGACCTGTCCGCGGCAGACATAGTTGCCGCTAAACAAACGAAACCGGAGAGAAGCAAGCAGGCTGCGCGTTTCATGGCTGAGGACGATTATCGCATCTCATGAAGCGCTGGCAACTCCGGAGCGAACCGCTCGGTTGCCAACGATCCGCACTAGCCTTTGAGCAGGACCATAACGCGCGCAGGATTCAGCGGTAGTGTGCGGGCGTGCACTCCGGTGGCGTCGAAAAAGGCGGCGGCGACGGCTGGAGGAACAACCGCGTTGGCGGCTTCCGAGCCTCCGCCGAAGCCTTTATCGTCACGCGAAATCTGCACGATCTTGAGGTCGGGCATCTCTTCCATGGTCAGGATCTTGTAGCTGCTCCAGTTCGTGCTGGTCACTTTCGATTTGTCGAAGCTGACTTCTTCCTTCAGGGCTTCACTAAGGCCCATGACGACGCCGCTCTTCATGCACAGACCGAGCTGGCGCGGGTTGATGACTTTGCCGCAGTCAGCGCCAATGGTGAATTTGGTGACCTGCACCTTTCCAGTGGCGGGAACGACAGCGATCTCGGCGATGCCTACCCAGTATGCGTTGGAGCGAACAATGATGCTCACGCCGCGGCCGGTCACCGGAGCTGTCCCCGTTTTGCGCGCCTCGTGATGCGGTGCCGTCCGGGACTCCCATCCCGCGGCCTTGGCGGTGGCGTTGAGGATGTCGATCAGCCGCTGGTCGGTCGTGTGCTCAAGCCGAAATTGGATTGGGTCGACGCCCGCTGCTGCGGCCGCTTCGTTGAGAAGACCTTCGAGCGCGAAATTCTGCTGGCGCTGTCCGGGAGTGCGCATGATGTTGCCGCGCAGCCCGCCATAGGCCGATTCCGCGCCGAGGCTCGGCATGCCGTAGGCCTGCTCCAGCCTGCGCGGAATCTTGTCGTATGGCCATTCGGTGGCAACCCAGCTTCCCGGCCTTGGCGTGGAGCAAGGCATCCCGGCGAGAATGGCGCCGAGAAGTCGGGCATCGCTCTGATGCGGCGTGTACGAAGCGCTGTGCACGGCGATCACACGGCCGTTCGCGTCGAGCCCGGCCTTCATGTCCAGCAGATATGCCGGCGAAACGCTGGACCACGCCAGATCTTCCTGCAACGTCCACTGCACGCGTACTGGCTTGCCGGTTAATTGCGAGAGGATCGCCGCATCAGCCTCGGCGCCATCGCCGCCAAAAGTCGTGCGTCCGTACTGCCCGGAATGATCCAGCCAGCGAACGACAACTTTCTCGGCGGGTACGCTCAACGTATTCGCGATCTGCGCGCGCAAGCCTTGCGATTGCGCCGAATGGGTCCAGACGGTGACGCTGCCATCGCTGCGGACATCGGCGACCGCCACGAAGGGGCCAATCGGAGCGTGCCTGACGTAGGGGAGCTCATAAGTCGCCGAGATGGTTTTAGGCGCGCTCGCGAGGGCCGCGGCAACTTCGTCCGCGTTCCCTTTGCTTTGCGACGGCGCACCCCATTCGTGCGCGCGAAGCGTTTTCTCCAGATTCTCACTGCCGGGAAGGCCGGACCAGTCCGTCCATTTTGCGGTGCCAGCCACGGACTGCGCCGCGGTAACCGCCTCCCACTCATTGGGAGAGACGACGGCGACTAGATTGCCCTTTCTCAGCACCTCGGCGGTTGGGAATTTGGTTTTGTCCAGTGCGCCGACGGAGATTAGTGTCGAGCCTAGCGTCGACGGACGCACCATGCGGGCATGCAACATTCCCGGCAACGCGACGTCGCAACTCCACCGCGCTTTGCCGGTGACTTTGTCGGGAATCCCCGGCACCGGATACGACGTACCGATCACCTTATATTGGCTGACCGGCTTCATCGGAGGGTCTCCGGTGACCGAGAAGCCGTCGAGGCCAGCCAAGCCATTGCCGTCGGGCACGGACGGATCCACCGTCGCGTATTTACCGGTGACGGAGATCTTCAGATCGAGCTGCTGAGTTTGCACAAGCTGGCCGTAGCTAATGCTCTTGCCGCCGCCGGACACGATACCGTCGGTGACCGAAAGAGCGGAAACGGGAACGCCGAGTTGTGTCGCTGCGAGGCCGAGCAGCGCCTGGTAGGTAAGCGCGGCAACCTTTCGAACGTTGGCCATGCCATACAGAAAGCCGGCAGAGTAACCACCGTCCGGAGTTCTGTCGGTATCCCCGAGGATCAGCGAGATGGCCTCCGGACGCACGCTCAGTTCTTCGGCAATCACTTGGGCATAGTAGGCGCTCATGCCGGTGCCCGTCTCAGTGCGTCCCGTGCGCGCCACGATCGAATTTTCACTGCGAATTTCGAGCCACGAGGCGAGTTGGGTGGGGTCGAGCGAGGTCCGGCTTTCGGAGGCTGCGGCGTTAGCGGTGGCGGTGCTGCCGAAAATTTCGATGGGGACGGCGATGGAGACGAAAAGAGCGCCGCCCATTTTCACGAAGCCGCGCCGGGTCAGCGTTGCGGTGAAGGGCGTGGCTGGCTCGGTCGGCACGATTGGCTCTTGCGCTGGCATGAGGGGCGACTCTCTGCGCATTTCTGTTCTTGGTTGCATCGCGTTCACGCCTTTCCGGCCTGCATGGATTTGGCGGCGCGTTGCACGGCGTCGATGATGGCCGCGTACGTGCCGCAGCGGCAGAGGTGCGGCGACGGTGGCGTGTTTGTGAAGGCGTCCTTGATTTCTGCGACCGTCGGATTCTTATTCTTCGCCAGCAATCCCATGGCGGCGATCATCATCCCGCTCTGGCAGTACCCGCATTGCGGCACCTGCTCGTCGATCCACGCTTGCTGGACCGGGTGCAGAGTCTTGGCGACATCTTCCGGGCTTAAGCCTCTTTGCTCCGCCCACACACCCGGAAGCCCTTCGATGGTCGTCACTCGTTTGCCGACGGCGTAGGAAAGCGGTGCGACGCACGCGCGAACTTCTTCGCCATCGAGGAGGACAGCGCACGCGCCGCACTGCGCCATCCCGCAGCCGAGGCGCGGGCCGGTTAACTTGAGCTCGTTGCGCAAAACGTACAGCAAGGGTGTGTCTGGCGCCGCGGACACAACATGCTGCGCGCCGTTCACGGATAAGGTGACTTCATCGGGCATTTCGGTCCCTCCCCTCGCGGGCCAGAGTCTCATGATTGCATCAAGCAATCGCTGCTGCCAGAACTGATCGTTAATCGGCTACAACGCTCGTATCGAATTGCGCCTGCGCAATGTCCACGCCCCTTTCTCGTTAGACGTCACAAAAACAATTTCCGTGACTGCACGAGGGCTCCCCGCCCGCTACGTTACAGGATTCTCACAGATTGCTTCGCGCAGGAGCCTTCCGAGTTTGCACGCGATGAAAACAACAGTGCATTGGCGCTGAGTTTAATGGTGGGCCTGGGTGGACTTGAACCACCGACCTCGCCCTTATCAGGGGCGCGCTCTAGCCACCTGAGCTACAGGCCCAATTCGAGGAACGACTCACAAATTCTAGCACGGGCGGGCACGCCGGACACAACGTCCGATCGTTCGCGTTTTCCCAAGCGGCCAACCGCCGGCTTATCCTACTGCACGAAACCCACGGTCGGTGGCGTAACGTCGGGCGCTTCCTTGATCGAGCCGAACTGCGACTCGTACCGCGCGATATTTTCGCCCAGGGCCCGCCAGATCCGCTTTGCGTGACCCGGGCTGACGATCATGCTCTTCAGCAGCTTCCCCTGCGCGCCGTTGGGGAAAATATAAATAAAGTTCAGCGTGAACTCCTCCAGGTTGTGATGAATCATCAAGAGATTGCTGTATTCGCCTTGCAGTTCTTTCTCGTCCGCCTTGATCTGGACTTGCCCCTGCGCCGGCCGCTGCTCATCCATGTGGTTCTCTCCGATCCATGTGTTTGCGCACTGCGGAACTCGTTCAAGGTATCACAGGCGTGGAGCGTCCGCTCAGCGGGCGGGACTGCAGGACCGACGGCGTCCAAGCGCAGGTTACATTCGGCGAAAATAAATCCTGGCGGCTCTTGACAGATTTTGATGTTAAGTGTAGTTTATAAGTGATATTTACCGCATTTAACCCTAGTGATGCAGAGACTAAACGGGACGCAGCTGGAAACCGAACCATCACTCGACGCCGGGGCCGTTTCCGCGACCCCGGCCATAGCCGCGCGCGCCAATACCCTGCCCTCGCTGCCGGAAGCGCACCGCACGATTCCCATCCTTGCTGGAGCAAGCTGGTTCCGAAAAATCCTGGCGTTCGCGGGACCTGGCTATCTCGTTGCCGTCGGCTACATGGACCCCGGCAACTGGGCCACGGACATCGGAGGTGGCTCAAAATTTGGCTACACATTGCTCAGCGTCATTTTCCTGAGCAATTTCATGGCGATGATTCTGCAGGCGCTCTCGGCGAAGCTGGGCATCGCCACGGGCCGCGATCTCGCGCAGGCTTGCCGCGAGCAGTACTCCCGCCGCACATCCTTCATTCTTTGGGTGCTGTGCGAAATCGCCATTGCCGCTTGCGATCTCGCTGAAGTTCTGGGCTCCGCCGTTGCGCTGAAACTTTTGTTCGGCTTGCCGCTTCTGGCCGGCGTGCTGATCACCGCGCTCGACGTGCTCATCGTCCTGGCGCTGCAAGGGCGCGGCTTCCGGCTGATCGAAGCGTTCGTAATCACTCTGATCGCCAGCATCGCCGCCTGCTTCGCCTACGAAATTTTCTTCGCGCAGCCTCTGTGGCGCGAAGCCGCGCAGGGCCTCATTCCGCGCACCGAAATTCTCCGCAATCGCGAGATGTTGTACATCGCCATCGGGATCCTTGGCGCCACGGTGATGCCCCACAATCTTTATCTCCACTCCAGCATTGTGCAGACGCGCGCATTCGGCGCTTCCGTTCGAGACCGCCGCGAAGCGCTGCGTTACGCTGTATTCGACTCCACGCTCGCGCTCGGCTTCGCGCTGTTCGTGAATGCCGCCATTCTCATCCTCGGCGCAGCCGCCTTCCATACGCGCGGTCTTCACGACGTCGCCGAAATCGCCGATGCGTACAAGCTCCTCAGCCCCGTTCTCGGCGCCAGCTTCGCCAGCACGCTCTTCGCTTGCGCGCTCCTGGCCTCCGGGCAAAACTCCACGCTCACCGGAACTCTGGCCGGACAAATCGTGATGGAAGGCTTTCTCGATATACGACTCAAGCCCTGGTTGCGGCGCCTGATCACGCGGGCCATCGCCATCATCCCTGCGGTCCTGGTGATCGGCATCGCCGGCGAGGGCAAAGTCACCTCGCTGCTCATCCTCAGCCAGGTCGTTCTGAGCTTTCAGTTGCCGTTCGCCGTCATTCCACTCATTCAGTTCACCAGCAGCCGCGCCAAGATGGGTGAATTCGTAAATTCGAAGCTCACATCGGTCATCGCCTGGACCGTGGCCGCCGTCATCCTCTTCTTCAACGCCGAACTGCTTTGGCTGACCTTGCGCGCCTAGCTGTACCGTTCGAAACTCTTTGGCGTCATCACCTTTCATGCTGGTGGTCCATATGCGAAAATTTCCCCACCTCTCATGGCGACCGGCGCACCGCAAAACCTTAAAGCACGCAAGTTTCTTTTTGCGCTTCTGCTTATCGTCATCGCGGTGGCCGTCATCTACACCATCCTCCAAAATCGCCCGTGGACCGTCCCCGAAGAAGCCAAGCAACGCAAGAATCCTCTAACCAGCTCCGACGCCATCCGGCAATCTATTCGCCCGCTTTATAACGACAAATGCGCTTCCTGCCACGGCAACTCCGGTAAAGGTGACGGTCACGACGCTACGTTGTACGACCCTGCGCCAACAAACTTCGCCGACGCGAAACGGATGAGCGCCGTAACCGATGGAGAACTCTTCTTCAAACTTAGCGAGGGCCGCAAACCCATGCCTTCCTTCAAAAAGCGCCTTACCGAAGACCAGCGCTGGCGGCTGATTCTCCTACTGCGTTCCTTCGCAGAGCCGCCCTCAGACGTTCCAGACGCAAAATCGAGCGCAGCGCTCGGTACATCGATCCCGCAGCCATGAAATTTCTCTATTCAGATGTACGCTCGTTTTGGTCGTTGCAAGTGCGGAAATCCTGATTTTCGCGCATTCTGTGCGTTTACAGCGGGCCAAACCGCGGAGTGTCAAAACGGGAACAAATAGATTTCTCACATGAATCAAAATTAATTTTCCGTGACCTGCAACAACATCAAATCGCTCTATTTTTCTCCCGTATTCTTTGCGTTAGACAACTCAGTAATCTGCCCGCAAGATTGTTCCTGTAGATAGCACGGTTCGTAGCGCAGGCAAGTTAGACAAGAACCCCGAAGTTCTTTCGCTAGCCTCTCCGGTCAGCAACAGGACCGACCCCGTGACCTCGCGGTGAGAAACAGAAGTTTGGATGCTTACGGGCGAAGCCTGCCCATTTTCGAAGACTAACTCAAAGGAAGGTACGAAATGACATACTCTGAAAAAGCACAAAATCACAATTCCTTCAGCATGAGGATCGTGTTGTTCACGCTTCTCCTGGTCTGCGGGATCGCTGGCACCACGAACGCCCAGGATGTCGTAAAAGGCACATTCGCCCTTGACGCGGAGGCCCGCATTGGATCGACGGTTCTCCCCGCCGGACAATATACCCTGCTCGTTCAACCTCTGACTTCCATGACCGCTTCGGGCAGCCGCGTATTGGTGTTCGTGCGACCCGACAGCAAGAGCAGCCCGGTGGCATCCGTTTTTGCCATGGCTTCGCAGGAAGGCTGCGAAACTCGATCAGGACTCAAGCTCGTTTCCGACGGCACCGGGCTAGTCGCCCGCTCACTGTGCCTGGGAAAGCAGGGAATCATGATCGACTTCGACCTATCGCGATCGATCGAAACGCCGAAGATCAAGGCCACTGTAGCTGCAGTGCGACCGTAATTTCACGCTCGGTGTGTGGGGTGGGCGGGCTCCCATCAGGGCCCGTCCATTCCGTTTGCCCCTAACTTCGATTCGAGCCGTGCGGTCGCTACACGACGCAGGAATTGCCCGCTCTTGGACCTGTGTTCCTTCTTCCGGCCCGTGTAGAATAATCTTCCATAGTGGCTTCCCAATCCCGCATGTTCGAACCAGCGCCCTCCGGCGAACTTGTCGAAACTTCTCGACCCGTCGTCACGCTCCGCAACGCCTTCGCGCATCCTTTCGACTCCGCCATCGCCGCCGCGCGTACCTGCTACGCCAGCCGCCTGATCGGACCTGAAGAAATCACCGACAAGCAGCGGGTGAACATCGGCGCCGCCACTTTCTATAGCGGCCATCACACCGTCTATCAGCACGCGCATTTCGAATTCGGCCTGGAGAATGTCAGCCGCCAGTTCGTGTGGTCCTTTCTCCACGCCCATCCGTTCTACAACTCCGAACAGCAGAGCCAGCGTTACGTCCGGCTCAACCGCGCGCACGCCTACGTTCCCGCCGAATCGCTTTTTTTCAACGAAGGTAGCCGCGCTATCTACGAACGCTCCATCGCCCGTTCCTGGAATTACTATCGCGAGCTGTCTGCGCTCCTGGCTGGCGACGCCCGCGAAATTCTCAACGACATTTGGCACGTCGGCCCAATGTCGCACGTCAATCGCATCCAGAAAATTGAACGCTCTGCCGAGAAACGCTCCATTGAAATCGCGCGCTACGTTCTGCCGCTGGCCGCATTCACGACCATGGTGCACACCATTTCCGGGATCGTGTTGCACCGCCTCTGGCGTATGTGCTCGGCATCCGACACGCCTACTGAAGCGCGTGAAGTAATCGGCCAGATGGTGGCCGTGGCCCGCGACATCGATCCGCAATTTTTCGAACGTTTCGGCACCGAGCCGCTGGAAGAATTACCCGAGTGGGCCAACCGCTCTGCGGTTGCGCGTGAAGAAGATCACTCAGCTCAATCGAATGGTTCGGGCGCAGCAATGTCAACCGGCGAAGCCTTCGCTCGCGAATTCGACGCCAAGCTCGGCGGCAAGACCTCCAAGCTCGTCGACTATTCACCAAACGCGCCCCGCATCGCCGCCGAGGCCTATCGCGCCGTCCTCGGCCAAACCGAATCCCAGTGCAGCGACGCTGAAGCCATCGACCGCCTGCTCAACCCGGCGCGCGATCTCTACCGCCTTGAGACTCTCGAGGTCGGCGTCCACGCGCCCGCCATGCGCGCTCTCCAGCACGCCAACTACACCTTCGCGAAAAAAATCAGCCACACCGCTGACAGCCAGGACCAGCGCCACCGCATGGTCCCCGGCTCGCGCCCGCTCCTCACGCTCTCCGACACCCGCGAGCCCGACTACATCACGCCCATGCTGCTCGACAACAACCCACGCGCCAAAGAAATCTACGAGCGCGCCATGCACGATGCCTGGCAAGCCAAAAACGAGCTTCTCGACAGGGGTGTCCCGACCGAAATCGCTCTCTACGTTCTTCCCAACGCCAAAGCGATCCGTCTCGTCGAGTCCGGCTCGCTCCTCCACCTGCTCCACAAATGGACCATGCGCACCTGCTTCAACGCCCAGGAAGAAATCTACCGCGCCTCTATGGACGAACTCGAGCAACTCCGCGAAGTTCATCCGCAATTCGCCCACTACGTAGGCCCGCCCTGCTACGTGCGCGCCGGAATCACCACGCCGATCTGCACTGAAGGCTCGCACTTCTGCGGCGTAAAGGTGTGGCTCGACTTCCCCAACGTAACCCGCCGCATCTGACGCCTGAACGTCGGAGTCTTCTTCATCTTCAGCATGGCCAGCCCGCGATGATCGCTTCTTACCCGGCCTGAGAAAGCGAACCCGCCCCCCTGATGGAATGCATCGCTGTAATTCCGAAAATAATTCTGTGTACCCATAATAGATGTATATGCATCTATCCGCATATGAGCACACCGACTCTGCCGATCCTCCCATGCATGTGCGGCAGCTTCCGCCGCACCTCCCGCGCTCTCACCCAGCTCTACGAGGAGGCGCTTCGCCCGCTGGGATTGCGCGCTAGCCAGTTCAGCATCCTGCAAGCCCTCTCGCTCGCTGGGGAAATCTCCCAGGGACAGCTGGGCGAAATACTCGCGATGGACAGCACCAGCCTGACCAGAACGCTCGCAATCATGATCCGGCGGCTCTGGATCGCGGAGCGCCGTGGGGAAGATAGGCGAAAACGATGGCTGCGCCTGACCGGCGCCGGGGAACGCAAACTCGGCGGCGCATTACCCACGTGGGAGAAAGTTCAATCGCGCCTGCGCGGCCAGTTGGGGGAGCAGGCTTGGAACAATCTTCTCCGGCTCACACAACAAATGACAAGCATGGTTACGACTCAAGGAGAATCGCTATGAAGAACTACGGCAAACTCACCACGGGGATCATTGTAGTTTGGTTTCTATTCGCTCTGTCCGCGTCAGCCCTACATCTGTTCCGGAACGATGCGAACCGCATCGGTATTGCCGTCGCGGTCGCAGCGGTGACGCCGATTGTTATCTTCTCGTTTTGGTTTGCGGCGTCGGAGAGCTTTCGACAGTTCGCGTTGTCTCTGAATCCCAGGATTCTGACGTCCGCGCAAGCCTGGAGAATTATCGGATTCACCTTCCTTCTATTGGAAGCTCACGCCGTCCTCCCGGCAATCTTTGCGTTACCCGCAGGCTATGGCGACATGGCCATCGGGGCCACCGCTGGCTTTGTGGCGTGGAAGCTCGCCGATCCCCGTCATCGCAACACCTTTATTCTCTGGCAACTGCTCGGAATCGCCGATCTCGTCACAGCCGTGGGCCTGGGCACAACCGCTACCCTGCTTGACCCACACGGACCTACGATGGTCCCCATGACCATCCTGCCGCTGAGCCTGATTCCAACATTCCTGGTGCCTCTGTTTTTAATTCTTCACGTAATTTGCATCGCGCAGGCAGGCAGCTGGAAAATCGCCTCAGCGCCGTCGCGTCGCGCCGTGGAATCCATCCAGCATCCCGCAGTCTAGACAAGCTTGCTTTTACGGCGCACACATCCTGCGCAGATCTGGCCGTCGAACCTTCAAAAACTACCCGCCATGGCAAGGGACGCGATCCGCTTGTGAGGTCGCAAGATTCAAGATACATTCCTCCCCAGAAAAGAGCGGTCAATTCGTGTCGCTGCCCTTTATGACCGCTCGTTCAACCTAGGTCGCAGGAGTTGCGGGTTTTTGAACCCGCGTGAGTGACCGCCCAACCAGATCGTGCGCGTTGCGGAGTTACGCCATGAAATATTGTCTCGGAATCATCCCGGGTCTTCTGCTGGGTATCGGAATGATGTCCGTGCCGAACCCGCCGCCTGCCTCGCACGCTTCTCCTGGTGAAGCATCGCCCGCGAAATCTCTGGGCGCCGCTGCACAGTCCGCAAGCGACCCGGCGCTTCGCTATATTCCCGCCTCCACCGTCAAGGTCGAACAACTTCTCGGCGAAGAAGACAAGCAATTGCATCAACCGACGCTTAGCCGAACCTTCACACGCTACGCCATCGAAGGCACCGACCTCGGCAGTTCCTTCGAGCACGATGGCCGCGTGTATTTTCTCTTTGGCGACACCGTGGGGCGGTTGCGCCGTGCGCTCGACACGATCGCCACAACCGATGCGCGCGATCCAGAGGCTGGCGTTCGATTGGATTTCCTCACGTCCGGCAGCGACTACTTAACGATCCAGCCGCCGGGGATCAGCATGGGGCCGTTTGAGGTCCCGGTCGCGGGACTCAGCCTCAACGGCCAGATGTACGTAGCTGTCTCCACAAATCACTCCGAGGACCCCTCCACGGATCGTTCCGTCTTGACGAAGTTCACTCCGCCGGCGAAATTCCAACCGCTGCGCACCATTTCTCAACTTCCGGACGGACACTTCGTCAAGATGTCCGTGCACACCGAGCCGGGGCCGGTCGCCGGACTCCCTCTCGGCGGACCCTTCATCCTCGTCTGGGGCACAGGTCCGTACCGTCGCAGCGATGCGTATCTCTCCATCGTCCCAGTGGCGGAGTTTGAAAGCGGCAAGGGAACGCGTTATTTCGTGGGCTTGGATCCCGCCGGTGCGCCAACGTGGAGCGAAACGGAATCCGCCGCTATCCCCATCGTCCGAAACGGCACTATGGGCGATCTCTCGGTGACCTGGTGCAAAGACCTTAACCTCTGGCTGATGACCTACGACAGTCGCGATCCCGCACCTCGCGGCATTTTGTTCTCCTATTCCCGCTCACCGTGGGGCCCATGGAGCGAGCCGCAAATCATCTTCAACGCCATGAGAGACGACGCCCTCGGCAAGTTCATCCACAATCCTCAGGCAAATCCCGACGATGGTCTTGCCGGACCCGTGATCGGAAAAGGCCAGGCCAACCCACAGGCGGTGCACGGAGGCGCCTACGCGCCGTACGTCGTGGAGCGTTGGACCAAGGTCCAGGGACCCGAACTCACCATTTACTACGTGCTGTCCACGTGGAATCCCTATGTCGTGGTGCTGATGAAATCGCGCCTGCACGTCGAATAACGCGCGCGAGGAAATCCGCATTCTCCGACTGCCGAGTCGCGACGCCTAGGATCTCCACCGCAGCGTGACCGGACCGCTCATCGGGTGCGCGACGGACGCTCCAGTTCGGCGTGATTCCAGCAAGTTCGCTTTCAGCGCGAAGTACCACTTCGCCGGGCGGTCCGCATCGTCGATCAGCATCAAGCGCGGATTGTGTTTCAACCCCTCGACCTGCTGGATCATCGTTTCCTGATCCTGCCGCAGAAACGTCCTCCCAAACATCCGAAAAATCGACACCGGCAGAAAGAAAAGATTCCACGCCGCGACGAAATCGATCCGGCACAAATCGCGCCGCACCGGGGTCACCGTCGTCTGGCTCGTGAACCAGAGCCTGCCGCTGCGAATCTCTTCCAGACGCCGGTTCGGCAATATGAAATCGATGGTCGTGGTCACCGGCTCGCCGGTCATTTTCTTCAGCAATTGATAGGGCAAG
>Ga0187855_10001638_pt1 | contig 17609 bp, 13 predicted proteins | sample June2016WEW_8_10_2_FD_132969 | JGI IMG/M metagenome (GOLD analysis project Ga0187855, IMG submission 132969) | Peatland microbial communities from SPRUCE experiment site at the Marcell Experimental Forest, Minnesota, USA - June2016WEW_8_10 | ecosystem: Environmental > Terrestrial > Soil >...
AGGTCCGCATCACGGTCCAACTCGTCGACACCAGCTCCGAGGAGGCGCTGTGGTCGTCCCGGTACGACCGTCCGCTCGACGACATCTTCTCGATCCAGGACGACATCGCCGGGCAGATCGCAAAATCCGTTTCCGACCATGTAACGCGGCACCGGCTCGGGGCGCCCACCGCGTTCGTGCCGACCGACCGCGATACGACCGACCTCGAAGCCTACACCGATTTCCTCCATGCACGAAAGCTCCTCAGTGACAAGGGATCCGAGGAGTTGATCCGACAGGCACAGTCGCTCTTCGCGGAAGTGATTCGGAAGGACCCCGGGTTCGCCCGGGCCCGGGTCGGGCTGGCCGATTGCATGCTCTGGTTGGGCGCGGAGGGGGCGGCCCCGTTCCTCGACTCGGTTCGGCTCGCTCGTCGGGAATTGGACCGGGCGCTCGCCCAGGATGAGAAGCTCGCCGAGGCCCATTCCGTCCTGGCGGGCCTGCTGGTTGGGGAGGACGAGTTCCTCGCCGCGGAGCGTGAGGCGCGTCGAGCGATGGAGCTCAACCCCAGCCTCTCCGACCCCTACCGGTGGCTCGCCCAGTTGGCCGCGGGGGAAGGGCGCATCGACGAAACGGTTCGGTTGCTCGAAGCGGCGCAGCGACTCAATCCGCTCGACATCAACATACTCTCCTTCCTCGGACGCGCCTACGCCTACGCTGGCCGGGACGCCGAAGCCTTGGCCCACTGGGAGCGGACGAAGTCCATGGCCCCGTTCCGCACGAACGCCAACCTGACGGAGTACTACCTGGGCGTAGGGAACCTGGAGAAAGCGGAGGAGTCCCTGCACGCCATCGAGCGGATCCGGCCCGAAAGCGTCTGGACCGAAATGTACCGGGGGATGGTGGCGGCCCGCCGCGGAGATCCCTCGGCCGCCCACCAGGCGATCGAGCGTCTCGAGCGGCGGGGGAAGGCCGGGGAACTGACGATCTTCCACGTCGGATTCCTCCACTTCATCCTCGGCGAACAGGATGCGTTCATTGCCGCGATCGAGGAATCCTTCCGGCTCCACTCCCTTCCGCTCATGGAGCTGATGTATTCTCGACTCTACGCACCGGCGCGGAAGGACCCCCGGCTGCTCGACATCCTGCGGCGTCAAGAAGCGCTGCGGGCCCCGGCGTGAATCCTCCGACCGCGGTTGGTCGGACCCGTTCGGCGTTCACGGTCCGTATCGAATTGCGTGAGTGGCCGTTCATGGGATCGGGAATTCAGCGACTCGGTCGAAGCGCCGCTCGCGGCCGGGTTCACTCGACAGCGCACAGAGGGTCGCGCATCTGCCGCCGGTCGGGATTGAGCGGACATTGAGAGGTGCCGGGGCTCGCGGCACTCTCGGGTCCGGACGTCGGTCTTTCCCCCGCGCAACCGGGGCGAGCCTTCCGACGGACCCGCCCTTCGAGGGACCCGAGCTTCGGGGTTCATGCCCCCCGGCGGAGAACGGCCCACGTCGGCGCATAGCGCTCGAAGATTTCCACGCCTCCGAGGGCACCCGCACCGATCAGAGAATGTGATTTTATGAGCTGGGATGCGATTTCGTCGGTAATGAGCCCGAACAAGAAGGTCGTCGAGACCTACCTCGCGAGCCTGGGCAGTCTGGATTGGGCCTCGGTGAGCTCGTGCCTGGCCGAGGACGTGGAGCGCGTAGAGTGGGCCGACGGATTCCCGGCGTCGGGAGTTCCCGTGCGCGGGAAGGCCAACGTCCTCAAGGACCTGGAGGCTCCCACAAAGTTCCAGTTGCGAGCGACACGGATGACCGAGGAGGGCAATGTCGTCGTGGCGGAGTGCGCTGTTCGCGTCCCGTTGAAGGAGGGAGGATCTTTCGTCGGCCGTACCTGCGGGATCTTCGAATTCGAGGGCGGCAAGTTGAAACGCATCTCATCCTGGGTGGCCGAAGACAAGCACTCCGCGTAGGGATGGGCTATCGGTCACAGTTCGCGGAAGGCTTCCTCCGTCCGACACATCTCCGAGTCGTTCCGAGCTTAGAGCCGGGTGGGTGCGTTCCTGGCTGAGTACTCGCCGCAGGGAAGGCCGCCTTCAAGTCGACCTTAACCTCTCGACGGCCTAGCGATCCCGCATGACCGAAGTAGAGTGGATTCACCAGTGGTTCCTCTACAACGCGGCCGCGAGGCACCGATACTTCGAGACGCTGTCGGGACTTCCCCCGGAGCAACTTTCCCGAGATCGCGGAGCGTCGTTCCCCACCTTCCTCGACATCCTCGGCCACTCGATGGGCGGTATCGAGACGTGGATCGTTCGGATGTCCGCTCTCACGGGGGAACCGTTCGCCCACTACGACGGTCCCGAACCGGATTCGCTCGCCGACCTTCTACAGTACCAGCGGTGGGTCGAAGAACAAGTCGACCGGTTCTTCTCCCGCCTCTCGGACCAGGACCTGGACCGAAGCTTCCTCGTTCCCAAGCTGCCGCCCTGGTGGGATGAGGATTTCACGGCAGGCGTTCGGGCCACTCTCCTGCACGTGATCGAGCACGAGCTGCAACACCGGGGCGAGCTCAACGCCCTGTTGTGGCAGATCGATGTCGACCCGCCGATCCTGGACTGGGGCGATTTCGAGAAGACGAGGACCCCGCCATCGACCGCGAACCCGTAGAACTCCGTGCCGCGACCGTCGGCTCGTCTTCCTGAAACGCCAACCACGGGATGAACCCGCACCAACGGTTCGGGGCCAATGGAGACCTCCACGCCCCAGAACCTCGCGGTCGGTCGAAGTTCTCGCGCGGCTGGAGGGGGGGCACTCGCTCGGGGTCGATTGCGAAGACGTTGAAATAGGTGGACCCGATGGGACGGACGACCGGCGGAGGCAGGGGCGTGAGAGGCACCGGCCCGTCCCAATTCCGTGAACTCGCGGAGTACTACGACGCCCTCAATGCCTCGAAGGACTACCGCGGGGAGTCCGAGCGCGTCGAGGCCCTGGCTCGACGATTTGGCCACTCGGGCAGGACGACGTGGCTCGATGTCGCGTGCGGGACGGGTCGCCACCTGGAGTTCTTGAGGCGGCGCCATCCTACTGTGGGAGTCGACATCAGCCCGGAAATGCTTCGAATCGCTCGACGGCGCCTGCCCGGAGTTCGACTCACCTTGGGCGACATGCGCACATTCCGCCTGAAGATGCGATTCGACGTGGTGAGCTGTCTCTTCAGTGCGGTTGGTCACTTGCCGACGAAAGAGGACGTTCGAAGGACCTTGGCCAACTTCGCGCGCCACCTAAATCCGGGCGGCGTCGCGATTGTGGAGCCTTGGATCGAGCGTTCGTTGTTTCGGCCGGGTTTCGTCCGGCTCCAAACCTTTGAGAGACCCAAGATCGCGCTGGCCCGACTGGCGTACTCCTCCCGTCGGGGGAGCCATTCGATCGTCCAATATCACTACCTCATCGGAAGGCCGGGTCGGGGGGTGCGATACCTCAAGGTCAGCGACATCGGGGTCCTGCTGTCTCGCGAGGAGCTTCTCGAATCGATGCGCAGCACAGGCCTGAATCCGCACTGGATCGCCGGCGGCCTCACACCCGGTCGCGGATTGCTCATCGGAACTAAATCCGAGGCAAACTAGATCGCGTACCCCGCGCGGCCGAACTCCGCAGGGGACCCGGCTCGGACTCGCAGCCACTGGAAGGATTCGTCGAGTGGTTCAAATCCCTACCTCTGAGGGCACGGCCCAAGTCCTGAAATCGAGCTCAAACTCTTGAGCCGTCTCGTCACTTCCGGCCCAGCCCAGTGCGCCTTGATCGTGCGCCCCGGTCGAGGATGCCTCCGATCGCTCCCTCCCCAGCGTCCAGCCCCATGATGGCGACTGCCTCCGTGCCGCCCACCTCGGACCACCGGATGCGTACTTGTCTCCGCGCGACGCGGTCCACCCTTTTGGAAGTAAGCACGCGCGAGGGAACCGGTGAGAGGAGCTCTTGTGCGCTGAGAGCGCGATCGACCTACCCTATTCGACCTCCCTGCGAAAGTCCTCGCGACGCTGCCGCGCGGGTTTCTGAGCGAGTCGTGCGAGGAGGGTCCGTCGCGCCTTCGAGAGGCACGCACGCGAACAAGCGATCCCGATTTCGGGAGTCAACGTCCCCGGTTCTCCACCTCGATGGACATGGGTCCATCCGGCCGGCAGCGGCCGTTCGGGGAACTTCTTACCAAAGGCGTCCAGACGGATGCTCCGGCGCTCTCCGCATCCGTCGCAGATGGCCGTCAACTCGTAGCTCATCCCGCGGCAAACATCCAAGGGGCCTCATGACCCTGCCGAGTCGCAGCACTGTACGAACCCACGTGCCCAGAGCGACCTCGCGCCGGGGAGTCCGCCCCGTGGGCGGGCCTATCCTACCCGTCTAGGGTCCTGACCGCTGGCCGCCTGGCGCCGCGAGCCGGCTGACGTTCTTCGTTAGAGCGACGACGGGCGAGACGAGGGGGGCCCGGCCCCTGGTTGCCAGGGGCTCGCGGCACCTAGAAAATCCAGCCACTGGAGGGATTCTTCGATCGGTTCAAATCCGCATCCCTGGGGGCATGTCCAAAGTTCTGACTCCGGCTCCATGATCCGGTACTCCGGAACGACTCCCCCCTCTCCAGCTCGCGAAATTTCGCCTGAAGTACAGGTAGGGCGAGGACGACCTCCTCAGGGTCCTCCCTGGTCGTAGAGCTCCAAGAGCAGGTACCGAGTGTTCAGCACTCCAGGAGTTGGAGCCAAGGTCTCAACCCCGAGTCGACCTCGTCGAATTCTTATGGGGCGGCCTCTCTCGTCAGGTCGAGGCGGTTACGCTGCTGGTGGGGAGGAGCGCTACCCTTGAGTAAGCCGATCTACGATGAACGTTACTCTCGGCCCGGTTTGTACTGGGGAAGCAAGCCAACCCAACTGGCACGCGATGTCGTTCGCATAGCACGCTCACTTCCGCGCTCACCCCGCACGTTGGTCGACCTGGGTTCCGGCGAGGGCCGAGACTCGATCTACTTTGCCCGGCGAGGCTACCGGGTCTTGGGCGTGGATATCTCGAGTGTGGGAGTCCGAAAGGCGGAGCGCCGGGCGTCTCGGCTCGGGGTGAGCGTCCGATTTTTAGTCGGGGACATTCGGACCTACCGACTTAGTCATCGAGCGGACGTGGTGTTTTGCTCGGGTGCCCTGAATAACCTCCCTCGTCGGATTCGGGCAACCCGATTTGAACACTTCAAGGCGAACACCGCGCCGGGGGGAATTAACGCGATGAACGCCGACGTTCTGAAACCTTACATCCCACCCCAGACGACGAATCCATTTGCGTCTCCGTTCCGCTCGGGGGAACTGCTGGGTTACTACTGGGATTGGCAGATCTTGGACTCGGGGCAGGTGGAGTTCATCTCCGACGCAAGCGGCGTTCCGCACCGGAAGGCGATGGACGTAGTTATCGCAAGGAAGCCCGCTCCTGGGCAGTAGTGACCCCCCTCCCCCCTCGTTTAGCACGCCGAATCACGCTCCGGAGGCGGTAGCTTGGCGGAATCTCCCGCGACCAAGTTCCCGAACGATCCGCAGCGTCGCGGTCACGGAGGTTATCGGGCGGCCTCCCGCGCCTTCGCGCGTCATTCAATCCCGATGACGAACGGCGCTCGCGGCCGGCCCCTGGACATGGACCGGAGGAACTCCGCGAACCCGACAGGCCAGCCACTGGAGGGATTTGAACCCCCGACCTGCTGATTACGAATCAGCCGCTCTGCCGCTGAGCTACAGTGGCGCGGCCATCGGACGAACGAGGACGACCTATAATGATGCCGCCGGCGGGGGCCCGAGGGCATCCAGCGCCTCCGTCAGGTCGCGCACGAGGTCGTCCGGTTCCTCGACCCCGAGCGAGAAGCGGACCATCGACGTCTCGATGCCCCGCTCCGCGAGCTCCGACGGCGACAGATGGCGGTGCGATGTGATGGCCGGTACGCTCGCTAGGCTCTCGACGCTCCCGAGGCTGGAGGCGACGTGGACGAAGTGCAGGCGTCGAAGGAACGGGTCGACCGCCTCCGGGCCGGCCCGCAGCGTCAGCGAGAACATCCCGCCCCGGCCCCGCATCTGTCGGGCCGCGATCGCCTCTTCGGCGGGGCTGTTGCGGCCGGGATAGTAGACCCGACGAACGGCCGGGTGGCGCGAGAGGGCTTCGACGACCCGTCGACCGTTCTCGTTCTGCCGTGCGACCCGAAGGCTGAGCGTCTTGAGGCTACGGGAGAGGAGGAACGCCGCGAACGGGTCGAGAGACGCTCCCAGGTAGCCCTTCGCGTCGATCCGGCGGAGGAGCTCCTCGGGTCCGACGACCGCCCCCGCGAGCACGTCACTGTGGCCGGCCAGGTACTTCGTCGCACTGTGCACGACCAGGTCCGCGCCGAGCGCGAGGGGGGTCTGGTTGATGGGGGTCGCGAAGGTGTTGTCGACCGCGAGGAGGGCGCCCGCCGCGTCGGCGGCGTCCGCCCATTGGCGCAGGTCCACGACGGTAAGGGTCGGGTTGGTCGGACTTTCGAGCCATACCAGACGGGTTCCCCGGTGGAGCACCGCTTCCGGCTGCTCGGCTTCCGCGGCCGTGACGAACCGGACCCGGACCCCGAAGCGTGGCAGCAGGTCGGTGAACAGGTCGAGGGTGCCACCGTACAGGTCCTGCAACGTGACCACCTCGTCCCCCGAGCGGACGAGGGAGAGGACGGTCGCGGCGATCGCGCCCATCCCGGATCCGAACAGTCGGGCCTCCTCCCCGCCCTCGAGCTGCCGGATCGTCTCGGCCGGTCCCTCCAAGCTCGGGTTGTCGAGCCGGGTGTAGAGGTACACCTTGCCCCGGTCCGACGACTCGGAGTGCGCGGACGGAAAGTGGAACGTCGACGTCTGGTAGATCGGTCCCACCACCGCACCGGCGTTGAGCTCCGGCCGCCGGGTCCCATGGACCAGCCGGGTCGCGACTCCGGCCCATTCCGGTAGCGGGTCGAACGAACCCTTGCGCATTCGCCCCGGGGCCGGGGTGTCGCTCATGCCGATGTACGGGCGGAGGAGGCCCCGCTCCGATCCTTCAGCATCGCGAGGCGGTGGGGGGCGTCGATCTCGGTGAGGTAGCCGGCCACGCCCGGGGGAAGGAGCGGGCGCCATCCGCGGTCCGCCGCCAGGCAGCGACGGATGTGCTCCCCCTCGTACCGAGCTCGGGAGTAGATCGGCGGCCGTTCGACGACGTACCCGGCCCGTTCAAAGAGCAGGCGGGTGAGCGGGTTGTTGGTATAGACCCGGTCGAACGACGGGAGGAGCGATTCGAGGTATCGCACCCACTGCGCATGCCTCCGGATGTCCGCGACCGGCACGATGTGGACGCGCGGTGCATCCCAGGAACCGATCGTCCGGTCGATCATCTCGAACCGTTCACCGGCGGTGAACGGGTTCTTCCAGGTGTACGATTCCTCCGCGCTCCCGATCGCCAGGAGGAGGGCGGCCTCGGGTCGCTCCCGACGGATCGTCTCCGCGACCTTCAGGTGGCCGAAATGGAACGGCTGGAAGCGGCCCACCAAGAGGCCTCGCACGGACGCCTCACTCGGGCGAGAGGTCTTCGACGTCTTCGAGAAAATCCTCGATGTGGGGGCATCGGGCGGTGAGGTAATGGCGGCAGTGTCGGCAGTGCTTGTCGTTGTACGAGACCCCCAGCCGCGAGTTGAACTCGTAGCAGGGGCGGTTCGTGAACTTCTCCTCGTCGTCGTCCTCGCCCTCGTCGGGGAACGGGGTCGGTCGAAGCGGTCCGGGCGGATGGACGGGGACCCGGAAGTTGCCTCTCACGAACCCGCGGGCCGGCCCTTCGGAGGCGCCGCCGTGTTCGAGGGCGCCGGGAGCTCGTCCACGGACCGGCTGGTGGCGAGCACCATGGCAGCGAGCCGTTCGAGGAGGGTGTCCTTCTTCGTGCCGGCGCCGCCCACGAGCGCGTACTTCAGCACGTCTCGGAGCGTCCGCACCGGGATGACCTCGATGATCCCGCGGTAGCGCGACTCGAGGACGAGGTCGTCCAGGTTGTCCTCCGGGATGAGCACGCGGCGGAGCCCCGCATCGGCGGCGGCCTCGACCTTGGCGGTGACACCGCCCACCGGGAGAACCTGACCGCGGACGGAGAGAGAACCGGTCATCGCGACCGACTGGTCGACCGCCACGCCCTCGAGCGCGCTGATGACGGCGGTCGCGATCGAGACGGACGCGCTGTCCCCCTCGACACCGTCGGACGTGCCGACGAACTGGATGTGGATGTCGAAGCGGGAGATGTCCTCCCCCGTGTACTTCTTGATGAGTGCGCTGACATTCTGGACCGCCTCTTTCGCGATCTCCCCGAGCTTACCGGTCGCGACCACGACCCCGCCGTCCCGGGTCTGGGCGGGAGTGACCTCGGCCACGATCGGAAGCACGATGCCCGAGAACTCGGACATGCCGGTCTGCGCGTTGATGGCGGCGAGCCCGTTGACGGTCCCGACGGCGGCGCCCTCGGTCGCGAACATCCGGTACTCCTTGCGGCGCTCGATGTACCGGTCCGCGATCTGCTGCTCCAGCGAGCGGCTGGCGCGCTTTGCTTTCACGACCTGCTCGGCATGCACGATGCCGAGACCCTCGGAGAGTGTGATGTCGCCCGCGACGCGGACCAGGCCGCCGAGCTCCCGCAGTCGCAGGGTCAGCTGGCCGGAGCGCCCGCTTCGCCGCTGGGCCTCCCGGATGACCTCGACGATCGCGTCGCGGTCGAAGTGCGGGATCTTCTTGTCCTTGAGGACTTCCTGCGCGACGAACCGGACGAGCTTCATGCGGTTCTCGTTCGTGTCGGGCATCGTCGTCTTGACGTAGAGCTCGTAGCCGTACCCGCGGATCCGCGAGCGCAGCGCCGGGTGCATCGTCTGGACGCTGTCGATGTTCCCCGCCGCGACGAGGACGAAGTCCGCGGGGACCGGCTCGGTCTTGACCATCGCGCCGGCCGAGCGCTCGGACTGGCCGACGATCGGGAACCGGCGCTCCTGGAGCGCGGTGAGGAGCGAGTGTTGGCTTTCGATCTTGAGGAGGTTGATCTCGTCCACGAACAGCACTCCGCCGTTCGCCTTGTGGATCGCACCGACCTCGACCCGCTCGTGGGGAGGGGTCTCGAGCCCGCCCGACTGGAACGGGTCGTGCTTCACGTCGCCGAGCAGGGCCCCGGCGTGCGCCCCGGTCGCGTCGATGAACGGGGGCTTGTCGTCGGGGGTATGCGTGACGAGCAGTTTCGCCACGTTCGCGCCGGATTCGCTCCGTCCGCTCGAGAGCCGGACGATCGCGTAGATGAGCACGACGACGAGGAGACCCCAGATGAGGTCCACGAACTGGCCGGTGGTGATGACGAGGTAGATCGTGAAGGCCATGATCGCGATCGCGACCACGAAGAACAGGATCGTCCGCTGTTCCTTCTTCTGCGCCGCCTCGAGCTTCTGGGCGGCGACGATCTCCTTGCCCTTGCCGGCCGGTACGACCCGGATCTTCGGCTCGTTCGAGTCCTCGGTGTTGGGATAGGCGAGAATGTCCTGGAGTGGCTCCTTCGGCAGGAAGTCGACCATCGCCCGGGCGAGCATGCTCTTGCCGGTCCCGGGCTCGCCGATGAGGATCATGTGGCGTTTCTGGGTCGCCGCCTTTCGGGCGACCTCGACCGCGTCGTCCTGCCCGATGACCTGCTCCAGCAGGCGCGGCGGGACCTCGACCTGGGCGGTGGAGGCGTACGGAAGGGTTTGCGCCCAAGCGTCCAGCGGCTGGGGTGTCGAAGATTCTGCCGGCTCACCGGACGGTGTTTCCGCGTCTTCAGCCATGTCGGCGTCCCGACCGCGACGTGTCGAGGTCCGTTCCGCCACTTGAACCATGAGGGGTCCATATAAATCCCTATAGGACACGGATAGCGCCGACGTAACGTAGTACCGGTCCCGACGCGGTTTCGGTACCGTGCATCGCCCCTCCGGGGTCCTCAGTTATCTAGCGCCCGGAGCTCCACGGTCGGGGGACCGTTGACAGAACGACTTCTGGGGGCTCCGGTGGCCGAAGCCCTGGACCGGGCGACCCGGGAGGCGCTCCGGGCCGCGCCCGACGGTACTGCAGGCCCGTGCCTCGCGAGCGTTCACCGCGGGTTGGAGGGGCCGTTCAGCCGGTACCTGCGCGGTCAGCGGAAGGCGGCCGAAGCGCTGGGGCTACGCTTCCGGGAAGAGGTCATCGACCCCGAAGAAGGCCCGTCAGGTTTGGTCGCGCGCGTCCGAGCGCTCGACCAAGATGGGTCCGTCCATGGTGTCCTCGTCGAACACCCGCTTCCTCCCCCGTACGATTTTTCGGCGGCCATCGGGCAGCTCCGCGCCGAGAAGGATGTGGACGGGGTCGGGACCGAGAACCTAGGTCGTCTGCTCACCGGACGGCCGGGGCACGCACCGGCCGTCTGTCTCGCGGCGCTCGCGGTCGCCCGCCACTACATGCTACCGATCGAGGGACAACCCGTGGCGGTCGTCGGCCGCTCGGGTACGGTCGGCCTCCCCCTCGCACTCCTGCTCACGCGGCGCACGCCCGGACCGAACGCGACGGTCACGGTCGCCCACTCGAAGACGCCGGACCTGGCCCGCGCACTCTCGACCTCGAAGACGATCTTCACTTGCGCGGGGAGCCCGCACCTGCTGACACGGACCGTCGTCCCGGAGGGGGCCTCCGTGGTCGATATCGGCCTCGCGAGCATGCCCGACCCGAGCCGCCCGAGCGGGGCGCGGATGGTGGGGGATGCCGACCCGGACTCCCTTGAGGGCTGGGCCCGTGCGTTAAGCCCCGTCCCCGGAGGGGTGGGACCCGTAACGGTCGCGCAACTGATGTGGAACACGGTGAGCGCCTGGCAGACCTTGACCGGCCGGGAGACCCCTCCGTGAGCCCTCCGGCCCGTCGGACCGGATCGGCGGTCGACCTCCACTGTCGGGACTGCCCCATGTGGTACGGGGGCGAGGACGACGGGTGGGGCCCCTGCTCGATCAAGAATCGGAGGGGTGACGGGCGCTACCTCACGTGGGGAGGGCACGAGTGTGACGAAGGTTACGAGCCGCCGATCGCGGCGGCGGCCCTCTCGAACGCCGCGCGGTTGAGCGGGGTCCGCTCCACTTCGAGCGGGTCGGAGGTGGGGTACTCCTCCACCTCGAAGGCGGGCCAGGGAAGCCGCGGCGCCGCCCGGCGCAAGGCCGCCGGGCCGAGCTCCACCCGTCGCCGGGCGACATCGAGACGGTAGTCGTCCACGCCGAGACCGGCCCGCCGGGCGACCGCCAGTGCCCACCGGGGCAGGTCCGTCGCCGTCCGAGGCTCGACGATCCCGAGGAGGACCGTCCCGTCGGACGTCCGTTCGGCGAACGCCGGGGCCATCCGTTCGGCCTGTCGGAGGAGGCGCTGCCGAAGTTGCACGCTGTCCTTGAACCGGGACGAACAGTAGTGGACAGGTACTGCGAGCTTCGATTCGCGAACCACCCGTTCCGCCACGGCCCGACTGCCCTTGACGCCCCAACCGTTGTTCGGGTCGACCCGGTAGCCCCGCTCCCGCAGGTGGTCCTCGTTGGTCTCCGAGAACTCGAGCTCGTTCAAGTTGACGAAGTCCACGCCGATCTCGTCGAGCGCGCGGAGGAGGCGACGGAGCTCGGCCTCCTTCTCCGGCAGGACAGGGATCTCCACGCCCCGGCGGATCCCCCACGCCGGAGCCTGCTCCAGCACGGCCCGATAGGCTCCACCCTCGGCGGAGAGCGGGCCCCAGAGGTAGTGGGGGATGTGCAACCGGAATTCGTCGAGGCCGGCCCGGGCGAGGCGCCGAAGTTTCTCGGGGTTGGGTTCGTGGGTGTAGAGGTGGATGTTGTGCTCGGGCCCGAACTCGGTCTTGAGGAGGCGGACGTAGTGCTCTACCCGGTCGATCGCGCCCAGCGGGTCCCCACCGGTGATGCCCGTCCCGCCGGCCCCGATCGAGCGGGCTTCCTCGAGGACGTCCTGGTCGGTGAGGACCCGCCGCTCGTTCGCGTAGACGACGTCCTTCTGGTTGCGGTTGGGGGAGACGGGGCAGTAGAAGCAGCGGAACCGGCAGAGTCCGGTGACGAAGAGGACCATCTTCCGGCCCTCCTTGCACTGGGTGCAGGCCGGGGAGAGGTCCCCCCGGTAGCTCGACGCCATCGGCAGCAGGTGCACTCCGCTGTCCGGCATGGGAGGAAGGGGGACCCGAGGCGTCGGTCTTAGCCGTTGGGGTGGGTCGGGAATGCCGGGTTCGCCCCCGTTCTCCCTGCGTGGAGAACGAACTCCGGTCGCCGTTGGTGGCGGAATGCCACCAAGTGGGGTCGATGGAGGGGCGAGGCTTAGGCTCAAATCCCCCCCTCGATTGGACGCGCCCGCACTCGGGGGGCAAGACGTCGAATGGAGATGCAACCGGGCCAGATGGCCTACGACCGTGCGAGCACCGTCTTTTCGCCGGACGGCCGTCTGTTCCAGGTCGAGTACGCGCTGCAGGCGATCCAGATGGGCGGCACCGCGGTCGCGGTGACGTACGAGACCGGCATCATCTTCGTCGCGTTCCGAAACCTCCCCACGAGCTCCCTCGCGGAGTCCGGTTCCATCGAGAAGAGCTTCGCCATCGACACCGGTCTCGGCTGCGTGACCGCGGGCCTGATCGCGGACTCCCGGGTCCTCGTCGAATTCCTCCGGGTCGAGGCCCAGCGCCACCGGCTCACCTTCGGGGAGACCGCCCCCTACGCGGTGCTCGGGCACGCGCTCGGCACCCTCCTCCAACAGTTCACCCAGTTCGGCGGTACCCGCCCGTTCGCGGTCTCGCTCCTCCTCGGAGGGTTCAACAACAACGTGCCCGGCCTGATCGAGCTCGACCCGAGCGGGGCGACCATCGGGTGGAAGGCGTACGCGATCGGCCGCAACCGCCGCGCCGTCGCCGACTACCTCGAAGAGAAGGTCACCGACCACCTCTCCGAAGAGGCCGCGTTCAAGCTCGCTGTCCAGGCCGTGGCCGAGGGCTCGCCGACCCCCTTCCAGCCCGAGGCCCTCGATGTCGCGATCCTCGAACCCAACTCCGAGCTGCGCCGGCTGACCCCCGCGGAGGTCGCGCGCCGCGTCCAGGGACTGCCGTTCATCGGGGCCCCCGAGAAGAAGACGAACAGCCGGTAGGGTCCCCCGGGACTAACCGCCAGGACGCGGAACGGTTCGAGGCGAGTCGATGAACGGTCCGCGCCCCCCGCTCTCGGTCGAGTCGGCCCGTGCCCTCTTCGTGTACAACCGGAACGTCTTCGACCGGTTCGTCGCCCGGGTCGAGCGCCTACCGGCGAAGGCGTCGCGCCGCTCCCGGGGGATCGGCCACCTCTCCCTCTTCGACACGCTCGTCCACGTCCTCAACGTACACGAAGCCTGGATCGCCTACATACTTCCGGGCAGAGTCCGCGAGCTTCCGGCTCGGTTCCGTGAACCGGATCGCCACCCGAAGGACTGGGCCGGCTTCCACACCTACGAGACCCGGGTCTGGACCGAGGTCGACCGGTACCTGGCTGGGCTGACCGCGAAGGAGTTGGCCCGCACCGTCCGGGCGCCCTGGATGCCGGGCCGGTACTCGGTCTCGGACGCGCTGTTCCAGACGACGTTCGAGGAGGCCCATCACTTGGGCGAGATCATCGGCGCGCTCTGGCAGGAGGACCGCGCGCCCCCCGACATGACCTGGATCGACATCGGCCGGGCTCCCGTCCGGCGGGCGACGAAGCCCCGGACCCGACGGTAGCCTACTCGGCCGCCGGCGGTGGCTCGTTCCGCTCGGCCGCGTCGAACTCCTCGCGCATCCGGATCCGTCGCCGGGTCCGGTGGTACGTCACCGCGAACCGGTGGGACTCGTCCCGGACGGCGCGCAGCAGCAACATGGGAGAGGCGTTCGGGTTCGGCTTGAGGGGGACCTGGCGGCCCGGGAAGTAGAGCTCCTCCTCGCGCTTGGCGAGCCCGACGACGGGGATCCGGTCGCCGGCCCCGATCGCCTCGAGCGCCGCGACCGCCGCCCCGACCTGCCCCGCGCCCCCGTCGATGAGGAGGAGGTCGGGCAGGATCTCCTCTTCCGCGATCCTCCGGAGGAACCGGCGGCGGACGACCTCCGCGATCATCGCAAAATCGTTCGTCCCGGGGACGCCCCGGATCCGGAAGCGCCGGTACTCGGACTTCTTGGGGAGTCCCCGCTCGAAGACGACCAGCGAACCCACCGCCTCGTACCCCTGGAAGAGCGAGATGTCGACCCCTTCGATCCGGTTCGGGATCGTCGGCAGCTCCAGGAGGCTCTGGACCGCCCGGAGCACTTCCCGCGGTGCCGGCGTCGGGGTCACCTGGTCGACGGTCGCCCGGGCGAGGCGCTCGGCCAACTGCGCCAGGGAGGCGAACCGACCGGTGGGACGGAACTGCACCTCGATCCCCCGGGGAGCGAGCAGCTCATCCAGCGTCGGGTCGAGTCCCTCGGGCCGTGGTCCGTTGATGTAGATCTTCGACGGCGGCTCGATCCGCGCCCCGTAGTACTGGCCCAGGAACTGGCGCAGCACTTCCGCCGGCTCGGGGACGTCGTCCGCCGGTACCTGGAGGAGGTGGGGCTCCGTCCCGCGGACCTCTCCGTCCTCGACCCGAAGCACCCCGACCGCGACCCGGAGGCTGCTCGCGTCGCGGGGGTAGGCGAGCGCGATCACGTCCGCCCGGCCCGCGCCGCGTCCGATGACGTGCTGACGCTCCGCGAGCGCGTCGAGCCCCCGCAGCGCGTCGCGCAGGAGCGCGGCCCGCTCGAACTCCTGTCGTGCGGCCGCGCCGCGCATCTCGGACTCCAGGTCGGGCCGGAGCGGCGCCACGTTCCCCCGCAGGATCGCGACGGCCCGGTCGACCTGGGCGCGATAGGCGTCCGGGGCGATCGCCCCGATGCACGGTGCGCTGCAGACGTGCAGGTGGTAGTACAGGCACGCTTCCTTGGGCAGGCGGACGCACCGCCGCAGCTGCAGGAGGTCGCCGAGCAGCTGCTCGACGCCGCGCGCCTCGCGGGCGCTCGTGTAGGGACCGAACAGGAGGACCCCCGGGCGACGGCGGGGCCGCCGAACGAGGATCACGCGGGGGAACTCCTCCCCCACCGTGACCATCAGGTACGGGTAGCTCCGGTCGTCCTTCAGGAGCACGTTGTAGGGGGGTTGGTACTGCTTGACGAGGTTCGCCTCGAGCAGGAGCGCCTCCCGCTCGTTGGCGGTCGGGACGAACTCGACGCTTGCGCTCTGCGCCACGATCGTCCCGTCCTTCTCGATCTTCGCCCGGAGGTGGTCGAGGACCCGGCGGCGGAGGCTGCGGGCCTTCCCGACGTAGATCACCTCGCCGCGCGCCGAGCGGAACAGGTAGACGCCGGGGACGTCGGGCCCGCGCCGGAACCCCTCGCCCGTGGCGGCGGCGAGCTCGCTCGCCGGGACGAACCCGGGGATGTGGGCCGGAGGTCGCTCCGTCATCTCCGCGCCGTGCGGGCGACCGGGACGGGAGCGCGCACGAGGGGGAGGAGGAACTTCGCGGTATGGCCGGGCGGTCCCCGGGCGACCTCTTCCGGCGTGCCGGCGGCGACCACATGACCCCCGGCCGAACCGCCCTCGGGACCGAGGTCGATCAGCCAGTCCGCCGACTTGAGGACGTCCAGGTTGTGCTCGATCACGACGACCGTGTTCCCCCCCGAGCGGAGGCGGAAGAGGATCTGGAGCAGGCGGTCGACGTCCGCGAAGTGGAGCCCGGTCGTCGGCTCGTCCAGGAGGAACAGCGTTTTCCCGGTCGGAGGGCGGGCCAGTTCGAACGCGATCTTGATCCGCTGGGCTTCGCCACCGGAGAGCGTCGTCGCGCTCTGTCCGAGCTTGACGTAGCCGAGCCCGACGTCCTGGAGGAGCTGGAGCCGGTGCTCGATCCGCCGGTGGTTACGGAAGAATTTGAGCGCCTCGTCGACCGTCATGTCGAGGACCTCCGCGATCGACCGGCCCTTGAACTGTACCTCGAGCGTCTCGGAGTTGAACCGCTTGCCTCCGCACTCCTGACAGACGACGTAGACGTCGGGCAGGAAGTGCATCTCGTAGCGGATCACCCCGTCCCCCTCGCACGCCTCGCAACGTCCGCCGGCGACATTGAAGCTGAACCGGCCGGGGCGGAACCCGCGCGCCCGCGCGTCGGGGAGGCCCGCGAACAGGTCCCGGATCGGGGTGAGCACGCCCGTGTAGGTGCCGGGGTTACTGCGTGGGGTGCGTCCGATCGGGGCCTGGTCGATGAGGAGGACCCGGTCCACCTCGTCGATCCCTTCGATATACTGGTGCTTTCCCGGTGTATCGCGCCCAAGCCCGAGATGGTGACGGACCGCCTTGTAGAGGATCTCCTCGAGGAGCGTCGACTTCCCGCTCCCCGAGACCCCCGAGAGCGCGACGAACAGCCCGAGGGGAATCTTGACGGCGTCTCCCTTCAGGTTGTGTTCGACCGGTCCGTGAACGGTCAGCCAGCGACCCGACGGGGGCGCCCGACGGTCCGGCAGCGCGATCGAGCGCCGTCCGGAGAGGAACTCGCCGGTGAGCGATCGGGGAGCACCTCCGATCTGGTCCGGCACGCCGGAGTAGAGGACCTCGCCGCCGTGCACTCCCGCGCCCGGGCCGAGGTCGACGAGCCAGTCGGACTCGCGCATGGTCTGCTCGTCGTGCTCGACGACCAGCAGGGTGTTCCCGAGGTCGCGGAGCGTTTTGAGGGTCGAGAGGAGGCGGGCGTGGTCGCGCGGGTGGAGACCGATCGACGGCTCGTCCAGGATGTAGAGGACCCCGACCAGGCCCGAGCCGATCTGGGTGGCGAGCGCGATCCGCTCCGCCTCGCCACCGGAGAGCGTCCCCGAGCCCCGGTCGAGCGTGAGGTAGGTGAGCCCGACGTTCTCCAGGAACCCGAGCCGTGCCCGGATCTCCTTGACGACCTGGCCCACGATCTGTTCGTCCCGCGGGTCGAGCCGGAGGTCGCGGAACATCGCGACCGCGTCGGCGACCGTCATCGCCGAGACGTCCGCGATCGAGCGGCCCTCGACCTTGACCGCGAGGATGCCGGGCTTGAGCCGCTTGCCTCCGCAGCTGCGGCAGGGCTTGAAGGCGAGGAATCCCATGTAGTACTCCTTCGCGCTCTCGCTCTTCGTCTGCTTCCAACGGCGTTCGACCGCCGCGACCAGTCCCTCCCGGAGCCACCCGCTCCCCCACCACTCGCCAGCCCCGTGGCCAACGAGTCCGACACTGCGGTCGGTGCCGTACATCAGCGCCTTCCAGCCCTTCTCGGGAAGCTCCCGGATCGGTCGGCGAGGGTTGTACCCGAAGGCGGTGCCGAACCGGTCGAGGGCCCCCGAGGTCGGGGTCAGTCCCCAGACCGAGATCGCCCGCCCGATCGGCTTGTCCTTGTCGGGGACGATCCGGTCGGGGTCGGCATGCAACGTCGCCCCGATCCCGAGGCACTCGGCGCACGCCCCGAGGGGGTTGTTGAACGAGAACATCCGGGGAGCGAGCTCCTCGATCGAGTAGCCGCACTCCGGGCAGGCGCGACGGCTGGAGAACATCGTCCGCTCGCC
>Ga0187855_10001639_pt1 | contig 17597 bp, 14 predicted proteins | sample June2016WEW_8_10_2_FD_132969 | JGI IMG/M metagenome (GOLD analysis project Ga0187855, IMG submission 132969) | Peatland microbial communities from SPRUCE experiment site at the Marcell Experimental Forest, Minnesota, USA - June2016WEW_8_10 | ecosystem: Environmental > Terrestrial > Soil >...
CGGGGGTGGCTGGACGACGGCGAGTCGATCAGGCTCCGCGGGCCGCTGTCCTATGCTGGACCCGGGTCGTTGGGCGGCACCGAGTCCGCGCTGCGACGGTGATCGTGTCTGAGATCCTCTCCACCACCAAACCGCCCGCGCATCGAATGGGTGGCGGCGGACGAAGGGGCGCGCGCCGGGCACTGCGAGCGCTCTCGAGCACACTGATCGTCCTAGGGGTGCTGGCACTGCTCGAGGTGGGCGTCACGCTCGTGTGGCAGGAGCCGCTCTCGGCGCTGTACGCAAAATTGCAGCAAGACCAGCTGCGGAGCACGCTGCACACGCTCGAACACGCCAAGCCCTCCGCGCGTGAGAACGCACGCCTGCTGGAGCTCGTGGACGAGCGCCGGCGCGTCGCGTTCTTGGCCGGCGAGCTCGCGCGCCACGCGGCGCTCGGCAGCGCCGTGGGCAGCATCCGCATCCCGCGGATCGGCGCCAACTTCGTGCTTGTGTACGGCACCGGCACCGAAGAACTGGAGAAGGGCCCGGGGATCTACACACAGAGCATCTACCCGGGCACCCGCTTCCCCGGACTGGGTACCACCACCGCAATCGCCGGCCACCGCACCACCTTCCTTGCCCCCTTCCGCCACATCGACGAGCTGCGCCGTGGCGATCGGATCCTCGTGAACATGCCCTACGCGCACTTCGTCTACACAGTGAGCGGGCAGCGCAGCGTGCTCCCCACCGACGTGTACGCCGCGATCGGCCGCGCCCACCACAGCCGCCTGGTGCTCTCCGCCTGCACCCCCCCATTCAGCGCCGCCGAACGGCTGCTGGTGTATGCCCGCCTCACCACCACCATCCCCGTGGGGGCGGCGCTTGCCCCTCGCCATCTCACACGGCGCTCTGCGCCACCGCCTCTGCTGCGAGCGCCACCGCCTCGGCTGCAAGCATGACCCGCGCGGGCCGCTCGGCCGTGTAGGCGGGCGAGTCTTCAGCCGCCAGCGACAGCGCCTCCACGGCCAGTCGCACCGCCTCGGCCGCGAGCTTGACCGAAGCCGGGAGACGCGAGCCGATGGCTCGCATCCCCGTTTCGGCCAGCACCGGGCCTTCGGTGGTCGCGGGCAACGCCGGCTCCCGCGCCGCCGATTCGATCGCGCCGGGGGCTGCGGCCGGTGTGATGCGCCGGCGGGCAACCACCGCCAGCATCGCGGCCGCCGCCACGCCAACGCAGCCCAGCGCAAAGGCGCCGCCGGGGCCATGGACGTCGATCAGCGATCCCCCCAGCGCCGACCCCCCGGCCATGCCGGCGACCGTGGCGGCGCGATGCCAGGTAAACGCCTCGGTGACCGTGCCCTCCGGCGCGAGCGCACCGACGAGCGAGAACTGGCAGGAGATCATCGGCGCCAGGCACAGCCCGGCGAGCATGCTGAGAGCGAACACCGGGGCCAGCGCATGCACCGCGATCAGCGGCGCCACGGCGATCGCCATCGCCATCAGGATCGCGCTGTAGCGCCGGGCGATCGGCAACGCCCAACTCCTCGCGGAGTAGACCAGCCCGCCCACCATGCTGCCGAGGCTGAACAGCGCGAGCAGCGGGCCCGACGACCAGCGCGCGCCCTGCTGCACAGCCAGCGCCGGCAGCCCCACCTCCACCGCTCCGATCACCACGCCCGCGAACACCACCGTGTACAGCAACACGCGCAGGTTGGCGGCACCCAGCGCCCCACCCCGCGCATGCTCCCCAGTGTCCGCGCGCCAGCCACGCGAGAGCGTGGAGGACGCGAAGAAGAGGGTTCCGCTGACGGTCAGCGCCGCGCACAGCAACACCCCCGCCGCCGGCGAGACAAACCCCGCCGTCAGCCCCACCAGCAGTGGGCCGAGCGTCCAAATCGTCTCCTGGGTGGTCGCGTCCAGGGCGTAGGCGGTCTGCAGCTCCTCACCTTGCGCAACCTCCGGCCACAGGGCGCGCACGCAGCCCCCGATCGGCGGCAGGGCACCGCCCGCGAGCGCCGCGAGCGCGACGGTGGCCACCACGGGGGCGCCCCCCTGCGTGACGAGCACCAGCCCAACCAGCAGTCCGGCCTGGGTGAGCGCGGCACCGAGCAGCACCCGCGTCTGCCCGTGGCGATCGACCTGCGCCCCCAGCAGCGGGCCGATCAGAGCACCCGCCAGCGAGAACGCCCCCACCGCGACCCCCGCCGCCAGAAAGGAGTTGGTGCTCCCGTGAACAAACAGCAGGATCGCCAGCGAGAACATGCCCGACGGCAGGCGCCCCACCACCGAGCTGACCAGCAGCCGGCCTACACCCGGCGTGGAGAACAGAGCGCGGTAGCGGGCGATCATCTGTTGCTCACGATCATGTCCCACCGCGGCCCTGCGGAAACGTCAAGATCCGGCGGACGGAAACCCGAACTTCCCGCAAATTGCGCATTTTCATCGGCGCGTGCGGACCCGCGGCGCTGCTCCTATGCCACCGACTCGGCTTGCGGGGCGCCCGCCTGCTCGACGGATGGAGCCTTTTCGACCGGTGGCGGGCTTGCCTGCTCCGCGGACCGCAGCTCACCCATCCCCGCAAGCTCCTCCAGCGCCGCGATCAGCGTGTCGAGCTCGGCGTCGGTGTTGGCCGCCGTCAGCTGCACGCGGAAGCCCACCTCGTCGCGAGGCACCAACGGGTAGGCGGCGAGCGTGACATACACCCCGCGATCAAACAGCAGCTGTCCCACCTCCCCGATGCGCTCGTGGTCGCGCAGCGGGATCTCGACGATCGGCAATCCCGAGTGGTTGGGGGTGTGCACCTCCAACCGCGCGAGGCACTCCAGCACCCGCGCGGTGTGCCGCCACACGCGCTCGCGCAACTGCTCCCCGCGACGCTCGTTGACCTCGAACCCGGCGAGCGTCGTCGCCAGCGAGGCGACCGGCGAGGGGCCCGAGTAGAGGTAGGGCGCCGCCGCGACCTTCAGCAGCTCCTTCAGCTCGGTCGGACAGGCGATGAACGCGAGCAGCGAGGAGTATGCCTTGGAGAAGCCCCCCACCAGGATCAGGTTCTCGTAGCTCTCGCCGTGGTAGCGGATGATGCTATTGCCGCGCATCCCGTACGAGCAGCGCTCCGCGGGACCGCGCTGGCCGATCACGCCGAAGCCGTGGGCGTCGTCCACGTACAGCAGCGCGCCGTGCTCGCGGGCCACCTGCGCGAAGGCGCGCATGTCGGGCGGGTTGCCGGTCATGCTGTTGACCCCGTCCATGCACACCAGCAGCGGCCCCCCGCGCCCGCGTGCGCCGCGCAGCAGCTCGTCGAGGTGCCCGGGATCCTCAAAGCGGAAGCGCTCCACGGTGGCGCCGTGCGCGCGTGCCATCTGGGCGCCGTCGTAGATCGTCTTGTGGGCGCGCGAGTCGAGGAAGATCGTGCCCGACCCCGCCAGCACGGGGATCGTCGAGAGGTGGATGTGGGTGATCGTCGGCAGCACCAGCGAGTCCTCGCTGCCCAGCAGCGCCGTGAGGCGCTCCTCGATCTGCTCGTACACCACGGGGCTGCCCAACAGGCGCGACCAGCTCGGGTGCGTGCCCCACGCGTCCAGGTAGGCGGGCACCGACTCGATGATCTCGCGGTCGAGATCGAAGCCGAGGTAGTTGCAGGAGGCAAAGTCCGCCAGCCACTGCGACCCCACACGGATCATGCGCCCGTCGATCTCCTCGATCACGGCGTCCATCATCGGATGCGAGCGCGTCAGCTCTGTGAGGTCGCGCAGCGCCTCGGAGGGCTGCTTGCCACGCGGCTTGCCGTTGCGGCCGTCGCCGTTGCGGCCGTTGCCGTTGTGCCCGTTGCCGCTGTAACCATTTGACGACGGCTCGGCGCTCGGCGCAGTGTCAAGCTCCTCACTGCCGCCCTCGAGCAGCGGCTGGGCGCGCAGCAGCGTGTCGAGGTCGATCGCCGGCAGCGGTCGCGAGAGCGCATACCCCTGCACCAGCTCGCAGCGGTTGGCGACCAGCGAGCTCCATGTGACCTGGTCCTCGATCCCCTCCGCCACCACGCGGATGCCGATCGAGTGCGCCAGCTGGATCGTCGCCTGCACGATCGCCGCGTCCACCGGATCGGTGGTCATCCGCCCGACGAACGAGCGGTCGATCTTGACCTCCCCGACGGGCAGCGACTTGAGGTGGGTGAGCGAGGAGAAGCCGGTGCCAAAGTCATCCAGCGAGAGGCCGAGGCCGAGCTCGCCGAGCTGCGCGAGGACGTCGCCGACACGCACGGGGTCGGCGAGCACCATGTTCTCGGTGACCTCCAGCACCAGCGCCTCCGGGGGAAGCCCGTGCGCTTCGAGTGTCGCGGCGACCTCTCCCGGGAACTGCGTGTCCTGCAGGTCGGCCACCGTCGTGTTGACGGCGACGTGCAGCTCGAAGCCTTCGTCGCGCCAGATCCGCGCCTGTTTGAGCGCGAGGTCGAGCATCCTGCGCGTCAGCGCCCGCCCCAGGCCGGCCTGCTCGGCGACCGTCACAAACTCCGCCGGGGAGATCAGCCCGCGCGTGGGATGCTGCCAGCGCACGAGCGCCTCCACGCCGACGATCCGGCGACTGCCCGCGTCGGCCTTCGGCTGGAAGTAGGCCTCGATCTCGCCGTTCTCCAGCGCGTGGGAGAGTTCCCCGGCGAGCGTGAGGCGCTCCAGCGAGTGCTTGTCGCGCTCACGCGCGTAGCAGGCGTACCCCGATTGCGCGGCCTTCGCCTCGTACATCGCCACGTCGGCGTGCTGCATCAGCTGCTCGTCGTTCTCGGCGTGCTCGGGGAACAGCGCGATCCCGATGCTCGCGGTCACGCGCAGCCCCACGCTCTTGATCGGGAAGGGCTGGGCGATCGCCTTGAGAATCTTCTGAGCCACCAGCTCGGCGTTGGCGCCGTCGCTGGAATCGGAGAGCAACACGCCGAACTCGTCTCCCCCCAGGCGTGCGGCGGTGTCGCTGGCGCGCAGCACCTCGTGTAGCCGCTCCCCCACCTGGCGCAGCAGCTGGTCACCGGCGTCGTGGCCCAGCGTGTCGTTGAGCTCCTTGAAATGGTCGAGGTCGACGATCATCAGCGCGAGGCTTTCACCGGTCGCCCGGCTGGCGATGATCCCCTCGCGCACGCAGCGCAGGAAGTGGCGGCGGTTGGGCATCGAGGTGAGGTCGTCGGTCATCGCCTGGCGGCGCGTTTCAGCGAGTGCGTGCACGTCGCGGAAGGTGAGCGCCACCCGTGCAAACGCAAACAGCATCGTCAGCATCGCGAGCGTCAGCGCGATCGGGTCGAGGCGGCTGAAGTGGTCGTAGATCAACAGGCCGAGCGCGCTCATGGTGAAAGCGGCGGGGATCGCCAGCACCGCCGAACTCGGGACGGTGTCGGTCTCGATCGCCGCCCCCGGCTGCCACGCTGCGAGCGCCAGCAGCATCACGCCGATGTCGTAAGTCAGGTTGGTGAGCGCGCTGGGAGCCGACGCGCCGTGCGCCACCTGCAGCGCATACAGGCAGTCGGCCGCCGCCAGCGCCAGGAAGCCGGCGCCCAGCATCCCCCACATCCGGTCCAGCCGCCACCCGCGCAGCGCGAGCACCCCCACCACCAGCGCGGCGAGCAGCAGATCGCACAGCGGGTAGGCCATCTCGGTGATCACGGCGGCGGTGCCCCCCGACACCGATGCCAGCACCGGGCGCACAACGATCGCCGCCCCGATCGCCGCGATCCCCAGGCCGGCGATGATGCCGTCAAGCCACATCCGCGCCGGCACACGCCGCTCGCGCAGGCGGGCGAGACCAACGACCCCGACGTAGCAGCACGGGTACAGCGTCAGCCACATCCCGTCGCAGATCGAGGGGATCGGCGGGTTGGGGAGGTGTTCGATCCAGGCCGCCCACAACACGTTGCCGAGGCCGTAGATCGAGATGCCAAACGCGAAGATCATCCACGATTTGCGCGACTCCGTGGTGCGCACCGCGCGCCAGCAGACGATCACCCCGACGAGGATGTACACCGCCGAGGTGATCCAGTCGCGGATCGGTTCTTCGACGGAGCTCCCCCCGATGCCGAGGATGGCGTGGGCGCCGGTCGCCGCGACGAGCGCGATCAGAACTGCCGTGACGGCGCCCAGCATGCGGCGCTCGCGGAGCCCCAGCACCGAGTCCAGCGGCAGCAGTGACTTGCGCATGGCCCCAATATCGGACGCCGTGGCCATATCTTGACCGTCGGGTTATTCGGGTAGTCCTATGTATCTCGAATCGCCGCCCTCCGAGGCGCCGGGGGGAGCCCCCCGGAGCGCCGCCGGCTCTCACCAGCGGTGCTCGAATCCCGTCAGTTGCTGGACGCGTCCATCTGCGTCCAGTAGGACCACGCCGGCTGCGGCGGCTCGATCGGTGGCCGGCATGGGCCCGTCGGCGACCTGCATCACGCGTCCAATCCATGTGACCCGCGCGCGCCCCGCGTCGGCGAGCGCCGCCTCGACTCGCTGGCGGTCGGCGGGCGCGACGCAAACGCACAGCTCGTAGTCTTCGCCGGCTCCCACGGCCAATTGCCACGCCGGCATTCCCAGCTCGGCCGCAATTTCCGCGACCCCGTCGTCCAGCGGCAGCGCACCGAGGTCAACCTCCACGTGCACGCCGCTCGCGCGGGCGATGTGGCCGGCGTCGGTGGCCAAGCCGTCGGAGAGGTCAATCATCGCATGCGCCCCCGCCACCGCCAGCGCGCGGCCCTCGGCTAGCCGAGGCATGGGGCCGCGCAGGCGCGCCACCGCCGCGGCCGTGTTGGGGGTCGCGGTGACCCGTCCCTCCAGCACCGCCAAACCGGCGCCCGCGCCGCCGAGATGGCCGGTCACGCCAACCAGGTCGCCCGGTTGGGCTCCGTCGCGGCCGACCAGCTCGTCCTCGGAATCGGCCCAGCCGACGGCCGTGATCGACACCATGAGTGTTGGTGCCACCACCACATCGCCGCCGACGATCGTCACTCCGGCGGCGTGTGCAAGTGCATGGGCGCCCCCCACCAACTCAAGCGCCTGCGCCTCGGTGAACCCCGGCGGCAATCCCAGCACGAGGTAGGCCTCCCCCGCCTCGGCGCCCATCGCGGCGAGGTCCGACAGGGCGGCAGCGAGCGCCCGTCTACCCACCTGTGTGGGGCTCATCCACTCCTCCCCGAGGCGGAAGTGCACCCCCTCGATCATCGCGTCCACCGAGGTCACGCATACTGCCCGGGCGCGTACCACAGCGGCGTCGTCGCCGATTCCTCGCAGCACCCGACCGTCGGCGCGGTTGGCATCGCTGCCCTGGTTGAGCTCGGCCGCGATCGCCTCGATCAGAGCGAACTCGCTACCGCGCCCAGACACCGTCGTGGCGTCCTCCGAAGGTACCTGGCGAGGATCGGCATGCCCGCGCCGCCCGCCCTCGGACACGGCTCAGCGATGCCGGTAGACGATCCGCGCGCGGTCGAGATCGTAAGGGGAGAGCTCGCAACGTACGCGATCCCCGGGCAGGATGCGGATGCGGAAGCGGCGCATCTTGCCGGCGACATGACCGAGCACGACGTGATCGTTGTCGAGCTTCACGCGGAACATCGCGTTCGGCAGCGCCTCGATCACCTCACCCTCGAATTCGACCTTGTCTTCCTTTGCCACGAGTGCGCACAACCTAGCAGCAGGCAGCGATCACGGCGGCGCGGTGCCACCGGGATCGAGGTCATCACGGCGGCGCGGCTTCAGCTGGCCGGAATCCTCACGGCGGTGCCGTGCCACCACTCGGGGCGCCTCCCGCTCCACCGCCCGCATTGGGCGTGCCGGTATTGCCCACCCCGCCGGCGCCCGGGGTGCCGGCACCGGGTTCAGCCTGAGCTTTGTTTGGTGCGGCGGGTTCGGCAGTGGTTTTTTCTGTTGGCGCCCCACCACCAGCCTGCGGTTCGGCGCCAGCGGCCGGCGCTTCTTTGGCCACGCCCGGCGCGGTGGTTTCCTTGCCGTGATGGGATTTGCCGTGGGCGTTCGGCTTGGCGTTGCTGCCGGCACCCAGCCCGGGGTTGGGTTCAAGCCCCGTGCCAGTCGGCCCAGACTGGTCCATGGTCTCGAATTTGCCGAAGAACGGTTTGTACACGAGCGGTTCGGTCGGCTGGGGAAATTCCACGCAGGGTTGCCCTTCGGTCACGGCCGCCATGTAGTCGTGCCAGATCACCGCGGGCAGCGCCCCTCCCTGCTGGGCTTCGCCGTGGACGTCGGTCATCGGGACGCGTTCCTTGGGGTAGCCCATCCACACCACGGTCGCGTAGTCGGGCGTGTAGCCGTCCAGCCAGGCGTCGACCAGTTCAGTGGTGGTACCGGTCTTCGCGGCTGTGGGGCAGTCGATCGCCGAGCGCACCGCGGTGCCGCTGAGGACATTCTCGTGGAGGATCGTGGTCTCCTCGGCGGTGACGCCGTTGGAGAGCACCTTCACGCGGTGCGGCGTGCCCCAGCTGGAGTCGACGTGGCCGCCGGGGAACACAACCTTGGTGATCGCGATCGGCGTGTTGCGGTAGCCGCCGTCGGCGAGGGTGGAGTAGACGTCGGCCATTTCCAGCGGCGTGACCCCGTATTCAAGCCCCCCCAACGCCTGCGAGGGATTGCCGAGCAGATGGGTTTTGACGCCCATTTTGTAGGCCATTTCGGTGATCGATTCCTCGCCCAGATCGGCTGCCAGCTGCGCGTAGACGGTGTTGTCGGAGGCGAGCGTCGCCTGCACGAGGTTGATCGACTTGTTCAGCGAGGTGCCCTCGAAGGTGTGCACTTCGTAGTTGGGTTCGGCGGCCAACCAGCCTTTGTAGAGGGTCTTGGAGACGTAGTAGGTGCTGTTGGGATCGACGCCCCGCGACAGCGCGTCGGCGAGATCGATCGCCTTGAAGGTGGACCCCGGCTGGCGATGGCCTTCGGAGGCGAGGTTGAACTGCGACTGCTCGTAACTTTCGGACTCGGCCATCGTTTCGATGTAGCCGTTGTGGGGATCGATCGTGACGATCGCCGACGCCGGGTCACCCGGCTCGTCGAGCACTTCGGCGATCGCCTTGTGCGCCAGTTCCTGCTTGTGCAGGTTGAGCGTCGTGTAAACCTGCAAACCACCACGTTCAACTGTTTTGCGCCCGTAGTGCCGGATCAGCTGCTGACGGACGTATTCGAAGAAGAAGCCTTCTTTTTTTTCTGAGTAGAAGTCGCCGTGGCGGACCTCCAGCGGCGCGCGCTGCGCGGCGGCCGCCTGCGCCGGGGTGATGTAGCGCAGTTCGGCCATCTTGCCCAGCACCTCGTTGCGTCGCTGGCGGGCCGCGGCTGGGTAGAGGAACGGGTTGTATTCCGAGGGCGCCTGGGGCAAGCCGGCGAGCAACGCGGCCTGCTCGAGGTCGAGCTGGGAGGCCGGTTTGTCGAAGAAGATCCGCGAGGCCGCCTGCACCCCGATCGCGGTCTGCCCGCCGACTGTCCCGTAGGGGACGCTGTTGAGGTAGCTGGTGAGGATCGAGCGCTTGCTGTGGCGTTCGTTGTATTCGAGCGCCAGCTTCGCCTCGGTGATCTTCTGCTTGAAGGTGCGCTCGTCGCCGCCGAGGTAGAGGTTGCGCATCAGCTGCATCGTGATCGTGGAGGCCCCCTGGACCGCTTCGCCGTGCACGAGATCCTTGACAGCGGCGCGGAAGATCCCGGTCGGGTCGATGCCATCGTCTTTGTAGAAGCGCTGGTCCTCGATCGCCACCGTGGCGTTGGCGAGGTTGGCGGGAATCTGCACCCACGGGATCGGCGAGCGCAGCTCGTTGGACTGAATGAACCCAAGGCGCGTACCGTTGGCGGCGAACACCTGCGAGGAGGCGCCGTCGACTATCGGGCGGCGCCCGGCGAGTCCCTGCGTAGAGTCGGCGACCGCGATCACGTACGCCACGGCGCCAACCGCGCCAAGGAACAGCGTGCTCGCCAGCACGATCAGCGTGACGAACAGGATGCGGGAGGGCCCCCGGTGGTGGCGGCGGCGCTGGCGTGCGAGTCTGGACATGCGATCAGCCGTTCATACGCGCCCCAACGCGCCCCGCGACGACGAGCGTCGGTGGGGCCGCAACTGGCCATCTCGGGGGTTCCATTGTACTTTTCTGGCCCATACCCTTCACTTTTTGAAGTGTTGTACGTGCATTTGGCTGCACCTATCCCACATCCCTCCTCCCGATCACTCATCGATGGAGGGCTCGAGGCGAGGAACTGCTTGTGTGAGGGTACCTCCCCGATGTGTGATTTCCTGCCGTTCAACCGCCAATGAGCAGCGACACCACCGAGATGGCCGTTGCGGAGAGCGCGGCCGAGCGTCCCACCGCGACGCTCGACGACGCCCCGCGTCCCACCGCGACGCTCGACGACGCCCCACGTCCCACCGCGACGCTCGACGACGCCCCGAATGCGCCGGGCGCCGAGGTTCCCAATTCGCCGGGCTCCAACGCCAGCGGTCCGCTTGGCTGGTATGCACGGCTCCGTGCAGACTCCGCACGGATGGAGGCGGCGCGCGACTGCTGGCGAGCGTTGTGGATCTCGCGCCTGATCGTGCTCGCGGCGGGCATGAGCGCTGTCGCGGTGTTCGGGGTGGGACGCGCGCGCAGCGCCTTCGACCCGGCCGGCGTGACGAGCGGCTTCGGCTGGCTGGGCAATCTACTGGCAGCTCCCGTCGCGCGCTGGGACGCGGTGTGGTATCTGGTGATCGCCCACCACGGCTACCGCCCCGAGTTGGCGTCGTTTGGCACCGGCTCGCGAGCGGCCTTCTTCCCGCTCTACCCGCTCGGCGTGCGCGCGCTCTCGTGGCTGGGGGCTCCGCCGATCGCGGGGGGGGTGGCGCTCTCGCTGGTGGCGCTGGCGGCGGCGCTGTATGGGATCCACCGCTTGAGCACCTTGGAACTGGGGCGCCTGTGCCCGGGGACTCCGTTCGGCCCCGGTCACCCCGGCGGTGTGGCGCGCCCCGGTGGAGGCGGGCGCACCGACTCAGGCCACCGCGGCGACGTGGCACGGCTGGCGGTGCTCGTGACGGCGCTCGCACCGATGGCGTTCTTCTTCTCCGCGGTGTACTCGGAGTCGCTGTACCTGGCGCTGTCGGTCGGCCTGTTCTGGTGCGCGCGTCAAGGACGGTGGGGATGGGCTGGGGTGCTGGGGGCGCTGGCGAGCGCCACGCGCAGCGCGGGGCTGGTACTGGTGGTGCCGATGGTGGTGCTGTATCTGTACGGGCCACGCGAAGACCGCCAGCCGGACTTCCTCCTCCCCCACTCGCGCGCCGAGGAGGAGGAGGAGGAGGAGGAGGAGGAGGAGGAGCCGCGCGGCGCGCAGCCCCACCGGCGGCCCGCTCTCCCGACCCGCCCGTGGTGGCAGCCCCGGTATCGGGTGCGCCGCGACGTGCTGTGGGTGGTGGCGCTGCCGGTTGGGCTGGGCGCCTACATGGCCTATCTGGCATTGGCTGGCGGCAGCGCCATGCTGCCGTTCCACGCCCAGGAGGCTTGGAGCAGGCATTTCGCCGGCCCATACGTGGCCGTGTGGGATGGAGCACGCGCCGCCTTCGACGGGATGCGCCAGCTGCTCTCCTTCCAGCGCACCCACGTGTACTTCAAAATGGCCGGCGGCGACCCGTTCGTGGATGCCGGGCACAACGTGATGCTGTTCGCCTTCCTGCTCGCAGCGGTGCCGATGGTGGTCGGCGCGCTGCGCCGCCTACCGCTGGCCTACGGTGCGTACGTGGTGGCCGCGCTCGCGCTGCCGCTCTCCTATCCGGTGGCATCCCAGCCGCTGATGTCGCTGCCGCGCTTCGAGGTGGTGCTGTTCCCGCTGGCGATGTGGTTGGGGGCGTGGCTGGCGGAACGGCCGCGGGCACGCCTGCCTGTGCTAGTCGCGATGGCCCTGCTGATGGTCCTGTTCGTGGGGGAGTTCGCGACGTGGCATTGGGTGGCGTAGATATCGACGCGGTGCTGCTGGACGGGCTGGGCACGCTGGTGGAACTCGAGCCGCCGTGGCCGCGGCTGGTGGAGCGGCTGCGTGACGCTTACGGCGTTGAGCTGTCGCCCACCGACGCCGAGCGCGCCTTCCGCGCAGAGATCGCCTACTACCGGACCCACCACCACGAGGGGCGCGATCCGGGCACCCTGGAAGATCTGCGCCGCCGCTGTGCCGAGATATTGCGCGCGCAGCTTCCCCCGCAAGCGGCGGAGGCGCTCTCGGTCGAGCAGCTGGGCGCCGCGATGCTGGAGTCCCTGCGCTTCGATACCTACCCCGACGTACCCGCGGCACTCACGCGACTGCGCGCCCGCGGCCTGACGCTGGTGGTCGTGAGCAACTGGGACATCTCGCTGCCGGCGGTGCTGCGCAACGTGGGCCTGGAGGAGATGGTTGACGGGGTGGTGACCTCAGCTGAGGTAGGCCGCCCAAAGCCGGCCACCGAGATCTTTACTGCTGCGCTGGCGCTCGCCGGGTGCCCCCCGGAGCGCGCGGTGCATGTCGGAGACTCGCTCACCCAAGACATCCGCGGGGCGCTCGCCGCCCAGATACGTGCCGCGCTGCTGTGCCGCGACGACGCCGAGCCCGGGGAACTGCCCCCCGGGGTGCCATGCATCTCCTCGCTGGCGCAACTGCCATCGCTGCTTGGATGACTCTGCAGGCACCGCACGTCGGTGGGCACCGAATCTGGAACACCTCGCGCCGGCGGCGGGACGACGAGTTGGACGCAGGATGCGTCGAGGACAGCGGCGTGGATGGAGCACATTGACCGTAAGCTGGCTGGGCCCGGCGACGATGAATGCAGACATGGAGCTCCAGCCCGACATCCCATCCCCCCCGCCGCTCGAGACCGAGCTCGTCCTGTTCCCGGTCGAGCCCTATCTTGCTCCCACGCCGAGTGAGACCCCCGGCCCTCCCGGCCCGAGGCTGCCGGCCAACACCTGGCCATGGTGGACGGCGCCCGCGGCGCTGTTCGGTGGGCTGCTGCTGGCGGCGGTCGGGGGACTGCTGGTGGACATTCCGGCGGCCCTGTTCGGGGTCAGCATCACCTCCTCCTCGATTCCGGGGTGGCTGGAGATCGTCGACACGGTGGTGCAGGACGGGGCCTTCGTGCTGGTGGCGGTGCTGCTCGCCAAAGTCGGCGGGCGCACCGTGCGCGCGTGGCAGTTCGGCCTGCAACGGCCCTGCATCGGCTGGCTGAGCCCGCGTCTGGGCTGGCTGTGGGCGCTCGCCATGATCCTCGTGACGCTGTTCACGTTCCTCGTGTTCAGCGCGATCTGGGCCGAGATCCTGAATGTCCATACGAAAGAGAAACTGCTCGAACAGCTGGGCGCGGGCGAAGGAACTGGGCTGCTGCTGCTCAGCGCATGGCTGACGTGCGTGGTGGCGCCGATCTGCGAGGAGTTTCTGTTTCGTGGCTTCATCTTCCGGGCGCTGTACAACTGGCGCGGGTTGTGGCCGGCGGCGCTGATCACGGGCCTGGTGTTCGGCGGTGTCCACACCGGCTCGGCCCCGGTGGTAGACCTGATCCCGCTGGCGTCGCTCGGGTTTGGGCTGTGCCTGCTGTACCGCTACACCGGTTCGCTGTATCCGTGCATCGCCACGCACTGCCTCAACAACTGTCTCGCCTTCGGTGCGCTGGAGGGCTGGGGCTGGCAGATCCCGGTGCTGACGGTCGCGGCGCTGGGGATCATCGCGGTGATCGCGCTGGGGCTGCGGTGGGTGGGCGTGATCACCCCGCCGCCGGGGGCCGTCGCCGGTTGACACCCGCGACCTTTGACGGTCGCAAGGATCTCCCGCAGCCATGCTCGACGCGAGCAGACGGCTCCCCCGCCGGCGGTCGCGAGGACCGATACGTCGATACGTCGTCTCGACCTCCTACGATCGGAGGCGGTGATCGCAGCTCCACCACCATCGACGCCGCCGTCGACCCCGATCGCGGGACAGATGAGGCTCCTGGCCCAGCGCGTCCGTGGGCGTCCAAGGTTTCTGCTCACGGGCGAACGCCTCGTGGTGAGCGGCGTGGCGCGCCCGTTCGAGGCCGGCCAGACGGTGACCGTGCGCTTCGCCCGGGATGGACGCAACGTCGCAACCAACAGGGTGCGCCTGCTCCCCGGACCGAGCGGGGCGGGCCGCTTTCGTCTCGGCTACTCCAGCTCCCGGGCCGGGCTGGTGCAGGTGAGCGCGGCACACACCGCCACGCCGCAGATGGCGGCGTTCAAGGCGAAGCCGGTGGAGATGCGCGTGATCGCCCCCGACATGAGCGAAGGCGCGCGCGGCCCGGGAGTGTGGCTGCTGCAATCGGCGTTGAGCGCGCTGCACTACGCGGTGCCGATGACCGGCGTCTTCGACGAAGCAACCGGCCAGGCGGTGACGGCCTACCGCAAGCTGACCGGGCTCGAACGCGTGCCCGACACGGACGCTCAGGTCTTCCACCTGCTGCAGCGAGGAGCGGGCGCCTTCCACGTGCGCTACCGCCGGGACGGCAGACACGTGGAGGCCGATCTCGCCGCGCAGGTGCTGGCCGAGATCGAACCGGGTGGGCACGTGCGCCGGATCTACACGATCAGCTCAGGCAAGCCCTCAACCCCGACGGTGCTGGGTCGCTTCCGGGTCTACCTGAAGACGCCCGGGGTCAACTCGGAGGGGATGGTGGACTCCAACTACTTCATCCGCGGCTACGCGATCCACGGGTACCCCGAAGTGCCCACGTACGCCGCCAGCCACGGCTGCCTGCGCGTGCCGATCCCAGACGCACCGGCGATCTACGCGTGGGTGCAGGTCGGAACCCCGGTGGACGTGTACTACTGAGGTCGCCGTGGAACCCGCGGACGCGCACCAGTGAGGGCCGGCAACGGCCGGCTACACCCGCAGGCGCAAGAAGCGCGCCAGAAAGCCCAGCCCAACGCCGTAGACGAGCAGCGCCATCAGGGTGCCCACCCCGCGAATCACCCACTGGCTGGTGGAGCCCGCCGTGATCCCGGAGAAGGGCGAGGTGAGCTTGTCGGCGACTTCGTCGATCACCTTGTGCGCTTCGTCCTCTTTTGCGGGCGCTTTGGCAGGCGTGGGCGTCGGGCCTCCATTCGTCCCATTCACCGCTTCCTGCTGGTGGGTGGAGGCGCTGCTGGTCTGGTCGATCACGAACAGCCCGAAGGAGACGATCACGATCAGGCAGGCGATCCGCGAGCCGATCCGCAGCAGCGCTACGAGCGCGACGAACACGAGCCGGCCAGGCGGGAGAGCATCAAGCTAGATTAGATCCCGTGGTGGACACGGTGGCCGACGAGCCCACAAGCACTCTGCAGGCCGCTCGCGCGCAACTGCGGGCGGACCTGCGTGCCCATGCGCTCGTGATCGGCGAGGTGACGCTCACCAGCGGACGCAAAGCGCAGTACTACGTGGACGCCAAGCGCGCGATCCTGCTGCCCGACACATTCACCGCGATCGGCGCGCTGGTGGCCGATCGGGCCCGCGCGTGGGGTGCAAGCGCTGTGGGCGGCGTTCCCGTGAGCGCGATTCCGGTGGCGTGCGCGGCGCTCGCGGCGGGGATCCCGAAGGCGTTCATCGTGCGCAAAGAGCGCAAGGAGCACGGCCTGCAGCGCTGGATCGAGGGCCCGGTGCTCACGCCGGGCGAGCGCTGCGTGATCGTCGAGGACGTGGTCACCACCGGAGGCTCCACGATCGAGGCGCTGGAGCGGGTGCGCGGCGAGGGCCTGACGGTGGCGGGCGTGGTGAGCGTGCTCGATCGGCTCGCCGGCGGAGCGCAGGCGATCAAGGGAGCACTCGGCGAGGGGCAGGGCAGGTACGAGGCGCTCACCACGATCGACGAGATCTACCCGCAACGGCCCGATCGGTGATGGCGGAGCGCGGGGGCTCCAAGCGATCCGGGGGCCGCTCAGCTCGTTCCCGGCCGCTGGTGATCAGAGAGGCGCGCGACAGCGACGTGCCCGAACTGCTGGAGATGTTTGTCGAGCTGGCGGAGTACGAGGACCTTTTGCACGAGCTGCAGGCGACCGAGAAACAGCTGAGCAAAGCTCTGTTCGGTCCCCACCCGGCGGCGGAGGCGCTGATCGCCGAGTTCGACAAGCCACAGGCGGTGGTCGGCTATGCGCTCTACTTCCCCACCTTCTCCAGCTTCCTCGCCACAAGCGGCGTGTGGTTGGAGGATCTCTTCGTGCGCCCCGCCCACCGCCGCGAGGGCGTCGGCAGAGCGCTGCTGGCCGCGGTGGCGGCACGCCTGCGCGAGCGCGGCGACGGGCGCCTTGAATGGGCGGCGCTCGACTGGAACGAACCGGCGCTTCGCTTCTACAGCGGCCTGCGGGCGCAAACGATGCCCGAGTGGATCACCCATCGCCTCACCGGCGAGGACCTCGAGCGCCTCGCCGCGCTGCATTCGTCGCGGTAGCCCTGGAGCGGACCCTGCGGCGCGGTACCAAGCCCGGTATAGCTGCCGAGCAGGCCCCGCCGCACCACACCAAGCCCGGTAGCCTTCAAGAGCCCCTCGCGCAGCCTGGGGCCTTTGCCCTCGTAGTCCAATGGATAAGACAACCGCCTCCTAAGCGGTGGATCCAGGTTCGACTCCTGGCGGGGGCACCAAAACGTCGTTAGTCGAACCAAAGTCCAAAAGCCCCCGTTCCCCCCAGGGCGCGGGGGCTTTGGCGTCCCAGGGCAGGGTGCTGGCGACGACGGCCGGTGCGGGGTAGGGCGTGCTGCTGGGGAGACGTTGGATCGAGTTGCGCAGGTCTCGCAGCGCGGCGAACGGCCCGGTCATCTCGGCGGCGGTGATCGTTTCGTCGCAGACGTAGAGCGCGTTGAAGAGAGCTTGGTTGATGAGTCGACGGACGGTATCCTCGGCGCGGCGGTAGAGGTCGTGGAGGTCTTCGCCGAGAATCTCGAGGGCGAGGTCGAGGGTGTCGGTGATGTCATCGAAGCTGACGTTCAGGCGGTCGATCAGGGCTTCTGCATCCTGGCGTCGTTTACGCAAGCGGGTCTGCTCGTCGTCGAAGAGTTCGCTGCTGATGCGGTCTTCGTAGTGCATGTTCAGGAGCTTGCGCTCCTGCTCCTTGACTTCGTCCAGAACGCCTCGGCAGCGGTCGATCTCCCTCTGAGCGGTTGCGGCGCGCTCGCCGAGGTCTTCGGTGAGCGCCCGGCGTACCGTCTCGCGTTCGGCCTCGGTGAACGGAACGCCCGCGTAATGGTTCTCGACGGCCACCTCAACTATGTCGACGGGCTGGTAGCTCTGCGGGCATTCACCGCGTTGGTTGCGCTTGCAGATGAAGTATTCGTAGATGCCGCCGTTGCCGTTGTGGCGGGAGTAGACCAGGCGGCTGCCGCAAGTGCCACAGCGGATGGTGCCCTTGAGGTAGTGCTGGTGCTTACGGTCGCGCTCGCCCGAGTGTCTGTGCGCGGCGAGGACGGCTTGGACTTGGTCGAAGAGCTCTTGGCTGACGAGCGGCTCGTGCCGGCCAGGGTAGTGCTTGCCCCGGTAGGTGACGACCCCGGCGTAGTAGGGGCAGGAGAGCATGTTGTGGACGCCGGAGAAACTCAGCGGTCGTGGGGGGCGGCGACGGTCGCCTCGTGTGCGCAGGCCGCGGGTTTCCAGCAGCAGCATCATGTCGGCGATGCTGTAGAGGCCAGTAGCGTAGGTCTCGAACG
>Ga0187855_10001640_pt1 | contig 17594 bp, 17 predicted proteins | sample June2016WEW_8_10_2_FD_132969 | JGI IMG/M metagenome (GOLD analysis project Ga0187855, IMG submission 132969) | Peatland microbial communities from SPRUCE experiment site at the Marcell Experimental Forest, Minnesota, USA - June2016WEW_8_10 | ecosystem: Environmental > Terrestrial > Soil >...
ACGTTTCCTTCCAGCACATACCCTCCTCATCGGCCAGGGGTGGAAAAACTGTCAGTTCTGTAGGTAGACTATTTTGTCAGGGATCTTCCCGGTCGTTACCTCGGCGACTGCGGGCAGAATTGCCCGCTCTCCAGTTTTAGGCGGCATAGGCCGCCAGCCGTTATAATATTGCTTCCGCCATGTGCCGCAGCATCAAAGTGCTTAGGCGTCCGGATACGCCCGCCACACCACCGGAAATCTCCGCGGCGGCTCTCCAGTTCATCCGCAAGGTCAGCGGATTCCGCAAGCCATCGCGCGCCAACCAGGATGCGTTTGAAGCCGCTGTGAGGGAGGTGGCGGCCACTACGGAGCGGCTGCTCGACACCCTGAACACGACTGCCGGACGCGCCCCGCGGTAGAGACGCGCCGCTCGGTAGACCGGCGTGCGATGGGCCTGTGCTCGCGGTAGGTACGTTCCGCCCCATTGGCCCGGACATTGCTCCCTTCCTGGTGAAGGAGTAAAGCATGGCCAAAAACAACTCGGTATTCGGCATTTATCCCGACCGGCCCAGTGTCGAGGAAGCCGTGGAAGCGCTGCGCGCCGCTGGATTTCGCGGGACGGACATCTCTGTGCTGTTCCAGGATAACCAGGGCAGCAAGGATTTCGCCCATGAAAAAAATACGAAGGCGCCCGAAGGCGCCACGGCGGGTGGCATCGTCGGCGGCATTTCCGGCGGCGTGCTGGGCTGGCTGACCGGCATCGGCGCGCTGGCGATTCCCGGCCTGGGCCCTCTGGTGGCGGCGGGACCGATTGTGGCCGCTGTGGCCGGCGTGGGCGCCGTGGGTGCGGTGGGCGGCATCCTCGGCGCGCTGGTTGGACTGGGCGTGCCCGAGTACGAGGCCAAACGCTTCGAAGGCCGCATCAAGCAGGGTGGTGTTTTGATGTCCGTGCATTGCGATGACGCCGACTGGGTCAGGCGCGCCAAAGACCTCATGCGGCGCAGCGGCGCCGAAGGCATCGATTCGACGGCGGAGTCCCGTGCGGATTTCTTCGTGAGCGACCGGCCGTTGCCGCGGGTCCACCGCGCTGGAGCCGGCATTTCAGATCCGTTGTCCGGACCCGACGAGCCGCTTTCGTAACGGAGAGGAACCGCTCCGCCAGGGAGCGGTCGGTGATATCCTGGTTATATGCACTGGGTGGCGCCATTAATTTTCGCAAGCGCCGCCTTGTCCATCTCCGCATGGTCCGCCGGCGCAACTGCGCAGGGTATCCCTAACTTTCATCAGGTGAACGACCGCATCTACCGCGGTGCGCAGCCCAGCGCCGCAGGTTGGGAAAGTCTGGCCAAGCTGGGAGTCAAGACCGTCATCGACCTGCGCGCGGAAAGCGAGCATTCCTCGAAAGCGGAAAAGCTGGCGGTGGAGGCGGCCGGAATGCGTTACGTCAGCGTGCCGTTCAGCGATATCTGGGCGCCGTCCAATAAGCAGGTCTCGAAGGTGCTCAACCTGGTGGACGACTCCGCGGGCCCCGTATTCGTGCACTGCCGCCGCGGAGCGGACCGCACCGGTACCGTGATCGCCTGCTACCGCATCGCCCACGATGGATGGAGTAACCGAAGGGCCCTCCAGGAAGCCGTGGCTTACGGCATGAGTTGGATGGAGATTGGCATGCAGCGCTACGTGCTGGCTTTCCATCCCGTTGGCGCCCCGCCCGCCCCGCCCGCCCCGCCCGCCCCGCCCGCCCCGCCCCAAATCGGCAAGCTAAACTGAAAATAGTGGAAGAAGAGGTCCTCGGCAAGGCATACGATTCCCAGCTGATGCGCAGGTTGCTGGGATACATGCGCCCATACCGCGGCTACGTGGCGCTTTCGCTGTTCTTCCTGCTTTTGCAGTCGATCCTGCAGGTGCTGGGTCCGCTGCTGACCAAGATCGCGATCGATCGCTACCTCGCGCCCAATCCCACCCGCATCCCCACACCCCTCGATCCGTACCTGCCGGCCGGCCCATGGGATGGACTGGCGGCGGTGGGCATGCTGTATCTGGGCGTGCTGCTGGGCAATTTCATCTTCGAATTCGCGCAAGTCTACCTGATGCAGTACACCGGGCAGCTCGCTATGTTCGATCTGCGCAAGCAGCTCATGGCGCATTTGCAGCAACTGGATCTCGCCTTCTTCGACCGCAACCCCGTCGGCCGGCTGGTCACGCGCGTCACCACCGATGTGGATGTGCTCAACGACCTGTTCGCCTCCGGCCTGGTAACCATCCTCGGCGATGTGCTGGTGCTGGGCTTCATCGTGGCCATCATGTTTAAGCTCAGCCCCGGGCTGGCCGCTCTGATGCTCGCCGTGATGCCGCTGGTGATCCTGGTCACCGCCATATTCCGCCGCAGCGTCACCCAGAGCTACCGGCGCATCCGCATCGCCATCGCCAAGATCAACTCCTACCTGCAGGAACATATCACCGGCATCGTGGTGCTGCAGCTCTTCAACCGCGAAGCCAAAAGCCGCGAGGAGTTCGACGGCGTCAACCGCGAGCACATGGACGCCTACAAGGACGCCATCACGGCCTACGGCTGGTTCTACCCGGTGGTGGAGTTCCTTTCCATGCTGGCCCTGGCCGGCATCCTGGCCTATGGCGGTTTCCGCGTGCAGCGGGGCGCGCTGACGCTGGGCGTGGTGGTGGCGTTTTTGCAATACGGGCTGCGCTTCTTCCGCCCCATCCAGGACCTCAGCGAGAAGTACAACATCCTGCAGGGCGCCATGGCGTCGGCCGAGCGCATCTTCAAGCTGTTGGATACCGAAGCCGCCATCCTGCCGCCCTCCCATCCGCGGCCGGCGCCGGTTTCGGCGCGCATCGAGTTCGATGGCGTGTGGTTCGCCTATAAGGGCGAGGATTGGGTTCTGCGCGATGTAAGCTTCGTCATCGAGCCCGGCGAAACCATTGCTGTCGTGGGTCACACCGGGGCGGGGAAGACCACCCTGATCAGCCTGCTGCTGCGCTTCTACGACGTACAGAAAGGCGCTATCCGCGTAGGCGGCGCCGATGTGCGCCAACTCGATCCGCGGGAATTGCGCCGCCAGTTCGGCGTGGTTTTGCAGGACCCATATCTATTCACCGGGACCATCGAAGACAACATCCGTCTGGGCACCCTGGATATTGGCCGCGAAGCCGTGGAGGAGGCCGCCGGGCAAGTCAATCTGCTCGACTTCATTCATTCGCTGCCCGACGGATTCGCGTACGCCATTCGCGAGCGCGGCAGTGGCCTCTCCACGGGTCAGAAGCAGCTCATCGGCTTCGCCCGCGCATTGGCCCACAATCCCCGGTTTCTGATCCTGGATGAAGCCACCTCGAGCGTCGACACGGAAACCGAATTCCGCGTGCGGGATGCGTTGAGCCGCATGGTGGAAGGGCGCACATCGATCGTCATCGCCCACCGGCTGTCCACCATTCAGCGCGCCGACCGCATCCTGGTGATGCACAAGGGACGCCTGCGGGAAACGGGCACGCATCAGCAGTTGCTGGCGCTGCGGGGAATTTATTGGAAGCTGTATCAGTTGCAGTATAAGGACCAGGAGGTGGGGGTGCGTTGAAGCCCATAGAATATTCGCGCCTTGTTGTCCAGGCATCTTTCGGAACTCAGCAGGGAGGCCCTCCGCTCGCGTGCCGAGAGGCAGCGGGTTCCGAAGAGCCTGCACGCACGCTTGACTGCGCGCGCCAGGGCCGAGGGCGTCAGCAATACCCTCGTTACCGCCATGATCGCCGAGGGTCTCGGTAAGCGCGAACTCCATCGGACGCGATAGCCCTCTGCTTGTACACTGAACAAGCCGATATGCCCAATCCACTCGACGGTTTTTGGCAGGATACCCGCTATGCCCTCCGCGCGCTGCGCCGCTCGCCTGGGTTCACGGCGGTGGCGCTCTCGTCACTGGCCCTCGGCATCGGCGCGAATACCGCGGTCTTCAGCCTCATCAACACCCTGATGCTGCGCATGCTGCCAATTCCCGAGCCGCAACAGCTTGTCGAGCTCCTGAACCAATACCCCGGCGATCCACCGCTCAACGTTTTCTCCCGGCAGAGCTACGAGTACTTTCGCGATCGCAATCGTGTCTTCTCGGGAATCGCCGGCCTCGCGCCCGCGCGTTTCAATGTACGCGGCGAGGGCCTCGATCCGGAGGCCGTGGATGGAGAAGCCGTAGCCGGGAACTTCTTTCAAATGCTGGAGGTCAAGCCCGCCATCGGCAGGTTGATTGGTCCGCAAGACTCGGCAGTGGCCGTAGTGAGTTGGTCCTATTGGCGGAATAAGTTCAACCTGAATCCCGCCATTCTGGGCAAGCGGATCGTCGTGGAAGATGCGCCGATGACGATTGTCGGAGTGACCGAGCGCGAGTTTTCCGGCGTGCATGTGGGGTTCCGGCCGGACATCTGGGTGCCAGTCGCCGGCCGCCCCGGACCGTTACAGTTGATCGCGCGCCTGAAGCGCGGCGTATCCATCACCCAGGCCCGCGCCGAAATGGCGGTCCTGTTCCGGTGGACGCTCGCGGAAAGAGCCGGCGCCAGCAAAGACCCCGCCATGCGCCAGTTGAGATTCACAGTGGAGCCCGCGGCCGCGGGCCTCTCTACGGGTCTGCGCGACCTGTTCGCGAAGCCGCTCCTGGCGCTGATGGCCGTGGTTGGACTGCTGCTGCTGATCGCCTGCACCAACCTGGCGAACATGCTGCGGGCGCGTGGCGCCGGCCGCCGGCACGAAATGGCGGTTCGCGTGGCACTGGGCGCCGGCCGGTTTCGCCTGATGCGCCAGGTGTTGACCGAATCTGTCCTGTTGTCCGGCGCGGGCGCCCTACTGGGAATCTCCCTCGCGTATTTTGGCGCCGGAGCGCTGGTGCGGATCATGATGTCCGGACGGCCGCAGATAGGACCTCGCATCGACATTCAAGTGCAACCGGATACGCAGGTGCTGCTGTTCACCGGCGGAATCGCGCTACTGACGGGCCTGTTGTTCGGGTTGGCGCCCGCCTGGAACGCGTTCGCCTCCGGTCCGGCGCCGGCGCTACGGGGAATCGGGAGCGCGGGCGAGACGCGCCTCCGCCGCCTGTTCGGCAGGGGCCTAGTGGTGGCGCAGGTGGCTTTGTCGGTGGGACTCCTCAGCGCGGCCGGCCTGTTCATCGGTCACTTGTCGCATCTCGAGCGAATCGATCTCGGTTTCCGCCGCGACCACGTTCTGCTGGTGACCCTGGATCCGGCGCGCAGCGGATATCACGGAGAGCAATTGACCGTTGCCTACCAGGAACTCCTGAGGCGCCTGGAGGCCATTCCGGGCGTGCGCTCGGCCACCATCAGCGCGCCCACGCCGATCTCGGGCGCGGCCGCTTCCCGCTTCGCTACCGTCGAGGGCCACCCGGAAAGGCCCGAGGATCGACGCTACATTTCGGTAAGCTGGGTGGCGCCGAAGTATTTCGCGACGCTGGGGACGCCGCTGCTGGCGGGGCGGGACTTCAGCGTCGCGGACCAGGGCGGCCCGCGCGTGGCCATCGTCAACGAAGAGATGGCGCGCTACTATTTCGCCGGCGGCAATCCCATCGGAAAGCATTTCGCGTTCGATGGCGAGAGCCAGACCTACCAGATCGTGGGAGTGGCAGGCAACGCCAAGTATCAGGAGATTCGCGAAGCCGCGCGGCGGACGGTCTATCTCGACACCTTCCAATCGCCGCAGCCGGCGTCGAACTTCGCAGTCCGCACCAGCATCGATCCGGAAGCCGTGGGTCCGGCAGTGCGCCAGACGGTGCGCGGCTTGCTGAAGACCGTGCCCGTGGTCCGGGTGGCCACGCTGTCTGGCCAGGTGGACGCGTCTATCGTCCCGGAGCGGCTCACGGCCACGCTGTCCGGGTTGTTTGGCGCGCTGGGCGCGCTGCTCGTCGCGGTCGGCATTTACGGCCTGCTGGCGTACACGGTGGCGCGCCGCATCCGCGAGATCGGCATCCGCATGGCGCTGGGAGCCACGCGCGGTGCAGTGTCGGGGATGGTGCTGAGGGAGGCGCTGGCGATGAGCGGCGCGGGACTGCTGATCGGAGCAATAGTGGCCTACTGGGCAAGACGGATCGCCGGAAGCCTGATCCAGGATCTGCCCGTAGATAGCGCATTCCCAATCGTCTTCGGCGCGGCCGTCATGATTGCGATTACACTCGTGGCGGCGTATGTGCCGGCGCGCCGCGCGGCGCGCGTGGATCCCATGGAAGCTTTGCGATACGAGTAGACCTCCAGGGCGCGCGCGGAGTATCCTGTTAGAAGGAGTTCGCGCATGTCGCTGAGATATTCTTTCGCCACGTTCCTGATCGCGGCCGGCGTCATCCTGGCCGAAGAACCGCAAGCCATTCCAACCGCGCCTGCCGGCGAGTACGTGATCGCGCCCGGAACCCGCATCCCCCTCGGCCTGATCAATAGCGTGAGCACCAAGAACGCGGCGGAAGGCGACCGTGTCTACCTGGAGACGGTGTTCCCTATTATGAACAACGGCCGCATCGTAATCCCACCCGGCAGTTGGGTATCCGGCACGGTGACCGAGGTCAAGCGTCCGGGACGCGTGAAGGGTCGCGGTGAGTTGTACCTGCGCTTCGACGCCCTCACCCTGCCAAACGGGGTGACCCGCGATTTCCGCGCGCGTGTGGGCGGCATCGACGGACGCGGCGGCGAAGAGTTCAACAAGACCGAAGGCAAAATCGTCAGCGAGGGCAACAAGGCTGGTGACGCGCGCACGGTCGCCGAAGCCGCGGGGGCTGGCGCATCGATCGGCCTGATCGCCGGCGGCGCCAACCAGCACTACGCTATGGGCGGAGGCATCGGGGCCGCGGTCGGCGCGACCGCCGGGCTGATGGCCGTTTTGCTCACCCGCGGACCGGACGCCGTGCTGGCCAAGGGCAGCACCATCGAGATGATCACGGACCGGCCCTTGCAATTCCAGAAAAGCGAGATCGATTTCGGGACGGCGCAGTCCGGAAATTTCGCGGATGGACCCGGCCCTCAGTCGTCCAAGAAAAGCTCCGCTTGGGCGCGCTGGCCGTTATAGCCGGGTATCGCGTTACCGGGCCGCGACCGTCAGGGAGCATTTTCGCCTAGCCACTCCTAAAGCAACCCTCCGCAACCGCCGATTGAACACCTAGGTGGTTCAATGCCGTTGGAATTGAATCCGGAAATCTATCGGGCGGTCCTTGAAAGCCTGCCTATCGGCGTCTACCTGACCGACCGGAAGCGCCAGATCGCGTTCTGGAATACGAGCGCGGAGAGGATCACGGGCTATCTGGCCCAGGAAGTCATCGGGCATTGCTGCCAGGACAATCTCCTGATGCATTGCGACGGGAATCAAGTGGCGCTGTGCGGCAGCGCGTGTCCCTTGGCCCAGACCATGCAGGACGGCCGGGACCGCGAAGCCAATATGTTCCTGCGCCACAAGGACGGGCAGCGGGTGCCGGTGCGCGTGCGCGCGATTCCGGTCCGAGACGAGTTTGGCGCGATCGTCGGCGCCGCGGAATGCTTTGAAGTGCGGTCGTTCCAGGCTACCGAGATGCGTTGCCCCCATCTGCGCGGGAATACCTCCCTGGATGACGTGACCCAAATCCCGGATAACCAGACGACGCTTTCCGGTCTCGGCGCGGCTTTGGAGGAATTCGCCGCGTCCCAGGCGCCGTTTGGCGTCCTTTCGATCGCCATCGACAATCTGGACCATGTGCGCCACGTCGACGGTTGCCAGGCGGCGAACCAGGTGCTATACGCAGCCGCCCAGACGCTCGCGGGCGGCACGCGGCCGGAAGATCTGGTGGGCCGCTGGCGCGCGGACCGGTTTGCGGCGCTGGTGGCGTGCCCCACCGCGGAGGCGCTGCGGAGCTGCGCCGAAAGGCTGCGGCGTCTGGTTTCCATGGCTTCGGTTCCCTGGTGGGGAGACCGCTTGTCGGTCACCGTATCCATGGGCGGAACCATGGTGCGCCCCGGCGATACGGTCGATTCGTTGTTAGGGCGCGCGGAGGAAGCTCTGCGGACCGCGACGGCGGCGCACGCAGACTCGGTCCAGGTGCTTTGAGGCGTATACTGCATGTTTTCAATCATCGGAATTGTGCTGGTCATCGCGGCGATCGTCGGCGGGTACCTAATGGAAAAAGGCAACCTGCTGGTGCTGCTGCAGCCGGCTGAATTGATTATTATCGCGGGCGCGGCCGCCGGCACCGTGCTGATCGCCAACCCGCCTTATATCTTGAAGCAAATCGTGCAAGGCTTTGTGGCAGTTTTCAAGGGGTCCAGATTCACGCACCAGCTCTATCTGGACACCCTCAAGATGCTCTTCGATCTGTTCAACCGTTCGCGCCGCGAAGGGTTGACCGCCATTGAAGCCGATCTGGAAGATCCCGCCAAGAGCAAAACATTCACCGCGTTTCCGTCCGTCATCGGCGACCATCACGTGCTCGCATTCATCTGCGACACGCTGCGCACGGCTTCCACAGGCTCGGTCGAGCCGTTCGATATCGACCAGATGATGGAGTTGGATATGGAGGTACACCATCAACAGGCCACCCAGCCGGTGTCGGCCTTAAGCACCGTAGCGGACTCGCTGCCGGGCCTGGGCATTGTGGCGGCGGTGCTCGGCGTGGTCATCACCATGGGCGCCCTCGGGGGTCCGCCGGAGGAGATCGGCCACAAGGTGGCGGCGGCATTGGTGGGCACCTTTCTCGGCATCCTGTTGTGCTACGGCTTTCTGGGACCGATCGCATCCAACATGTCTAAAACGGCTGATGACGAGAACGCGTATTACCATGTTGTGCGTGTAGCCATGGCGTCTTTCATCAAAGGAATGGCGCCCATTCTCGCGGTCGAGATTGGCCGGCGAGCCACTCCGGGCCAGGTCCGCCCGGGGTTCCAGGAACTGGAAAAGTTGTGCCGCAAGAAAGGGCCGGATGTTGCGGCCGCGGCCTAGGGACGAGATCTTATGGCCCAACCTCGCCCTATCGTCATCGTCAAGAAAAAGGCCGCGCACGGCGGCCACCATGGGGGCGCCTGGAAGGTGGCATACGCCGATTTCGTCACGGCCATGATGGCCCTGTTTATCGTGCTGTGGCTGCTCAACAGCAGCAAACAGATTCGGGAGGCCGTGGGCGGATACTTCAAGGACCCCACCGGCACATCCAAGCTGGTAGGCAGCGGCAAGACCGGCGCGGGCGACAACTTCACCCTCACCAAAGAGAACATGAATAAGCTCAAGGATGAGCTGCAGAAAGCTGTGCGCAAGGTTGTCGATTTCGAGAAGCTGAAGAACCAGATCGAGATGACGGTGACTAGCGAAGGCTTGCGGATCGAGCTGATGGAGAGCGAGAAGGGCACCTTTTTCGCCAGCGGCGTCGCCGAACCCAGCGAAGACGGCCGGCAGATTCTGGTGATACTCGCGCACGAGCTGGCCAAGCTGCCGAATACCATTTCCATCGAAGGCCACACCGACTCGAAACCCTTTGTGGGGAAAGGCAGCTATAGCAACTGGGAGCTGTCGGCGGACCGCGCCAACGCCGCCCGCCGCATGGTGCAGGAAAACGGGGTCGGACCGCGGCAGGTGACGCAGGTGCGGGGGTATGCCGATCAGCGCCTGCGCAAACCTAACGCTCCCGAAGACCCTTCCAATCGCCGCATCTCGGTGGTGGTTCAGTATCTGGAGAAACCGGAGCCGCCGGCCAAGCCGGAGGCGGCACCGCCCGCTCCGCCGGCTAAGAAGAAATGACCATCGGCCTGGCGTGCGCGTCTTACTTCAACTCGACGACCACGGTCCTGTAGGGCTTATCTCCCTTGTTCACCAACCGCGGCGCGTCTTCTCCTTGCGTGTGCCAGATCACGTCGCCGGACTTGCGCTCCTGGATGCTCTTGGCGCCGGTCTTGGGGTCCGTGCGCTCGTAACGGCAGTCGTCCAGAAAGACGATCACCTGGTCGTGCGCGCGGACTCCCAGGTCCCGCACGGACCCTGGCGCCGCAGTCACCTCGATCACATGCACGCGCGCGTTGTCCAGTCTTACCGTCGAGGGCAAACCCGCCCATGCCAGGGCCGCGACCACCCATCCCGCACCCGATATTCCCAATAGCAGCCGTTTCATTTTGTGTTGCCATCCTCCTTGCCTTATGATAACCGCAGCGGTTTCCGCGAGAGCCGCGCGCCTGATAGGATATTGGCTGACGACCTATGCGACTACGCGTACTGGGAATCGTGCTGGCCGGTGGAAAGGGTACCAGGCTGTACCCGCTGACCAAGGAACGCGCCAAACCCGCAGTCCCCTTTGGCGGAAAGTATCGCATCATCGATTTCGTCTTGAGCAATTTCATCAACTCGGGCATCTACTCCATCTACGTGCTGACGCAGTTCAAGAGCCAGTCCCTGCTGCAGCACTTGAGCGAGGGATGGCAATTCGGCGGCCTGCTCAAGACCCAGTTCATTATTCCGGTGCCGGCCCAGATGCGCTCGGCCGGCGAAACCTGGTACCAGGGCACGGCGGACGCCATCTACCAGAACATCAACCTGGTGGAACAGGCCGATCCGCACGTAGTGGCGATCTTCGGCGGCGATCACATCTACCGCATGAACATCGATAGCATGATCGAGGTTCACGAGCAGAAGAGCGCCGCGGTGACCGTCGCGGCCATCCCCACGGACAAGAAATACGCTTCGGAATTCGGCGTCATCGAAACTGCGCCGGACGGCCGCATCATCGCCTTCCACGAAAAACGCGCGGACGCTCCCACCATACCCGGCGACCCCGACCGCGTCTACGCCTCCATGGGCAACTACATCTTTTCCACGCGCACGCTGCTGCGCGAGCTGTACGAGGACGCCGCCAACGAAGGCAGCTCGCACGATTTTGGCCACGACATCCTGCCCAAGCTGGCCGGCAAGGCCGAGATGTTCGCCTACGATTTCCAGAGCAACCGCATTCCCGGCGAAGCGTCGGATGCGTCCAACTACTGGCGCGATGTCGGCACCATCGACGCCTACTACGACGCCAATATGGACCTGCGCGCCGTGAAGCCCGCGCTCAATCTGTATAACCGGAAATGGCCGCTGCGCACCGCCAGCTATCCGGAGCCGCCCGCCAAGTTCACCTTCGACGACGAAAACCGGCGCGGTGAAGCCATCGACTCCATCTGCTCCGGAGGGTGCATCCTGTCGGGCGGCGCCGTGAGAAATTCCGTGCTGTTCCGCGGCGTGAAGGTACACGCCGGCGCGCTGGTGGAAGACTGCCTTATTTTGGATAACTGCGACATCGGACGCCGGGCCCGTGTGCGCCGCGCCATCCTGGATAAGAACGTGCGCGTGCCCGCCGACGCCTGCATCGGCTACGATCTGGAGAACGACCGCCGCTATCACTACGTCACCGAATCCGGCATCGTGGTGGTGGAGGGCAATCGATCCCAGGTGGAAGTCTCCACATTAGTAGTGTAGGCGGCCGTCCCACGCATGGAACATCATGTTCTCGATTGGATCTCGCAATATGGGTATCCGGCCATCTTCTGCCTGCTCATGCTGGGCATCGTGGGCCTGCCGGTTCCCGACGAGACCCTGCTCACCTTCACCGGGTATCTGATCTTCTCGCATCACTTCAAACTTGCGCCCGCCTTCGCGACGGTGCTGGCCGGCACCATCTGCGGCATCACCGTGAGCTACACGCTGGGGCGGACCTTCGGGCTGGCGCTGATCCACCGCTTCGGCAAGTACATCCACCTGACCGAGGAGCGTCTGGCCAAGGCGCACCGGTTTTTCGAGCGCGTGGGGCATTGGAGCCTGACCTTCGGCTACTTCGTTCCTGGCGTCCGCCACTTGACGGCTTATGCCGCGGGTGTGTCTTACGTGCAGCCGCACATCTTCGCGCTATTCGCATATTTGGGCGCGTTCCTGTGGGCCACGACGTTTGTGTCGCTAGGTTATTTCCTGGGAGATCGCTGGCAGGCGGTGTCGGCGCAGATCCACCATCACCTGGTGATCGCTTCGTGCGTGGCGGGCGCGATTATCGTGCTGTACCTGGTGTGGCGGAAGTTGCGCCCGAAACAAAGCTGACGGCCACTCCGGTGGCGATCACCACCACACAGCCGATCACGTTGTACCACAGGAACGAGATGCCTGTGAACAGGAATGCCGCGAAGATGGCGGCTTCGCCCGCTATCATGCCGGCAAACGCGCCGGTACCGGTCGCCCGCTTGAAGAAGAAGGCCAGCACGAATACCCCCAGCAGCGATCCGTAAAACAGCGAACCGACGATATTCACGGCTTCGATCAACGATCCCAGATGTTTTCCGAGGCCGGCGAACGCGACCGCGTAAGCGCCCCAGAAGGCGGTGGCCACCCGCGAGGCCGTCAAATAATGATGGTCGGTGGCGTGCTTTCGAAAGTGGCGTTTGTAAATGTCCACGATCGAGACCGTGGCCAGCGAGTTGATCTCACCGGAGCTCGACGACATGGTGGCGGCCAGTATCACCGCGATCACCAGGCCTACGATTCCCGCTGGAAGATAGCGCGTTACGAAAGACAAGAAGATGTAATTGGTATCGCGGAAGCCCTTTTCGCCGCCGGTGGATTCCACTAACGTCGCACTCTGGCGGCGCGCCGTATCCACATCCTGCTGTGCGCGCCGGTAGTTGGCGATCGCTTGGTTCTCTGCGCGCGCGTCGCCGCTATGGCGCGCCTCGACGATCGCCAGCGCTTCCGCTTTGCGCCGCTCGACGGCGTCCTGGTAGCGCGCGGCGATGGGTTCGTAGCGCGCCCGCAGCTCCGGCTGTTGAATGCGGTTGTACTCGACGCGCTGAAACACCATCGGCGCAGGCTCGAAGATATAGAACACGAAGACCATGGCGCCGATGAACAGAATGAAGAACTGCATGGGGATTTTGGCTATGGCGGTGAACAGCAGGCTCAGCTTGCTTTGGGCGATGGATTTGCCGGTGAGGTAGCGCTGCACCTGGGACTGGTCGCATCCGAAATACGACAGCGCCAGGAACATGCCGCCGATCAGTCCGCTCCACAGGTTGTAGCGATCGTTCCAATTGAAATGGAACGTCACCGCGTTGAGCTTGCCGGCCGAGCCGGCCAGGTGTACGGCGTCCAGAAACGAAACTTGACGCGGCAGCAGCACAAAGATCATGACCAACGCCACCACCAGGCCGAATAAAATGATCAGCATCTGCTGCACATCGGTCCAGGTGACCGTGCGAATGCCGCCGGTAACGGTGTACAGCACCACCGTGACGCCGATGATCGAGGTAGTCAGGCGGTCCGGCCAGCCGAAAATCACGGACAGCACGATAGCCGGCGCGTAGAAGGTCAGGCCCACGGAAAGGCCGCGCTGCATCAGGAAAATGACGCTGGCCAGAGCGCGCGTCTTGGCGTCGAAACGGTTTTCCAGGTACTCGTAGGCGGTGTAAACCTTGGCGCGATGAAAGATGGGCACGGCCGTGGCCGAGAGCGCCACCATGGCCAACGGCATGCCGAAATAGAACTGCACGAAGCGCATGCCATCCACGTAGGATTGGCCGGTGGTGGAGATGAAGGTGATGGCGCTGGCCTGGGTGGCCATGATGGACAGGGCCATGGCGTACCAGGGCATGCTCTTGCCGGCCAGCAGATAGCGATCGACAGTATTGCTGCCGCGGCCGCGATACAGGCCATAGGCAATGATAGAAGCCAGCGAGCCGACCAGAACCACCCAATCGAGAGGTCTCATGAAAACGCGCGGGTGAAAGCGTAGCAGAGTGCGATCAGCAACGCGAGGTAGACGACCACGGCGGTGTAGACGCGCGCCCAGGTGCCCAGAAATGGAGGCGGCTCATCGGGCAGGTCGCGGGGATGCGGAGGCATAGGTGGAGTTTAGCATGCGTGTTGACCGCAGTCGGGTCACCCCATTAACTCGCCGCGCAGGGTGGTGACTGCCTGCCCGCCCAGATACACGCGATCGCCGTTGCAGCGCACGCGCACCACGCCGCCGCGCGGCGAAGCCTGGTAGGCCACGAGCTCCGTTTTGCCCAGACGCTTGTTCCAATACGGACCCAAGCAGGTGTGCGACGAGCCTGTCACAGGGTCCTCATCGATGCCCGATCCAGGAGCGAAGAAGCGCGAGATGAAATCGAATTCGGGCGTATCGGAACGCGCGGTTACGATGATGCCGCGGACCGGCAACTTCCGCAGTACGCTGTGATCCGGCTGCGTCACGCGCAGCGCTGCCGCGGATTCCACCTCCACCAGATAATCGAACTGGTTGCGGCCCACGTAGACCGGTCGCATCCCGAGAGCCGCGGCAAGACCAGCGGGCGATTCGGCGGCCTGCTCGGCTTTGGCCGGAAAATCCATCTCGATCCAGTCGCCGTGGCGCTCGGCCAGCAGCACTCCGCTGCGCGTGTGGAAGCGCGCCTGGGCGCCGGCGGCAAGATGACCCTCTTCCCACAGCACGTGCGCGCTGGCCAGTGTGGCGTGGCCGCACAGATCGACTTCGACGGCCGGCGTGAACCAGCGCAAGTTGTACCCTCCGTTTTGTGGGTCCAGGAAGGAGGTTTCAGAGAGGTTCATTTCGCGCGCCACATCCCGCATCCAGCGCTCTTCGGGCGCCTTGGGAAGGATGCACACGGCCGCCGGATTCCCGGCGAACGGTTTGTTGGTGAAAGCGTCTACTTGCGTGATGGCGATGCCCATATTCTTTCAGTGTAGCCGAGGCATAATCGAAGGATGATTGAAGCCGCGGCGGTCGCCGCCCTATTGCATCAGTTCGACGCTGAAGACGACGGCGAGGCCGCTAAGAGCAAAGAGCTCGTATTGGAGCTGCTGGCGCGCTCGCCGGAGCCGTTCTCCAGGCGGCAATTCAATCCGGGGCATATCACCTGCACAGGCCTGGCGCTCAGCCCCGCGCGGGATCGCATTCTGCTGGTCTTGCACCGGCGTTTGCAACGCTGGCTGCTGCCCGGCGGCCATGTGGAGCCGGACGATCCTCTCATCGGCGACGCGGGACGGCGCGAAGTGGTGGAGGAGACCGGCGCGATCCTGCGTGCGGATGCATCGCCGCTGCTGGTGGGCGTGGATGTACACGGCATTCCTCCGCGGCGCGACGAGCCGTTCCACCTGCATCACGACCTGATCTTCCGGTTCGAGGCGGCATCGGACGCATTCCACATTTCCGAGGAGGTGCGGGAGGTGGCCTGGTGCTCCGTCGCCGAATTCGACCGATACCAACTGCCGTGCAGCATCCGCCGCAGTTATGCGCGGGCCTTGGCCTCCGTGCGAAACTGATAGAAAGTGCCCTCGGACCCGACCAAGCTGCCCAAATCCGAACGACTGCGCGCGCTGCTGCCCGATGTCTGGGAACTGGTTCGTCCGCGCCGCGGATTGCTGGCTTTCGGCATGGTGCTGATGGCGATCAACCGCGTGTCGGGACTGGTGCTGCCGTTCTCCACCAAGATCCTGGTGGACGACATCATCGGCAAGCGCCACTACAACCTGCTGCGGCCCTTGATCCTGGCCGTCGTCGGCGCCACCCTGATCCAAGGCATCACTTCCTTCGGCCTGACGCAACTGCTGTCGAAAGCCGCGCAGCGCCTGATCGCCGAGCTGCGCCGCAAGGTGCAAAGCCATGTCGGGCGCCTGCCGGTTTCGTATTACGACGCCAACAAGAGCGGCATGCTGGTCTCGCGCATCATGAGCGATGTGGAAGGCGTGCGCAACCTGATCGGCACCGGCCTGGTCGAATTCGTGGGCGGGCTGTTGACCGCCGTGTTGTCTTTGGCCTACCTGCTGTGGCTGAGCCCGCCGATGACGGGCGTGGCGCTGGGCGCGATCCTGGTCTTCGCTTTGGCCCTGCGCAAAGCGTTCGGCGTGATGCGTCCGATTTTCCGCGAGCGCGGCAAGATCAACGCCGAAGTCACCGGACGGCTGACGGAATCGCTGGGCGGCGTACGGGTGGTAAAGGGCTATCACGCCGAGGCAGCGGAGGCGGAGGTGTTCTCCGGCGGCGTGCAGCGCCTGCTGGACAACGTGATGAAGAGCCTTACGTCCACGTCGTTCATGAGCCTCGGCGCGACGGTGATGATGGGCATACTGGGCGCGCTGGTGATGTATCTGGGCGCGCGCCAGATGATGGCAAACACCCTGACGCTGGGCCAGTTTTTCACCTTCACCATGTTCCTGGCGTTTCTGATCGGCCCGGTTTTCCAGATCGTGGGCATCGGCACGCAGATCAGCGAAGCATTGGCCGGCCTGGAGCGCACGCGCGAAGTGCTGCGCGAGCGTCCCGAGGACGAGGACCCGCGCCGGCAGGTGAGCGTGGGGCGTATCCGGGGCGAGGTAGTCTTCGAGCATGTCACCTTCGCTTACGACGAAGGCAAGACCGTGCTGCACGATGTGTCGTTCCGCTCGGCGCCGGATACTGTGACCGCGCTGGTAGGCCCTTCCGGCTCCGGCAAGTCCACCATCATCGGACTGATGGCGGCCTTCTACACGCCGCGCGAGGGCGCCATCTTTGTGGACGGTGTGGACCTTTCCACCGTCCGGCTGGACTCCTATCGCACCCAGCTTGGGGTGGTGCTGCAGGATACGTTTCTGTTCGACGGCACTATCCGGGAGAACGTGGGCTTCTCGCGGCCGGGCGCCACCGAAGAACAGATTCGCGAGGCCTGCCGGATTGCGCGCGTGGACGAATTCGCCGAGTCGTTCGAGAAAAGCTACGACACGGTGGTGGGCGAGCGCGGCGTCAAGTTGTCCGGCGGACAGAGGCAGCGAGTGTCGATCGCGCGCGCCATCCTGGCCGATCCCGCGATTCTGATCCTGGATGAAGCTACGTCCAGCCTGGACTCGGAATCGGAAGCACTGATCCAGGAAGGCTTGTCGTACTTGATGCGCGGCCGGACGACGTTCGTGATCGCACACCGGCTGTCGACCATCCGGCGCGCGGACCAGATCCTGGTGGTGGAGGGCGGGCGCGTCGTGGAGCGCGGTCAGCACGAGTCGCTGTATGCGTTGCACGGCAGGTACTACGATCTGTACACCCGCCAGCACGGCGTGCAGACGAATCTGTTTCTGTCGCCGGGAGAAGGGCAGGGTCAACCGGCGGGGGCAGAGGAGCCTGCGGCGGCGGGGGCAGCCGCGGCAACGGGGAATCCCCTATCGAATGCGGTACGGTTGATTCGGGGATAGCACCGTGAAATGTTCGGCATCTGAATTGCACTATAGCTTGTATGTGGATCGCCGGCGGACTCGCGGTTTTGGTGTTACTTAGCTTACTGTTGTCGATGGTTTCGACGCCTCCCTCAATTGGGAAATGATGCACGGCTGTACAAATCCGACACACATCGCTGGTCACACTGACTCAAAATAGCGCGCGAGTTCCCAATCCGTCACGGCTTTCTCGTATTGGCGCACTTCCCATTCGCGAGTGCTGGCATAGTGGTCCACAAACTCGGCGCCCAGCCATTCGTGCGCCACGCGGCTCTCGCGGAACAGGCGGGTGGCTTCGGCCAGCGTGCGCGGCAGCGGCGGCGCGTCCCCGGAATAGGCATTTACCGTGGGCGGCGGAAGCTCCAGCTTGCGTTCGATGCCGTCCAAGCCCGCGGCGAGGGATGCGGCCATCGCC
>Ga0187855_10001641_pt1 | contig 17580 bp, 18 predicted proteins | sample June2016WEW_8_10_2_FD_132969 | JGI IMG/M metagenome (GOLD analysis project Ga0187855, IMG submission 132969) | Peatland microbial communities from SPRUCE experiment site at the Marcell Experimental Forest, Minnesota, USA - June2016WEW_8_10 | ecosystem: Environmental > Terrestrial > Soil >...
GCATAGGTCGACTCCATCACGAGGACGTCGCACTCGACCGACTCGGCGCCTCCCACCAGATGGGTCGGGATCGTCTGCAGGTCGCCCGTGAACAGGACGTCCTTCGCCCCTCGGTAGAGCATCATCGAGGCGCCGGGGATGTGGCCGGCGGGCGTGAACTCGATCTCAATGCCCCGGTGCCGGAACGTCCCGTGCCGGTCGACCGCCGTGGCCCGAGCGCCGAAGGAGTGGATGTCGTTCGTGGTGAACGGGGGGTTGTACCCCTCGAGTCGGGCGATCTTGAGGGCATCCCGGGTCAGGAGGTCGGCGACGGCGAGCGTCACGGGCGTTGCCACCAGGCGGGCCCGTGCCAGCCGGCTCAGGATGGGGGTCATTCCCGAGTGGTCGAGGTGAGCATGGGAGAGCACCGCGACGTCGATCGAGGGTGGGGCCGGCTGGGGGTAGCTGGGCGGGTCCGTGGGGGTCATCCCGTAATCGAACAGCAGCGTGCGGCCCTGGTCGCGCACGACCAGGCCGAGCGAGCCGATCTCGGAGGCGCCTCCGAGGAATTGGAAATCCATCGGGCGCCCGAGCGGTCCTCCCAGATAACATCATGCGGCGTCACGGCGGGGGAGTCGGCCGGGAAGTGGCTTTAGGGGGGCCGCGGGTCCGGAAGGTCGTGGCCCCACCGACCCTCCGGCCCGAGATCGAGGTCCTCTACCGCGTCAGCGTCGCCGTGCACCGGGTCTTCCGGGACGCCGCGACGTCGCCGCATCGGGCCGATTTCGTCGCGATGGGGGCCGATGGCTCGCCCACCGAACAGATCGACCGGCTGGCCGAATCGGAGATCCTCCGGGTCCTCGATGCCGAGGGCGTCGACTGGAACCTGATCTCCGAGGAGATCGGTACGGTCGAACGTGGCGGGTCGCGGACGCTGGTCGTCGACCCGATCGACGGAAGCCACAACGTGTTCCGAAACCTGCCGTTCTCCACGGTCTCGCTCGCCCTGGGGTCGACCGACCTCGCGGGCGTCGAGATCGGTCTCGTGCGCGACCTGCACCTCGGCACGACCTACTGGGCCGCGCGGGGCGAGGGCGCCTGGCGGGACGGCCGGCCGCTGCACGTCCGACCTTGGGTCGCGAAGGGGGAGGTGCTGTTCGTGAACCTGGGGGCCCACGCGAGCGAGCGCGCGATGCAGTTCGCCCATCGGGGCCGACGGGTCCGTTCGCTCGGGTGTGCGACCCTCGAGACCCTCGCGGTGGCGGGGGGCGGGGGCGACGCCTACTTCTTCGAGAACACCCCGGAGAGCCGCAACCTCCGCGCGACCGACATCGCCGCGGTGTACCGGATCCTCGCCGAATCCGGAGGTGGCATGTGGGATTCGCACGGGAAGGAGATCGGCACGTTCCCCCTCACGGTCGAACGCCGGACCAGCGTTTTCGCCTGGGGAGACCGCGCCTTCGCCGACGCCATCGTCGCGGGAGGTCTCGCGTGAAGATCGGGCTGCAGGCGAACCCGCGCAAGCCGCCGGCGATCGAGCTCGGCCGTCGCCTCGTCGAACGCGTGGCCGGCCGCGCGGACCTGGTCGTGAGCGACGAGAACCCGTCGCTCGGCCCCGAGCTCCCCCACCGCCCGTTGGTCGAGATGCGGCCGGATGTCGTGGTCGCGATCGGCGGGGACGGGACCTTCCTCTACACCCTCGGCCGGACGAGCGCCCCCGTCCTCCCGATCAACGCGGGGACCGTGGGCGTCCTCGCGGAGGTCGCCTCCGAGCGCCTATCGGACCTCGACGACGCGCTCGAGCGGCTGCTGTCGGGGTTCTACCACCTCGAGGAACGGATGAAGCTCGGGGCGGACCTGGGAGGCCAGCCGCTCCCCGACGCCACCAACGAATACGTGGTCCACGCCGCGCGCGCGGGGCGGATGGGGCTGTTCGAGGTCGCGTTCGACGGGGTCGTGGCGGGCCGGATCCGGGCCGACGGCGTCATCGTCGCCACCCCCACGGGGTCCACCGCGTACTCCCTCAGCTCCTTCGGGCCGATCGTCGACCCGGGGTTGGATGCGCTCATCCTTACCGCGATCGCCCCGTTCCGGGCCGAGGCCCGGGCGATCGTGGTCGAGCCTCTCCACACGCTCCGGCTCCGCAACATCCTGCCCGGTCGGGAGGCGATCGCGATCGCCGACGGCCAGACCGAGTTCGCGATGGCCCCCGACGCGGCGCTCACCGTGTATCGCTCACCCCGCCGCGCGACGTTCGTCCGATTTGGTTCGACGTTCTTCTACCGCCTCCGGGGCAAGCGCATCCTGCCCTGGAGCGAGGATATGGAGGGAGGCAGCGGGGACCGTGCCGATGTTCCGCCCCTCCCGTAAGCGGGCGCCCGGCGGCCCGCGTCTCGGCGACGCCCCCACCCAGATCACCCGCCGGGCGCTCGACAGCGCGCTCGCGAGCGGCCGGAGCGCGTACCCCAACGAGTTCGGAGGCGTCTTCCGGGCCGATCCCCCCGGGGTGATCGGGGAGCTCATGCTCGTCCCGGGCGGGACGGCCGGGCGTCGGCACGCGAACTTCCACCTCTACATGCTGCCGGCCGACCTCTCGGTCGTCGGGACCGTCCACTCGCACCCCTCGGGCGCCCTCCATCCGTCGGAGGCCGACCTGCGGCTCTTCCGCAGCTGGGGCCGTCGCCACATCATCATCGGCGCTCCGTTCTCGCCGGGCTCCTGGCGCGTCTACGACGGGAACGGGAATCCTACGACGCTGCAGGTCGTGGGGGAGGGGCCCCCGGGTATCGCGGGCGACCTTCGTCCGCTCGAGTACCGTCCACGGGCGATCCACCGACCCGACCGGGGCGGGACGCCGCCGGAATTCCCGGCCGACGAGCCCTGAGTGGACCGGCCTACTCCCGCACGGGGATGGTCGGGATCGGCAGCCGGTCGGGCATCGAGTTCGGGTCGATCATCGCGCGCGCCGGCCGCTGCGCGGGGCTCCAAAGCCCGTTCATGCGCGCCAGCGTCTCGAGGAACCCGATGAAGCCGCGGAAGCCGGCCCGGTAGAGCCGCGTGTGCGAGCCCTCCCAGTCGAAGAAGTCGTTGAGCATGACCTTCGACTGGCGGACGCCGTGGGTGAGGGCGCGCTTCAGGAGCTCCTCCTGCAGGGGGGAGAGGCGGTCGCGGCGGAACCAGTCGCGTGACTTCAGGTGGCCCAGCGGCACGAAGAACATCGGGACGAGCAGGCCCTTGAAGTCCCAGAGGTCGTCGATGAGGTCGATCGTCTTCGCGACGTCGTCCTCGGTCTCCTGGGGAAGGCCGACGATGAAGGTGCAGGCGGGGTAGAGCTTGTTGTCGTTCATGAGGCCCGCGGCCTGGACGACCAGCTCCGGCCACTGGGAGGCCTTGAACGGCGCGACCTTGCCCGGCATGGCGGCGGTGATCATGCGGGGGGAACCGGTCTCGACCCCGACCTCGACGCCCCACCAGTCCTGCTTCTCATCGAGAAGGACCTCGGCGCACTTCTGGAGGAGCTTGGGCTTCGTCATGAGGCTCGCGATGGCGACGTGGCTCCAGCCGACCTGGTCGTAGTAGCGCTTGGCGAGCTTGAGGAGCGGGATGAGCTTCTCCTCGTGCGGCATGACGTTGGGGCTGCCGTAGAAGTACACGTCGTCGGAGTGGAGGAGTCCCTTGCGGAAGCCGACGCGCGCGTTGACCTTCAGCTCCTCCTCGATCTTCTCGAGGGGGTACCACCGGGTGGGGCGCGTCGTGACCGAGCAGAACGAGCAGCCGCGGCAGCAGCCCCGGCCAATCTCGATGAGTCCGTTCACGCTGGGGAACTTGATGGAGGAGATCTGCTCGACCTTCGGGGCTTCCTTCGCCCCGAGGACGACGTGGGGAGGGAGGAACTCGTCCCGAAGCGCCTTGCCGACGATGTCGCGGACGAACAGGTCGGCTTCGCCCTCGACGACCGTGTCGATCCCACCGATGGAGTCGACGAACTCCTGGATCCAGGGGAGCTTCATCCGCGTGGCGGGCGAGAGCTGCCAGGCGCACGGGCCCCCGGCGATGATCTTCATGCCCCGCTTGCGCGCCTCGACGACGTGCGGTTGGGAGAGCATCCGCTTGAAGTTCACACAGTTGAGCGGCTCCTTGCGCATCACCCCGCCGAACGTCGAGCTGGGCGGGTTGAGGCCGAAGTAGTCGTGGCCGGAGACCATCAGGACCTTCGCCTGCCCCGGCATGTACTTGTCCAGGTGGCTCGGGTGGACGATCCGCGCGTCGTACCCGGCATCGATGAGCGACGCCTCGACCTTCCGCATCCCGTAGGGAGCCTCACGGGGGAAGCCGTTCTCGTCGACCGGCATCTGGGGGAAGAACATGCGCTGGTAGACCCGTTCCGGGAGGATGTAGGCGGGGGTCGTCGTTCCGAACCCCAGGAACTCCTTCCCGTGATGATTGCTCATCAGCGTCCAGTCACATGTGATGACGACCTCGGGCATCGACTGTTTTCCTCCGTACAACACCGGGGACCGACCCCCGGGATTCCGTGGTTCTTCCGAGCACAAGGCTCCCCCTCTTAAGGACTATGAAGCGAGCGCAGCGACGCGCCCCCCCGGCCGCCGACTCCTCCGGAGGCCAAGGGCGGCCAGCCGGGTCCGGCCGATGGGGATCAAAAGTCCGGGTCGTCGTCGTCCCGGGAAAGCACTCCATCGAGGGAATCGGACGATTCGTCTCCCCCTTCGTCATGCTCCTCCGGCTCGCGGAACGCGGGGTCCCGCTGGAGCAGATGGACGCGGACGCAGTCCCGATGCGCCGGGCTCCCGTTCCAGGAGCTGGCCTCGGACGGGTTCCCCAGCGGTTCCTTGCACAGGGTGCAGATCTCCGGGGGAGGGCTGATCCATGCGATTCGTCGGGGGGGCGCCGCCATGACGAGCGAGCGTGGGAACAAGATGGGTCCTCCTTTACCTTTCGGCCGTCGCCCGAGCACCTCCCCGGTCCCGGAAGGGGTCTAGTAGGCGCCGGACGTCGTGGACCCCGACCGTGAACGTGCTGGTCGAGATCCGCAAGCGACGCCTGGCCCTCGGGGTCTCCCTCGGGGAGCTGGCCCGGGCGGTCGGACGGAGCGACGCGACCCTCTCCCGCATCGAACGCGGGAAGATCCGGCCGTCGTATGAGCTGGTCCAGCGTATCCTCAAGTACCTCGAGGAGCAGGAGGGTCTCGCCGCTCCCCGCCTCACGGTCCGGGATGTGATGAACCGGACCGTGGTGACGGCCGACGCCTCCTCCACGCTGCACGTGGCCGCCCAGCGGATGGAGGGGGGCGCGTTCTCCCAGCTTCCCGTCCTCGCCGACGGGAAGGTGGTCGGGTCCCTGTCCGAAGGGGCCCTGCTCCGGGCGCTCGGCCACCCTCGGGCCCAGCGGATCCGGGTCCGCGAGATCCTCGAGCCCGCCTACCCGCTCGTGGACGAAGAGTTCCCGGCCGAGCTCCTACCGGGGCTCTTTGCCCACTACCCGGCGGTCCTGGTTACCCGACGGGGGGACCTGAAGGGGATCGTGACCAAAGCGGACCTCATCCGGGGTCTCCACGGAACCAGTCTCCGTCGCACGCCGCCGGCCTAGCGGACCCGATTGGAGGCGCGGACCGCGCGCAGAATCGCTTCGACCACGCAGGCCGCGGCCAGCTCCCCCAGCGCATCCGCCGTCGCTCCGGGGCGGTGCTCCGCGGGTGGGGAGCCGGCGGCGCCGGTCGCCGCGACGAACAGAAGGTCCCCGTCGGTCGCGCTCTGGAAGGGGACGACGGCCCCCCCAAGTCCGGCGTGGGCGATGGAGGCCACCCGCTGGAGCATCGGGCGCTCGAGGGCCACGTCCGTAACGACCAGGCTGAGGGTCGTACCGGTACTGGGGGAGTCCCGCCCCCGGTTGAACGAGGGGGGTACGAGGCGCCCCCGGGCCGTGCGGGCGCCCGCGATCCACCGTCCGCTCGCGGGGTCCCTCACCGCCCCCACCGCGTTCGCGGCGACCAGGGCCCCGACATGGCCACGTCGTCCGAACGGGCGCTCGGCCCATCCAACACCCCCCCGCATGGCCGCCGCACGCCCGCGGTACTTGCCGACGAGCGCCCCCGCCCCAGCGCCGACCCGACCCATCGCGACCGCACCGTTCGTCGCGGAGCGTGCCGCCGCGTAGCCCAAGGCCCGGTAATCGGGGAGCGAACGCACGGTCGAGGGCAGGTCGAAGAGCGCCGCCCCCGATATCGGGGCGATCCGGTGCGGATTCCGGAACACTTGCTGGCCCGAACCCATCTCGAGGATCCGGTCCCGGACCCCGGCCGCCGCGTCCAATCCGAAAAGGCTGCCGCCGGCGAAAAAGACGGCCCACCGACGGCCGAACGTCGCGTCGAGGGACAGGGAAGCGAGGTCGAACGTCGCGGATGCACCGCCCCGGACGTCCACGACCAGCGGCGTCGCCCCGTCGAACAGGGCCACGGTCACTCCCGTCGTCCCGTCGTCGGACTCGGCGTGGCCGATCCGCAGCCCTCGGACCGGCAGCGTGCGCCCGGTGCGCCGCACCATGCGCGGGCGACGCGCGGGCGGAGAAGACTCCTTCCGTTCCGTCGGTCGCGGCGAGGGCTGACGTTTTCTATCGGTCCCGCTCGGGAGCGCGCGATGAGGCCCGCCGAGAAGAAGGCTCCGCTCGAGCCCGACCCTCCCGAGGCGTTCCGGATGGCCCGGGAACTGCCGCTCGGCCGGCACCCGATCCTCGAAGTGTTTCCCGGGCTCGACCGGCTGCCCCCGGGCCGCTCCATCCACCCCGACGCCCAGGTGCGTCGCCGGCTGTTCTCCCACACGTTCGTCGAGCTCGTCGACGAGGACATGTGGATGTACGTCGCTCCCTGGGAGGTCCCAGCGATCGCGCGGGGGCGGTGGCGGCCGGTCGTGACGCCCGGCACCGACTGCATCGTGGTCGGTGACGGGCACTTTCGGACGAGCCTTCCGCTCATCGTCTACCTCGACATCTATCACGAGCTCTGCCACATCCTCCAGCGCCACGACGGAGCGAACCTGTTCGAGCCCGGGCTGAGCTATGTCGAGCGGCCGACCGAAGTGGAGGCCTACCGGTTCGTCGTCGTGGAGGCCCGCCGCCTCGGGGTGAGCGACGAGTTCATTCGAGAGTACCTTCGGGTCGAGTGGATCACGGACCGCGAGCACCGGCAACTGCTCTCAACCTTGGACGTCCCTCTCCCTCCCAAGAAGCGGTAGGCCGGCCGCCGGCCGTTTCCGACGGAACTCACCCTTTATCTCGCCGACCCCGGGATTCTCCGCCCGACCGGGAGGAGGGCGTGTCGTTCGACGTCAAGACGCGCACAGCCGTCCGCCCCTCCTCGAGCGACCTCTGGTTCCTCGCCTACCTTCCGCTCGCTATCTCCGACGGCATCGCGACCCCCCTGATCCCGCTCCTTGCGCTCCAGCATTTCGGTGCCTCGGCATTCGCCGTTACGATCATCATTGCGGCCAGCGCGATGAGCCAGGTGCCGTTCACCATCCTCTGGGGGAACCTCTCCGACCGGGTCGCCCACCGGAAATTCTTCCTCGTCGGCTCGTTCGTCGCGACCGGGGTCGCGATCATCGCGATCGCCCTGGCCCACGACCTCCTCACCTACTTCTGGCTCAACATCGTCGAGGGACTTGCCTCCGCCGCGAGCGCCCCGATCGGGACGATGCTCCTGCTCGAGACCCGCCACAAGCGCTGGTGGCCCCAGGACATCGGGTTGTTCGGTCTCATCTCGGGCCTGGGGACGACCGCCGGGCTCGCGCTGGGGTTCGTCTGGCTGTTCGTCGTCGGGGTCTCGACGCCCGCGGTCCAAGTGATGACCGGCCTCCTGATCCTCTCGGGCGCGCTCGCGCTCCTCTCGGCGATCGTCGCCTGGGCCTGGATCGAGGAGCCCAACTCCCGCATCGACCGGCGGAGCGTGGCCGACCTGGTCCACCTCCACCGCGGGGTCGTCGAGCGGATCCGGCAGGTGCGCTTGCGGGTGGTGGGGATCATCGACCTGACGCGGTCGAGCGCCGAACGGTTGCCGGGACGGGAGTATCTCTTCCTCGCGGCCCTCGGCGTGATGAGCGTCGGGTTCGACATCTTCTACGGTCCCTTCCCGGTCTTCCTCTGGCAGAACGCTAGGTTCACCGACGCCGGCGTGTTCATCGTCTACCTCGGCTCCGCCGCCGCGTCGACGGCGCTCTTCTTCCATTCGGGCAAGGCGGTGGACAGCCATTCCCCGAAGTCGGTCTTTCTAGAATCCCTGGGCGCCCGCGTGCTGCTGATGGTCCTGTTCCTCTGGGGCCCGGTCTACGTCCTCTTCGGACTCGGCTCGCCCGCGCTGCTGGCCTGGCTGACGCTCCTCAACGCCCTGCTGGGCGTCACCTAGGCGTTCATCAGCACGGCGAGCACCCTGTTCCTCGTCCGGCTCGTCGGTCGGAGCGCTCGAGGACGAGCCCTCGGTCTGTACAACGCCTTCGCCGGGGCGGGCGGTCTCGTCGGCGTGCTCCTCGGGGGCTACTTGTACGCGACCTACGGGGTCCACGTGGCGTACTCGATCGCCGCGCTGACGGTCATCGCCGGCGGTGCGATGCTGCTCCCCATCCCGTACCACATGTTCCAGATCCCTCACCCAAGGAACCGACGGCTCCATCACCCCGGCGGAAGTCGGGCGGCGAGCCCCGGACCGCTGGGGCGGTTCGGCCGGCCCTAGATCCGGGCCGGCGGCGGTCCGTCCTCCGGCCGTTTCCCCCGCGCCCGGTAGCGCGCGCGGCAGGCGGCGCGGGACGGCAGGACCATGAGCCCTTCCTCCGGGTCCCCGATCGCGAAGAAGTCTCCCCGAAGGTAGGCCCGGCCGACGAGGGCGCACGTGATACCGTCCAGCTCGTCGTGCGACAGGTCCCTCCGCTCGAGGTCGCCGCTCAAGCCCGTACGGAGGAGTCCCTGTCTGAGCGCTTCGGCGCCCGCCTGCTTCCGCGGGATCCCGAGGAGATCCTGCGCCGCGCCCGGGTAGCTCTCGATTGTTCGGAAGCCATCGCGATCGAATCGACGTCGCAGCCGGAGGCCTCGGGTGGTGAGCATCCGCATCGGCCCGAGCGTGATCGGGAAGAATCGGATCCCGAGCCGGAGGAGTTCCCGGTCCGCAGAGCGGAGATGGGGTCCCGACCGGTCCTCGATCGTACGTCGGCCCTTCGGCAGGGAGAGCGGCGCGTCAATGCTCACCACGTCGGGCCGGGCGGCGCGGGTCGCCGCTACGATCTCCGCATCCGAGTGGAGGGCGGTCACCCGCACGCGAGGCCCTCGTCCCAGGAAGCAAAATCCGGTCGTGCGGGCCGGACTGCCGGCGAGGTCGAGCCCAACGACGCGCTCCACGGTCGACCGACGCTCGCGGAGGGATAACTCCCTCAGGTGCGACCGTACCCGAACACTTCCCACGTGAGGGTCCGGATGACGTAGCCGATCGCCAGGTTCGCGAAGATCACCTCGAGCTCGGCTGGGTAATCCTTGAGCGTGCACGACCGGAAGCCCAGCTGCCCGACACCCACCGGCTCGGTCTCCCGAAGGATCGTGAACCGGCCCGTCAGCCGCTCGTTGATGTTGAAGCGCACCCCGCCATAACTGAACCCGAGCGGGCCGTTCGCGGTCGACGTGGTCTTGACGAGGTTGCCCCCGAGCTGGATGCGGATCTCGTCGTTCTTCGCATGGTAGGAGACCGTCGAGTGGACGACACCGGATTCGATGGACCGATAGGTCAGGTACTCCGTTGAGAACAGCGCCGCGATGCGACGCCCGAGTCCCGCGTCGTCCGCTCCCGCGGGCCGCGCGGTCCACTCCTCGTCGCCGACCCGTAGCTCGATGACGTTCCTCAGGACGCGCGCCGTAGCCTCGATCATCGGCCGCTACCGCCGGGAACGGGTCCGCCATCTAATAATGACCCCCCGACTCCCGCGCGCGTGCCGGAGGCCCGGGTACCGCCCCTACCCGAGCGCGCGATCGGCCTCGAGTTCTACGGGAGCCGCGCCCCCGGCGTGCCCGGCCGGCTCAAATCGTCGAGCGATGCGTTCCGCGTTTCGGAGATCTCCTCCTATCCGCTGCCGGATCCGGACGGGGCGTTCTCGGTCCTGCGCGTCGTCAGCCGGGACTGGGAACAGCACGAGCTCGCCGACGCGATCGCCCGCCGGCTCGGCCTCGGGCGGAACGCGGTCCAGTGGGCCGGGACGAAGGACCGGCGCGCGGTCGCCGAGCGGCTCCTCTCCTACCGTGGCCCGTTGCCCGACCGCGACCTCGCCCTTCCGCGCGTCGAGATCCTGGAAGCGTACCGGGCCCGGGACGGACTGGTCCTTGGCCACCACTACGGGAACGCCTTCGACCTGCGTGTCGACCGGCTCGCACTCCCGCCGGCCGAGGCGGCCGCCGCGTACCGTCGCGTGGAAACCGAGCTCCGCTCGCTCGGCGGGTTCCCGAACTTCTTTGGACCGCAGCGGTTCGGGGAGGTTCGCCCGATCACGCACGAGGTCGGCCGCTGGGTCGTGCGGGGGGACCTCGCGCGAGCGGTTGACGCGTACCTCATCGACCGGCCACCGGGGGGTCTCGAGGGAACGGGTGACGCGGCCCGCGCCGCGTACGCGGAGCACCGGGACGCTCGACGGGCCCTGCGGGAGTTCCCTCCGGAGTACCGGTTCGAACGGACCCTCCTCGACCACCTCGCGCAGGGTCATCCGCCCGAGCGCGCCTTTCGCGCCCTTTCCCGCGACCTCCGGCTCCTGTTCGTTCACGCGTTCCAGTCCTACCTGTTCAACCGCTGGCTGAGCGAGCGGGTCCGGGACGGCCTCCCCCTCGCGGCACCGGTCGAGGGAGACGAGATCCTACGGCTGGGTCGCGACGGCGCGGTGCGCAGCCAAGAGGGGATCCCCGTCGCGGCCGACAACCTGACCGAATGCGCGGAGCTGGTCGGAAGGGGCCGGGCGCTCGTGGCGGGGCCGCTCGTCGGGTTCGAAACCCCGGTATCCGCCGGACCTGCGGGCGCGCTGCTCGACCGTCTCCTGCTGGCCGAAGGCGTGGACCGGGCGATGTTCCGCCTGCCCGCGACGCCCGAGATCGCGAGCCGGGGCGCCGCCCGGCCGGTGCTCCTACCGATCCCCCCGATGTGGATCTCACCGGAGGGGACCGAGCAGGTCCGATTCCTGTTCGCGCTCCCGAAGGGAGCGTACGCCACCGTCCTTTTGCGGGAGTTTTTGAAGGCCGATTGAGCGGGACCGGCGTCCCTTCCAAGGGAGCCTACTAATACCGGCCGCCCGCGTCGACCCGCCGGGGTCTCTCTTCGGATGGCTGCCCAGTCTCCGCGTCCGTTCCTGATCCCTCCGCAGAGCCCCTCCGGTCTCCCGAAAATTGCCGACGTGGCCGGCCAGCCCCCCCGAGTTCCGACGGGAGTCCCCGACTTCGACTACCTGACCGGCGGGGTCCCGTCCGGTTCCGTCATCCTCCTCTGGGGCGAGGCCGGTGCCGGCCACCAGGAGTTCGCCCTCACGTCCGCCGCCCACCTGATGCTCCACTACGATTTCCCGCGGCTCCACGAGTTCTACCTCGGGAGCGCGAAGGGACCGTTCCTCTACCCGGAGGGGGTCGTCTACGTCAGCACCAGTCGCTCCAAGGCACAAGTGCTGGACGAGGTGAAGGGGTCGTTCGAAGCGACCTACGGGGAGGTACTCGGTCGGCACTTGACGTTCATCGACCTATCGCGCGAGTACTTCCAGGACACGGTGGTACCGTCCGCGTGGGCCGCGGTGCCGAGCCCGTTGCTCGGCGCGCGGTCCCCGACGCCCGGCGCGGACGCGGGACCGCTGCGCGCGTTGGCCGACGGGATCGACCAGGCGGCCGGCCGGCAACTCGTCATCATCGATTCGCTGACCGACCTCCTCGTCCGGCGGGGGGTCGAGGCGAGCGACCTGCTCACGTTGTTGAAGGGTCTCCGACGGCGGGCCAAGGAGTGGAACGCGATCGTCTACCTCATCCTGTCCCAGGGCGTCGCACCCACCGCGGTCGAGCAGGCCGTGATCGACTCGGTCGACGGCGTCCTCCACTTCAGCTGGACGACCAGTCCGAGCCACTCCCACCGCCAGCGAACCATGTTGATCGAAAAGTTCATGCCGGTCCTCTCGCGGGTCCCCGCGGAGTACCACGGGCGGTTCGTGATCCGGATCGGCGCGGCGAATGGGCTGGTGACCACACAGTATGAGCGAGTCTAACGAACCCCGACCGAAAGTGGCGACGGGCATCGCCGGCTTGGACGAGATGCTCGGAGGCGGGTTCCCCGCCGGCTCCGTCGTCCTCGTCACCGGGCTGCCCGGCACGGGAAAGACCTGCTTCGGCCTCCAATTCCTCCTCTCGGGCGTCGCCCACGGGGAAAAATCCGTCTTCCTCTCGTTGGAGGAGGACGTACCGCAGCTGACCGAGACCGCGCGACAGTTCCACTGGCCCGTCGACGAGGCGCTGCGCGACGGGGCCCTCAAGATCGTGCGACTCGACCCGAAGGAGACCCGGCAGAGCCTCCACCGGATCCAGGGGGAACTCGGCAAGGAGCTCGAGGCGCTCGGGGCGACCCGCATCGTCCTCGACTCCGTCTCCCTGCTCAACATGCTGAGCGACGACGAGCCGAGCCGCCGCACGACGCTCTTCGCGCTCGCCGGGGCGTGTCGCGCCTCCGGGGCCACCACGGTCCTCACCGCCGAGGCGGACCCGCGCCATCCCGAGATCACGCGGGACGGTCTCTCCGAGTACGTGTCCGACGGCGTGATCCTGCTCGGCTACCGCACGGGGGGCGACGGTCACCGGGTGGGGCTATCGGTCCGCGTGCTCAAGATGCGGCGCACCGCCCACCTCCGGACCGTCCAGCCCTACGTCATCGGACCGAACGGGATCGTGGTCGACGCAAAGGCCGTCGACTTCGGTGGTCCGTAACCGGGGACAGGCCCGGAACCTCTGCTCCGGGCGCCCGGACGGCTGCTCAACCCGACTTCTGCGCGGCGGAACGCCCCCGGGGGCGGGCGCCGGCGGGGGGGACAGGGGGTTTGGCCTTCTTCGCGAACTGTTCCTCCTCGGTGGACCCTTCCATCGCGAGGGTCGTGGTCAACCCTCCGGAGAGGACCTGGGCGATGTCGTCGAAGTAGCCTGCGCCCACGAACGACTGGTGCTTGACCGCCGCGTACCCTTCGTCGACCGCGCGGAACTCCTCCTCCTGGAGCTCGGAGTAGGCGGCCATCCCCGACTGAAGGTACCCGCGGGCGAGCCGGAACATCGAAAGGTTCAGCACGTGGAACCCGGCGAGCGTCACGAACTGGAACTTGTACCCCATCTCCGCGATGGTCGACTGGAACTCCGCGATCACCTCGGGGGAGAGTTTCTTGCGCCAGTTGAAGGACGGGGAGCAGTTGTACGCCAAGAGCTTCCCCGGGTACTCGAGGTGGATCTCCCGCGCGAACCGCTCGGCCTCCTCCAGATCCGGTGACGAGGTCTCGAACCAGAGCAGGTCCGCGTACGGAGCGTAGGCGAGCGACCGTGCGATGGCCATGTCGAGGCCCCCCGTGATCTCGAAGAATCCCTCGGGGGTCCGCTGCCCCGTGAGGAACGGGGCATCCCGTGGGTCGATGTCGCTGGTGAGGAGCTTCGCGCTCAGCGCGTCCGTCCGGGCGACCAGGAGGGTCGGTACGTCCAGGATGTCCGCGGCGAGCCGGGCCGCCCAGAGCTTCTGGTTGAACTCGCGGGCCGGCACCAGGACCTTCCCTCCCATGTGGCCGCACTTCTTCACGGACGCGAGCTGGTCCTCGAGGTGCAGTCCGGCGGCGCCGGCCTCGATGAGGCCCTTCGTAATCTCGAAGACGTTGAGGGTTCCCCCGAATCCCGCCTCCGCGTCCGCGACGATGGGAGCGTACCAGTAGACCTCCTCCTTGCCCGAGGAGTGTTGCTTCTCGTCCTCGCGCCGGAACGCATTGTTGAGCCGTCGCACCAGCGACGGCATCGAATCGGCAGGGTAGAGGCTCTGGTCGGGGTAGGTCTGGGAGGCGGTGTTCGCGTCGGCGGCCACCTGCCAGCCGCTGGCGTAGATCGCGGGGAGCCCCGCGGCCACCATCTGGACGGCCTGGGTTCCCGTCATCGCCCCGAGGGAGGGGACGTACGGCTCGCTCCGAAGGAGGCGCCACAATCGCTCCGCCCCCAGTCGGGCCAACGTGTGCTCGATCCGGACCGAACCTCGAAGCCGTTCCACGTCCTCGGGACGGTACGGGCGGACGATCCCCTGCCAGCGGGGCGAAGTTTTCCAGTCGGCCCCGATCGGTACGGTCATCCTTCCGACCCCTTCGGTTCCTCGAGTTCGGAGTACGCGCGCTCCGTGATAAACCCCTCCAGTGCGGTCGCGGAAACGACCTCGTCGATGAGACGGGCCGCCCGGTCGACCGAGAGCGGCAAACGGCCCCCCCGTTCGGCGCCCAGGCTCCGAACTTCATCGGCCAGGTGGGCTCGAACGCGCGCCAGCTCCACGGGCGAACCGTCGGGAAGTCGAGCTCCGTGGTGGACCCATTGCCACAGTTGGCAGCGCGCGATCTCGACCGTGGCCGCATCTTCCATGAGATGGTCGATCGGAACGCATCCGATCCCCCGGAACCACGCCTCGAGGTACCGGAGCGCGACGCGCGCGTTGCGCCGGACCCCTTCGTCGGTGACCGGCCCCGTCGGCAGCTCGATGAGCTCGGTCGGATGGACCTCATACTCGGCGTGCAGGGCGTCGATCTGGTTCGGGCCCGGCATCCCCGCATCGAATACGGACCGCGCCAGGGGCACCAGCCCCGGATGGGCGACCCACGTCCCGTCGTGTCCGGCTCGGACCTCCCGTTCCTTGTCGGCTCGCACGAGGGCCATCGCCGCATCGTTCGCCGCGGGGTCCCCTTTGATCGGGATCTGCGCGGCCATTCCCCCCATCGCGTGCGCCCCGCGCCGGTGGCAGGTCCGGATGAGGAGGTGGGTGTACGCGGTCAGGAACGGAGTCGTCATCCCCAGCCGGGCGCGGTCGGGGAACACGACGTGGGTCTGGTCGCGGAACTGTTTGATGAAGCTGAACAGGTAGTCCCATCGCCCGCAGTTGAGACCCGCCGAGTGCTCCCGGAGCTCGTAGAGGATCTCGTCCATCTGGAAGGCGGCCGGCAAGGTTTCGATGAGGACGGTCGCGCGGACGCTGCCCTGCGGAACGCCGAGGGCCGTCTGGGCCGCTCGGAAGACTTCGTTCCACAGGCGAGCCTCGAGATAGTGCTCCAACTTGGGGAGGTAGAAGTACGGTCCGGTCCCCCGGTCGAGGAGCTCACGGGCGTTGTGGAAGAAGAACAGCCCGAAGTCGAACAGGCTGGCGGAGATCGGGATCCCGTCGATCCGGAGGTGCCGCTCCTCCAGGTGCCAACCTCTCGGACGCACCATGAGCGTCGCGGTCGTCGGGGCCAGGCGGTAGGTCTTGCCCTCGTCGCTCTCGTACTCAATGCGCCGACGCACGGCGTCCCGGAGGTTCGCCTGACCGGCCACGGTACCCGTCCAGGTCGGGGAATGTGCGTCCTCGAAATCGGCCATGAAGACCGAGGCGCCGGAGTTGAGCGCGTTGATGATCATCTTGCGATCGACCGGCCCGGTGATCTCGACCCGCCGGTCGCGAAGGTCCGCGGGCGGGTTCGCCACGGTCCATTCGGCCGAGCGCTGGGCGCGCGTCTCCGAAGGAAACTCCGGGATCCTCCCCTCACCCAGGGCGCGGTGGACGAAGCCTCGGTGCGAGAGGAGTTCTTGCCGTCGAGCATCGAAGCGGTCGTGGAGCGTGAGGAGGAAGGCTACGGCCTCCGGGGTGAGTACGTCCGCCTCCGCGGAACTGAGGGGGCTCATCCACCGGACTCGGTTCGATTCCGGGATTTTATGCGCCACGCGTTCGGTCCCCCCGGTGCCTCGTCCGATCTCGTAAGTGAATTCGCCGCCACCTCGAGGAGACGGTCCGGTCGAGGTCGAATCGACACTCGATGGCGATAGCCGATTTAATTTCGCCGGTCCCCGCCGGACGGTTTGGCGCCGGACCCTTAGGCCCGGCGCGCCCAGAGGAATCCACCGTACTCGGGCCCGAAGAGGTACCGGGATGCCTTCGGCACGCCTACGGCCCGAGCGACGGGGATCAGGTCCGGGTGCTCGATGCGCACATCCGAAAAGCCGGCCCGCCGGGCGAACCGGGCGACCACCGGGTCCTCGTAGAGCCGAACACCCCCCTTGCGTTTCGGGCCGGCGGCCGGCGTCCCGTACATCTTGGGCCCCCCCGTCCAGACCACGAACCGGCCGCCGGGGCGCAGGGTCCGGAACACTTCCCGGAACGCGGCCACCGGATCGGGAAGCCACGGAAGCACGCCCGACATGGCCGCGCACGTGAACCGTTCGCTGGGGAACGGCAGAGCGGCCGCGTCGCCGTACCGAAGTTGCAAGTTCCCCGCCGCGAGGGCGCGCGCGTTCTGCTGGGACGCCACCTTCAGCATGTCCGCGCTGTGGTCGACCCCCGCCGCCCGGCAACCGGTCGCGAGAGCCCGCTTGAGGAGCGCCCCGCCACCGCACCCCACCTCGAGAAGTACGTCGTCCTTCTGGAGTGCCAGGCCCTCGAGGATCGCGTGGAAGCCGGGGAGGTGGTAGATCGGCTCCTTGTAATGGGCCTCGCTCGTCGGGCCTGACGGTCTCCGACCCCAACGGTCATCGGCCCATTCGATCAATCGGGCCGGAGCGATGCCGAGGAGGAGCGGGGCGATGACCTCGCTCGCGAGCCAACCCAACTCCCGTTCCTCGCGAGGCTTGCCTCGCCACCTCGTTCCGCCCGTATGCTCGACGAGGATCTCGGTGGCTGGCCCCGTCGCCCGGCACCGTACGGTCAATCGAGGATTCGGCCCGGCTCCGTCGGTGTCGGAACGCCAGACAATCTCTACCTCGTGGGGAGGGTCCCAGCGGTTCACGACGCCAGCGCTCGCGCCTGGGGACCGCTTCTCCGCGCTCCGGAAGCGCCCGCCGGCTTCACCGTCGATGAGCCACCCGCGCTGCAGAAGGGAGGATGAGATTTCTCCCCACAGCACCGGGAAGATCTGGCCGGGCCGACCCGAGACGACGGAACGTACCTGGACCACCGGAGTCTGTACGGTCGAACGAGCCATCTTGACCGACCATGAGGGGGACCGGACTATCCCACTTTGGGCCGCCGCGGGTCGATGGGTCGGGCCAGCACCGTTCGAGGGAGGAGCGGGCCGGCGCCGGACCGGCCCCATGAAGGGTTGGTAACCTAAGGTAATCTCGGCCGGCCGGAGCGCTCCGCGAACGAGTGAGGCGCGCGCCGCATTCCTCGGTCGATCGTCGCGCCGTCACGGTCGAGGAGGGCCGTGCCTTCGGGACGTGGTCCGGGTACCTCACGACGAGGGCGGTTGGTCGCCCGCCCGAGTGCCAAGCCGACCTCTTCGGGATCGTCCTGTTCAGAACGGTCGGGCTCCTCTCGGGCCCTCGTTCCGACGGGGGCTCGCTGCGTTCCCTTCACGA
>Ga0187855_10001642_pt1 | contig 17574 bp, 17 predicted proteins | sample June2016WEW_8_10_2_FD_132969 | JGI IMG/M metagenome (GOLD analysis project Ga0187855, IMG submission 132969) | Peatland microbial communities from SPRUCE experiment site at the Marcell Experimental Forest, Minnesota, USA - June2016WEW_8_10 | ecosystem: Environmental > Terrestrial > Soil >...
ACATATCGCCTTCAGGCCCGAAGGCGATGTGATAGGCGGAGACGCTGGGCTCAATCGTGGCGAAGACAAAAATCTGGCGGTCGCGGGCAATCTTGAAGATGGTTCCGCTGCGGTCGCCGACATAAAGATTCTCGTCGCGATCGAAGGCGATTCCGGTGGCGATCCCCATGCCTTCGGCGTAGGTAGACATGGTGCCGTCGGGCGCGACTTTGTAGACGGCTTCGTCGTGGCGCGACGAAACGTACATCTGACCCTCGCGGTCGAAGGCAATCGCGGTGGCGTTCATCAGATCGCTGAGAAACGGCTTGACGTTGTGGTCGGCGTCGATCTTGAAAATCGATACGGGAACTTTTTGTCCGCGCGATCCGGAAAACGTCACATAGAGGTTGCCTTGCCGATCCACCGCGGGATTGGTAACCGGATGAAGATTGTCGGCAACCGGAACCGCAACTTCGATGGAATGAGCGTTGCTGACGTGGCCATCGCCACCAACGCCGTTCGTACTTACCACGACTGGCCCCGACGCCGCTGTGTCGGGCACGCGGGCGATCACGAATTCGTCGGCGCTGATCAGCACCGAGCCTTCCACCTCGCCGAAGCGCACGCTGGGCCGGCGCAGTTCGTGCGGACGCAGACTCTTCCCGACGATCCGCACCTCGCTTCCCGGCAGCGCGAAATTGGGCACCACCGCTTCGATGTGCGGCTTGCCGTTGACGTTCTTCTTGCCCATTAGACGGTCGGAGAGGCTCATGAATGTATTCCGGTAGGAACTCGATGCTTCCACATCGCTACTTCATTAGAACACCGAAGTGCAGCAGAAGATGCATCACGGCGAACGCATAAAGTCCCGCTCCCAGGTCGTCCACCACAATGCCGGTGCCTTCGGGCAGTCGCTCCAGTCGCCGGATGGGAAACGGCTTCCAAATATCGAACACACGGAAGAGTATAAAACCCGCGAGAAATGTTTTCCACGCGAGAGGAACGGCGATGAGCGAGACAAGTTGGCCGGCGACTTCATCGATGACGACGAATTGCGGATCTTTCGAGCCGTAGGCGCGGGCTACTCTCGTGGCGGCGGGGATGCCGATGAGGGTCACGGCTGCGGCGGCAACGATGGTTGCCCAGGTGCGGCTTGCTGGCGGAATCCGGGAGCTGGCCAACGCCCACACGATGACCGTGGCAAGCGATCCCCAGGTGCCGGGCCCGGGCTTCAGGCGTCCTGCGCCGAAAAAAGTTGCAGCCAGTGTGGCCCACAGCGGCGCACGTGTGTCGGCGGGCACAGGATTCATCAGTCCCCGTCCTCATCGGGAATGTCTTGCCTCACCGCTTCCTCGGCGTCGGTCACCGGCGATGAAATCACGTATCCGCCACTGGCCCACTTGCCCAGGTCGATTTGGCGACAATGGTCGCTACAGAAAGGGAAGTCGGGGTCGGTGGCCTTGGTCGCCTTCTTGCAGATGGGGCAGCGGAGCTTGATGGTGCTTTTACGGGGCATAATAAATTGCAGAGGTGAGAGGTCAGATTGCAGAGGTGAAGAACGTCTGCGCTAACTGGTTTTCACCTCTGCAATCTTACCTCTGACCTCCGACCTCAGACGATCTCCGCCACCAAATCATAATCGTGGGCGGCTGTGATGCGGCAGCGGTAGAACTCCCCCTCTTTGGGTTCACTTCCTTCGGGGTAATCGTTCACGAAAACCTTGCCGTCGATTTCTGGCGCGTGCATCGCGGTGCGGCCTTCGAGCAGCAGGTCGGACTCGGTGGAAGCGCCTTCGAGCAACAGATCGAACTCTTGTCCGATCAGCGTTTTCTTTTTGGCGCGGCTGATCCTCTTTTGGATCGACATCAGCGACTTGCGACGGCTTTCAATTTCTCGCGCGGAAAGTTTCTTGTCCTGATCGAATGCGCCCGCGCCTTCCTGGTCGGAATACCCGAAAGCTCCCATCCAGTCGAGCTCCGCCTCTTTCACGAAGTCGCACAGCTCTTCGAATTCCTTTTCGGTTTCGCCGGGGAAGCCCACAATAAAGGACGTCCGCAACGTGACGCCGGGAATGATGCGGCGCATTTTCTCGATGGAGCGCAGGAACACATCGCTCCCGCCTCCACGCTTCATGCGCTTCAGGACCGTCGGCGACGCATGCTGCAGGGGCACGTCCATGTACGAACAAATATTGTCGTGGGCAGCGATGGTCTCCAGCAGCCGCTTCGTAATTTTGTTGGGATAGGCGTAGAGGAAGCGAACCCAACGCAGGCCGTCGACGCCTGCTAACTTTTCGAGCAGCACGGCCAGGCCGTCTTTCAGGCCCAGGTCTTCGCCGTAGCAGGTAGTGTCCTGTCCGATCAGCGTAATCTCGCGCACGCCGGATTGCGCCAACTTCTCCGCTTCCGCGATGACGGATTCGAAACGGCGCGAGCGGAATTGTCCCCTGAGTTGGGGGATGATGCAGAAGCTACAGGGATGATCGCAGCCTTCCGCGATCTTGATGTACGCCGACGATCGGGGCGTGGTCAAGATGCGCGGCGTGTGATCGTCGTACAGGTAGTTGGGGAGATCGGCCACGGCGCCATCCCAGGAATCGCGGGCGAAGCGTCCCTGTTCACGGCGAAGATCGCCCTCGGGCCGCGAGGTCGGCGCGCCGCTATTCAAAATGTTGAACGGACTGGGCGCGCGCGGCGCTGTCGCGACTCCGGCAGCGGCCAGAATCTTGTCCAATTCTCCCGTGCCAACGACCGCGTCCACTTCCGGAATGTTCTTGCGGATCTCGTCGTGAAAACGTTCCACCAGGCACCCGGCGACGACCAGTCTTTTTGCTTTGCCCCCGGTCTTGTGGCGCGCCATTTCAAGGATCGTGTCGATCGATTCCTGCTGCGCACTGGCGATAAACGAGCAGGTGTTCACGACAATGACGTCGGCGTTCTCCGCGTTGGGAGTGAGTTCGGCCCCGGCCTGCGCCAGCATGCCCATCATCACCTCGCTATCGACGAGGTTCTTGGGGCAGCCGAGGCTCACAAAGCCTACCTTGGCCGGGGCAGTTGGCCCGGAAGTCGCGGATGTGGGTTTTCTAAGGGCCACTGGGACGATGACGATCAGCAGGAACAGAATCTGCTTAATTCTAGCATTCCACGGAGTGGCATCCGCGCCCGCCGCCTGCCGGAACCCAGATATCGAGGAGGGCACCCCATGTCTAAGCCGATTCCGCGGACCCGTGCTAATCTTATTGAAATTAAACTATGTCCTTCACTACCTCCGGAGGAGAGATGTCGGCTCAACGGCTTGCCATTTTTTTTGTGCTGGTTTTGATTTTGGTTTGCAGCGCGGCTGCGCAAGACTTTAGCGGTTTGTGGCTGGTCAATCAGCTTTCCGCCACTGCGGGACGAACTTTTGTCAGCACGCAGACCATCGAAAATGATTCCAGCTCCCTCGATCCCCGGATTCATTTCGGCAACCCGGCGAGCTTCGAATTCAACTACGCCCGGCGGCTGAAGACACGCGGGATTTTCGGGGTGTTTGCGGAATTACCAGTCGCGATTTATCCGAAGATGGATCTGAACACCTACCAGAACCAGATCCCCCACGACATTGGAGCGCTGTTCGTAACGCCATCCGCGCGGGTGAACATTTTTTACCGGGACTCGGTGAGCCCGTGGGTGAGCGTGGGTGGAGGCTACGGTCGTTTCCGGGAGTCTTCCCAGCTCAATTTCTATAATCCCAATCCTGGGTCAACCGGCACCAATACCGGCGTCATCCAGTTCGGTGCGGGCTTGGATGTTTGGTTCTGGTCGAAGTGGGGCGCCCGCTTCGAAGCCCGCGATTTTTACTCCGGCCTTCCGGATTATGACGTGACGACCAACGCCAGCCGTCAGCATAACTTCTACGTAGGCGCCGGCGTGATGCACCGCTTCTAACTTGCGGCGGCGCGGTCCGGCGTTTTTCTGGAATCGCCAGTTTCCGCTGTGGTGATCTCCCTGAAGAGCCCAGGCAGGTTCTGGGCATCGTCCACCGACTTGCCAAAGCGCGCGGATTCGTAAGCCCGCGTGAAACGGTCTACCTTGTTCTGTAGTTCCGCTTCCTGAATGGCGGCAACGAAATCGAGCGGCGTTTGCGACGGCAACTTGCGCCATCCCCGCCGTGCCATGCGGTCCACCATCCGGTCATACCAAAGCGCGGCCGATTCCCGCGGGGCACGCTCCGGATGCGCCCGCAGTGCCCGCGCGCGCAGACCGCCGATCAGCCGGCCCAGATTCAGCAGTGCGATCAGAAGAACTGCGACCGCCGCAATCCCGCCCAGCGATCGCACAGGAAAAGTGGTGAAGTGTGCATGCGCCCGCCTTGCCGATCGCAACAGGGCAAGATGCTGCAGTTCGATCCAGCGGCGAGCCTCATCCAGAAAATGCCGGCTGTTGGTGGTCGCATCCTTTCCCAGGGCGCGCTGATGGCTGGCGTCGTAGTTGATAATCCATTCCCGCCAAAACGACGCAGCGGCGTCGAGATAGAGTTGCATCCGCGACCAGCCGTTTCGCGCCGGCAGACTCCCCGCGGGAGTGGGATCGAAGCTGACCCAACCCGACCCTGGAAAGTACGCCTCCACCCAGGAATGGGCGTCGCTGGCGCGTACCACGTACTGGCCCGTGAGGTCGTTGAACTCACCTCCCCGGAACCCGGTCACGATGCGCGACGGAATCCCCAGGGTGCGCAGCATGACCGCCATCGAACTGGCGAAATATTCGCAGTGACCCTTTTTCCTCTCGAACAGAAAATTGGCCAGCGGGTCCGCCGGCAGACTGCGAGACATTTCCAGCGTGTATCCGAAATGGGTGGAGAGATACTGCTCCACCGCGACCGCCTTGTCATAGTTGCTGGGGGAGTCCACGGTGATTTGCTCTGCCAGCTTCGGAATGCGAGCGTCGAGCGGCGGCAGCCTTAGATAGATCTCGGTGTTCCTCCCGCCAGGGGAGAAATTCGGCGCCAGGCGCAGTTCCTCGCTGTCGGGTTGGGCTAGTTGCGACTCGGCTTCGTAGCGGTTGATGGGGTGGTCGGCATCAAGATCATAGACCGCGCCCCCGGAGTCCATCGTCACTTGCCGGAAATTCCCGATCAGGCGCTGCGGTTTTTCCGCCAGAAAGAACACGTTGGTTCCGAGCGGCTCCATCAAAACGCGATAGCGAATGGATCGCCCCGCCACCGTCGATACGCCATTCCGGCCATTCAAAGGCGCCAGCCGATAGCTTCCATCTCCAGCCGGCCGCAGTTGAGTCTGGTCGAAGGAATTCGTCCAGGTTCGCCCATCGAAAGTGCTCAACGCAATCCCGCGCCATTTCAAGTCGTAAGCGCCCTGCAAATCGTTCTGGATCTCGATGTGCATGACGACGGCATTGGATTGCTGAATCTGGCCGATGCGCCCCAGTTGCACGTGGTCGCTGAAACCGGTGGCCACGTCGCTGGTCGGAGTATAGGCGGTCAGGAAACGCGACGAGACGCGGGGTAGAAGGAAGAAGATCAGAAAGCTCCCGGCCAGGATCATCAGCATCAGCACGGGCGCGACCGCCAGCAGTCCATACGCCATGCGGCGGTAGGGCGCGACGCCCGGCCGATCCGTAAGGCGAGGATCCTGCGCGTGCGTGGGTTCGCCGGCAACCGAGTGGCGCATTTCCATCAGCACAAAGGTGATGACCGCCACCAGCAGAAAGAACGCAAACGAGAACAGGAACAGGCTGCCAACCGTGAGCACCGCCGCCGCCAGCACCATCAGAAACGAAAGCACCGCAAGCATGTAGTGGTCGCGCGTCCGCTGCAACGAGAACAGCCGCACCACCATCGCGAACAGCACCAGGTGGACGCTGGCGGCAAGAAATCCGTGCGACACAAACAGGTAATCGGCGAAATAGATGAAGATGTAGATCAGCGTAAGGATCGTGGTCCAGCGCTCTGGAATCACAAACTCGTGCCGCGTCAATAGCTGGTATCCGCGGATGGCCAACGCCAGCCCCACCAGAATCTCAGCCGGCAAATCCAGCCCTCCCGTCGAAGCCAGTGTGGCGAAGCCGGTGAGCACGAGCAGATACAGCGACACATTGAAGTAGCGCTCGATGGCCTTGGCCATAGTCACTTTGGCCGACGAGATCCTGGCCATGGTCGCGCCGCCCGGGTTGATGGAGGCTTTCGTCACGGAGTGCCTTCATTGTTCGCGAAACCGGCGCGGAAGGGAAGTGTCTGGGGTAACAGGAACCAATCGCGTCCCGAAGGAAACTCTTGCCGCCAGCGCTCCTCCTGCGTCGCGATGCGACTTTCTTCCGCTGCCAGCGTCTTTCTGTTTACAATACCTCCCCATGGACTACCTTCTGAAAACGGAACCGACGGTCTATTCCTTTGCCAACCTCGAGCGCGACAAAACGACGATCTGGGATGGCGTGACCAATCCCGCCGCAGTGAAGCATCTGCGCGAAATGAAGCCCGGAGAGCGCCTAATCATCTACCACACCGGCGACGAGAAGAGCGCGGTGGGAACGGCCTCGGTGGTGACGGTCGATGCCAGCGATCCTCGCGTTCCGAAGGTGAAGATCAAGGCCGGAAAACCAATCGCGAAGCCGAAGACGCTAGCGGAGATTAAAGCGCACAAGTTGTTCGCAGACTCTCCGCTGGTGCGGCAAGGCCGCTTGAGCGTGGTGCCGCTGACCTCGGCGCAGTTCGCGTGGCTGGCGGGAGAGTAATCAGCAGGTGTGCCGGCAGCGTTTGCGCACAAGAGTTTACAGCACACGATTCAGGTCCGAACCACTCTCTCTCCGCAATCTGGTTCAGGACACGCGTAGGTTAGATGATTGCGCTGGCGATCGATGCTGATGATGAACATGGGTCGCCCGTGGCGATCGCAGGTTGGCTGGTTGGGAGTCAGGACGGGCGCGTCTCCGCGCTTGGGCGTGGTGTAACCGATACGCTCGCCGAAACAACGGTGGCAGAACTTGTCGCTGCAGCGGAAGAATTCGATCGAATAGTCGGCGTTGTAGGGAGCGAGCGCCGACTCCATGGTCCGATAGTGCTGGTCGCAAAGGGGCAGAAGGTCCGTCCGCATGCGACAGCGAGTTTAGCACTTTGGAGAACCGTCGCTCCACAATCACGCGAAAGTCTTCCGCAGTTCCCGCCGCAGGATCTTTCCCGAGGGCGTTCGTGGGACGACTTCCACAAAATGAATTTCGCGCGGCTTCTTGTGATGAGCGAGCCGGTCGGCCACAAAGTCCCGGAGTTGTTTATCTAAAGTGTCCGACGGCGTGAACCCCTCCCGCAAGACAACAAACGCGCAGGGGATTTCTCCGGCAACGGCGTCGGGCTTGGCGACCACCCCGCAATCGCGCACGGCGGGATGTTCGAGCAGGAGCGCCTCGACTTCCGCGGGCGCGACGGGGAACCCTTTGTACTTGATCATTTCTTTGCTGCGGTCGAGGACGTAGTAAAAGCCCTCGGCGTCGCAGCGTACGATGTCTCCGGAGAAATACCAGCCATCGCGCAGAACGGCGGCGGTGGCCTGCGGATCCTTCCAGTACCCGAGCATAATCTGCGGTCCGCGCATGATGAGTTCGCCTTGCTGGCCAGGCGTCACGTCATTTCGCTCCAGATCGACGATGCGGCATTCGGTGAGCGCCAGCGGCTGTCCGATGGATGCGGGGCGGTTCATCTCCGGCGGCGTGCAATAGCCTACGTGCGTCACCGGTGAAGCTTCGGTCATGCCGTATCCCTGATTGACCAGGATGCCGGTGAGGTCGGTCATGCGGCGGGCAAGTTCAGGAGCCAGCGGCGCCGCGCCGGACTTGATCCAGCGGAGTTTGTGGTTCTTGGGGAAAATGCCGGCCTCGGCTGCCTGGCACAGAGCGTTGATGGCGGGCGGCACCACCGGCATCATGGTGACGCCTTCGCTCACCAGTAGCGCGCACAGCTTTTGCACGTCGAAACGCGGCATCAAAACCAGGGTTAGTCCGACCGACAGGCAAAGAGTGAGTGCGACGGTGAGACCGTAGATGTGATAAAGCGGAAGGAAGCAGAGCATGGTGTCGCTGGCATCGAGCGGCGAGGCGCCAGGGCCGACGATCTGGTAGACATTCGCGACCAGATTGTAGTGCGACAGCATGACGCCCTTGGGCAGTCCGGTCGTGCCGCTGGAGTAGGGAAGCGCGGCGATAGTTCCCTCCGAAGCTTGCCGGGCTTCCGGGAATCTGGCAGACGTGGGCCGCAGCAGAGTGGCGAAATCTTTGCAGCCTGGATGCTCGTGGCGCGTCGTGAATACGCGCCTCAGCGCGGGCAGTCCCGCCAGGTTCACGTTTTCAAGCAGCGGGCCGTCGGTGATTAAAAAAACGGCGCCGGAGTTTTCCAGTTGATAACGAATCTCTCGCTCGCGGTACGAGGGATTGAGGAGAGTGGGAATGCCTCCGGCCAGCGTAGCCGCATGATAAGTAATGGCGAATTCCCACGAATTCGGGAGAAAGATCGCAATAACGTCGCCGGGAATAAGTCCCGCTGAGATAAGCCCGCGGGCCAGGGATTCGACCAAACTGCCGTATTCCGCGAAAGTGAAACGTCGATTGCAGGACGTGTCAATCAGGGCGGTCTTGCCGCCGTTCTTTCGGCAACTTTCGAGGACCACATCGTGCACAAATCGCCCGCTGGGATCGGCGTAGAGTTGAGTGCGAAGCATCGTCGGGATTGTAATGGGAGAGTGCCGAAGTTGAAAGTCAAAGTGGACGCGCGAGGACGCTCGTCGCTCCACTCGCGGATGTCAGGCGCTCAACTTGCGCAGGAATTCTTTCTCGTCCAAGCGGTACTTGAACGCTTTGCGGCCGTCGATGAAGACTACGGGAACTTCGTCGGTGTAGAGGCGACGGATTTCGGGGTCGGAGTCCACGTCCACTTCGCGCCACGTAAACCCGCCACGCTTGTGGAGCTTGACGAGGCTCTCCTTGACGATTTCGCACAGATGGCACCCCTTGCGGGAATAGACAACGACTTCCCGAGGCCGCGTCATGCGAGGCAGTGTAACAGTTTCGCTGCGCGGTTTCCCCCGTGCACCCCTGTGTACCCTGTGGTTTATGCTTTCCGCCAACACTTAATCAGAGTTTCCCTAAGGCATCAAAAAAGCGGGGGCGTAGAATCTCTTGATGACTGCAAGTAGACAGATTCTTTCGGGAAAGACCGTACTGGTGACCGGAGCGGCGAAACGCTTAGGCCGCGCGATCGCCCTGGCTGCGGCCGAAAACGGCGCGAACGTGGCCATTACGTATCACGAGTCGGCGCGTGAGGCGCGGGCGGTAGTTGCGGAGTTGGCATCGCATGGCGTCGAGGCGCTGGCCGCGCGCTGCGATGTCACCGATGAGAAGAACGTCCGGGAAATGGTGAAAGAAGTGGCGCGGGAACTGGGTGGCATCGACGTGCTGGTGAACAACGCCGCGAATTACGAGACCGCCGAATTTGAGAAGATCACGGTGACGCAGTGGGATGCGATTTTTGCTTCAAACACCCGCGGCCCGTTTCTGGTGTCGCGCGAGGCGCTGCCGTACTTGAGAAAAAGCAGGGGCCGCATCGTCAATATGGGCTCACTCGGCGGGCTGCGGCCCTGGGCGACGCATGCGCACTATTGCTCGTCAAAAGCGGCGTTGCACATGCTGACGAAAGTGATGGCGAAGGCGCTGGCGCCCGACATCGCCGTGAATGCGGTGGCTCCCGGAATGATCGAGTTGGGAGAGAGATCGGCGGCGTCATTCATGAAAAAAATGGCGAAGCAGACTCCCATGCGTCGCAACGGGACGGCGGCGGACATCGCCGCGGCCGTGCTGTTCTTCGCGGCAGCCCCGCAATTCATTACCGGACAGGTGCTGGCCGTGGACGGCGGGCTGGGATTGTAGCTCCCTTATTTATTTCGGTTGCGGTTCACGGTTGGGTTGTTTTCGCGTATTGTTCTGTTTCGACCTTGAGAGTCCGTGGTGAAAAGTTTGTGCACGGGCGACACCACTTATGAATTGTCATCCTGAGCGAAGCGAAGGACCTGCTGTCCGCCGCAACATGTTGTCGACCAAACTTATGGAACGTTCCATTCGGGCCGCAAGCTTCTTTCCTCGGACACTCTATCTAACACTCTTTCTAACGACCTTTCTCGCTGTTTCTCTGGCCGTCGCCCAGGATCGTCCAGAGAATGATCGTCCCGAGAACGACCGTCCCGAGTACGGCGGCCACGAGGTCGAAGTGTGGACCAGCGGCGGCCACTCGGTTCCCGGAGGGACGCAAGACACAAACGTATGGAACGCCGGAGTCCGTTATGGATGGATCCTCACCGATCCGCACTTGCCCGGTTTTCTCAACGGACGCTTCGAACTTGCCGTCGATGCCGTGCCGGCCTTCGCCGTCTTCCAGCGCGCCAACACGGCATTCGGCGGCGGAGTGAACCCGGTCGGTTTTAAATGGATTTTCGCCACACGCGGACACGTCGCTCCGTACCTTGAGCTAAACGGCGGCACCCTGTTTACCACCCACGAAGTGCCCGCGGGAATTTCAACCGTAAACTTCACCACGGGCGCAGCGTTCGGCATGTATTTCTTCCGCGAGCACACCTGGTCGGTGGATGTCCGCTACCTGCACATTTCGGATGCCGGGTTGACCAGGCTGAATCCCGGACTGAATACAGTCCAGGTGCGGCTGGGGTTTGGGAAGTTCTTTGGAAAGAAGTAGAAGGGAAGAAGTAACGAGCGGAAGAAGTAACGGCCGCGTCTCCCGTCGCCATGCCACAGCCGTACTTCACTTGACCAGCATCGACAGACCCTGATTGACGACCAAGGCGGCGACATACGCAACCATCGTCATGTAGACGAACTGAACCACGGGCCATTTCCAGCTATTGGTCTCCCGTCGCACCACGGCCAGCGTGGACGTGCACTGCATGGCAAACGCAAAGAAGACCAGCAACGCCATCGCCCCGGCAAACGTGAGATCTTGATGGAGCGCATTCTGCAGCGTCAGCGAGTGCGTCGCCGGGTCGACCCCATAAATCGTTCCCAGGGTTCCGACAATCACCTCGCGCGCGATGACCGAGGTCAGCAGGCCGACCCCGATTTTCCAATTGAAGCCCAGCGGACGGATCACCGGCTCAATCCCGTGCCCAAGGTAGGCGATCGCGCTGTGCTCCAATAGCGGAACGCGGCCGTTGTGCAATGGCAGGTTCGTCAAAACCCAAACCAGAAGAGAAACCGCCAGAATGACCGTGCCCGCCTGCCGCACAAAGACCTTGCCGCGATCCAGCAACCGAAGCCCAATCGAGTGCCAGGTCGGGGTCCGGTACTCCGGAAGCTCCAATACGAAGGGAGACGCCGCCGACTTCAGCACCGACGACTTGAGCAGTTTCGCCGTCACGATAGCCACAAGAAATCCGAGCACATACAACGAAAGCATGGCGCACGCCCGCGCTCCCAGAAATACGCCGATGACCGGGCGATCGGGAATAAAGGCCGCAATCAGCAGGGTGTAGATGGGCAGCCGCGCCGAACAGGTCATGAACGGCGCAATCAGGATCGTCGCAATCCTGTCCCGCTTGTTTTCGATGGTGCGCGTCGCCATGATCGCCGGCACCGCGCAGGCATAGGCCGACAACAGAGGAATGAACGCCTTTCCATTCAGTCCCACGCCCCGCATCGTCCGGTCCGCGATCAGCGCCGCGCGCGCCAGATAGCCGGAATCTTCCAGCAGTCCTATAAAAAAGAACAACAGCAGGATCTGCGGTAAGAACACCAGCACCGAACTCACGCCCTTCCACAGTCCGTCCAGAACAAGCGAGCGCAGAAGGCCGGCCGGAATAAAAGGTGCCGCTTGCTGCCCCAGTTTTGTGAGCAGATCCTGAAAAGCATTGCTCATGGGTTGGCCGATTCCAAACACGGTTTGGAAGACCGCGCCCACCACCAGCAAGAAAATAACCGGCCCCCAAATCTTGTGCAGGAATACATCGTCCAGCCGGCGGCTCCATGCGCTCGGAAGATGCTGCCGGTAATCGATTCGCCGTCCCACCTGGCTGGCCCACTTGCGCGACTGCGGCAGGTCCTGGAGAACGGGAAGTAACGCAGGCAAACCTTGACTGTGCTCCTGTCGCAGGAATCGGTTCACCGCATCCAGCCCAGTCTCCTGCGTGGCGCTCACCATGGCCACCGGCGCTCCCAGCTCTTTGGCCAGTTTCAGAACGTCGAGCGACCCGCCGCCCTTGGCAAACACGTCCGCCATGTTCAGCAGCACCAGCGTGGGCAGCCCCAAAGCGATCACCGGAGCGGCCAAGACCAGGTGGCGGGAGAGATGGGTGACATCCAGCACCAGCAAAACCGCATCCGGGCGTGGCATCCCGTCCATCTTGCCGGTCAGCACGTCCACCGCCACGCGTTCGTCGTCGGAATAAGGCGTCAGACTGTAGACGCCGGGCAAATCGACGATCCGGATCTCGTGCCCTCCGCCCGCCAGCAAGCCCACTCGCTGTTCCACCGTCACGCCTGGGTAATTGCCGACCTTCTGGCGAAGGCGAGTCAGGCGGTTGAAGAGCGTCGACTTCCCTGAATTCGGCGGGCCGATCAGGGCCACCGTCCGGATTTCACGACCCGAGGCTGTCGGATCTTTTTCGCCGATGGCGAGCAAGGGGCCCGAAGGAGTATCGCAGCATCCGCTCGACAGGATCGCGCTCACGGCAAGTCACCCGCTGCCGCAACCCCGCCTCGCTGCACCACATCTCGCTGCACCAGATCTCTTTGCACCAGATCTCTTTGAACCAGATCTCGCTGAACCATGATGTGCCGCGCCGTCTCCGCCCGCAACGCAATCTCGGTTCCGTCCACCGAATACACGCTAGGGTCGCCCAGAGGCGCGCGCCGCGAGAACCGCACCTGCACGCCCGGAACAAACCCGATGCGCATCAGAAACTGTTGCTCGGCCGCAGGCAGCGAGATGCGCTGGATCGTTCCCGTCTCCCCGCGTTCGAGATCGACGAGCGCCGCCTCAGCGCCTTCACGGACCGTAACGATGAGTGCCGGGAGCATGAATGATGTGCCGTTTCTAATTGAAAATGAATTTCAATTTCAATATCAATAGGATACGGTTTGGACCGGGCCGCGGTCAACGAAGGGAATCACCGATGGCTGTGATTTGCATCACACGGGGAAAGCGTGCATTGAATGGCATTTAGCGGGGCCGGCAGTGAGAAGCGGCGTTTCTCCCGCCTTCACATGATCCCCAAGAACTTCTGAGCAGGCGCCAGCTCAGGAAAGAGTTTCTCTTCGTCCAAAAATTCTCTCGAGTGCACGCATCTCCGGCTCCCCCGCAGTTTCACCGGGTGCTTCAAATGCAGCATCTCGTGATACACGATGTATTCGACCGCATATCGCGGCACCCGCGGATCGTCGAAAACGCGGCTGATGACGATGGCGTTGTGCGCCGGGTCGTAGTGGCCCAAGCTGCGGCGGGCACGGTTCTGGCTCCAGGTAAGTTGCGGGCGGCCGAGCAGTCCGTGAAAAAAGCGCCGGTTGAGATCGTCGAAGATTTCTTCCAGGTGGTAGTGGTGTCCCCGCGCCGAGCGGATGTGCTTGCGTCCCCGCATCTGCCGCACCAGCCGCGCTTTCGCGGTCACGTCGTGACTGGCAATGTAGCGCCGATACCGGCCGCTGTGCGCGCGCTCGACCGGCTGGCGATACAGCTTGGCGAGCAGAATGTGCAGGATCGAGTGCAGTATGCCGTCGGGCGAGCCTTCTAAAAGGTCCGACAGGCGAATATAAATCTCGCCCTCGCGCAGCCGAATCGTGTTGTTGATGGAGACGAACGGATAGAAACGAACGTGAAAAACCGGCGCGGGCGTCCGCGGGCGAAGTTCGCGATAGGCTTCGTGAACAATTTCGGCAAGCTTGGGAGTCACGTTGAAGGAAGACTAGCACGGCCAACATGCTTAAGATCGCCGGAAGCCAAGAAGCGAATCACAGTAAGCACAGGAGCACAGGGGACGTTAGGTTTTCCCCCGTGTACCTCCGTGTCCTCTGTGGTAAAGAACTCTGCCGCGGCCGCATTTGCTCTATTTCTTCTTCTGGTGTTTCATGTATTCCTCAACCTCGGCAACGGTCTTGCGGTGGTCCTCGGCGCTGGAGTCTACCGTATCGAGCGCATCGGTCAGCAGAAATTCATATTGCTTCTCTTCGTCGGCATTGCTGTTCGCGGAGTTCTTCAGCGCCCGTAGCTTCGCCTGGAATTCGGTGTCGGCCTCGATGATCGCTTTCAGCGGCTTGCGAATGTCGTCCTTGCGGCCGACGTACATGTCGATGTTGTCGTTAAGTTCGTCGTAGACGGCTAAGAAATCTTCCAGCATGTCGTGGGTCTGTCGGCCGCGCTCGGTCGTCTTCGGATTGCTACGCATTTGCTCCAGCACAGTCATGCGATCGCGGGAAAACTTCACGTAGAGCTTTAAGCGAATGTCGGGGTCGAGCATGGCGTCGCGAAGTTGGTCGATCTCCAGCGGATTCAGCGGATCGCGGCGGCGCTGGCCCTGAGCTGCAAGAAGCGAAAGCGCCAACAGCAGCGCCACGCCGAACGCCGTGCGCCAGCGCTGCTTGCCGCGCTTCCTCATTATTTCTTCTCCTTCTTGTTGTCCTTGGCAAACATTTCATCGAGCAAGGTCGTGCGGACGGCTTCGAGGCGATCGATGGCCTCTTTCACTGGGAGCTGATCTTCGTAGGCGAGGTTGCGTTTGATGTCGCGCAGCTTCTCCGCCATCTTTCGCGCCTCGATCTCGACATTCTTGAGGCGCTTCCGGGTTTGCGTGGCGGCGTCGCGGGCTTTCTCGGAGTAGGTCACGATGTCTTCAACAGCGGCGCGGGCCTCCGCGATTTTTCCCTCGTCGTACAGCTTGTCGGCATTGTGAAGTTGTTGCTGTGCGATCCGTATGCCCATTTCCGCGCGGTCTTCGGCGCGCGCCTTCTCAAAGCGCGCCTTAAGTTCGTCGATGGTTGCATCCTTGGCGGCGGCGCACAGGGCAAGGCCGATGCATAGCAGACCGAACGAAATGGTTCGCCAGCGCATGGCGGTCAACGCTTCTTCGGCTCGATGGCGATCAGGCGGTGAGTCGCTTGCCACTCCTGATCGGGATTCTTGCCTTTGTCGGAATTCAGGAACTGATGATAATCCACGGCAGCCTGTTTGTAGTCGCGCAAGTGGTCATACGCGGAGGCGCGAAGAAAATAACAGACGGCCGGCATTTCCGCATTGAGCAGGGTGCGCCCATTGAGCGCCCTGATCGTGAGATCGTAGTTCTTGTTCTCGCTCGCCGCGAAGGCCAAATCGACGTAGACCTCGGGCCAATCCCGCTTCAATCGCACCGCCGCCAGAAGTTCCTTTTGCGCTTCCGGAAACTTTTTCTGCCGCAGCAGCGCCTGTCCCAGGCCGCGGTGAAACTCGGCGTCATTCGGATGCGCGGCGACCAGCGGGCGATACGCAGCCTCGGCGAGATCGTTTTTCCCCGCGCTGGCAAAAAGATCCGCCAGTTCGTGCTGCGCGTCGGAGTCGGCCGGGGCCAGTTTCAGCGCCGTCTGCATTTCCGCGATGGCATCGTCCTTCTTGTCCTGCGCGGCGAGCACGCGACCGAGTTGAAGATGAATGCCGGCGTCCTCGGGCCGCTCGGCGGCCAGCCGGCGCAGCAGCGGTTCGGCGTCTCCGAGGCGTCCGGACTTCATATAAATGTTGGTCAGCCCAATCGCCGCTTCCGTGCTTTGCGGGCTTGTCGAGTGCGGATCAACCGCCAGCGCTTGCTTATATTCGACCTCGGCGTCGGAGAATTCCTTCCGCCGCTCGTGCAGCAAGCCTGCGGAAAGATGCGGATCGAGATCCTTTGGGCTCAGCTCTGACGCCTTCCGGTAAGCCTCGAATGCATCTTCCGGTTTTTTCTCTTCCAGCAGGTGAGCCAGCGCAAGCCACGCGCGGGCTTGGCCCTCTTCGATGTGCGCAGTGGGTTTGAGCGTCGTCGCCGCCCGCAGAAATTGCTCCGCCTCGGGATTGTTGGCGCGGACCAGCATTAATCCCAGGTTGAGGTTCGATTCGAAAACCTCTGGCTTGGCGGCAACCGATTTGCGATACGCAGCGATCGATTCGTCGGCGCGGTTCAGGCCATTGAGCGCGAACCCCAGATCGAACCAAGCCTGATAATTGTTGGGGTCTTTCTCCAATGCCTTCTTTAGCAACGTCTCCGCGCCTGCGAAATCGTTTTTCTGGATGGCCTCTTCGGCCTGCGCGATCTCCGGCGGTTGCTCGTCGACCGCTTCCTTGTAATGGCGGACGGTGGTGTGGGTCTGGGGGAACGCCCCGGCGGATAGCACGAGCAGCAGAACTGCGTTTACTAACACATTGTGATGATGCCGGGCGGGGATGGCCGCCGCTCCACAATCGACAATTGTTTTACCGCTTGCCATTCAGCACGCCGTTTCCGTTCAACACCTGCTTCAAATACTGTCCAGTGTACGAGTCCTTCAGTTCCGCGATCGCCTCCGGCGTCCCCGAGCCGACCAGGTTCCCGCCGCGATCACCGCCTTCCGGGCCAAGGTCGATGACCCAGTCCGCCGTTTTGATGACTTCGAGATTGTGTTCGATCACCACGATCGAACCTCCTGCATCGATTAGACGGCGGAACGCGGAAAGGAGTTTGCTGACATCGTCAAAATGCAGACCAGTCGTTGGCTCATCGAAAATGTAAAGCATGTGGAGTTTGCGCTTGGTGCCGCTTCCGCCTTCCGACGCGAGCCGGGTCACAGGGCGCGCTCCCGGCTGAAGATGCGCCGCCAGTTTCATGCGCTGCGCTTCACCTCCCGAGAGCGTCGTGGCCGACTGCCCAAGCCGCAGGTAGCCCAGGCCGACCTCGTCCAGCACGCGCAGTTTCTCGGTGAGCCGCGGAACATCGGCAAAGAACTTCAGCGCCTCGCGAATCGTAAGGTTCAAAACCTCGTGAATGTTCTTGGTTTTGTAGCGAATTTCCAGCACCTGCTGCTTGTAGCGCGTGCCTTTGCATTCGTCGCAGACCAATTCGACGTCGGCCAGAAATTGCATCTCGACCGTGACCGTCCCATCGCCCTGGCAGGTTTCGCAGCGTCCGCCAGGCACATTGAAAGAAAAATTCCCGGCAGGGAAGCCGCGCTTCTTCGCTTCCGGCAGCGAGGCAAACAACTCGCGAATAATATCGAATGCTTTGATATACGTCACCGGATTCGACCGCGGCGTCCGTCCAATCGGCGATTGATCGACCAGCACCACCTCGTCGAGATAGTCGTCGCCTTCGATGTCATCCCACAACTTGGTCGCCGCGCCCGCACTAATCTGCCGCTTGGCAATGGCCAGTGCTTGATACAAAACGTCGTGCAGCAGCGAAGATTTTCCCGAGCCCGAGACGCCCGTGATCGCCACCAGCATGTTCAGCGGAATCTCAAGATCGATGTGCTTCAGGTTGTGCGCCCGCGCGCCCGTGATGCGCAGTTTGCGCGACCCCGCCTGACGCCGCTTCGTCGGAATCTGAATACGAAGCTCGTCCGACAAGTACCGCCCGGTGAG
>Ga0187855_10001643_pt1 | contig 17567 bp, 15 predicted proteins | sample June2016WEW_8_10_2_FD_132969 | JGI IMG/M metagenome (GOLD analysis project Ga0187855, IMG submission 132969) | Peatland microbial communities from SPRUCE experiment site at the Marcell Experimental Forest, Minnesota, USA - June2016WEW_8_10 | ecosystem: Environmental > Terrestrial > Soil >...
CCCACCGCACCAACTGATCACGCTCAGCGTCAGTCAACTCCAACACCTGCTTGGGCCGTCCAGTTCTTGGCATACCACAGCATACCAAACTTAACCAGCGAACTTACGGCGCGGGACACTAGTGGGGTCCGAGCGTCGTGCCCGGTCTTCTAGCCATTGACACCACGCCTCGATGCGATCACGCTCGACGTCTGCCAGTTCTGGAAGTCGTTGGCGAAGCGTAGCTGCGTAGTCCGCGAGAGCGTGGGCTTGCCGCCAGGCATTGATCTCTGCTACCGCACGGGTGGCACGGGCCTCCTCAATGCGCGCCAAGCGGGCACGTTCAGCGTGCAGCCTCTGTTCGCGCTCGAACTCTTCTCGGCGCCGTCGTGCGTTCTCCGCGGCGAGATCGTCTGCGACGGCGCGTGCTTCGAGCGAGCGGAACACATCGCTCAGTGAGCCGTTGAGCGAGCGCGGGCTGTCAGTCCAGCTGGCGCGGCGACCGTAGCTTTCCGGCAGCACGACCCGGAGCCTGCCGGTTGGCTCTTTGCGCTTGCGCTGCGGGGGAGGCATCTTGTGGGCGCGGTCATCCTTCATCCACGAGTGCTCGTTGCGCCACGCCTCGATTTCTTCCTGCGTGAAGGGAGTGTCCGCGTCTCCTCGTGCACTTCGATCGGGTAACGGTGATCACCGATCACGATCGCCACGCCTGGATGAGGGCCGTACAGATCCTTGGAGTATGGCTCGACGCTCCAGGCGCGGTTTCGCGCCCGCTATGAGGCTATGAGCCAGCACAAGGGCTCGATGAAGCCGATCACGGCTCACGACCATGCGTACAACGCCGGGTCGTGAGCCGACGATCAATCGTCCATCTAGGGCGGGACGCAGCCTCCCCGCTGCTGAGCGCGTGGCGCGGATGAATGGGTGCGCGCGACGGAGATCCTCCGCGATTGTGTCGCTGCGACTGGCGGCCGGCACAGCAGCAAGCTGCGGCGAATCGGCGCGGTTTTTTGGGGCGGGACGCGGTGAGCGGGGTGTCTGCTTGCGAGGTGGAGGTGGAGACGCGAGGTAGGCACTGCCCGCGTCCGTGATTGTGGCACTCCAGGTTCGTCCGCGCCCAGAGACTCGGATCAGACCCCGGCTGCGGAGGGCCGCGGCCGAGATACGGTGCGCCGAGCCATCCATCACACCATCAGGGCAGCCATCGGCTACCCATCTCAGGACCGCGACCTGGGCTTTGTTCAGTGTGTGGGCCATCTGGACGCAATTGTCTCGATGCCGAATCCTTTTTTGGCCCACCGGGGCCGTTTGGTGGGCCAAATCCATAGGGAAAACCCGGTATCTGCGGGGATCGAGGCAGAAAGACGCGAACTGTAGTCGCGCTCGACCAAAACTTCCCGGAGCCGATCGTCGCGGCGCTTCAGAAGTACCTTGAGGACGGTGTTGAGCTCGTCCCTATCCGTGACATCGACCGACGCCTGCCCACGTACGCAAAGCCGCCCGAGGATCCGTGGGCCTTCATCACTAACATCGCCAACCGCCAGGGAGAACGTCCCGCAGTTCTCTACGAACGCGAACGGCTCTCCGCGGCGGATCTCGGTAGCAATCCACTCGGAGTGATATGAAGGGGCCGCCCCGTATCCACCCCACCTGCGGTACCTACTCACACGCGAGAGGTCGTTGGTTCGGAACCACCCGTGCCCACTCCTCGATCTCCTTGTGTGCCGCGCAGTGGCCAACAACGCCGCCGCACTACGACGACCCTCGCACTACGACGACCCTCGTACCCTTGCCTAACCGCGCGTCCGCCCGCGCTTGGGCCCGTACCGCCGCTTGGCAACGGCCACGCAGCGAGCCCGCTCGTCCCGCTTGAGCTTGCGGCACGCCTTCAGCGCCCGGGTGAGCTTCTGCGCCTTGCTCGGCGTCGCTGGCTTGGCGCCGACGACCTTACTGCCGGGGCTTGGCGCGGAGCCCCCACCGAGCGAGCTCCCTCCCGGCACCCTGCCACCCTGCTGCGATCCGGAGCCGGAGTTGCTGCCAGCCGACCCGGGGTTGCCACCCGGGTTGCCAACGGGGCCGCCTTCCGGCGCCGCGACGGTGTATTCGATCGTCGTGGCGGTGCTCTGGCCGTCCTGGCTGAGCGCCGTCACGGTGTACTTGTGGGTCCCCGCAGTCGCCGTTTCGAGCTCGCCGGGGCTGGTGCTGCCGACAGAGTCCTCACAGGAGGCGAGCCCCGGCCCGCTGGGGGCTTCCGCACAGGAGAAGCTGGTCGGGACGCTCTGTCCGAGCGCGTAGGTCTGCCCCCCCACCGGCGAGGCGATCGTGGCGGTGGGCGGGCCGATCGTGATCGTGATCGCATGCGTCTCGGTGGAGGCGTTGGCGCTACCCGAGGCGTCGCCCACCGTCAGCGACACCTGGTAGGTGCCCGGCTGTGTGTACACGTGTTCGGCGCTCGCCCCGCTGGTCGTGTCGAGCGGGGAGCCGTCGCCGAAGCTCCATTCGTAGCTGGTGAGCGGCCCGCCGAGGTCGAAGGAGCCGCCGCCGTAGAGCTTTACGGGCTCGCCCAAATGGCCATGTTCGGGCACCCCAAAGGAGGGCGTTGGGCCGATCCGTGGGACGCAGCCCCGCGCGTTGCTCCAGATGTCCTGCAGGTAGTAGGGGTGCCCGCCGATCAGCTGGTTGAATGGCCCTTCGCCGCCGTCGCCGAGCAGCGGCGTGAAGGTGGCGGGCAGGTCGCCCAGCGGGTAGACGCACTTGTCGGCCACCTCGTGGCCTTCCGCATCGCGATATCCCGTCCCCGGTTCGGGGTCGGTGGCCGACTCGATTACCTCGTGGATCTCCTCGTTCAGCGTGCCGTCCACCGCCGCGGGCGCACCACCCGGATTGCAGAAGGGCACGTCGGGCAGGACACTGTAGGCCGACATCGTCTCGCCGCCGCTCCAGTCGAACAGGCCGTGATAGGCGCAGAAGCCGCCGAATTCCGAGCAGTCGCCCTTGGCGAGGCAGACACGCACCCCGGGGGGCGTATAGATCGCGTACTCAGACGTCAGGTTTTCGATGAAGTCGATCGGCCAGTGTTGCGCGAGCACGTCTTCGCGCAGCTCGATGAGGATCTGGATACGGGTCAGGCAATCAGAAGAGCGGCAGCCTTCGGATCCATCGGGGGCGGGGTAGGGGGTGGTGTCGCGCGTTTCGCCACCCAGCGTCATGTCGCCGCTGATGTGCGTGCCGCTCGCGTTGGCATACAGCTCGGCGACCGAGAAGTCGTCGGTCGTGAGCGCGTCGTCGGCCTGCAGGTCGTTGGCGAACTGGACGAGCGGTTGGGTGTAGGACGCGGGAAAGCTTCCCGACGGGCCCCAGAAGATCAGATACAGGGTCGTGGAGAGCATCAGCGGGCCACCGTTGTAGGTCACCCCGCCCCCGCCGCCGCCGAACGCGGGTGTGGCGAGCCCACTGGCGGAGAGAGGACGTGGGGTCGGCAGCGCCTGTGACGCCGCCGCGTCGGCCGCACCCCCCGGCAAGCCGGGTGCCGGCATCACACCGTAGGCGCTGCCGTCCACAACCGACACGCTGCCCTGTGCGGGTGAGGCGAGCGCCGCCGCGAGCACCAGCACCAGCACGGTCGCCAGCGCCATACCGGCATGTCTCTGCATGCCGGTGGGCGTATATACCCCTTGACCCCGTCTCATATCCACCCCGTATACGCCAGACTTACCGCTTGTCAAGCATACCGCGTGGCCGTCGCTCCCTCACAGCTCGGGGCACCACCTTCGCTCCCTCACAGCTCGGGGCACGACCTTCGCTCCCTCACAGCTCGCGCTCGTAGAAGTAGTTGAGCGGCCCGTCCGGCTTGCCTTCGCGGTTGCTGAAGTCGAGGCTCTCATACAACGCCCGCGCCACGACGTCGGCCTCACCTGTGCCGAGGTCCATGTGATCGGCGCCCCGAGCCCGCGCGTGCTCGATCGCGGCCTGCATCAGCGCGCGGCCCAGCCCGCGGCCGCGTCGGGAGGGCACCACATATAGCTCCGCCAGGTAGCACTCAAGCCCATCGCTCCAGATGGCCCGGCGGAAGCGCAGCACCGCCAGGCCATCGGGTCCCGGGCCGCCGAGCAGCGCCAGCGTGTCCCCTTCGGCCAGCAGCCGCTCGACCCGCTCGGCGAGCCGAGCCGCCCCCGGCGTGGGCTCGTCGAACTCGGTGTTGAAGTCGTGCAGAAGCCGCCCGAGGACCGGGGCGTCGTCCGGTTGGGCGACGCGGATCGCAAGCTCCGCTGAAGCGCTCATGAATTCAAGCGGGATCGACCCGGGCGATGCCGACACGGACACCGGCCCTCGGCCGCGCTGCACCATGCCATCTTCGAACCTCCTGTGGTGGGCTTCACATCATGCCGATCCACGATCCGCTACAACGGGATGATGAACGGCGGGGACCGAGATCGCGAGCGCTGGCTGGCACTGTATGTGCTGTGCGCGGGTGTGCTGATGATCGTGCTGGATGGCACGATCGTGAACGTGGCGCTGCCCACGATCCAGCGGGAACTCAGCTTCTCGCAGTCAACGCTCGCATGGGTGATCAACGCATACCTGATCGCCTTCGGCGGCCTGCTGCTGCTCGCCGGCCGGCTCGGCGACCTGACCTCCCGCAGGGGCGTGTTCGTGGGCGGTCTCGCGGTGTTCACCGCCGCCTCGCTGGCGTGCGGCCTCGCACAGGACCAGACGATGCTGGTCGCGGCCCGCTTCGTGCAGGGCGCCGGCGGCGCCGCGACCTCGGCGGTCGGGCTGGGGATGATCGTGACGATGTTCCCCAAGCCCCACGAGCAGGCGAAGGCGATCGGCGTGTACGCGTTCGTCGCCTCAGCGGGCGGCTCGATCGGATTGCTGGCGGGCGGCGTGATCACGCAGGCGCTCGACTGGCACTGGATCTTCTTCGTCAACGTGCCGATCGGGATCGCCACGGCGCTGCTGGCACGGCGCCTGATCGCGCCCGACAAAGGCATCGGCTTCCGCCAGGGAGCGGACATCCCCGGAGCGGTGCTGATCACCGGCGCGCTGATGCTGAGCGTCTACACGATCGTCAAGCCGGCGGCCGAAGATGGCTGGGGCGCGGCCAAGACGCTCGAGCTCGGCGTGGCGTCGCTGGTGCTGCTGGTGGCATTCGTCGTACGCGAGGCGACCGCGCGCACGCCGCTGATCCCGCTGCGGATCTTCCGCTCGCGCAACGTCAGCGGCGCCAACCTGATCCAGGCGCTGACGGTGGCGGGGATGTTCTCGGTGTTCTTCCTCGGCGCGCTGTACATGCAGAAGGTCCTCCACTACGACGCGCTGCAGATCGGGCTGGCGTTCCTGCCAACGACGCTGGTGATGGGGACGATGTCGCTGAAGCTCTCCGAACCGCTGATCATGCGCTTTGGCGCGCGGCGCACGCTGATCCCGGGGCTGGTGGCGATCGCGGTGGGCCTCGCGCTGTTCACGCGCGCACCTGTGCACGGCAGCTACGTGAGCGACATCCTGCCGACGATGATTTTGATGGGCGCAGGCATCGGCAGCGCGTTCCCGGCGCTGATGAAGCTCGCGATGTCGGGCGCCACCCAGAGCGACGCCGGCCTCGCCTCGGGCCTGGTCAACACAACGGTGCAGGTTGGCGGCGCGCTGGGGCTGGCGGTGGTCGCGACGCTCGCGGCGACGCGCACCAGTCACCTGCTCGCCGGCGGACACGCCGAAGCCGCGGCGCTGACGGGGGGCTACCAGCTGGCGTTTATGGTCGGGGCGGGGTTGATCGTGGCCGCGCTTGCTGTGGCGCTGACCGTGCTTGTCCCCGAGCCCGCGAGCGCCGCACACGCGCACGAAGAGGCCACGATCGAGCACGACCGTGCCGAGCGCGAGCCGGCGTGGTCGGAGATGTCGTAAAAAAGGAGGGGGATGGGCGGCCCCCCTTCGGGGCCGCTGGCGGGGCTCGCACCGCAGAAACGGCGCGCTCGTGAGGGTCCCGTTCTAGCCACCACGCCCGCGCGAGACGGCGGTGCGGCGGAAGATCTCGGTCACCCCAAAGCGCGGCGCGACGCGCTCGACCAGCCCCGGCGCGACCTGGGCGAGCGCGAGCATCGGGCGCACGGGGGCGCCGGTCTCGATCACCTCGGGCAGATCGCGCTTGATCGCCCGCACGGTCGCCGCGGTGACCTTATCGACCGTGGTTTCCCCCATCAGGCGGTTGGACTTGACGCCTTCCTCGACCATCCGCTGGTACATGCCGTCGCCGGCGATGAAGCCGGGGCAGATCACCGAGAACCCCACCGGCGCGTGCAGGTACTCGGCGCGCAGCGACTGCGTGAGCCCCACCAATCCGGCCTTGGTCGCCGCGTAGGGCTCGTTGTAGGCAGGCCCCAGCTTGCCGGCGAGCGAGGAGACGAACACCACGTGGCCGCGGCTACGCTCCAGCATCCCCGGCAGCAGGCGATGGGTCAGGAGCAGCGGAGAGGTGAGGTTGAGATCGACCGTCGAGGTGAGTTCCTCACGCGTGAGGACAGTGAAGGCGGCGCCGATCTCCACGCCCGCGTTGTTGACCAGTAGGTCGACCGGCCCGAGCGCGGCTTCGGCGCGCTCGACCAGCGGGTCGATCTGGCTGAGATCGGAGAGGTCGGTTGGCAGCACAGCGGCACGCACGCCAAGCTTCTCGAACTCCTCCGCGAGCGCCGCGAGCTCCGGCTCACGCCGCGCAACAAGCCCCACGTTCATGCCCTCGCGCGCAAGGCCGCGGGCGAGATGGACGCCGAGCCCTCCAGACGCCCCGGTGACCAGTGCGGTGCGACCTCGCAGTTGCTCCATGATGCCCCTTCTTTCGCTCGCCGGCTGTGTGTGCCAGCGATGTTAGCCGCCCGCGGTCCCCACCAACCGAATCCGTGGCGTCCCGCGCAAGCCATTTACAAGTGGGCCCGCAACTACTCGTATGCTGGCGTGTCGTAGCGACCAGACAGCTCGCCCGCACGGCGGCAGTCAACCATGCCCATGCATCCAGGAGGCTCACCTTGCTATCGAAAGCCCTGAAGCGTGTCGCGATGCTGGTTGGCGCGCTCCCTCTGCTCGTATTGGCGGGGCCAGTCGCCTCGGCGAGCGCCGAAGTCGAAGCTTCGAAGATCACCTCGCCCGCAAGTCCGACGTACGTACTGTACGACACAACGCTCAACCCTCCCCATAACTTCACCGTCACCGGCACGACCACCGGCACAGGGAATATCGCCCTGCGCTGCTACTACGGCTCGGGACCCAAAGAATACAAAACCCTCGTCAAAGAAGTTGAACCAAAAGGGGGTACGTTTTCCACCGAAGCCGAAGCTAAGGAACTTTATCTTGCCCCCTGCGTACTTCGAGCCGTGCCGTTTGGAACCGAAGCGTCCCTTGCTCCAGGCACGTCCGCCGAAGAAGCAAAAGACCCGTTTCAAGGGCCACGGATCGTAGGCTCCAGCTTCAGCACCTTCCCCGAAAAGAGCACGTCCCCGTATGACTACGAAGCCGAATCAAACACGCTAGCTGGCTACTTCGATTTCGAGTCGGTGGGGGAATGCGGGTTGGACTACTCGCGGCTGTACGCTCCGACCTCGCTGGTCGGCAGCGCCCACCTGTTCGACTGCAACGCGGCGCTCTTCGAAGAAGACAATCCTCCGTCAGGACCATCGACGCGCTCCCAGTTGCAGATCGACGGCGCCAACGCCTACAGCCCGGCGGCGGCGAACTACGTGAATGAAGAAATTCAGAAAGAACTGAAAACGACTAATGTCATACCAGGTGCACCGCAGGTGGCCGTGACCAAGACCTTCGACGAAGCGACCGGCCTGATCACGATCCACGAGGTCGACCCGATCGTCAAGTGCTCGCCGTCGACCACGTTCCCGCCAACAGCCGCGGGGTGCACGAGCTTCGTCTCCGCAGGTGTACAGCTCGAACGGACCTGGCAGACGAGTGACGCTGATCAGCTGGCATCAATGACCGACACATGGCGTTCCACCGACGGCGCGCCCCATTCCCTTAACGCGTTCTACAACCAGCAGTTCGTCAACGAAGGTGAAGTTGGTGGCGCCTATGAGTTCCCGGGCGACAGCACGTTCTCTCCAGCGGTCAAGGGACAGGTCGCGACCCCACCTACGGGCGCGAGCGCGGTCTACTACAAGGAGGATGCCGCGACCCCCAGTGGCGGAGATGGCAAACACCCGCAGGGAGCGGTCGTCTACGACACCCGACCCACCGAACCGTTGTCGGTTTACAGCTCGACTGCGCCGAAAGAAGAACGCACCGGGTTCGAGATGCCCTACCAGTCCGCGATCCCGGCAGGAGGCACGTACACGTTGCGGATGGCCTTCGTCCAAGCGTACGCGCTCTCCGAAGTGGAAACACTCGCCCATGAAGTTCTCGCCAGCTATCACCCAACCCTGACGATCGGCAAACCCGCTAACGGCGAAGTGGTATCCGCTTCGAGCGTGACGGTCTCGGGGACCGCCTCTGACAGCGAGGGGACGCCGACGCTGACAGTGAACGGCAAAGCGGTAAGCGTAGGAGCCAGCGGGGCGTGGTCCACCAGCACCACCCTGAATAAAGGCGCGAATACGATCACGGCGGTCGCGACCAATCAACTGGGCCTCACCGCGGAAAAATCGGTGAGCGTCACCTACTCCCCGGTTTCGCCGCCACCGGTCAAACCACATGCCAAGCAGGTCGGCGCGACCAAAGGCAACAACGGCGAGGTGACGTTCACGCTCATCTGCAAAGGCGCCTCGGGCACCTCCTGCGAAGTAGAATCGACTCTCACCACGATCGAGAAGCTTCGCCGCGGCCGGCCGGTGGCAGTGTCCGCGCGGCGCCATCCCCGCAACCGCACCGAACGGGTCACCGTCGGCTTCTCCAAGCTGACGATCCCGGCGGGGCAGAAAGTCACGATCTCGATTGTGCTCAACTCAACCGGAAAAAGCCTGCTCGCGAGATTCGGCGCTCTCCCGGTGCATCTGAGCGTTGTGCAGCTGAGCGCAGGGCACCGCTCGACGGTGATCGCCCAGAACCTCACAGTCACGGCGCATCGCAAACCGCGGCACCACCACCATCACCATCGTCACCACCACCGCTGAGCGATGCAGCCCGGGCCCGGCAGCCGACGCCGGGCCCGGGCTGAGCTTCGCGGCGATTTGACCAGGACGCCACCGGGCGCCCGGTGGACGGCGCGGCTAGAAGAGCTGCTGGTAGATCAGGAAAACGTTCAGCGCCGTTATCAGCCCGGCGAGCCCGAACGCCGCGATCGTCGTGTGCAGCCGGTTGACGTGCACGCCCATGATCGCGCGGTTGGAGGTGAGCAACACCAGCGGGATCAGCGCGAAGGGGATGCCGAAGGAGAGGATCACCTGGCTGAACACCAGCACCTGCGTGGGGCCGAGGCCGATCGCCAGCACCGCGATCGCGGGCGCCATCGTGACGAGGCGGCGTGCCACCAGGGGGATGTTGAGGCCGACGAAGCCCTTCATCACGACCTGGCCGGCGTAGGTGCCCACCGAGGAGGACGAGGCGCCGGAGGCGAGCAGCGCGACCGAGAATGCCAGCGCGGCGCCGCCGCCGACGAGCTGGCCGAAGGCGGCGTGGGCCTGGGGAATCGTGCTCACCCCGGTGTGGCCGGTGTTGTGCAGGAGCTTGGCGGAGACCGCGAGCATTGCCATGTTGACCAGCCCCGCGAGCCCGAGGGCGATGATCACGTCGAGGCGCTCGAAGCGCAGCACGCGGCCGCGCTCGCGGTCGTTGCGCACGGGGGTGCGCCCGTTGGTCAGTGCCGAGTGCAGGTAGATCACGTGCGGCATCACCGTGGCGCCGATGATCCCCACCGCGAGGTAGAGGCTGCCGCTGCCCGCCAGGTGCGGCACCAGCCCACCGAGCGAAGCCCGCGCGGAGGGGCCGATGTGCAGCGTCTCGTACAGGAAGCCAAGGAAGATCACGCCCAGCAGCGCGGTGATCGCGAGCTCGAAGCGGCGGAAGCCGCGGCGCTGCAAGTCGAGGATCACGAACGCGATCACGCCGGTCATCAACCCGGCGGTGAGCAGCGGCACACCGAACAGCAGGTTGAGCCCCAGCGCGGCGCCGACGAACTCGGCGATGTCGGTCGCCATCGCCATCACCTCGGCCTGCACCCACATCCCCCACGCGAACGGCCGCGGGTAGGTGGCGCGGAACAGCTCGGGGAGGTTGTGGTCGGTGATCACCCCGAGCTTTGCCGACAGGTACTGGATCAGCATCGCCATCACGTTGGCGATCAGCACAACCCACAGCAGCAGGTAGCCAAACTGCGCGCCGCCCTGGATGTTGGTGGCGAAGTTGCCGGGGTCCACGTAGGCGACGGCGGCGACGAACGCCGGGCCGAGCATCGACAGCGTGCCGCGCACCCGCCCGCGCGCCAGCAGCTTCTCGAGCGCGCTCGGGCCGAGTTCGAGCGCCGCGGGGGTCGACTGCGCGACGGGCTGTGCGCTCATGCCGTGGCCCCCTCGCGGTCGCCGTCGAGCTCCACGCGCATCGCGCACGCCAGCTGGCCGCCGATCGGGTGCTCCTGCCCGTCGAAGCTCACAAACAGCGGCCCCCCGAAGGGCTGGCGGTCGCGCACCTCGAAGCGGTCACCGGGGGAGATGCCGCGCTCTGAGAGGTAGCGCAACATCTCCGGCTCGCTGTCGGAGACGCGCACGAACACCCCTTCCGCGCCTGTCTGCAGGCTGTCGAGGCTGTGGGTCTCGGGCTCGCGCAGTTGCAAGTCGGCGCTGGGGATCGGGTCGCCGTGGGGGTCAAGCTTGGGGTCGCCGAGCTTCGCGGCGATCAGCTGCTCCAGCTCCTCGGAGAGCACGTGCTCCAGCACCTCCGCCTCGGCGTGCACCTGATCCCAGGGCATCTGCAGCGTCTCCGCGAGGAACAGCTCCAGCAGCCGGTGATGGCGGATCACCTCGAGCGCCACGCGGCGGCCCTTGTCGGTCAGTCTCACCCCGCGATAGGGCACGTGCGTCACCAGCCCGAGCTCCTCCAGCTTGCGCAGCATCGCCGACACTGAGCCCGGCGTGATCTCCAGCCGCTCGGCGAGCGCGTTCGTGGAGACGGGCTCCTCCCCGCGCGACTCCAGCGTGAAGATCGCCTTGCAATAGTCCTCCACCGCGGAGGATCGCATCTGCTCTCGAGCTGCCATTGGAATTTAGTTTATGGCATGCCAAGATTTCTGTCAAGGCATAGCCAGATGTTTGATTTGGGTCGCCCCGTACCGTGGCGCGCGGCGAGTTTTAGGAAAGATGCACTCGGTGAACCGCGACTACGAGCTGCAAACCCACCGGGCGGAGGACCGCCACTGGTGGTATCGCGGGCGCCGCAGCGTGCTCGAGCGCACGATCGAGCGTCTCGGGATGCCTCCCCGTGCACGGATCCTCGACGCCGGCTGCGGCAGCGGGCGCAACATGGTGGAGCTGGCGCGCCGGGGCGCGGTGACCGGCGTGGAGATCTCGCCGACCAGCGTCGAGCTGGCCCGCGCCCGTCACGTCGGCGAGGTGGTGGAGGGCTCGGTGATGGAGATGCCGTTCGCCGAACACTCCTTCGACCTCGCGGTGTGCCTCGACGTGATCGAGCACCTGCCCGACGACCAGGGCGCGCTGCGCGAGCTGCGGCGCGTGCTGGCGCCCGGCGGGGCGCTGCTGGTGACGGTGCCCGCCTACCAGTGGCTGTGGAGCGGCCACGACAAGGTCAACCAGCACTGCCGCCGCTACTCCCGCGCGACACTCGAGCAGGCCGCCCACGCGGCCGGCTGGGAGTGCGAGCACTCCACCCACTTCAACTCGCTGCTGCTGCCGGTCGCGATCGCGCTGCGCGCGCTGGAGCGCCTGCACCGCGGCACCACTGAATCGAGCCTCGATCTGTGGGTGCCGCCGGCTCCGCTCAACTGGCTGCTGCAGCGCCCGCTGGAGCTGGAGGCCGCGGCGATCGGGCGCGGGGGTCGGATCCCGGTCGGGCTCTCGCTGTTGGCAGTCCTGCGCTGAGCGGTGCCGGCCGCTCCCACCTGGTGCGCCCACCACCGCCGGTGGCGGGGTAGGAAGCCCCGCCCCCATGCAGGCTGTTACGCGCGGTCGCGCACGCGGACGAGCCCCAAAAGATTCCCCGGCTATCCCGCCGAAGGGTCCATGCGGAAGGTCCAGGCACGGTTGGCGATGAACGTGAACACCACCACGATCGCCGTCGCGCACGCCTGCCCGAGCAGCTTGCCGAGGTCGGCGTCGTGCACGAACATGAACACCAGCCCGAGGTTGGCCGCCAGGCCGCAGCCCTGCACCACGATCCAGCGCACCGGCGTCAGCGCGTCGCCCACGTGGCCGCGGAAGGTCCAGCTGCGGTTCCACAGAAAGCCGTTGACCATCCCCACCGCGTAGCCGATCGCCGACGCCGCGATGTACCACACCCCGAAGCCGTCGATCAACACCGCATACACGGCGAGAGCCAGCAGCGTGTTGGAGATCCCCACAACCCCAAACTTGACGAACTGCACTATCAGCGCCGGATTGAGCTTCGCCTTAGGGGCGTCCACTACCGTTGCCGTGTCCGTCGACGAAAGAAGAGGGACCCGGCTCGGCGGCCTTCGGCCGCCTGCGCCACCCTCTAAGCTCTCGATTGTCTCCTCAACACTTCCCACTCCCGCAACTTAAGCAGTTTTTCCAGCGCTCATGCCCGACTCCCCCCGCAACCCAACCCTGCTCAGCGTCGTCGCCCCCGTCTACAACGAGGAGGAGTTGGTGGAGCGCTTCGTGCGCCGCGCCTGCGCTGCCGTCGCCGACTACACATTCGAGCTGGTGCTGGTCAACGACGGCTCCTCCGACACCACCCCCGAGCTGCTCGACCGGATGGCCGCCGAGGACCCGCGCGTAAGGGTCATCCATCTCTCCCGCAACTTTGGGCACCAGGCGGCGCTCACCGCCGGGCTGGAGCACGCCGTCGGGGATGTGGTGGCGATGATCGACGCCGACCTGCAGGACCCGCCCGAGCTGATCCCCACGATGGTCGCCCGCTGGGAAGCCGGCGCCGACGTGGTGTACGCGGTGCGCAAGCAGCGCGAGGGCGAGACCGCCTTCAAGCTCGCCAGCGCCTCATGGTTCTACAAGCTGTTCGACAAGCTCGCCCAGGTCGACCTCGAGCCCAACTCCGGCGACTTCCGCCTGCTCGACCGCCGCGCGCTGGACGCGCTGCTGACGATGACCGAGCGCTCGCGCTTCCTGCGCGGCATGACCGTGTGGGTCGGCTTCACGCAAACCGCGGTGCCGTACGAGCGCGACGCCCGCCACGCCGGCGAGACGAAGTACACGCTGCGCAAGATGCTGCGCTTCTCGCTGGACGCGATCGCCTCCTTCTCGCACGTGCCGCTGCAGCTCGCCACCTACGTCGGGCTGCTCTCCGCCGGCCTCGCCTTCTTCGCGATCCCGGTCGTGATCGGCCTGCACTTCGCCGGCTCCTACCTGCCCGGCTTCGGCTCGCTGACGATCGCGATCCTGCTGCTCGGCGGCATCCAGCTGATCGCGCTCGGCGTGATCGGCGAGTACGTTGGGCGCATCTACGACGAGGTCAAGCACCGGCCGCTGTACATCGTGCGCGACGAGCGCAACCGCCCCACCGGCGCGCACGGCCCGCTGGCCCCGATCGCCCGCGCCGGGCTGCCGGCACAGGCATCCCAAGAGCGCATCGGCTGAGCCCGGCGGGTGGGCGCACGGATACGCAACGGCGGGCGTCATCGATAATGGACGGCATGGCCGACCCAACCGACGAGCCGCTCCCGCAGGAGGAGCTTTGAGCATGGAGCACCGCGAGGAGCGCATCCGCGTCGAGACGGCCCGCCACCGCATCGAAGGCTCGATCACGCTCGCCCGCGATGGCTACCGCAGCCGTGTCTCCGACGTGCTCAACGCCTCCGAGCGCGACTTCCTGACGCTCACCGGGGTGACAGTCCAACCGCTCGACGGCGGCCCGTCAGAGGATCACGCCTTTCTCGCGGTCGCCCGCCGCCACATCGTGTTCGCCGTCAGCCCCGTCGAGGAGCCCGCCGAGTAGCCGTCCCCCTTCGGCCGACTCGAATCGCTGGATATGCTGGCGCGTGCAGTTGTGTAATCGAGCATTTCGAGCCTGAAGGGGATTGCGGTGGAGACTGACCTGCTGGCGCGGGTATGCGCCGAACTGGAGCAGCGCATGGCTGAGCTGCGGCCATTGCTGGACGAGTACGCGCGCCTTTTGGAGGCTGCCGATACGCTCGCCTCGATCGAGGTCGCGCCTGCGCCGGTGGATGACATGCCCACACCAGAGCCGGAGCCCGCGCCGCCTGCGCCGCCTGCGCCGCCTGCGCCGCGCGAGCCGCGCATTCTGCCCGCGATGCCCTCGCTCCGCACCCACCCCGGACTGAGCGATCTACCTTCGCTGTCCACCGGGCCCGCCAAGCCCGCACCTGCCACGGTCGAGGCGCCGCCGGCTCTCCCCGAGCCGGTGGTTGAGGAGCTTGAGCCAGAGCCCGAGCCAAAGCGCAAGGCGGCCGCGCCGAGCGATGTGCGGCAGGCGATCGTCGCCGCACTGGAGCACGGATCGCATACGATCAGCGAGTTGGTGATGGTCACGGCGATGAGCACAGCGGAGATTCGCACCAACCTCAGCCAGCTCACGCGGCAGCGCAAGGTCACGCGGGTCAAGCGTCAGGGCGACGGCAAGAGCGCCTTCGCGCTGCCGGCATCCTCTGCACATATCTGACCAGCCCCCGGTGGCAAACGCGAGAGCCGCCGTATATTTGCTCGATGGCCACGCCCCCACCACCGGAGACGACGTTGCTGCCCGGGGCGCGGGCGCTGCTGGCGTTCCACGCGCGCGAGCTTCCGCAGCGCGATGACCTGTGCGGGGCCTTCTGCGGGGCGCTCGCGCTGCACGCCACCGGTCTCCAGCTGCCCACCGGCGAGCCGCTCGACCAGGACACAGTGGCGTTGGCGGCCGGCAGTGTCGTCTCGACCCAGCGGGACACCGGCAACCTGCCGCACGGCGAAACGGGGAGACGCGACTACCGGCTGGCGCTGCCGTTTGTCGACGATGCCACGGTGTCGGGCACCACGGCAGCAGGCGTGGTCGGCGCGATCGAGCGGCTGGCCGGGGGCGCGCTCGCGGCGATTCCCTACAGCGGTCCGTGGACGGCGCCTACGCTCGACGGCCTGTTCGAGCTCGTGGCCGCGCTGGAGCACCCGGTGGCGTTGATCGCCAATCTCGCCACCCACCACCTGTGGGGCGGGCGGGCACGCCTCGATCAGCTGCTGGACTACCTGTACGACGGCGCGCAGCCTGGCCCGCCGCCCGACTGGGACGTGGGGCACTTCGTGTGCGTGTTCGGCCGTGTCCGTGGCCCACGCGGCACCCTCTACGGGATCGCCGACACCTACCCCTCGCTGGGCAACGGCGGCGTGCACATGCAGCCCGGCGAGCGGCTTGCGGCGGCGATCGAGCGGCGTGACAAACCTGCTGGGGGTGTGGTGGTGGTGCTCTCCGCGGGAGATGCGTCACATGTGCGCGCGGGCGCGCGCAGGCTGGGGCTACACGAGAGCATCTGGGACAACGGGACGCTGTTGTCCCCGCAGGATCCCCCGGCGGCGGGCGCCAGTGGGAGCATCGCCGAGGCACCGCGATGAGCTCCACCGAGCTGGTCGCAGTGGTGTGCTGCGATCTCGGCGGGATTGTGCGCGGCCGCTCGCTGCTGAGCACCGAGCTCGGGGAGGCGTTACGCGCGGGGGTGGGTTGGGTGCCGGCCAACCACTCGCTCACCCCTCACGGCCCACTCGCCGCGCGCACGCCGTTCAGTTCGACCGGCGACCTGCGCCTGCTGCCCGACCCCGACACACACATGCGCGTGGAGGCCGAGTCCATCGGGAGCGGGCGGGCGGACACCGGCGCCAATGCGCTGGAGCTGGTGTTGTGTGACATCGTCGAGCTCGACGGGACGCCATGGGAGTGCTGCCCCCGGCGCTTCCTGCGCGATGCGCTTGCGGAGCTGGAGCGCGAGCTGGGCGCGCGTGTGGTGGCAAGCTTCGAGCACGAGTTCCAGCTGCTCGGCGGCGATCCGGGCGCAGCGGCGTTCTCGGGGGAGGCGGCAGGGACGTCATCGCCAGAGCCGCCCGCGGCGCCCTTCTCGCTGGAGGCGCAGCGGCGCGCCGAACCGTTTGCGGCGGAGGCGATCGGCGCGCTGGTGGAGGCGGGCACGCAGCCGGAGCGGATCTTCGCGGAGTTCGCCCCCCACCAGTTGGAGATCCCCGTCGAAGCCACCGAGGGGGTGGGGGCCGCCGACCGCAGCGTGGTGCTCAAGGAGGTCGTGCGCGAGGTCGCGCGCCGGCGGGGAATGCGCGCCACGTTCACGCCGCTGCTGCACCCCGAAGCGCCGGGCAACGGCGCACACATCCACCTGAATCTGATCGACGCCGACGGTGCGCCGCTGCTCTATGACGCCGACCGCCCAGACTGCCTGAGCGAGCTGGGGAGTCGGTTTGCGGCGGGGATCCTCCACCACGCCGGGGCGCTCACCGCGCTGTGCGCACCCAGCCCGGTGTCGTCCGCGCGTCTCACCCCCCACCGCTGGAGCGCGGGTGCGGTGCGGCTGGCGCGGCAGGACCGTGAAGCGCTGCTACGGATCCCTCCGCTCGTGGCGCTCGCCGGCGATCCGGCACCGCAGCTGCACCTGGAGTATCGCGGCGCCGACGCCGCCGCCAACCCCCACCTGGCGCTCGGCGCGATCGTCCGCGCCGGCCTCGCCGGGGTGCGCGCCGGTCTGGCGCTGCCGCCGACTCTTGACCGCGATCCCGCGCACCTGGACCCCGCCGAGGCCAAACGCCTCGGCGTCGCCACGCTGCCGGCCTCGCTGGAGGACGCGCTCCAAGCGCTCGCCGAGGACGAAGTCGTGCGCGGATGGTTGGGCACGACGCTGTATGAGGCATACCTCGGCATCAAGCAGTCGGAGCTGGACGCGGTGGCCGAGCTCGACCTCGGCGAGGTGTGCAAGCGGTATGCCGCGATCTACTGAGGCCGATACCCACCCCGGCGCGGCGCCCGAGTCGGCTGCCACCGAGCTGCTGAGGCAACTGCTCGAAGGCGTGGAGCGCGAGCTGCCGCGCGCGGTGAGCCTGCGCCACCGGCTGCACCAACGGCCGGAGCTGGCGCACGCGGAGGAGTGGACTGCGAAGGCAGTCGCCAGAGAATTGCCCGTGCCATGCACCACCGTCGCCGGAACCGGCCGCATCGCCCGGGTGGGGCCACCCGGTCCGGACGGCAACCCGGCGGTGGCGGTGCGCGCAGAGCTCGATGGCCTACCGATCACAGAGCACACGGGCGCGCCCTTCAGCGCAAAAGGCAACGTAATGCACGCGTGCGGGCACGACGTGCACATGGCGGCGCTGGTTGCGCTGGCGCGTGCCGCCCACACGCTCTGCGAGGAGCTGCCGGCACCGCTGCTGGCGGTGTTGCAGCCGAGCGAGGAGGCCTACCCGTCCGGTGCCGAAGAACTCGCAACGGGCCCGCTGGCGGAGCTGGCACCGGGGGCGATCGTGGCG
>Ga0187855_10001654_pt1 | contig 17443 bp, 22 predicted proteins | sample June2016WEW_8_10_2_FD_132969 | JGI IMG/M metagenome (GOLD analysis project Ga0187855, IMG submission 132969) | Peatland microbial communities from SPRUCE experiment site at the Marcell Experimental Forest, Minnesota, USA - June2016WEW_8_10 | ecosystem: Environmental > Terrestrial > Soil >...
AAGCCGGGAAGGATGCCATGGTGGAACGCAACTATCGCCGTCTCGGATTCGGAATCTCCGTCATTGCCATCGGGATAGTGTTGGCTGGGCTTCGGCTGTACATCAAGAAGATAGAGAGTTAGGCCCACGCATGCGCCCAACTCTGCGGCGCACGCTGCATGTGGCATCGGGATCCACCTGGGATCGCATCTGCAGCAGGGCGTGCAACCGCTGGAGCGTTTTGGCCCAAGACAAGCCTGTTTCGCGTTCGTCGTCCGCGCTCGAACCAGCAGATTCGGGACGTGGAATTCCCGTTTAATAGGCAATAATACTGGGAATTTGCAACTCGGTCTCCGGCCGAAGTAAGGACCAGCATCGCGTTTCATGCCGGTTTATTCCGCGGAAGGCGAGTGCGCGCGGCGAACTCCGCGATTAGTAACGGGAAGAACCTATGGAGCGGTCGAGCCTTCCTGGAATCATCCCGGGCTTTCCCAGCCGTTTAGCGGAAGCCTGTTTTCTTGAGTCCCAGCTTCTCGCGATCCAGCACCATTTGATCGAAGGCGTGGGGCAGCGACTCGCAGCGGGAATAGGGTCCGGGTTTATAGGCGCGTGACTGGATTCCAGCTTGCGAGAGCTCTGAGATGGCCCAGTCTTCACGGTTGGTGACGTCCCAGAATTCAACCGCATCATTGGCTTCGAAGTTAGGCTTGGCCATTTCGCCAGGGTGGAAATGCCATTCGCAGATAACCTCGGTACGATCCACGGCCCGCGGCCACAGCGTGTGCGTCATTACGTAGTCCGGATGGAGGCTTAGCAGCAGGTTGGGAAAAATCGCGTAGTAATAAACTTTGCTGCGTTCGTCCGCGGTGAGTCCAGGAAGGTACTCGCGCCGCAGCTTACCATCCTTGCTCATGGTCCGGGCGCCTCCCTGAAAAACCATGGAACCGCCGATGTATCCGCGATGGGGCGGATCGTTCTCGCCCGAGAGGTAATCGGAGATGGCACTGAGCGCCGGATGCAGAATGGGACAGTGCTGGCACTCGTTGTAGTTCAGCATGATCAGCTTCCAGTTGGCCTTCACCTCATACCCGATGCTCCGATGGGTGCGCAGCTCAGCCATTTGCCAATGCAGGAACTTCTGAGGCAGATCTTCTAACTGACTCCTAAGCGGGACGGGCTCTGAGCTGAGGTTGATAAAGATGTGTCCGTCCCAGACGTCGGCATGAACGCGATTGAGGGGATAATCTTCGCGGCAGAAGCCGTCGCGTGCGTGGGGAGCGCCGATGAGGCTCCCGTCGAGTCCGTAGGTCCAACCGTGATAGCCGCACTGGATCCGTCCTGGGAAATGTCCCTCGGCGCTCGCGCAGATGCGGGTGCCGCGATGCCGGCACACGTTGAAAAACGCCTGCAACGAGCTACTCCCGTCGCGAGTAATAATGATGCTTTCACCCGCGACCTCGCGAAGAAAATAGTCGCCCGGCTTCGGGACCTGGTCGGCGCGACCGGCGCAAATCCAGGTTTGGCAGTAGAACCGTTCGAGTTCGTCACGGAAGAGACCAGGGTCCGTGTAGTAGCGGGCGGGTAGAGTCGTTGCAACGAAGTGGGTGGCAGTAGTTGACATTGAGCACTAGCAGTCGTGGTACTCAGCATTCAGGGGTCAACATCCGGCCACCTGGAGTTCCCAGCGGAAAGATTTTATATCAGGAATCGAGTTTGGCGCTTTGCTCGGCGAGTCAGTCCAAAATCACTTTGTAGACCGCGCCTTTCTCCGCTAATTCTGGGTGGCAGTATGAGAAATCACAATGGCGTGTGACTTGCAGCACAGCCAAGCGTTTCATCCAGACTGACACTGGCATCAGACGAGGCCCGCTAAGCTGGCCGTGGACTGTGCAAGCTGCGACCCAACAAATGAGCTTGGCACAAGGGCGTCATACAACGGTGTTAAGGAGCCTAGTTCATGCTCTCACCATATGGAATGGAGATTGTAGAAAGCTGTCTTACATGCAAGCTGCGCACTAAGAGGAGCTTCTGCGATTTGCCTCCTGCCGCGTTGCAGGCTTTTGAAGGCATCAAGTATGCGACCGCCTATCCTCGGGGGGCGGTGCTGTTTGTCGAGGGGCAACTGCCGCGCGGCGTCTTCGTACTCTGCAAAGGCAGCGTAAAGCTTGCCATCTCCTCCCCTAGCGGCGCAACGGTAATTGTGAAACTTGCCGAGCCTGGGGAGGTGCTGGGGTTGAGCGCCACGCTGTCCGGCAAACCATACGAAGTGACGGCGGAGACGATCGATCCCTGCCAAGTCAATTTCGTCAAGCGCGATGACTTTCTTCGTTTCCTGAAAGATGATGTGGAGGCCTGCTTCAAAGTGGCCGAGCAGTTAAGCGAGAATTATCACAATGCTTGTAAGGAAGTGCGCTGGCTGGCACTGTCACACTCGGCCGCCGAGAAACTGGCGAAACTGCTTCTGGAGTGGAGCTCCAAGGACGGAAAATCCGCCAAACCAGAGCCCCGGTTGAAGCTTCGACTCACCCACGGGGAAATCGGGCAGATGATGGGACTTTCGCGAGAGACCGTCACCCGGGTTTTCGCGGATTTCAGAAAGCAGCGTCTTATCCAGCAAAATGGCTCTACGCTTGTGATCCCCGACCGCGTTGCGTTGAAGTCCCTGATCACGGTGAAGCGTGGCAATTCTCGATTGGCGTAATCGCCTTCCATGTTTTTCAACACCCACGGGATGTTGCAACAATAACCCGCCCAGTCACGACGATGCGGCGGGTTTCAACCGGGCGATGCAGCACAGACGCGGCGTTGGGCCAAGTTTCAGAATGTGCCCAGCCTCCCTAGCAGCGAAACCAGAGACTGGCCCGCGGGCGTAGCCTGGACGGCGTTATCGATCACGATCTCGTATGCGCTGACGGCTTTGCCATAAAGGTGCTGGTCGGCGCTGGAGTCCGGCTCTAGACTGGCGCCGTTCAGTGACATGCCGGCAAAAAGTCCCTTGGCCCGGCCATAGGTCAAAATGTCGGCACCGCCGACCAATCCCTTAGAGGTGGCGCCGCTGGGGCCCGCCGCCGCAGTTAAGTCGGTGCCAACCTTGATCTTGCCCACCATTACCTTATTCACTGCCGAGGGCGCCATTATAAGAAGGACAACATCGGTGGACGAGCCACCTAGTTGCAGGCCGGCGCTGGCGCCACCAATGGTGTACATGGCAGGCGCTGACCATTCGTCGCCGCTAAAGTTCTTGCCCTTGCGGCAAGTCATTGGGCCACGGCCGCCGCTCCCTCCAACACCAACGGCGAACTTCTTCACGCCGGGCAAAACGAGGATGCAATTAGCGGTCACCAGTAGGCTGGGTGGAACGACCTTGCTGTCGAGCATTGACTGTAACACTGCGGTAGCCTTCTCGACGGTCTCTTCGTCTTTGCCCTTGTCGGCGCCCCACGCAGGCAGGGTCGAGATCAAAAGCAGGGGTGCGAGTAACCAAGATACAGCCGTTCTGATCTTCAAAGTGGGCATTCAGCACCTCCTTCATTGTGGCAAAAGGTGCCCCATACTATATACCCAATACTCTCCATTCGAAGCTTTTTTACAAACTTTTCATATAGCTTTAACCTCCGGGGAACAGCGCGAAGTACACTTCGGCATCCCGATACGCATATTTAGCTCTAGCTCGGAGGATTTCTTCGATTGGCCTACCTTCATATTTCGAGATTTGCAGCACTATGGTCCGGATAGGGGTGTGATCTCTAGCGCAGAGAGTTCCGCGCGCGGTGCCAAGCCATACACACGCGTCTCCCGTTTCCCTGATCACGGTGAAGCGTGGCCATTCTCGATTGGCGTAATCGCCTTCTATGAGAAGGTCGGTCGATGTCAAATCGGTTCTGTGGTGGTTCTTGTTGGTCACCTGTTTTTCCCCAGCCGAGCCGCTCCAACCTGCACAGGTCAAGCCGCTACTGCGTCAACTTCCCGCAGATCCCGGTAGTGGGCTGTTTTGAATTTCGTGAGGTCACTTTCCAGTGTGATCCCTGCCACAGACAGGTGTAATGCTATCGGGCTAGTCTGCCCAGTGGACCCCGTGAAAGAGCCGCATCTAGTCATTCTCCTGGAAATAGGCAGAATACCGATTAAAGGCCGCTGCTCTGCTTGCAAAGACGTGATCTTTAAGACGGGGATTGATATTGGTACAGCAGAGGAGCAGTACCGCAAGCTAGAAAGCATGTTCCGCGAGCATTTCCGAAAGGTCCACAGTTCACAATGAAACATCCTGAGCTTCGCTGGAATCCAGGGCTTGAAGAAATGGTTTTGCCTGAGATGCGGTCGAACCTCCGACCATATCGACCAAGAGGACGCCAAGATCGAGTTGGAGTTGTTCGAGTGCGAGCTTCCGACCACCCCAAAAAAGCCAAAACCGATTAGACTCTGAACCTGTGAGCAAGGGGAGGGATAGCCCACGCGACCGAGTTGGTGATTTTGAAGGCTTCAAGGCAGCGGCTGTGGCGAACAATGCCTCCGCTTGAGACCCGAGTCTTGAACATGGGTCCCGGATAACGGGCAAACGTTCCATAATCCGGAATCCGGTAAGATAAGGGTAGCCGACAAACCGGCAGTCATCACGCGGTCGCTGTAACTCACGTCGTCGGGGCGAAATAATTCGGTCAGATCGCTAGGCCATCCGAAGACAGCGAGTCTGGTGGTAAGGTCTTCGGCTGCTCTTCCCCGCTGAGCACGCGGAACACCCCGTCAGAGAGCGACTGCAGTTCATCCTCGCCTGGGTAGACTTTGATGGGCGCAATCCATTCCAGATATCGGCTCAGTAGCGACACGAGTCTTTTCGAATGTGCCATTCCGCCAGTGAAAATCACGGTATCCACCTTTCCCCGCAGAACTGCCGCCATGGCTCCGGCTTCTTTCGCTATCTGATAAACCATTGCCCCAAAAACCGCGGCGGCTCGCGCCTCGCCCGCATCAATGCGATGTTCCACCTCGACCAAATCTTTTGTCCCCAAGTAAGATGAGAGCCCGCCGCCCCCAAACACCAACTGGTCGAGCTGCTTCTGCGTATAGATGCCGCCGAAGCAGATCTTGATCAGCTGTTGTACCGGGAGCGACCCAGACCGATCGACGCCGAAGGGACCGTCTTCGCCGGTATTGTTGTCGATCATTTGTCCGTCCTGGTGCGCCGAAACAGAAATCCCGCTGCCCATGTGCACCACGATCAGCCGCATCGCTCTGTACTCGCGATGTTGTTCCCGCGCAAAACGCTTCGCCACAGCCTTCGTGTTCAGCGCATGACACAGGCACGAACGTCGCACCAGGGCGGACCCGGAGATTCGCGCGCAGTCCTGCCATTCGTCCACACTCACCGGGTCGACAACGTACGCATTCACTCCAGCCGCCTGTGCGAACAAGTGCGCCAGCACAGCCCCCAGGTTCGACGCGTGCTCTCCCCTGCGCGCAAGTCGAAGTTCTTCGAGCATAACGTCATCAACGAGATACGTGCCGCTCGTGACCGGCGGTAGCAGCCCTCCTCGCCCGACAGCCGCGGCAAACTCGCCAGCGCCATACCCTGCTTCTTGCAATCCGCTCTTGATCTCGCCTTCCCGATAGTCCAACTGATCCAGCACCGAACGCCCGCGAAACTGCGCCAAGTCTTCATCCGCATGACGGGCTGTACGCACGAACTCGGCGCCATCTTTCGTGTAAACCCCAAACTTCGTGGACGTTGAACCTGGATTTATCGCCAGGATACGGCCGCTACCGTGTGGCATAGATCACCCCGAGCGCGATTGCATTTACTTTGTCGTCTGCGCTTTCCACACGTGACGGAATCAGAATCGGAACCTTCGCTCCCACCACTACGTGCGCGCAAGGCGACCGGCCGAGATACTTCACGGCCTTCCCCAGTAAATTTCCCGCCTCGATATTTGGCACCACCATGCAATCCGCATACCCGGCGGCCTCATGCCTGATTCCCTTGGCGTCCGCCGCGGATCTCAACAGCGCGCAATCGAGCGCTACGGGACCGAATACCGCTACATTTCCGAACTCCCCGGTTGCACACATATCAACCAGAGCCTGGGCATCGATGGTGGACGGAACAGAGTTCGAAACCGCTTCCGTCGCGCTCATGATCGCCATCTTCGGGCACACCAGTCCAATGCTTCGCATGACTTCGACCGCGTTTTGCAGAATTTGTTTCTTCTTTCCAAGATCCGGCAAGACATTCAGCCCGCCGTCAGTGACTCCAACCAGTCTGCGCCGGCCCGACAAAGTGTCTTCGTAAAGAAGCACGTCGCTGAGCAAACGTCCAGTGCGTAGGCCATTGTCCTTGTGCAGAACGGCGCTCAACAATTCGTCGGTTCGAAGATGTCCCTTAAGCACAACATCCACAATTCCATCGCGTGCCATCTGCACTGCTATCCCAGCAGCATCCTTGGCTTCAACAAACTTCGCCTCCGCGAGTAATGCGTTAAGCCTTAACTGTTCCGCCTTGTTGCGGATTTTGCGCTCGTTGCCGATCAACACGATGTGAGCAATGCCGAGATTCAGCGCGTCTTCCGCTGCCGTCAATGCAACCTCGTCGTCCGCCACTGCTATGGCCAGGCGCTTCGGTCCGATCGACCTCGCTCGCTGGCACAGTTCGATAAAGCTGCTGATTACTTGCGACCCTGACAAACTTTTTGATCCGGCTGCCCCATTGTTCATTTTGTCCAGCACTCCTAGCCGCGAGATGCCGCGGCTTAGTTTCCCGTTTATCAAGATAGCCTTTCGCCTGGCAAGTATAACGGGCCATCGACGCGTCCTCGTAGCTCACTTCCATTGTTCGCGATGTTCGCACCCCAGCAACTGCCCTTTAGATCAGCAGCTATAGAGTCCACGGTCGCGTTTCCTTTTCTTTCTGCGCGTTATGATCCCATAGAATTCCTTCTATTCCGGAGCGGAGGTTTGAGGTGAGGGATCGGGAAGAGATAGGCAGATTCTCAGCCAAGTTGTATACATCCCGCATGACCGTAAGATTGGCTTCACTCCTTGGTTGAGAAAGCAAGCGTGACGTTGCTCTCGCCGCGGTAACGCTGAGTGTGGTAGTCACGAAACCACGCGTCCCCGCTACTCATTGAGAATTTTAGGCCCATAATCGTCCGGGATGCCCCGCTTTTGCGATTCCAGCCCCGCTGAGCACGTGCGCGCGTCGGGTGAGGCCGCCCTCAAGATGTGATCCACGTCACTGACAGGACGCGCTCATTCGTGTGAGGTAATCAGAACGTCGCGCCTCACCGAAGAGCAGGTCCTACGGTGTGCACACCCCCTGAGGCGAGAGCTTTGACCGTCAGGCCGTCGACCATGGCCCGCTGCTTCCGTCCGTGAAGGAGGTCCGCTATGACGCGCAACCCCATTCGTAATTATTCTTTCGGTGTTGTTGCGGCTTCTATCGCAGTTCTGGCAATTATGAGTCTCTTGGTCGTGTCCGCCTTGAAATTAGGGTAACTGGAAGCGCAAGCAAAAGGGGGTGGCGCCTATGGCCAATTACAATGAGTGGATAATGAAGTCTGCGCGCATCGGCGCATTGTTCGGTGGTGTTGCCGGGTGTTCCTATGGAACCTACATAATGGCGACCAGCCATGCTCTCCGATGGACAGATGCATTAGACACGATGGAGTCCGTCGTCGTTGTAATTGCATGCGCGGTCATAATAGGTAGCCTTTGTATCGCAATTGGCGGGCTGGCCGGACTGGTGTTAGGCATCGTTGCGTCTCCGCTTAGCTCATTCACTGGAAAACGCTAGGATAGATCCTCCCCTTTCGAGTCAACCGGCGCAGCGCTTTCTGCTACCGGCATCGTGCTTCTGCGGTCCGGCACTTGGCTGCGCCTCCCCGCTGATGTGATTAAAAAAGTTCACATTCGGCGCTTCGACGGCGCCAGTTCATTCTCCGCGCCACGAAACAGGTTCTTCACAGCGCGTACCACCCATCGCATCACAACAACGATTACGACCAGAAACACCACGACGATCGTGCCTGCTGTAATCGGGTGCCGCGTTGCCAGCCATGTCAGAAATACAGCGAGCGTGTCTTCACCCGCGCTGAGGACGAAATTCGACGCTGGCTCTGGGGATGGCGTGACGGCTACACGCGCCGCCGCCTTCCCTCCGTGGGCGGCCAGGGCAATCGCGCCGCCAGCCAGCGTTGCCAGCAATTGCTTTTCCGGCGAAAGCTGCGCCGTTGCACCGTAGGCGATCAAAGCCGCCACGGGAATACGCACGAAGGTGTGCAGGGCGTTCCAGAATAAATCGAAAGCGGGGATCTTGTCGGCGAAAAACTCGACGGCAAAAAGTATGCCGGAGGCGGCGATCACCCACCAACTTGTTATCAGATGGAGACCGGTTGGCAGATCGAGCAGGCCGGCGTTGGCGAGGAGTCCGAGGGTGGCTACCGTCGCATACACATTGAGCCCCGCAGCGAAGCTCACCGCCAGGATGAGACCGACGAGTTCGGAACCGCCAAACTTCATGCCGGCCAGCATATCCACACTCAGCCTCCTCGCCAATTTCCCTAAAGTCAATCGGTTGAAGTAGCTGGCAATGGTTTCGCCTGTCTTGGCTTCTCCGGGTCGGCCACGCCCAGCGTGCAGTAAAACGAAGGAACCCCCTGTTCCACAAACACAAGAATAAGTCTTCCGCGATCATGAGCGGGGATTGCACCAACACGTTGCTTTTACCCAGAGCGGTAGCGTGGCTGCCAGATGACGCGTAAGCATGGGATCGTTATAGACGGCTGAGGTGGATCCGTATTTTTCAACCGGCGGCATCTTTTCGGCCTCGCCGGCTTCGCCTTTGGCGATTCGCTCAATGGCGGTCAAAAGATGCCGGCGGATCTCCGGTCTGTAAGAGCGTGCAGTCAGCCTCATCTGGACTTGGTCGGGGATGATGTTGTTCTTTTTTCCTGCCTGGATATATCCCCACGGTGATCACCGCGGTCTCGCCTGTGCGGATTTCACGAGATATGATGGACCGTATCGTGACCACAATACTGGCAGCGATCACTCTTTATTGGCGGCGACAAATCGTCGGGAGAAGCGTTAGCGCAGCAAACCAAGCTGGTGGCGACAGACGTGACCGTGGTCGTGCTGGAGGACACTCGGCACTGGGTGCTTGAGGAGCGCCCCAAGGACACCACTAATGCGCTGCAAAGTTTCTCTCACTGAGGATCCGGACTATGCTGCACACCGTTGCTGATCGACTGGAATGCTGGCCCATGCTGCCGCTGGATTCATGGAAAGACACGTACGCCACGCTCCATATGTGGACCCAGATGGTTGGTAAGGTCCGGCTGCGTCTGACACCGTTCATGAACCACTGGTGGAATGTCCCGTTGTACGTAACTGCTCGAGGCCTGACCACATCTCGAATCCCATACGGCGCAAAGGCATTCGAACTCTGGTTTGACTTCATACGGCACCAGCTTGTGCTCGAGACGAGTGATGGAATCGTGAAGACACTTCCGCTGGTGCCTCGCTCGGTGGCGGAGTTCTACCAAGAATTTATGGGAATACTTCGATCCGCGGGGATTGAAGTCAAGATCTGGCGAATGCCCGTCGAGATCCCCAATCCGATTCCCTTCGACCAAGATCGCGTGCACGGGTCGTACGATCCCGCGTCGGTTGAGAAATTCTGGCGCATTTTGCTATCCGTGGACGCGGCCTTCAGCCAATTCAGGTCGCGATTCATTGGCAAGTGCAGCCCGGTGCACTTCTTCTGGGGAAGCTTCGACCTTGCGGTCACGCGGTTTTCCGGTCGCCGAGCCCCGGAACGACCCGGCGCCGACGCGATGACGCGAGAAGCGTACTCGCATGAAGTGAGCAGTGTTGGCTTCTGGCCTGGCAGCGGCGACGTCAAAGGTGCAGCCTTTTATTCCTACATGGTTCCCGAACCGCAGGAATTCAAAGAGGCACGTGTCCGGCCGGGTGCCGCCTATTACGACAGGCAACTCGGTGAGTTCCTCCTGATGTACGAGGATGTGCGCAAGGCCGAATCGCCCAGCGCCTCACTACTCGAGTTTTGCCAAAGCACATATGAAGTTGGGGCGAGCCTCAGTAAATGGGACCGCGATGCACTCGAAAGGTAGCTGCATCCGCCGTTAGACCATCGCAGCCATGAGGATCAATGGCCATTGCATGTACACATCTCGACCAGATAAGGGGGATCACCAGCAGAGACAAGCACGTGTGCGAAGAAAGATGTTTGATACGCACCGAAGGGCCGATGCTGTTTCTGACTGAACGCGTCTCGAGTCTCGTACCAATCTTCGCCAACTCCGTTATCCTTGATGGACATGGAATCAAACGCGGCCAACGATCTCGCCATCGAGTTTTGTGACGTTTCCTACATGCTTCCCACAGGCCAGCAAGTGCTTTCGGGGTTGAATCTGGAGGTGCCGCGCGGAAAAACTCTGGTGCTGCTCGGCCGCAGCGGTTCGGGGAAAACGACGACCCTGAAGCTAGTAAACCGCCTTCTGTCGCCCAGCAGTGGAGAAGTGCGGGTGAACGGCCTGGCGACGGGTGACGTAATTCGTCTGCGCCGAGGCATCGGATATGTCATTCAAGAAGTAGGTTTATTCCCGCATTTCACTGTGGAGCGGAATATCGCTCTCGTCCCCACCATTGAGGGCTGGTCGGAAGAGCGGATTCACGCACGAGTGCGGGAGTTGCTGCAGATCGTCGGACTCGAACCAAGTATGGCTTTGCGATATCCGCGACAACTTTCCGGCGGGCAGCGGCAGCGCGTTGGCGTGGCTCGGGCGCTAGCGGCGGACCCGGCAATTCTTCTGATGGACGAGCCGTTCGGAGCGCTCGATCCGCTTACACGCGACGAACTGCAGCGTGAATTCCTCGCCCTGCAGCAACAACTGAGTAAAACCGTAGTCTTTGTCACCCATGACCTGCGCGAAGCGTTGCGACTCGGGTCTCGCATCGCACTGATGGAAGCAGGAAGGCTGGTCACGGTTCTTCCTCCTCAGGATTTCTTGCGCTCTGACGACCCATGGGCGGCCGCATACGTGAAGGCCTTTGGGGTCGGGCTAGCATCAGCGGCAGATCAGGACGCGTCATGAATTTCCTTCCTTTCATTATTCAGAACCGCGAACAGGTGTTGGAGCTTACCTTGGAGCATCTCTGGCTGGTAGGAGTTTCCACCCTGCTTGCAGTGCTGGTGGGCATACCCGTGGGCATTATGATCGCGCGCTGGCCCAAGTGGAATAAGCCGGTGTTAGCGGTTGCCAACATCATTCAGACGATTCCGAGTCTGGCGCTATTCGGATTCCTGCTGCCGGTGCCCTGGTTGGGTGAACGAGTCGGGCGTTTGGCGATCTTGGCTCTGACTCTCTATGCGCTGCTGCCCGTCATTCGCAACACCTATACGGGCATCCGCGGCGTCGATCCGGCAGTGGTCGAAGCGGGTCGAGGCATGGGAATGACCGATTGCCAGCTTTTGTTACGTGTCGAATTGCCGCTGGCTCTCAGTGTCATTCTTTCCGGCGTGCGGGTCGCGGTTGTAATCTCGGTGGGACTCGCGACCATTGCTGCGGCCATCGGAGCGGGAGGCTTGGGAGAGTTCATCTTCCGGGGTCTGGCTATGGTGAACAATCAACTTATTCTGGCGGGGGCGGTTCCCGCCGCAATTCTGGCCTTGTCAGCGGATCTCAGCTTGGGATGGCTGGAGCGGCGTCTGCGACCACAGTGAAAGTACAGCATGGCAGCGAAACTAGAACGAAGTATGAAGAATTACCGGTGAAGAGTGATCGACAATATCGGTGTCGTAGGGCACAACGTTCTTGGCGGTTTGGCGAGAGGGCGCTGGGTCTTGGCTTGCGATATTGGAGTTCCCTCTTGTCGATTCTGGCTGTAGCTACCCTGTTGTCCTCCTGCTCGCCCGCACACTCCGATCAAGTTGTGATCGGCTCCAAGAACTTCACCGAGTCCTTGATTCTGGGCGAACTCATGGCGCAGCAGATCGAAGCTCAGACAAGTCTCAAGGTGGAGCGGCGTTTTTATCTTGCCGGAACATATATCTGCCATCAGGCCATGTTGGCCGGGCGCATCGACATTTACCCTGAATACACCGGCACCGCCCTGAGTGCAATTCTGAAACAAAAACCCGAAGGAGGCAGGGCTGAGGTTTATCAGCGGGTGAAGGACGAATACCAAAAGCGCTTTGGGTTGACGCTGGGACCAAGCTTCGGCTTCAACGATACTTTCGCCATGGAGATTCGGGGCGACGATGCACGCCGCCTGAACATCAGAACACTGTCGCAGGCCGCCGCATATGCGCCGCAATGGCATGCCGGTTTTGGCTATGAATTCATGGAACGTCCCGACGGATATCAAGGGTTGGCTGCGACCTATGGCCTGCATTTTGCAGCCCCGCCACGCGTGATGGATCTGGGGTTGCTCGTGCGAGCGCTCCGCGATCGCCAGATTGATCTTGCCGCGGGCAATACCACCGATGGGCTGATCGGCGCGCTGGATTTTTTTGTTCTCGAAGACGACCGGCACTATTTTCCGCCGTACGAGGCGGTGCCCGTGGTTCGCGAGAGGGCCTTGCAGCAACATCCAGAAGTTGTGCAGGCGCTTGTGGGCTTGGAGGGAAAGATTTCGGATCGGGAAATGCAGCAGTTGAATTATGCAGTCGACGGACTGCATCGCGATGTGAAGGAGGTTGCGCGCGATTTCCTGCGAAAGAAGATGTTGGTCAAGTGAAAGCCGTGGAATTGGCGCCATTGCTAAAAAGGTTGTTGAAAATAGTCATCGAGATTCAAATAGCCTCTCCGCGGTCCGCGCTTCAGAAAGAATTACAAGTCGGAAATACAAAACCCGTTGCAGGCGTTTTCTTCTTCTCAGCGATTAATCGAGATGTTCGGCGGTGTCCTGGTGTCCGCGATAAGGGCGCTGTTGAGGCCGCCGTTTTTCGCCCGCAAATTGGCTATTACAAATCCATCGAAGAAGAAGCGGCCGCGCTGATGGGGTCGCCCGGTAACAACCACGGCTTCCTCGACGGCAATAAGCGCATCGCTTTCACCGCCACCAATGTCTTCCTGCGACGCAACGGCTTTTGCATCGAGGTCGAAGGCCCGGACGGACACGCGTTCATTGGCGGCTCGATGGACCCGGCAGGCCCGCAAGCTTCTGCCGCGCGGACGATCAGCACTGGGCTCTACGCGGCTCGTCCCATATACTGAGCAGATGCGGATTCCCTCTGTGGTGCTGATTCTAGTGGCCTCGTCATTCGTGGAAACAATTCTGGGGAGCAGACTGGTGGTGCTCAGATGAGCAAGGCGAAAGCTGCGGCGCACGGACGAAGATCAGCTGACGCAGGCGATCCTGACCCTCGCCCTGGTACAAATTTCACCGGTCAGGTCAATGTACGCATGATGCCGAGTTTGCATTGGCCACCGCTGCTCGCTGTCACTTTTGCCAGTTGCCGACGCGCCAAATACTTTGTAGGGTCACTTGACCGTGTCCTTGCCAGGAGATGGCCATGACGTTACGGGACAAATGTGTGGGGTAACGGCGACAGAAACAACGCACACTTCGTTCGATGGAGTTTATCGTTATGCACGATATGACAGATCGGAAGGAAATAGGCGGCGGAACGATTCACATTGCTGATTGTTACGTCTGGGCAGAGATCCACTATCTGGATTCTCCAACCGATTACCGCGAGTACATCTCGAACCATGTTTCGCAGCCGAGCACAGCAAGCGGTGAGGAGTTCATCACGCTAGATAACGCTGGTCCGTTTCCCTGGACGAGAGTGGCCTCATTCCTGGCTGGAACCTTTGCTCGGAGGATGGCAACCCGACGAATCCTCAATGTAGAAGATGAGCATGATTCCTGAGGCCGTGGGAGCCTTTTCGCTCGCGATTTGGACTTACTTAGTCTTTCAGCGAGGTGCGTTCTGGCGCTTGCGGAACCACGGTGCACCATCGCCGGAGCAAGCCGTACCGGGCCAGTCCGTGGCTGTCGTCATTCCGGCGCGGGATGAAGCGGAGGTTGTCGGCCACTCGGTCCGTTCGCTGCTTGAGCAGAATTACGCTGGCAGACTGCAGATATTTCTTGTAGACGATGAAAGCTCCGATGACACAGTGGCGGTCGCTCGGCGAGTTGCGGAACAAGCTCGCCGAAACGATCGGCTGACGGTTATTCGGGCCCGCCCGGTGCCCGATGGCTGGACCGGGAAACTGTGGGCGCTCTCTGAGGGACTGCAGGCGGCTGCGGCATTTGAGGCGGATTACTTTTTGCTTGCGGATGCGGACATAATTCACGCACCGGACAATCTGGTCAGCCTTGTAGCTCTCGCGCAGAGCGGCGGTTTCGACCTAGTCTCGTTGATGGCGAAGCTGCCATGCCAATCATCCGCCGAGCAGGCGCTGATTCCGGCCTTTGTCTTTTTCTTTTTCATGTTGTATCCGCCAGCCTGGGTGGTACGGCCGCACCGACGCACGGCGGCAGCGGCCGGCGGTTGTCTGTTAATCCGTTCGGAGGCTCTCAAGCGCATAGGCGGAATCGGTGAAATTCGCGGCAAGGTCATCGATGATTGTGCTCTGGCGCGGGCGGTGAAACAGAGCGGTGGCTGTATTTGGCTCGGCTTGGCGGAGGACACCTACAGCCTGCGCGACCATGGGACCTGGGCCGAGATTGGCCGGATGATTTCGAGGACAGCTTTTGCTCAACTACGCCACTCGATTATCTTGCTCGTAGGGACCGTCGCGGCAATGACAATTGCCTATTTGGCACCGCCCATTTTGCTCGGCATGGGCTCCAGAGCGGCTGTTATGGGTTTGGGCGCCTGGCTTCTGATGGCGATTGCGTTCTGGCCCACACTGCGCTTCTACGGTCGATCGCCGCTCTGGACGCTCTTGCTTCCGCTGATCGCAGCGTTCTACCTCGGTGCGACTCTCCACTCTGCTGTCCGTTACTGGGAAGGTCGCGGCGGTCTATGGAAAGGACGTGTCCAGGACCCAGTGCGAGCCTGAAGACCCTCAAATCCGAAGTCTCGGTTCCGTCCCTATGGAAGAGAACATGTCGGCGTACTTAGCTACTTGATGAGTCTCAGGTCGAAATCGGTCATTCGTTTTCGATTGCCGATTTGAACCGCGAGCAATACCCGAGCAACCAGACCACTTCTGGGGCACCGCGAGTGGCGCGTTAGCGTCAAGGCCTGATCAAGATAAACAGCCGGACAGTCTGCCGACGCCGCGTGGGATTGCCTCGGTGAAGGTCATGCGGATTCCGTGCTCGGGTCGCAAGATCACCATTGGGCGTGCTTCGATGGTCTGGCCCGGAACCAGACGGAAATCGTATTTCCTGAGCAGAACACCCACAATCATGAGGATCTGCAGCATGGCGTAGTTGCCGCCGATACAGCCCCGCGGCCCAGCCCCGAAGGGCAAATGAGTGAAGGGTGTGTGAAGCTTCTCCTTCACTTTGGAGAAGCGTTCTGGGTCGAAGTTCTCCGGGTTCTCCCAGCACCGCGGCGAATGGTGCACGCCGTAAATGAACACAACGACTGTCGACCCCTGCGGTATATCGAAATCCCCGGCACGGTCGTCTGCGAGAGCCATTCGGTCGACCATCCAGAACGGCGGATAAAGGCGCAGCGCCTCCAATATCACCTGCGTCGTAAACTCGAACTTCGGAACGTCTGAGAAACTCAGAGGCCTTTCGCCCAGCACAGAATCGAACTCCTGCCGTACCCTGTCGACACAATCCGGACGCGAGCTTAGCAAGTAGAGAAGCCACGATAAAGCATTTGACGACGTTTCATGGCCGGCGACCAGCAGTTGCATGCTCTCGCTGAGGACCAACTCATCGCTCATGCCTTGGCCGTCGCTGTATCGGGCATCCATCAAGATCTGCAGCAGATCGTGGCCGGGGGCCTCCTCGCGCCGCCTGCGGATGTAGTCGAGGAGAATCCCGAAGGCGCGGGTTCGCATTTCCTCGTGTCTGCGCAGTTCGCCCGAGACGGCAAACCATGGATTCAGGTAGGGCTGGATGGTTTGCCGAACCATAAATTCCTGAACGGTCGAGATGGCCAGGCTGATAAGGTCAATATCTTCTTCTTTCAAGCGCGCGCCAAACAGAGATTTGCCTACCATCGCAAAGGTAATCTTCATCATGAGGGGGTAGATATCGACTGGGCCGATACGGGCTTGTCTGTCGAAGTCCCGGAGCGAGTCGGCGAGGGAGTCTTGCATGATCGAGGACAGAACTTCGAGTTGCTTCCGTTCAAAACCCGTCTGGATGAGGCGCCGTTGCGTGCGCCAGGCCTCCCCCTCAGTGGTGAGAAGACCCTTGCCCAGGAAATGGCCCATCCGCTTCACTTGAATCTCGGACTTGTGGTAGTTTTCCGCATTCGTCTTCAGCACGTGCTGAATGACGGTAGGATTAATGGTTACAATGGCCTCCTTGACGCCGCCAAAATAGAACCGGAAGGTGTCGCCATGGAGTTCGGTATACTTCGAGAGAACCTGTACAGGATTGTGGGCCATCGCGCGCGAATCCAGGAAGGAACGGAATCGGGAGACGGCGGGCACGCTTTGCGGCAAGGTCACGCCTCGCTATCCAAGCGCTTCAGGAGAGAGAGACGCTGTGTAGTCGCCTGCAATTCGGTCCGACGCGGCCAGCAGGGAGCATCGTATTCCGCGACGGTTTCCTGTACTATTTCCGACACCTCGGCACCACGAAGTTGCCATCCAGCCGCTGGTGCAGAACTGTGGGAGACCCCACGCGGTCTGCCTGAAATAGATAGCGCAGTCATATGCATAAATTAGGCACTCGAAAATTGATCCTGGTTTCCCAATTGCTTCAAAAGTATCAGATGATGCCGGATTGCCCCGGTCATGGTGGGGTTCTGCCGATAGGAAACCCCAAACTCTTCGGCAGTCTCCTTCACGATCCTGGTCAGCGCAGCATAGTGGGTATGGCACACGAAAGGGCACAGGTGGTGGACGATGTGATGGTTAAGCCCGCCCACGAGCCAACCGACAAGCGGCTTTTCGGTTGCATAATCGGCCGTTGTCGCGAAGATGTGATACACGCCGTTTTCAAACTCGCCACGATCCGAGGGAAAGTAGGTGCTGTCGACGGTGTGCGTCGTTTGGAATACGAGCGTTACGGTTAAACCGACGATCAAATGGACCAGGAGGAACGCCCCGGCGACCAGCAGAGGCGATTTTCCCAGCACCATCACGGGCAAGATAAGCATGTAAGTGAGGTAGAAGCCCTTGCCGGCAAAGAGAATGGCATATTCGCGCAGAGAATGTTTAGTGCGCCTCAGATATTCATGGGTCGGAAAGAAAAAGCACTGGAAGTCCCTAAAGAACACATAATCGAGAGAGAACATCGCGTAAACGAACAGCGCGTAGATGTGCTGGAACCGGTGCCATGGCGCCCGGGGTTCATAAGGCGTAAA
>Ga0187855_10001655_pt1 | contig 17437 bp, 3 predicted proteins | sample June2016WEW_8_10_2_FD_132969 | JGI IMG/M metagenome (GOLD analysis project Ga0187855, IMG submission 132969) | Peatland microbial communities from SPRUCE experiment site at the Marcell Experimental Forest, Minnesota, USA - June2016WEW_8_10 | ecosystem: Environmental > Terrestrial > Soil >...
CCCTGCGGCCTTGCAATTGTCGGTCGTGCAGGCGTCCACGGGGACGGTGGCGTATGGGGCCCCGGTCGCGACCACGTTGAAGGAGGCGGTCCAGTAGTCTCCCACGAACATCGCGTTGGAGGAGACGTTGGTCGACCAGTTCCACGCGAGGTACGTCTGCCCGTTATGGGTGATGACGGTCGGGACTTTCTGGCAGGTCGGGAACGCCGTCCCGAGCCGGAGGCAGGAGGTGGTCGCGTTCAGCTCCCCGTTCGGGGCGAGGGCGATGTGGCCGAACGGAACGAAGGTGAAGACGGGCGCCCCCGTGCCCTTGGCGATCTCCGAGACGCTGACGGGACCGAAGCTGATCCCCCGCAGGGCCTGGAGGAGCGAGGGGTTGGCGGTGTTGGGCTGGTTGGTCAGCCCGTGCGGGACGTACTGAAGGTTTCCCGACTGGCCGTCCGGGCAGGTGAACCATGAGGGGCCGTCCCAGCTCCCACCGGTGGCGGCGGAGAGGTCGCAGCCCGCGAGCAGGATGTGGTCGACGTCGGTGATGACGCCCAGGCTGCCGGGCCCGGAGTTCGGGCCGCGTCCGGTCGGCCAGGATTTGCAGTAGGGGTCCGTGGTGCAGCTGTTGTAGTCGATGAAGTCGATCGTGCAGGTGTGGCCCACCGACCCGGTGCAGGCGGGGGCCTCGTGCGCCAGCGCGGCGATCGAGTCGCTCGCGTTGCCGTTCTGGCTCGTGACCCATCCCTCGCACTGGGGCTGGATGCCGTTCGCGAACACGTACGCGGGCTCGCAGGTGGCGTCGTAGCAACCGAGACCGCTGCAGGAGCTGTCCACCGCCTCCTGGCTCATGGAGATGTAGTAGTCCTCGATGTAGCTGGGGTCCTGGGGCGCGGATGTGCCCATGTAGACGATCACGTGGTGCGTGTCGTCCGACCAGCTGAGCCCGCTGCCGATGATCGTCCCGTAGAGGGCGGTGATGGACGAGGAGCTGAGCATGTTGTCGGCGAGGTCGTTGTCGGGGTAGTACCAGCTGCCGTCGAGGACGCTGGCCTGGAACGTCGCCCGCACGTCGGCCCCGAAGGAGGAGGCGGGGACGAACTGCTGGATGTCGACGTGGTACTCGGCCCCGTCCCCGTCGTCCCAGCCGTCGTCATACGTGGCGAAGAAGTCGACGAGCGCGAACGAGACCTGGCTGTGCGGGTTCGCGACGGAGATCGCGTTCGCGATCGTCTGCGCGTTCGCGACGAAGAACGGAACCCCGTTGGACTCCTCGCACATCGGAGAGAATTCGGTCGGGTTCGCGTCGCAGGGGTCGGTGCCGTACTCCCCGGCGCTGGGGTCGCCCGTCCCCGCGTAGGGGGTGGTCTCGATGACGAACGCGATCTGGACCGCGGGCCAGGCGATGCCGCCGTTGGAGGCGGGCGAGGCGGTGAGGGTCACGCGTCCGAGCCCGGTACCGGCGGGACAGTTGGGGGTGTCGCCCGCACAGATCGCGGACGGCAAGGTATTGGCGCCCAGGGCGAGGTCTCCCGTGGAGCTCGTCGCGCTCGGGGTGGACCCCGCCGAAGCGGCGGAAGCGGTCGAGGCGGAGGAACCGACCGTAGCGGCTGGGCGGGTCGGTGCGGCCGTCACGGGAGGGATGGCGGCGGTCGCGGTGGGAGCCGAGCCGTGGGACGGGGCCATGGCCCCGACGAGCGCGATGGCGATCGCCGCGAAGGCGAGCGCGAGGAAGATGGTCCGGGAGGCGGGGGGAGCGCGGGTCAGGGGCTTCCTCCCGCACGGCCCCGGCGTCCGAGCACGGCCACGAGTACCACGGCTCCTCCGACGAGGGCGAGCGCAAGGAACGTATAACTCCAATCGGAGATAGGGGTGCCCGTCGACGTCGTTGCGACCGGGGTCAGGTCGACCGCGAGACCCGGTGTCGAGATCCCGGCGGTCTCCGAGAGGGTGGCGGTGCGGTACCCGGGAGCGGAGACCGTCAGCGTGTAGCTGCCGAAGTAGACCATCGGTAGGGAGAACCGACCGTTGGAATCGGTGGTGCCGGAGATGACCCGCGCCGCCCCGTCCACGGCGGTCCCGCGCACGGTGACCTGGGCTCCGACGATCGCGCTCTGGTTCGCCGAGTTCTCGACCGCACCGGAGAGGGTCAACGCCGCCGGGTAGAGCCAGACGGACCGGCTGACGGACGACGCGGCGACCTGGAGCTGGAACCCGACGGGGGCGTAGATCGAGGCGGCGGCGCCTCCCGCGATCGCGGTGAAGTTGTATGTCCCGTTCGGGAGCGACGCCGAAAACGCCCCGGTCGAGTTCGTCATCGCGACGAGCCCGGCCGTCGACCAGATCGCGACCGAGGGGATGGAGGCGTTCGTCAGCCCGTCTCGGACCGTCCCGGAGACGCTCCAACCGAAGGTGCCGAGCGGCAGCACCAGGCCGGCGACCGATTCCTCCAACGTCAGCGGCTCACGGTAGGCACTGTATCCGGGGGCGGTCGCCACGAGCGTGTAGGTCCCGGAGGGGAGGCCGATCTCGAATTCCCCCGTGGAGCCGACGTCCGCGGACGCGGCCAGCGACGAGCCCGCCCACAGCCCGACTGTCGCGCCGGGGATCGGGGTCGCGGGGCTGGAGGCCATGACCACATGCCCGCTGACATGGACCGTCGATTCGTTGACGATCGGGGCGATCGTGATGACTGGAAGGCTCACCGTGGTTCCGCTCACCGCGTTGGCCCGGAGGTACCCGTCCAGGTAGCCGGTCGCGCTGACGACCAGGTTGACGGTGCCCGGCGGGGAGGCGACGTGGTAGCTGCCATCGAGGTCGGTCGGAGTGGGCGAGTCGCAGGGGAGGAGCGTGTCGACGGGGCACCCACCGACCATCGCGTTCGGGACCGCGAGACCGGTGACGCTGTTGACGACCTCGCCGGTCAGGATGCCGAACTCCGTGACGAGCACGATCCCGAGGTCGACCGTCTCGCCCGGTTGGACGGAGACGGGGAGATAGCTCGTGTTGAACCCGGCGGCGGACGTCGCGAGCACGTAGGTGCTGGGCGCGACCGGAAGGTGGAAGTTCCCGTTCGAGAGGGCGGTGACCTGGAAGTTGCAGGGGCCCGTCGGGACCCCGCCCTGCGGCGAGCAGGCGCTCACGAGGGCCGAACCGACCGGTAGCCCGGTCGGCAGGCCACGCACCGTGCCCACGAGGATGCCGTCCTGGACCACCTCGAACGCGGGGATCGCCGTCCAAGTATCCGAGACGGCCTTCGCGAGCTCCGTGTAGTTCGACACGTACCCCGAGGCGGAGACGGTGATCGAGATCGGGCCCGGTTTGACGTTCACCCAGTAGTACCCGGTCGCGTTCGTGATCACGTTCACGCAGTCGGACTGGCCCGAGCCCGAGGTCCCCGTTCCGGCGCAAACGGTGACGGTGGCCGCGGCCACCGGAGTGCCGCTCGGCTCGGCGATCACCTGGCTGGCCAGCACGCCGTCGCCGGTCAGTTTGATCTGCGGGAACACCCGCTGGACTCCCGGCGTGATGTTGACCGGGGAGGTGGTGTTCAGCTGGTAGGACGACAGCTCGACGACCAACGTGTCGGCCGGCCCGATCGGCGCATCGGCGAGGAACTCTCCGAGCCCGTTGGAGCTTTCGGTCGAGCCCCCCGAGACGATCGCCGAGTCCGCCGAGCTGATCGTGACGGACGCGCCGGCGAGCGGCAGCCCGTTCGCACGGTCGACGATCGTGCCGGGGAAGTTGACCGGCGCGGTGTAGTTGAGATACTGGCCCTCGACCCAGCCCCAGGGTTGCACGGGGACGGGCGCGCCGCTGATCGAGTAGACGAGGTTGAGGTCCGTCGTGTTGCCGGGGAGGACCGGCGCGGAGAACGACGTGTTGTTGAAGTCGTTCGAGGTACCGATGCTGAATTGGACCGACGAGCCGGAGGGGGCGGTGATGTTCGCAAAGCCGGCACCGTTGGTCACGCCGGCGGTCGTTCCGCCGTTCCCGTTCAGCGGATCGTAGTAGGACGAGGAGATGCCGGTGCCCACGACCGGTAGACCGGTCGACGAACTGACGACCGTGACCGTGGCAAACCCGTATTCCGTGAGTTCCATCGGGTTCGCGACCCAGGTCAGGTTCCAGCCGGGATAGGCGCCGAGCTGGGCGTTAACGATCTCCTGCGTCCGGTAGTAGAAGTTCGCGTCCTGAGCCGTCACTCGGGTGGCGCCCTGGTCGTTGTCGCCCGGCACGAAGCAGGTGTAGCCGCCTCCGCCGTTCGCGACCGCGTTCGCGATCCCGTTGTTCACACCCGTCGTCGAAACGGAGACCGTCGCCCAGCGGGCCGGGTCCGAGCAGACCGGGGTGCTTGAAGAGTTCACGCAGCTCGCGGCGTTCGAGATGTAGCCCGAGACTGCGACGTATAGCACGGTGATCGGGACTTCCGTCAGGTTCAAGGTCGGGGTCGAGTCGTTGAAGACCACTTGCGCGGGGTTGAACCCCCCGGGGGCGCTGGTGTACGATCCCGCGTAGGACGGATTGACGAGCAACGTGTCGGTGCGGCCGTAGTAGGCCTGCGTCTGGAACTGGCCCGCGGTCGAGTCGGGAGTGGCGGCGCCGCAGTAGAGCCCACATCCGAGCACCGTCACGGGTGCGGAGATCGGGACGTGCGCGGTCGGGAAGCCGGAGGCGTTGATTTCGATCGTCGTCCAGTTCGTGGTCGTGTGGCCGAACACCCACGGGAGCGGCGTCAGGTCGATCGTCCCAATGTTCACGACCGGCGTGTAGGACGGCACGGTCAGCAGGATGGTGGTCGGGATGTAGCCGTCGGCCGCGATCGAGAGGTTGTACACCCCGGAGGCGAGGCTGTCGTTGAAAAATCCACCCGAGTCGCTCCCGTCGGGGAATGACGTGCAGACGCCCGACGCGACCGAGCAGCCGGTGATACCGTTCGCCTCGATGCCCTCACCGGTGGAGTTGTCCACGAGGCGCCCGAGGACCCAACTTCCGGCCGAGGCGCCCTGGCTGAAGGCGTGTCCCGACGGGGAGAGAGCCACGTCCGAAATCCCGACGGGCGCGAGCACCAGGTTGGGGACCACGGTCGTCGCGTTCGAGGAGGCGTTCACCCAGGTCCAGTCGGACTCATAGCCAGGGGCGCTCGCCTCGACCTCGTAGGTCGCTCCCGGCAGCCACCCTCCGTCCACGAGCCCCTGGTAGTACCCGGAGGTCGTGGCGAGGCCGCTGCCGAGCGGTGAATTGCAGCTTTGGCTCGCGACCCCGACGGCGAGCGTGCAGGCGTCGATCGACGCGTCGATGATGGCCGAGCCGTTGGTGGAAAGGACGTATCCCTCCAAGGTCGCCAGAGGGGTGAGCGGCAACGGAGGCAGGACCACCGTGCCCGAGCCGATGTAGAACCACTGGGAGTTCGGGTTGTACCCGCTCCCCGACCCGTGAAGCACGTCCCAGCCCGACGGGACGCCCGTGACCGAGAACCCGCCGGTGCGGTTGACGAGCCCCTCGCCGCACGTCGCGGTGGACGTGGGGGAGGTGGGGCAGACGGTCACCGAGGCGTACGGTACCGGTTCGTCGCCGCCCTGGATGACGAGGCTGCCATTGACCTCCGCTTCGGGGGTGAGGTTGGCCGATTGCACCGACGGGTAGGTCACCTGGCCGAGCGAGAACGGAGCCAGCTGCTGAGCGCAGCACTGCCAGGGAACAGCCAACCAGGTCTCGTTGGACGGGGAGGACCCCGAGGAGATGATGATCTGGTCAGGCCCGGGCGGCGCGGCATCGCAGAAGAAGGTGGATCCGCCGCCGAAGCCGGAGCACGCGTTCTCGGTGACCCCGGATTCGTACGGGTAGGTCGCGAGGCCGGTATCGATGCGACTCTGGATCTGGATCGCGAACCCGCTGGACGGGGCGGAGGTGGTGCCCGCGGCATACACGTTGCCGTCGATGTAGCTCCCCGGAGTGATATTGAGGTACCCGATGTTCGTCACCTCATAGGGAGTCACGTTGGCGGCCGATTCGTTCCCCCAGACGGGCAGGTCGCCGGGGATGGGCCAGGTCGGGCCGAACCCGCAGACCCCCGTGGTGTCGGGGGCGATCTGGATGTCGTTGCGGTAGGCGAACGCGGGGGCCTGGTAGGTTGTCCCGACCGGGATACATCCGGATCCGATGCAGTCCGAGAGGGAGGTGTTGTAGGTGTAGGTCACCGGGTTCAGCTTGGGAAACGCCAATTCGTATCCGTCCAGCCCGCAGACGGAGACCGTCAGCAGTCCGGTGGGCCACGTCGAACTCGGAGTCCCCGAGAGCTCGACCGTGAACTGGATCGCGCCGGTCGGGGTGAGGTAGATGCGGCAATTGTCCGGAACGCAGTACGCGTGATCGCCGCTGGTCCCCGGAACGTTGCCGATCGGCGTCTGGTTCTCCATGTAGTACGCGCCCTCGGCGTCGACGTAGTCGTACCCGGGGGTACCCACGGCCTCGACCACCCCGTTGTAGGACGGCGCGCCCTGGACCCCGCACACGTTGGTGACGGAGGAGCAGACCGTCAGCGAGGAGACCGAGGTGATCGGCTGTCCGGTCACGGCGTCGTAGAGCTTGGCCTCGACCAGGGAGTTGGGCTCGAGGTAGACGATCCCGATGTTGACCACCTGGCCGGGGAAGCCCGAGGCGAAGGTGAAGTTGTTCTGGAAGTTGTTCGAGGGGGAAGTGAAATCGATGCGGCTGGCGACGTCGGGCGGAATCGGGACGGTGAAATTGCCGTCGGCCGAGGTCGGAACTTCCGGTTCGGCGAGGATCGAATAGTCGCGCGATTCGCCCTGGACCAGGACGCCTGGGATCGGCGGGAACCCACTGATGTCCCCGAGGACCCGTCCGGTGACGAGGGCGTCCTGGAGCATGTACACCGTGCCGAGGTCGACTGTCTGGTTGAGGTCACAGGTCGCGAACGTCTCGTTCTCGGCCCACCCACCCTTGAGGAAGCTCGTGTACGACGGTCCGACGGGGCAGGTCACGTTGACCTCACCGCTCGGTCCCGTGTTGACGGAGGAGCACAGATAGGCGGGACAGAACTGCCCGCCCGTCTCCGGATACGCCTGGACCGACACCCCGGAGAGGTATTGCGAGGGGTTGGTCGCGTTGGCGACAATGACATTGAACGTGCCGGTCGGGATGTACGGCAGCGCACGGTTCCCGGGGGACGCCGTGGACGCACCAGCGGCCGTCCCGGGCGAGGACGAAGGGGAGGAGGTAGTGGACGCCGAGTTCTGGCCCAAGGTGAGGGAATAGTTCGCGAATCGGTTGAGGATCGAGTTGGACACGCCGGGAGTCTCCGGAGCATTGTGTCCGGAACTCCCGGGGAGGCCCCCCGGATGGAGGGCGGGAGTGGACGGATGCGCCGCGAGCGTCGGGGCCGGGGTCAACCCCGGAGTCGACGCGGAGGATGCGGCCGAGAGACTCGGCATTGACAGGGCACCCACGCCGGGCGCCGGGATCATGATGAGCGCAACGGCAACGACCAGGAGCGGAAGGAGGAGGGAGGCCAGGGGTCGATGGCGGAGCGCAAAGGTCCCGACGTTCGAGGGCGGAGAGGGGAGCGCGTCCATCGTCACACCACCATGTTCAGCGTCGCAGCCAAGAGGTTCGATCGTTCCCGGGGGGCGAGACCCGAGTGGACCTTGGATAGATGCACTTCGAGGCTGGTCCGCGTGAGATAGATCCGCGAGCAGACCGGGCAGGGGAGGTCGGGAGGAGAGTCGAAGAACCTCGAACACGCGCACTGCACGACGTGGCAGGTCATCGGGTCGGAGTTCCAGGGTCGGGAGGTCGGATGCCGCTGGCGCGAGCCGCCCCCGGTCGAGACGTAGTGGCTGCCGCGAAGGTGACCGCAACCCCCGCAGGCTCGGAGGCGCAACAGCTTGCGCTGACCGACCATTACTCTGGGTCCGACCCGTACTGGGTCGGAGACCGCGGCCCCCCCCGTGCCATGGTTTCGCGAGGCAGACCCGGTCACCGTATATGTAGTGGGTGTAGCGATAGTGACAGAACCGGGGTCCGGAGTCCGGAATCCGACAGTCCGGGGGAACCCCGGTCTTTCAGGACCGCCCCGGCCCACTAGCCGGACCCCACGGTCTGTTGGCCGCCCTGGGACCCGCCGCCGGACCGTCCCCGGGTCGGCAGCCGGTCGGCGACGAACGCTCCGATGACCAGGAAGGAGAAGACGACGATGACCGAGATGAGGATCACCGCGTCGAGGGGGATGACCGTCGCGCTCGAGTACGTCAGTCCCGACCCGACGAACTGGAGCGGCTTCGGGCCGAGGGCCGTGAAGATCGCCCATGTTACCCCGATGAAGACCACGGTGATGATAGTGTCGCCCGCTCCGAAGGGGTAGTTGTCGGGCAGCTGGCCGTGCCGGAGCACGAGGTAGACATAGATCGCGAGCAGGGAGATCAGCAGGGCAAAGACGAGGAAGACCCCGAGCACGAGATAGAGTATCCCGAAAATGGCGAGCGCGACGACATAGAGGTAGGCGTCCATGCTGGCTCCCCGAGGGTACCGGTCCCGCGCCTACGCGGAACCGCCTCCGTAGATCGACTCTTCCTCATTACTGCCCGGGGCCGGTGCGGGCGACGGCGGGGGGGTCTCCGTGGTCTCCGAGCGCTCGGTCCAGACGGGGACGTTCGAGGTGTCCGCTTCCGGTTCGGCCGACGTCGAGCTTCCACCGGCGGAGGGCGGGCGGGAACGGCCGATCACGAGTCCCACGATGAGCCCGACGACGAGCAACACCACGAGCAAGCCGATCGCCAGCAGCCAGGAGGCTCCGCCGCCCGACCCTCCGCTGGATGAGTGGAGCGACGAAGTCGGGACGAAGTTGGCGAGCTCGGCGATCGGGTTGCTGACCGTGACCGTGGTCGAGGCGGAGGTCCCAGTGTAGGAGCCCGTACCGGTTCCGGACCAATTGACGAAGGTGCTGGAGGCGTTCGCCGTCGCCGTCAGGGTGACGGACGTGCCCGCGATGACCCATTGGGCACTCGCGGTCGCCGCTCCTCCGGCGGAGGTCGAGACCGTCACTTCGTACTGGGTGACGAACGTGACGCTCACGGTCGCATCCTTCGACGTGGCGGTCACGTTGGCGGTGTAGGTAGGCATGTACCGGACCCCGGCCGTGCCCGCGACGATCGGGACCGACACTTCATACGACCCGTTCAGACCGGAGAGCACGAGCGAGGCCCCGGTGGCGCCCGCCGGTCCGGAGGCTCCCTGCGAGCCGATCGACGCGGACCAGGCGAGACCCGTGGGCAGGCCCGTCTCGGTCACCGTGACCGTGTAGGTCGCCGGCGGGATGTAGGGGTTGGTCGAGAAGTACGCCGACTCGGTCACCGCGCCCGTCAGGTTGAGCGAGATCGTCGGGTTGGGGCCCGAGTACGACCCTGGGCCCGTCCCGACCCAGTCCGCGAACGAATGCCCGGAGAGGGGGGTCGCCGTGAGGGGGACCGATGCCGCACCCGACTCCCAGAAGCTACCGGCTCCGGGGGTCGTGGTGCCGTTGATGGCGGGGGTGACGGTGAGATCGTACGACACCGCGTAGGTGAGCGAGATCGTCCCGTTCTGGGTGATGTCCAGCGAGCCGTCGGTCAGTGCGGGGGTGACGCCCGTCAGGTCGTACCGGACGCCGACCGTCCCGTTCGGGTAGACGGTCGGCAAGGAGATCGCGTACTCTCCGGCCGTCAGGCCCGACACCTGGAACGGGGCGAGCTCGGTGTACGTCTGCGTCCCCACGCCGAGGGTGACCGGGACGCCCGACTGGATCCCGTGGGCGGTGACCTGGAGGTCGTAGGTCGGAGTGACCTGCGTGAAGGTCGCGAATTCTGTCACGGGGGCGTTGGGGGTGACGGTGATCGCGGCGGTCGTGCCGGTGACCGAGCCGGAGCCCGTGCCGGTCCAGCCCACGAACGCGTTGTTGGCCGCCGGGGTGGCGGTGAGCAGCACCGGGGCACTCGCTGGAACCCAGCCCACGCTCGAGGGCGTGACCATGCCGCCCGCGCTTGACGAGACCGTGACGTAGTACTCGGGAGCGAACTCCGCGGTCACGCGGCTCGGACCGTTGACCGTGAGGTTGCCGCCGGGGAGGACGGTCGAGCCCGTTCCGTTGACGACGAGCGGGGTCACCGCGAACTCGGTGATGTAGGCGCCCACGCCGTCCGAACCGTAGACGGGGTTCGCGTCGAGGGTGTAGTTCCCGCTCCCGAGGGTGAACGTGGCGTTGGAGATCGGAATGCCGTAGCTCGTCCCGTTGAGCACGAGGTTCCAGCTCGTCACTCCCGCCGGCAGACCGCGCGCACCGAATGAGACACCGGAAAAGAGGTCCGCATTGGGCATCAGGGCGAAGTGGACCGTCTCGATCGCACCCTGAAACGCCGTGATCGGCGACGCGTAGTTCGGGGTTCCGACCCAGGAGAGGGTCGCGTTGAACGGCACGTTCCAGACCGTGAAGTTGTACGGGCCCGGGCCGCTGGGGAAGACGATCGAGCCGTTCGTGCTGCTCGCGGTCTGATTTCCGAGGGTGACCGTCCAGGTGGTGTTGGCCGGGAGGCCGGTTTCCTGGAACAAGTAGTCGTACGTGGCGTTGTAACAGGTCGGCGTGACCGTGCCGAACTGGTCGCACGTCGAGAGGAAGTTGAAGCTCGCGGTCTCGTTGACCGGCCCGTTCACGACCGTCGTTCCGTTCGGGTTGGTGGTGTTCCAGCTGCCCTGTCCGATGCCCGTCCAGGAGAGGAACGAGTAGTTGTAGCAGTAGTCACAGAAGTAGGCAAAGGCGACCGTCGTGACGTTGTAGGGGACGGTGGCCCCGAGCTGGACCCAGTGGGAGCCGGGAGCCGGATTGACCACCTGGTTCGCGCAGAATTCCGCGAAGGAGAACATCGTCGTGGGGCAGCTGAACGCCTCCGTGCTCTGGGCCGGAGGGACGGTGAACACCAACATCTGGACGTACTGCTCGTACGTCACGTCGATGATCGTCGGTCCCGAGATCAGACCCGGGGACGTCGGTGAGATCACCGAACTCCCCCAGGCATGCCCGTACGTGGTGTTGACCCAGCTTGCGGTCCAGATCTCGTTCGTGCCGGTCGGGACGCCGGAAACGGCCAGGTTGGCCCCGGCGGACCCCGACCGGGCGTTCCCGGTCAGGGTGACGGTCCAGTTGTTGCCTCCGGGAAGTCCCGTTTCGTTGAACGTCACGGTGACGCCGACTCCCTCGAACTGTTGGGAGAGGGAGATGTTGGCCGAGCCGAAGCCGTTGACCCAGTAGCACAAACCGGTGGTGTAGTATCCCGGGCAGGAGGGGTTCGTCCAGGCGACCGTGAGGTTGCCTCCTAGGGTTGCGAAGACGCTGCCGATGCCGGCCCAGTATTCGGCCCCTAGGGTCGCGTCCGTGTTGACGTCGTAGGGCCCGGTGAAGGTCGAACCGTGGTCGGTCGAGATCAGCATGACCTCCGACGTGAGGCCGCACTCATACCCGTAGGTGGGCGACACGCCGCAGACCGTGTCGTTGGTGAACAGGTCCGAAATGAACACTGCTCCGGTCGAGTTGACCGCGATCCCGAGGTTCGTGTTGATGTTGTAGACCCCGCCGTACGGGTTGTCCAGGATGAGCGAAGCCGCCTGCGGAGTGCTCCAGGTCGTCCCGTGGTTGGAGGAGACCGAGATCCAGGGGGTGGGGGCGTCGAAGTACTGGCAACCCGTGCACGTTGGGTCGGTGAAGTAGGTCGTGCTGAACACGAAACCTTCGTACGCCACGTACAGCTTGGAGTGGACCGCATCGTAGGCCAGCTCCGGCTGCACGCTCACAAAGCCGTAGCCCGGCGAGTCCTCCTCCCAGGGAACAGCTCGCGCCACGGTGTGGACGCTGAAGCTCGACCCGTTGTTCGTGGAGGAGGCGACGACGACGTTGAGAGAGTCGTAGTAGTCGGTCGTGCAGGCATACGGTTGGCAGACGGGCGGCACGGCCTCCGTGTAGTTGGAGGTGTACGCGACGAACAGCTCTCCGCTCGGCGTCACGAGCAATGAGGGGTTGTTGTCGGACCACCAGTACTCGGAGTAGTAGGTCCCGGGCTGGACGGGGAGCTGAGTCGGCGCGCTCAGGTTCGACCAGGTCGCCCCGCCATTCGTGGAGACCACGAGGTTGAGGCCGGTGGAAGAGTCGTAGTAGAATTCGGGGTTGGTATAATTCTCCCAGACGAGATAGAGCGTCTGTCCGAAGGCCGCCAGCTGGGGCATGATCGGCATCCAGCTCCGGGAATTCAGGCTGGGGTTCGCGCTCGTGTTCACGGGGAAGGGCATCGTCCAGGTCGACCCGCCATTGTAACTGTAGGTGATCACGAGGCGATCGTAGTAGTAGTAGTTGGGGTAGATGTCCTCGGGCAGGCACTCGGCGCACCCGTACATGCTCCACGTGGTGTTGTACTCGATGTAAGCCATCGCGAACGTGCCGTTCGCGAGCACGGCCACGCTCGGCTCCCACGCGCCGGTGTAGTTGTACACCTGGGTGCAATCGGGATTCCCGAGATACGTCGGCGAGGACCACGTGCTCCCGTTGTTGGAGGAGATGACGACCCCGATCTCGGTGAAGGCGTACTGGGACGCGTTCGCGCACGGCGAGTCGTTGGTGTACGCCGTGTAGGCGAGCACAGCGTCTCCGTGGGAGGAGACAGCGATCGAGGGAGACGTGGTGTCGTTGACGCTGGGTCCGTAGCCCAGCGGAGTCGGGCTGGCCACGCCCGGGAGCGTCGTGGTCGTGAAAAAAATCCCGCGCCCGGACGAGGGGGGCGAGGGGGGCGCCGGCGAATTGACTGCCGAACCCCCCGGCGCGGGCGTACCCGGAGTACCCTGCATCGGCCCCAACGGCGGCGAGGCTGGGGAGGAGGTGGGGACGGAGTGCGGAAGGGTGGGGAGCCGGTCGCTGAGCGGAACCGAGGCCGTCGGTACGGCGGTCGTGGGAGCGGCGTGAGCGGGCTGCGACGCGCTCGAACCGACGCCTCCCAGCGGGGTCAGGGCCGATAGGACGAAGACGGCGGCCAGAAGGACCGCGCCGAGCGAAGCGAACGACAATCGGCGGGACGACACCAACGCCCCTACCCCGCTCGTCATGCGCTCCCTCCGTCGGTCGAGCCGCCCGAAGGAGGCGGCGACCGTCGCCGGAAGACCGCGTAGCCGATGCCCACTCCAACCACCAGGCCGACCACGGCCAGCGCGACCAGGATGAGGGTAGAGTTCGAGCCGAGGCCGCTGGAGGCGGGGCTGCTGGCCGGGATGGGCGCGAAGGAGGCGACCTCCGTGATCGGGCCGGAGAGGACGATGGAGGTCAACCCGGCCGAGCCGGTGTAGGAAGAGGTCCCAGTACCCGTCCAGCCGACGAAGCTGTACCCGGCGCCGGGCGTGGCGTTCAGGGTCACCGTCTTGCCGGCTCCGACGTACCCCGACGACGGCGAGGAGACCGATCCGCCGACCGTCGACTGGACCGAAACGTAGTACGCCACCGCGAAGTCGATCGTCAACGTCCCACCGCCCGTCACCGTGAAGGTCGCCGGGACTCCGGTCGGGGTGAACTCCGACAACCGGTCACTGGAGTACGCGGTCGGGATGCTCAAGGAGTAGCTGCCGTTGACGTAGCCGGTGACGTTGATGTACGCCGTGGTCGAGGCGTAGTGCGTCCCGTTGAAGACGAGCGACCAGGGTGTCCCCGCGGGCAACGCGCTCGCCGCGTGGAAGCTGGCCGTGTAGACGGGCGGCGGCGGCGTCACGATCAAGGTGAAGTAGGCGACCTCGGAGACCGGGCCCGTAGGCGTCAACTCATCGTTCGGCGAGGTCCCGGTGTAGTTTCCGGGTCCCTGGCCGACCCACTGGGAGAATGCGTAGCCGGCCTCGGGGCTCGCCTCGATGCCGGCGGTCGTGTCGGCTTTGACCCAGCCACCCGTGGACGACGGGACCCCGTTGATCTCGACCGCGGCCGACCCCCCGCCCGAACTCGAGGGGGTCACGAGGAACTCCTCCGTGAAGGTCACAGAGATCGTGGTCAACCCGTTCGTGCAGGTGGTGGCCGGATACCCCGAGGGCACGTAGCGGATGCCGCTGGTGCCGTTGAGGTACGAAAAGAGCACCGCGACCGAATAGCTGCCACCGGAGCCCGAGCTGCACGGGTACAGGTCCGGAACGACCAGGGTCGAGCCCGTAGCGCTGTATCCGATCCCGTCGAGGTCCACCGTCCACCAGACGCCGGTCGGGAGGCCGCTCTGCGTGACGGTGAGGTTGAACCGGTCGACCGGGAGGGCCTCGAAGCTCGCGGACTCCGTGATCGGGCCGTTGACCGTCACCGACGCGTTCACGCTGGTTCCAGTGTACGAGCCGTCTCCCGTGCCGCTCCATCCGAGGAAGATGTAGTTCGGGTTGGCGTGGGCTGTGTAGGTGGCCAAGGTTCCCGGGGCATACCAGTGCGAGCCGGCGCCGGTAACCGTGCCGCCCGTGGCCGCAACGACGACCGCCCGGTAGGTGGGCTGGTAGTCCACAGCGTACGTCGAGCCGAGCGTCACGGCCTGGGTGGGGCCGACCCCGGTCGGGCTGTACTCCGCCGTGTCGTTGTAGGCCGCCTCGATGGGGAACGCCGCGACAGCGAACGTTCCGGGTCGGGTCGTGATGTTGATCCAGGGCGTGCTGCTCGAGTAGGTCGTCCCGTTGAACGCCAACTGCCACGGGTCGCCGACCGCGAGGCCGCTTGCTTGGAACGAAACGGTCCCGGGGGGGGACGCCACGTCTACGTAGGCGTACGAATAGTTCAGCAGCACGACCGGCGTCGCGGGGATGTAGACCGTGTCGCCGCCCTGAACCTGCCCAAAGTATTCGTAGCCGCCGCTGGCGGGTGCGGAGATCCCGGAGACGACGTACGCCCCGGTCACCACGTTGGGCACCGTGACGTTGGCCGGCGAGACCCCGCTGTACGAGGTACCGTCGAACGTGAAGTTGTAGGTGGTGCCGGAGGGTAGACCCACCGAGGAGAACGTCAGGGTGTAGCTCCCGAAGGCCCCCGCCCAAGCGGTTTCGTTGATGACCCCGTTGACGGTGATGGTCGTGGAATTCCCGAAGTTGTTGGAGGAACCGTTCCCCGTGCCGCTCCAGTAGGAGATCGGGTAGGCCGTGTAAGTGCCCGAGGGAAGGATGGTCAGGACCGTGCCGACCGGGAAGTACCACGGGAACTCAGGATTCTCGTAGGTGTACCCCCCGCAGCAGTTCTCGTAGTAGTAGAACGTCCCATTGTAATTGAAGTTGATCTCGAAGTCGGGGTTGGTCGACGGCTGGTCGTAGAACTCGACCCCGTACTCGACCACGAAATGGACCGTCACATTGGTCGGTCCCGTGAAGGTCGGCGTGGAGTTGATGCCCGAGAAGCCGACGAACTCGGTCCAGTACCCGTTCGGGAGGGTTTGCATCGTGAACGGTAGCCCCGGCCCGACTGGAACGTCGGTCACCTGGATCGTCGGTAGATCACTGGAGAACGTCGCGCTGCCGAGGCTGAAGTTCCACGTCGTCCCCGCGGCGAGACCGGTTTCCGTGAAATTGACCTCCGTAGTGTTGCCACCCCAGACGAACACCGTGCTAAGGTCCGCGAAGCCCGTCGTGTTCTGCCAGTCGGTGTCGTTGAACCAGATGTTCGTGCCCTGGGTGATGTCGGTGTAGACATACCCGTACCCGTACGTGTCGTAGGCGGGCTGGCTGAACGTGATGACCGGCCCACCGTCGCTGAATCCCATCGACTCCGTGTACGCGACGAACGCGTTGTCGGTGTACTCGGCGTACTGGTTCCACAGCAATAGGGTCACGTTGTGCATCCAGTGATCTCCGTCATGGCTGGTGGCGAGCCAGTACGAGCTCCCCTCGGTGCCGGGGGTGCACGGATAGCAGTACGAGTCGTTCTCCTCGGCGTAGCTCACGTAAACCCAGCCGTCGCGGTCGTTGATGACCGGGTTGTAGTAGTAGGCATACGCGTAGATCTGGTTCGAGTTCTCCGCGACGGTCGAGTCGTTCCACGCGGCGCCCGAGTCGTTCGAGGCGGCCGTGAAGACCGACGAAGTCCCGTAGTAGCTGGATAGGTCGCTCGCGTTGTAGAACGAGAACTCTCCGGACCAGGCGACGTAGAGGTCATTCGGGGATACTGTGCTCCACGCGACCGAGGTCGAGGGCTGCCACGAGTAGAGGTAGGCGTAGCAGGAGTACCAGTATCCGGTGTTGGAGTAGCTGTAGTTCTCCCAACCGGCGCACTGGTATTCTCCGGTGGCGTTCGGGCTGACCTGGACGGGCCCCGTCCAGCTGGTCCCGTTCGAACTCGACGTGGAGACGACGATGTTGTCCCCGTAATTCTCGCACGTGCCGAAAATGGACTCGAAGCACGAGCGGTTGGTCGCGTACGCGACAGCGACCGTCCCGTGCGTGCTGACGGCGATGGACGGAGACATGGCGTTGTACCCGGCCGACGCGTTCAGCCCCGGTAGCGTCACCGGTCCGCTCCAGGTCGTTCCGCCGTTCAACGACGAGACCATCTCGAGCGAGATCGGGCTCGACGGGGCGTAGGGATAAGCGTTGGAGTTGAGGATGGAGGAGTTGTTGTTGAGGTTCTCGTAGACGATGTAGATCGACTTGCCGAAGGCGGCGATCTCCGGGCGAGCGATGTTGTCCGTGCCGGCGAGGGAGAGGGTCACCGGCGTGGAGAAGCGGGTCCCCAATGTACCCGACTGGGTGAACGCGAGCGCGTCATCGGTCCGGAAGTTGTAGTTGAACGGGAAGGTCTTGTTCGTCGCATTGCCATAGTTGGCTTCGACGAACGCACCGTAAATGTGGCCGTTCGAGGAATACGTGAACGAGGGCTCGAGAGCCTGCAGGTAGGCGCACGTCGTGTTGCCGATCCAGACCGGCGGGCCATACGTCGCACCGGCATCCGACGATTTGACGAAGGCCACCTGGGAGGTTTCGACGTCCGGGTGGTTTGAGCAGCCCACCATCGACTGGTTCGAGAGGACGGAGTAGCCGATGCCGATGTCATTGCCGCCCAGGGAGAGCGTGCTCGGGCTCTGGCCCCCGGCGTAGCAGTTGTCGTAAATGTCCAGGTAGTTCTCGTAGTAGGTGTACGGCGGGGAGGTGAAGGTGTAGTTGTAGACACTCTGGTTGGAACCGCAAGGAGTTCGATTCAGGGGAAGATTCGCAAACGTGGTGTTGTTCTCGTAGAAGACTCCGCTCTCGCGTTGGACGGTCCCGAGCGGGTGAACGGGCGCGGGGGGCGCCGCCGCCGGAGCCGAGGCGGGGGCCGAGGAGAGGGCCGGGGTCGAAGAACTCCGTGCGCCGCCGGGAAGTGCCGGTAGGCCACTAGCCACCCCTACGAGGAGGGCGGCCAAAAGGAAGAGAGCCGCGATTGCGATCG
>Ga0187855_10001656_pt1 | contig 17431 bp, 15 predicted proteins | sample June2016WEW_8_10_2_FD_132969 | JGI IMG/M metagenome (GOLD analysis project Ga0187855, IMG submission 132969) | Peatland microbial communities from SPRUCE experiment site at the Marcell Experimental Forest, Minnesota, USA - June2016WEW_8_10 | ecosystem: Environmental > Terrestrial > Soil >...
AAAGGACCAGAAACGACGAGCGCAGGGACGCTGACATGGGGATTAGCGGCAGACCGGACCCGACAGGACCCGCGTGTGACTGGTTTACCCTGCGGGCGGTAGATCGCACGTTCCGTCAGCTAGAGAGGCGCGCAGCGAAGGCCGACGACGAAACGCTGACCAGCGCAGTGATTACGGGCCGCAAGGCCCTGGCAGAGTGGCGGAACCTGGCTGGTCGGCTGCGGGAGCTCGAAACTGAGCACGAGCGGCTGGCGCTGAGCGAGTCGAGGGCGCTCGCCCGGTTACGGGGCGTGTTGGACCTGCTGGACAAGTTCGTCGAGCCGTCGCGGTTGCCGTCCGCGCCGAACCGTTCAGGTCAGCTGGCACCGAGTGGGCTCATACCGTCGCCACGACCTAGCCCCGACCGTGACGCACCCGCCGCTCTGGCCGTACGCATGTTGGGAGCCTTTGAACTCACGATCGGCGGCCGACGCGTTACGGACTGGCGCGGACATCGGACCCAGTCGCTGATGCAGTTTCTTACCGCCCACCGGGATCGCAGCGTGCCGCGCGACGAACTGATCGCGTCGGTGTGGCCGGACGCCGACGAAGATGGCGGGCGTCACCGGCTACACCAGGCCGTCTACGAACTGCGCCGCACCTTGCACGCCATCAACCCCGACCGTTCTCCCATCGTCTGCATCGATGGCGGATACCGAGTCGACCACGAGGCACCCGTCTGGGTCGACGTCGAGGAATTTGACGATCTGGGGTCGGCCGCGTCGCATTGCTTCACCGCACACCAGGCCGACGAGGCGATCGAGCTGGGCCGGAGGGCTCTGAAGCTCTACCGTGGGGATTTCCTGTGCCGGGTCACCGGCGCGGACTGGACTACGACCGAACGCAACCGGCTTCGGACCCGCTTCGTGCAGCTCAGCGTTCACCTGGGCGAACTACTCGCCAGGCGCGGCGACCATGCTGCGGCGCTCGCCGTGGTCGATCCTGTGCTGAGCATGGAGCCGTGGAACGAGGACGCCACGGTGATCAAGATGCGCTGTCATGCCCACAGCGGCGCCCGCTCCATGGCGGCCGCCGCGTACCGATCCTGCGTCGAGGCGTTAAACTGCGAGTTTGGGTTGACGCCCGCCGCGCAGACCATCAGCGTCTACGACCAGATCCGCGCCGCCGAGCCGACGGGGAATCATAGCGGGCTCACCACGGCTCGGGGCCGAACAGGACCCCGACTACCCTCGCTCCCAGCGTCCGGTCCAACTCGGCCATCCCGGTGACGCGCAACTTCAACTCCACTGACACAGTGCCATCGCCCGCGCCTGGTGTCAGGTGCCCGACCCGCCGCACGTCGATAATCTCCATCGATACCAGCGAGGCAGTCGCACCGGCCGGTTCGGACGGCGGCCGCGCTGACCCGAGCCGGCCGAGGATCCAGCTCACCCAGTCTGTCGGTTCCCAGCCGGGGTAGGTGGCCTCGTCCCCGTTCTCCTCGTGATACAGCCTGGTCCGCCGACGCAGTTCACCCGCCCCGCCCGGCTCGGTGAGCTGGACATCGAAGAAGACCGAGAACCCGGCCCGCTGCAGCCACGGGCCAGGCTCTGCGCCGTTAGCTCGGCCGTCATCTGGGCCGGACCGGTGCGCGTCATCAGCCGGTCGGTTGTGCATCAGCTGCACCTCCCACCTCGCGTCGGGTCCCGGTCATCAGGTGTCGAGGTGGTCGGGATAGGTTGGCGGCGTAGTCGGGGCCACCCGGTTGGCGCCCGGCTAACCCCGGCGTCGCTCAGTCCGTCTGCGGCGGGGAGACGGTGATGGTGTAGTCGTGGCAGCTACCGAAGACGAAGCCGACCTTGCCGCAGCAGTCCTTCGAGCCCAGGGTGATGCAGAGGTTGTACTCCCGCCCGCAATCGCCCGGGTTGAACGTGCCAGCGGGTACCTCGAATTCGAACACCCACGTGTCGGTGTTGCACGGGCTGTAGCGACCCTCGAGGAGGATCGTCTCGCAGAAGTCCCCGGTTGAGCCTGGTCCGCAGGCCTCGAACGCGAGGCACACGCACAGGGTCGTGTCACACAGGTAGTACCGGATCCGGCCGGTCAGCGTCACCGTGACCGTGACCACCAGCACCTGGTTGGAATCGATGAACCCCACCGGCTCGGACGGGTCCGACTTGTCGGCGAAGGTGGCGGTTAGCGTGCCGCCCAGGTCCCAGAGGTGGGCCCGGGGCTCGAGAATACACGGAGTGGTTCCAACGTTCGCAGTGTCGTTTGGCATGATCTTCTCCATTCGCGAATGCCGCGCCAGGCGCGACGCCGGCGACTCTCGCCGGTCTCATGCCTTTATGCGCCTGTCCGCTCACGCTCGACTGCGCGAACACCAGCTGAGACCGCCAGGAGCGCTCACGATGTCCTCAGGAACCGCTAACGGAGACAATGGCGGCGTCAGGGAGCATCCGCTCTTGCCTGGTGTGTCAGCCACGGCTACCAGGGGCCAGCCAACCGGACTGGTCAGCGCCCCGGGCGGCCGTGATCGCTGCACTTCCCAAGCTGACAGTTCGGGTTCGATTCCCGTCACCCGCTCCGCGATGTATTCACATGCATCGCCGCAACGCGTGTCGTACGGGTCACGCCGGGATCAACGGGAACGGATACTCTCGTGGCGGCGAACGGCGACGAACTGTTCTCGACCTTTACGGGATCGGGGGTATTTACGTCACCCACCGCCGGGAGCACCCAGGTCAACACGATCACCGGCGGCACCGGTCGCTTCGCCGACGCCAGCGGAACCTTTACTATAACGATTAGCAGCGCAATCGTCTCGATCAGCGCAACGAGCGAGACGACCGACAACACTGACACGTTCAACGGACAGATCAGCTACTAGGCCTAGCGATACCGACTGCGGAGGAAAGCCCCCGACGCGAAGTCTGCCTCCAGAGGCGGTACTGCTCAAGGCCGACTGGTTCGGGTAGCGGTTTCAGCGGAGCGGCGCCGTTCAGAGATCGGTGCGGCCGGTGCCGATTGGGGTGGATTTCGTAATGCTGCAGGACCTGGGGTGACCAGCAACTGCAGCCCATGGCGCCGGGCTTTCGGTATCACGCTTAACGGGGTCGCCAGGAGTGCCCGGTCCGCCCGCCCAGTTCAGTTTCGGGCGGCGCGGCTGCTGCCGCCATGGGACGGCGAGCCGGCGGCGCAGGATAAAGATCTCTGCGATCTTCCATGTCTCCTCACGCCGGCCTAGCCGCAGCCACGCGGCTAGCCGCGTGGTCAGCAGGAACCTGAACCGCAGGCACATGATCAGTGATCATCACGGCCAGCCGGCGGGAAGAGCAACTCTGCTGGCCAGAACCATGGACGAGATTTCCGGCACGCGCAGATGTCCCGGGACGGGTACGGAACTGGCTAGCGGGATAGGACGGTGGTTGTCCGCTGTGCCCTGGACCGCCCGGGGTCGGACGGCCCGGGATGGGTTCGGTGCCGGGCAAGGTGGGTTGGTGTGTGCGGTGGCTTGTCCTTGTGGACGAAGGCCTGGCGCAGATGGGCGTACGACTCCGGCGGGCCAGAGAAATTGCGCCTCATGATGGCTAGTTCGGCGGCGCGGTAGGCTGCCAGTGGCCGTTGTTTCTCGGCCGCGGTGAGCTGCCGTCCTTTGGCGGCCAGCCGCGCTGGGTACTCGGGGCTGCGGGCCAGCTGCTGGGCCATGGCCGCCACCTGCACGCGGTACCCGGCCGGGTCGGCGGCGATGACCTGGTCGACCAGGCCGGATCGCAGCGCGGAGGCGGGACTGACCGGCAGGCACGCGTCGGTGAGCCGGGCGGCCTCCTGCGCGCCGACGCGGCGGGGCAGGGTGTAGGTCCAGTATTCCGAGCCGTGCAGGCCCATCAGCCGGTAGTGCGGGTTAAGGACCGCACCGGCCCGGCACCAGACCTGGTCCGTGGCGGCCGCGAGCATCATGCCGCCGGCCGCGGCGTTACCCGCCAGCGCCGCCACGGTGAGCTGGCCTGTGGTGGTTAGGATCGCCTGCACCAGGTCATTGATGGCGTTGATGTTCCGCCAGGACTCTTCGGCCGGATCGTCGGCGGCCTGGATCACGTTCAGGTGGATGCCGTTGGAGAATATGTCCCGGGGTCCGCCGAGCACGATCACCTTCACCGAGCGCCCCTGAGCGTACCTGTAGGCGGCGAGCAGCCGGCGGCACTGACCGGTGCTCATGGCCCCGCCGGGGAAGGAGAATTCCAGGTAGCCGACGCCGGCGGACTCCCGGTACCTGATCTGCTGGTAGGTATGCCGGCCCGGCGGTGTCATCAGCGGCGCGGGGACCCTGGGCACGCCGTCCAGGGATCCGTGCAGCGCCTGCGTGGCGGGCAGCTTGAAGGTTTTCGGGCCGCCGGCCGCCGGGCGGCGGCGCAGCTGCGGGATCCAGACCGCTCCATCGGCCGTAGCCCGGCAGACGGCGCCGTCTCTCCGGGCCAGGATCGTCCCGGGCGCACCGCGCAGGTCATCTTCCTCGTGCCCGCCGACCAGGTAGTACTCGGTGCCTCCGATCACGTCCAGGACGCCGGGGCTGGAATCGGCTGCCCGCAGCTTGGCCAGCACCGCCCAGGTGGGCTCGGCTGACCAGTCGATCTTGCGGTCGGCCTGCCGGCACGGCGGACGGCACTGCCCCACGACATCGGGGCGGCTGTAGTCCAGCGGCTCGGGCCGGAACCAGCCTGCCGCGAACCGGGCTACGGCCAGCAGCACCGCCTGCACCGCGGCATCCGCCACCTCGGTGCGGTAGGCAGAGCTCTTCGAGCAGCTGGGCATCGTGAACTCCGCGCTGGCCCAGATGTCGCCGGCGTCCATCTCCGCGTTCGCCTGCAGCACGGTCACACCCCAGCGCCCGGCACCGCCCATGATCGCCCAGTCCAGCGAGGACGGGCCGCGGTCACCCGCGGGTCCAGGGTGGACGATCAAGCACGGCCGAGCCGACCAGATATCCGCGGGAATCGCCGTGGTCAGCATCGGCGCGATGACAAGATCCGGGTCGAAACGGCGTACCCCATCGCGCAGCACCTCATCCCCGAGCGCCAGCTCAACCGATACCTCATGCCCCCGGTCGACCAACTCGGCATGCACCCGCTGCGTCATGCTGTTGTAGCCGCTGGCCACCAGCAAGATCCGCATCAGCGTCCCCTCTCCTCCGGCCGAACGGGAAGATCCCCCAGCGTGCCGTCGTCCCATCTCCACGGCATGTCCGCGGGATGGCTGCTCGTGGGCAGAGCCTCCCAGCGCGGCCTTGACACACGATTGAGGCGCGATTGCGCGAGCCGCCCCAGGCCCCCTGTAGAGCAGGCCCTGCGCGCCAGCGAGCCGCTGCCGCTGGAGAGCCAGTATCGGCGCGCTTGTTCATGCCGAGAGCCCTCGAGCACGCCGTAGGGGAATGGAGCCCTCGAGTACGCCGTAGGGGAATGGTCCGAGCTGGATGCCGCGTTCGCGCAGGCTCGTGAGACCGGCGACCTGACCGTGCTGACCACCGCGGTGCGGCGGTGGTGGATCGAGGCGCTCGAGTGGCAGCGCGACCCCGCCGGGCAGCGGGACTTCCTGGCGCGGATTGAGCGGTATGTCGCTGAAGGGCCGCCCGGGCCTGAGCATCGGATCACCCGCGAGGAGTTCCGCGCGCAGCTCGGCGTCTGGGCTTGTTCAGATGGGAGCTGGAGGACCCGGCCCCCGAGCAGCTCGCCGGCATGCCAGCCCCGGTGCAGCTCGCGCTGTCCGACTTCATGGACGCCGTGGTGATTGTTGACCCGGCGGAATACCAGCGGCTGCCTGATGAGCCCGAGCGGCCGCTGCGGACCCTGCCATTCGGGGAGGCCGGCCTGGTGACCTTTCTGGTGTACGAGCCTGATGATCTCGTGCTGGTCACGCGGGTCATCTGGACAGGCTGACCTGGCGTCCGCCAGTCCCTGGATTAGGGCAGCGGACGCCGTCCGTGGTCGGGGGCAATTTCATCGGGCCGTGATCGTCGGCGCACGGACAGATAGCGGACAGGCAAGATCACTGAGCAGGCAGCTGGCCGGACAAATACAGGTCAGCCGCCATATCTGTCAACCAGACGAGCGGTCCGTAAAACCGTCGGCTTAGCCTACGTTGGTTCGAACCCAACACCTACCACCACCTGCGGAAACGGCTAGCGGGGCGCTGGCACCGGAACGCAGAGCCATGAATACCAGGATCTACGAGGGCACCAACCAGGCGCGTGGTGATGGCGGTCGGCTGCAGTGCCGGCCGCGTCGGGCCGACATCCGCGACACCAGACCCAGATGGGGGTTGATCTCGGCGGGGTGACCGCACCCAAAACCCAACGCGTACTGGCCGGTGATTTCGCTCTCGGGGGATCATGAAGGCTGCGCCGGACAGGTAGATCGGGTGGATGACCAGCTAGGCCTAGCAATGGGATCGCTCCGCTTGCAGATGCCTGGGTACGCCGCGTACGGGTCACGTGCCGGGGCGTCGCCGCAAGGCTGGATGCCGTCAATCGCGTCGGCATACGGTCGACGCGGGCTGACCTCGGATGCCGCAATCTGGCGCCTACCGCTTCTGCTCGTGCGTGGCGCAGGCAGAAGGTAAGGAGTTAGCCCGACGCCGCATCTGACTGCTACGAGAGGATCTTCAGCTAGCTGGTCAAAGCAGCTCTACGACGAGATCACCGCCATGAAGCGCTGCGGACGCAGTTGATCGGTCAGCTCGCTCCGCAGCTCACCGCCGCGTTCGGCATCCTCAACACTGCCGCCGAGCTGCTCATCGTCGCTGACGACAGCATCGGCCAGGTCCGCTAGGTCATTGAGGTGGCAGGCTTCCGGGTGCCTGCCGGAACCTGTGCCTGCCGGAAGGGGCGTGGCTGGCAGCTCTATTCGGCCCGCAGCATGACGGCGGGTTTTGTCCGGGCGGCTACCGACGCGGGAATGGCGGCCAGCAGGTTCCCTGCCGCCAGCAGGGTGACGAAGCCGGCCAGCAGGGCGAGGCCGGGGACGATGGTTACCGGGACAACGCCGAGGGAGGCAGCGAAGCTGATCCACGCCCAGCGGCCTGCCGCGAGTCCAAGCGGCACCCCGATGGCGGCGGCAACCAGGAGGATGACGGTTGCCTGCCAGGCGATGACCTCCCTGACCTGGCGTCTGGTCAGGCCGAGGATTTTCAGCAGGGCGAGCTGCCGTCGGCGCTGGCGGACCGAACCCAGCAGCGCAACGCCCAGCGACAGCACTGCCGCCGCGGCCAGGGTCAGCGCCAGGGCCAGCGGCTGGCTGCCCATCTGTGCCGCGTTCACGACCGCGGCGCCCAGCACCCGGGGCTGGCGGTAGGTCCCGCCGGGGGTTCCGCCGGGGCCGGCGGCGCTGATCCGCGCCACCAGCGGGGCAGCGTCCGCGCCCGGGGCGAGGTCGATGGCGGCCGCCGAGGGGAAGGCGGGGTCGGACACCGCCGCGGCTGACTGTTCTTCTTGCGTCAGCTTCGGGGACAGGCCCTGGACTGCCAGCAGGGTGCTGTCTGAGAGCATGGCGCCGCGGCCGAGTGACACGTGGTCGGCCAGGGCCAGCCCGATCGATGGCAGGGTCACGGTCCCCACGATGGTGAGCGTGCGGCTGGACCGTCCGGCGCCGGCGATTACCGTGTCGCCCACGTGCTTGCCCAGCTCGCGCAGGGTGACGGTGCCCAGCTCGATCTGCAGCGGCCCGCTGAGCGGGTGGCCGCTGGTGGTCGGCGGCTGCACCGAGCCCAGGTGCCGGGTCAGGCCTAGCGCGGGCACTTCCTGGCTGTCGATCGGTATCTGGGTGAACGCGAAGGTGGACCAGCCGATGACCTCCGGCTGGCCGCTGACCAGCTTGTCCATCTGCGAGGGGGGCCAGGACCCGTAACCCCCTTCGGTGTCCATCAGCAGGGTCCAGTTCCAGCCGTACCGGGCTGGGTGGGTCACCAGCCCGTTCAGGCTGGCGCCGAACACCACCGCCATCACCACCGCCAGCACCGCGGCCGCCGACCCGGCCAGCGTGGCCAGGACCGGGGTCGGCCGGCGTCCGGGTCCGCGCTCCAGCGCTGCCCGGATCCCCGCCACCGCGGTTACTGGCAGGCCGGCCGTGGCAGCAGCCCGGTCGGCCGGAGAACGCCCGGCGACGGGCGTGCTGGCGGCTGGCCTGGCCGACCGCCAGGCCAGCGCGGCGAGAATGCCCAGGCACAGCAAGGCGAGTGCGATGCCGCCGCCCGCGAGCACCAGCGGGTCCGCCCGGATTCCGCGGGCCGGGTCGAACCCGCGAACCGGCCCGACAGGTGCCAGCGGCGAGACGGCCACCGCGCCGGCGACCGCCAGCGCCACCCCGCCGAGGACGGCGACCGTGCCGTCCATGCTGATCGCGAGCGCGGCCTGGGCTCGGGTGCAGCCGAGCGCGCGCATCGCGGCCAGGCCGGCTGTCGAGAGGTCCAGCAGCTGCGCGAGACCCTGCCCGGCCAGTACGAGCAGGGCGGCTGCTGCCAGTCCCCCGAACAGGGCAAGCGCGACCGCCTGCGGCTGTATCGCCTGCTGTACCTGCTGGTGAACGGTGCCCAGGCGGCGGATATTGAAGGTGATAGAGCCAGGCGGCAGATGGAACATGCGATCGAGGGTGTCTTGCGGCCCGGCGAGCTCGCGCTGCAGCGCCGGGATGCCGGCCGGTCCCGCGCGCAGCCGAAGCCCCACCCACCCGAACGCGAACTCACCGTTCAGGTACCGGGCGGTGGCCGCCGGCGGCAGCAGGCCGGAGTTCGTTTCGTCGAACTGGTCCACGAGCACCGGGGGGGCGTCTGCGATCGCGGCGACCGTGAACGTGGCGCGCCCGGCCGGGGTTGCGACGTTTGTCTGCAGGTTCATCCGGGTGAACTGATAGGTCACCCGCCCGCCCACCCGGGTGCCGAACAGCCGGGCTAGCCGGGGCGTCAGCACGATCTCACCGGTGGCGTCAAGGGAGGGCAGCCTGCCCGCCACGACGGTCACCCGGTCCTGCCGGAAGTACTCGCCGTCGAGGCTGCCGGCCAGGCTGTCAGCCCGGAACGAATCATCTACCCGGCCATGAACCAGCGGTTCTGCAGCCAGGCCAAGCGAGGCTGTACCAGATACCACGCCGGGCAGGTGCTCGACTTGGCGGACAGAGGCGAGGACCGGGCCCGGGATGTTGACGAGCACGTCGCTGGAATTGATCGAGGCCAGGTAACGTCCGTAGGCCGTATCCGTGCGCCGGGCACCCGCCAGCGCCCCCAGCGCCACCGCGCCCAGCAGCCCGCACAGCAACGCGACGGCCACGACCCGCCGCCGCGAGCGGCGCCTGGTCGCCCGCCAGCAATAGACGGCCGCAATCACGCCGCACCACAACCGGACGCGCCCGCGAGACTCTGCCCTACCACGACGCTGATTCTCCGCCTGGCACCAGGTGTGCGCGACCGGGGCTGCACCACTAGCAGCGGGGAAGCCAGCACCACCACGGCCGCCACGGCGGCGCAGCGCCAGGCCGCAGTTCCACGCGACGCTGCCTCACCGCGAGCACGCCGGCAAGCACCACCTATCGCCGCCTCGGCGACCGTGAACCCGTCTCGTTCCAGCATCGCCCCGGCGAACGCACGGAAACCGTGATGGTCGTGGACGAGGATCTGCACACCGGGTGCCATCGCCTCAGCGTCGCACTGCGGCTGGCTTACCGCATCGGGGCTGGCCCTGACCCCCAAGCCGGGCCAGCCAGCAGACACAAGCCGAGCTCACCCCGATGACTGCCACGGCGCCTCCCGGCTAGCGTCCCCCGTTAACCGAGCGCCCGACCCCATGGCACGCTCACCCAGGGAGGGACGCAGAGGCAAGACAGCCGAAACCATCGGGCGTCGTCCCTGCTCGCCGCGATACTGGCCGGGTGCGCTCTCGCCACGGCGGCGTGCGGAAGCGGGAACACGCACCCGCGGTCAGCGCGCCAACCTCCCCGCACACCGGGGCGGAACCGGCGGCGGCCTCTCTGAACTGGCTGGCCAGAACAAACCAGATGTGGACCAGGGATGTTTCTCCGCGCTGAGCCAGGTGACCGGCGGCGAGGCACGCCGGGTGTACCAGGCCGAGGAACAGCAGGCCGTCGGCGGCGCTGCCGCGGGCCGCATCTCGAGCCAGTGGCCGAGCAGGACGAAGGTCGTGAGTGATGCGTGCTCGATTACGGCTAGGACGTAGGCCTGGGTGCCGGCGAGCTCGCCATGAATCCTGCGGTACCCCCAGTTGGGATTCTCACGAGCCAGACGTCGGACCAGTGCCCTGATGTTCCGCCGGGTCGACGGCCGGCCAGTCCTGCCGCGCATGGACCTGGCGGCCCAGCGGCGGCGGACGATGTCGCGGTGCCAGCGCACGATCGTGTCCGGGGTGATCAGCAGCCGCTGTCCTTGGCGCCGCGCTTTCGGTATGACGCCGAGCAGGGTCACCAGGAGGGCCCGGTCCGCCCAGTCCAGCTTCGGCCGCTGCGGCTGCCTGCGCTGCAGCACGGCGAGCTGGTGGCGCAGGATTACTGTAAGATCTCCGCGGTCTTCCACATCTCCTCACGCCGCGACAGCCGCAACCCCGCGGCGACCCGCACAATCAGGAGGAATACGAACCGCAGGCACATGATCGGTGATCATCACGGCCGGACGGCCGGGAGAGCAACCCCGCTGGTCAGAGCCGTGGACAAGATTCTCGGCACGCACAGATGTAGTGGACTCTCACGGCGGCCCATGGGCCAGACCGAATGGGGCTTATCTATGCTCGTGCCAGAATCTCTGATGGAATGCCAGATCGAATCGCTCCAGCTCTTTGCCATTACCGTCGAATCCGATGACGGAGCCCAGATACAGATCGCGGGGCACGAGCAGCGCGGCGAAGCGGACCTCCGGGAAGTCGGCGGAGTCGTAAATCGGCACGTCCAGGGCTTCCCCGGCCGCAGTGGCCAGCTCCACCCGCCGGATGTCCGGATGCACTCGGGCCAGCAGGCTGTAAGGGCCTTCGTCACCGCCGCCGCTACCGACGTCCATCAGGGAGCCTGGGGAAAGCGCCGGACCTCCGCCGCCGCCCTCGTGCAGTATGCGGCCGTCCGCAGATGCAATGCGGATCATGCTTAGCAGCTCACCCGGCCCCGGCTCTCCGCCGCCTGAGGAGTGCCGTCGTGCCCAGACCACCCACGACACCCCGTCACCCTGGGTGCCCTCAGCGATAACGATCTGCCCGTTTATGAGACCTCCCGTTCATGGGGCCTACAGTGCCCACCTTTGCATGCGACATGAGTTGGCGGCGAGGCCGCGGTAAACGCCGGAGGGCCATCCCCATCCCGTGAGCCTGGCAGGCAAACGGGCATGTCATGGCCCGGATGGGCCACGGCCCGCTAGCGATCTTGAAAACAGCTAGCGGCAGCCCGGCCCTTGCGGGGTGCTCACGTTGCTGTGTGCTGGTTGATGTCGTGCAGGAATTCCTTGACTGCCGGGAACGCGAGGTCTGGACGGTCGCGGAAGACACGGTGACGTGCCTGCGGCAAGCGAACCAGTCGTGTTGTCGCGGCGGGGAGCTGGCGGGCGAGGTCCTCGACGACCGATATCGGGCAGATCGGGTCGTCTTCGCCTGCCAGGATCAAGACAGGGGACCTGACGTCGGCCAGCACACTCCAGGGGTCGAAACGCGGCGCCTCGTTCCGGAAGTAGTGCAGGTTGACCTCTGTCGTGTGAATCGATCTGGCCAGCCCTTGGTCGTCGCCGCCGCGCCGGCGGAAGATCCCCACGCTGGCGGGATAGTCGATGCGGTCGCCGGTGGTGTTGGCCAGGATGACGCCTGTGCTGGTCGAAAACTCGGTTACCGGTTCTGGCCTGGACTTTCATGCGGCGGGCCGGTACTCGTTGAGCAGTCCGCCCAGACGCTGTCGGCGTCGGATCCTGTCGATTCTGGCACCGGACGGGATCTGTCCGGTACGTCTTCGGGGGCACGCAGAAGCATTCCGTCGCCTTGGTGGCTGCGCCCGGCGTTGTGATGGGCGACGTAGACGTCGAGCACGTGGCGTAGGTGGCGTTCTGCGGTGATGAGGATCCGGTCGGTGCACTCTCGGCGGACGGAGCCGATCCAGCGCTTGGCGAAGGCGTTCATCCGCGGGGCCTGCGGTGCGGTGATGCCGATGCCGATGCCGGGGCGGCTACCCGATGGCCGGGGCGGCGCAGTTCGCCCTGGATGCGAACCACGCCCCGGGTCCGGTTCTCCCTCGCCAGGCGCACGGTCAGGGCGGCCAGCTCCTCGCCGGCTGGCGGGCGGCCCGGCGGCTGGCAGCACAGCGACCTCGTGCCGGACGCCACGTGATCACCCGCGTGATGAGAAGGAAGGCGAACCGTAGGCACATGATCGGTGATCGTGACGGTCAGGCGGCTGGTTGAGCAACTCTGCTGGTCAGAGTCGTGGGCGGGATTCTCGGCACGCACAGGATGTGGGGGGCGCCGGTCCGGGCCCGAGCTCCTGGCGTCGGCGGGTGTCAACGCGAGGCGTCGACCACCGGCCAGACCACTTCCGGATGCCGGATATCGCTGTGGGCTCCGCTGAACTGCGACTGATCGGCCTTGATGACGGCGTTGGAGTCGAGCAGGTAGAACTGGCCCGGCTGGAAGCCGTACTCTGTTCCCTGCGCCGCGAGCGGGATCTGGATCCCGCCCGGTGGCGGCTGCTGGTAGCCGTCGTGGCCCATGCCTCCCCACTGGTAGGTGAGGTCGGCGGCGGCTTCGGTGTCCTGGTGGGCCAGCATGCTGGCGGCTGGGTACCACCAGCCCACGGCCCGGTCGGCGGCGCTGAACGTGCACAGCAGCGGGCCGTTGACGTTGTGGATGAAGCCCGACAGCGCGCCCGGGCCGAGGACCAGCGGGTCGGGCACCGGGGCCGCGAACGCGAAGTGGGAGAACGCGCCCTGGATCAGATGCAGGGTCTTGACCGGACTGTTCGCGCCGGTCGCCGCCGGCGGCAGGCCCGACAGCGAGTAGGAGACGAGCCGGGCGCCGAAGCTGTGCCCCATCAGGTGGACGCGGATCCCGGGGGCGGCCGCGGCGAGTTTCCCCAGAATCGGCCCGAGGCCGCTTTGCCCGATGACGCCGGCCCGGTTCTTCATCTCGTAGTAGGACATGCTGCGCAGCACCTCTTCGGCGCCGTTCCACAGGCCGCTGAACGGGTTCGGCAGGCCCTGCGCGCTGGAGCCGGGCGTCTTCGACATGGCTGCGGCGTTGCCGAACACGGCCGCGGTGTCGCCGGTGATGGCGGCCGCCTGACCGGAGTCCTCGGGCGCGAGCGGGGGAGTAGTGACCAGGCTGGACGCCAGCGTGTGGAACTGCTCCAGCGCGGCCGGGTCCTGCGGCCGCTGGTCCAGTAGCTGGCCGAGCGTAGCAACGTTCTGCTGCTGCGCCGGGAACGCCGGCGCGATAGCGGCGGCTATCTGCTGGCCCGTGGACGGGATCGGCTGAGCCGTGGCCGGGTCGTCGTTGGGGAACAGCAGCGACGGCCAGATGATGCCGACCGCGCAGCTCGAGTCCAGCTTGTCCGGGATCATCCCGGCCAGCAGCGTGAACATCGCCTGGTACAGGTTGCGGGCCGAGTCGACGCCGTTGTTCCAGCCGTGCGACAGCACGTACACGTCCTGGATGCCGCCTCCCTGCACGGCCGCCGGAAGCCCGCCGTCGGAGCTCAGCGTGCCGTCGGCGTTGAAGTCCAGCTCGTAGTAGGTCAGCCCCGCAATATCAGTCATATCGCCCTTCCCAGTGGTGTGTGATCAGACGTTGGACAGCACGCGCATCAGGTCGACCAGCCCGGCGCCCTGGAAGAACTCGTGCCGGCCCAGCGTCGTGGCGTTGCTCATGAACAGCTGCTTGACCTCGTCGGGCTGGCCGATGTACTCGTCCCGCACCGACAGGAAGGCCGCGATCGCTCCGGACACGTGCGGCGCGGCCATCGAGGTGCCGCTGTCCTCGATGTAGCGGGCGACGCCCTCCTCTGTGCTCTGCAGCGGGGTGACGCCCTCGACGAGCGCGCCGGTGGCCGCCGACGTGATGCGCTCACCCGGCGCGATCAGGTCCGGCTTCAGCCGCCCGTCCAGCGTCGGGCCCTTGGACGAGGTGTAGGTCACGCCGTAGGTGTGCGGCATGTAGCGGTGCGTCGAGCCGACGGTGATCGCGTGCAGCGAGTTGCCCGGGTCGGTGATGGTCGACAGCCGGCCGTGCACGTCGGAGCTGCCGCCGGTGATCGTCCCGGCCGCCCCATCGTTGCCGGCCGAGACCACCGCCACCACCCCGGTCCCGACGAGCTGGTCCAGCTCGCGGCACAGCGGGCTCTGCCCGGCGGCGAACTCGTCGGGGTACCACTCGCAGCCGATGGACAGGTTCACCCCGTGGATGAGTATCTGGCGGCCGTCCGAGTTGAACGTCCGCACCTGGGCGAGCGCGGCGATTACCACGCTGCTGGCCGTGATGCCGTTGGCGTCGAGCACCTTGAGGCTGACCAGGTGAGCCTTTGGCGCCATCCCGCTCAGAGTCCGCCCGGGGTCGAGGGTCCGGCTGACCCAGGACGGCAGGTCGCCGCTGGTGGGCTGGTTGGCCGCGATGAGAACCTTGCTCGGGTCGGTGGGAGCGGCGCCGGCGATGATGCCCGCCACGTGCGTGCCGTGCCCGACCGGGTCGGTCAGGGCCGTCGATGGGTCATCGGGCACCGTGCCACCCGCCGAGAGCAGGCCGGTGAGGTCACGGTGCAGGTGCGCCACCGAATCATCGGTAAGGGTCCCCCCGGCGAAGTGCGGGTGATCCTTGTCGATGCCGGAGTCGATGACCGCCCACACGACGCCGATTCCCGCCGTCCCGTAGGTACGGGTTGCGGCGTCGGCCTTGATGGTGGTCGCCGAGCGGTCGATGTGGGCCCGCATGACGTAGTCGGGCCAGATCCGGTAGATGGTGCGGCTCAGTGGCGGTGTGGCCGTCGGCCGGGCCGTGTCCTGGTCAGCCAGCTTCGTGACCTCGTCCGGCGTGAGCAGGCACCGCATGTAATTCGCGGAGATCGGTATGGGAGCAGGTGGCTGCTGCGGGTCCTGTGCGAAGGCGGCGTGGAAAACGTCCCTGAATTGGTCGCGAATGTCGGCGGTGGGCGCACCGGTTGACAGGCTGAGCTCGACAAGGACCGCCTGCCGGTCGTCGATGGTGTAGACGAGCTTTTCCCGCGTCGCGTCGTCCACCGCCGTAGTCAGCAAGGAGCTCACCACAGGCCGCTGAACGGGCGGCTGGTTCGTGCCAGCAGCTGGCTGGGCGGCTTCTGCTGGCTGGTCCGATCCCGGGGACGTCATGATTTCCCCGGCTCTGGCAGCGCAGTGGCCAAATGGCATCTGGTCATGTCCCCTCCGCATGAATCTGAATGCGACTCCCCGCGGGAAATCATCCTCCGCTTGCGCCTTATCCGCCAGTCACGGAGGTCGCGCGCCGGGGCTGTGGTCCGTCCGGCTGGCGCGGGTCGGCCGTTGACGGTTGAGCTGATGCACACTGGCCTGCGGTCGCGGCCAGTACACCCCCCGAGCTGGCGCGGTGGAGGTTGGAGGCCGTGGGCATCGGCTACGTGCCGGCCGCGATCGAGGCGTCGGCGAAGCGCCGGGGCGTGGCCGGGCTCAGCTACGTCGTCGGCGACGTGACGCGGCTGCCGCCGGCCCGCGGTGCGGCGGCTGCGCTCATGGACGCTTGAGGAACCTGAAATAGAACGCCGCAAATACCAGGACAATTCCGATGTTTACGATCAGCCGATCCCAGAGGTGGTGCCTGAAGGACAGGACGTCCACGCCGACCACGACGGCTACCATCGCGAGCACGTAAAGCACGATGACTGCTCGGCTTCGCACCGTTTCATTCTAGTCTGCACTGACCGTTGACGTGCCTGGCCCTCACGTGAGGCTTTACGTTCCGGTCTCGCTTGATCCTACCCATGCCCTAGACGATTTGTGGCTGGCGGTGCCGCGGTTGTGACTGTTCAGTGTTTCTGCCAGGTGACCGGGAAGTGGTCGACCTGGCGGATCGGGACGCTGGCGGTGATGTCGGGCGGGGTGCGGGCAGCCAGGCTGGGCAGCCGGGTGAACAGGGTGGTCAGCGCGACTTGGCCGTGCAGCCTGGCCAGTGGGGCGCCGAGGCAGAAGTGGGCGCCTGCTGAGAAGCTGAGGTGGGGGTTGGGGTCACGGCTGATGTCGAACCGGTCAGGGTCAGGGAAGGTGCTGGGGTCGCGGTTAGCGGCGGCCAGGAATAGCAGCCGTGACTGGCCCGCCGGGCACTGGATGCCGTGGATGGCGGCGTCGTTGCGGGGCGTCGCGGCGGTGAAGGTCGTCGGGGTGATCAGTCGCAGCATTTCCTCTACCGCTGCGGGCCAGCGCCCTGGCTCTTCCTGCAGCGCGGCGAGCGCCGCGGGATGGCTGCAGAGCAGGTGAGCGCCGAGGGTGAGCAGGGTGGTGGTGGTCTGGTGCCCGGCGTTGATAAAGAAGATGCAGTTCGCAGCCAGGTCCTGGCGGTCCTCGCCATCGGCCTGCCGGGCGGCCAGGGTGGTCATCAGGTCGCCGGCTGGTGCTGCGGTGCGCTGGTCGAGCAGCCCGGTGAAGTAGGACAGCATCTGCCCGGCCGCGTCGTTGGCGGCCTGGACCGCGGTGCGGTCGGTGTCGCGCTGGCGGGCGAAGCCGCGGTTGAGTGTCGCGACCGCCGCGGCAAGCCAGTCCCGGTCACCGGGCGGAACCCCGAGGACCTCGGTGATCACAGTGAACGGCAGGGGCCGGGCGAAGTCCGCGACCAGGTCCATGCTGCCTGCGGGGGCTGCCTGGTCGATCAGCGCGGTGGCCCGCTCGGCGATGATGGCCCGGTAGCGCTCGACCCTGCGGGCAGTGAACAGGCCCCCGAAGGCGTCCCGGACACGGCGGTGCCGGTCGCCGTCCAGCCGCATCATCCACCGGGCGAGCAGCTGGAATGCCCCATCGGGCGAGGGCGGGATCGACGCTGCGGCGAACCTCGGGTCGCGCAGCACATCCCGGACGAACGGGTACTGGCAGCCGGGCAGGGCGCAGGAGCGCAAGATCACGTGCGGGTCGGAGCGGCCGGCTGGAGAGAACAGCGCACCCAGCAGGTCAGCCTCAGTACTGGGCGCCGGGGGCGGGCCGGCCGAAGTGTTCATGATGGGCACAGTAGCGCCGGCCGTGTCGTCATCACAGGCTGTGTCGCGAGCGCGTGGCGTAAGCCTTGTAACGGTGAATCTCGCTGGTGGTAGTTCGCGGGACAGTGCCGACGGTTTCGCCGTCAGCGTCGAAGTCCTGCACCGCGTCTACACCGGATTGCCAGCCAGTTCGGATAGCGAGCACTGGAACCGACGCAACACAGGCTTTCACTCTTCTCACAATGACCCGCACAGGGTCACTAAAAGACC
>Ga0187855_10001660_pt1 | contig 17424 bp, 14 predicted proteins | sample June2016WEW_8_10_2_FD_132969 | JGI IMG/M metagenome (GOLD analysis project Ga0187855, IMG submission 132969) | Peatland microbial communities from SPRUCE experiment site at the Marcell Experimental Forest, Minnesota, USA - June2016WEW_8_10 | ecosystem: Environmental > Terrestrial > Soil >...
CGTCTTGGACGGTTCGGCGCGCTTTGCCGCGGGCGGAGGCAAGCTGATACGACTCGAATTTCCGAAGACCGAGATTCAAGCGTACGGCTACGCGGCAATTGTTTATTCGAATTACGTCTACGAAATCGAACAGGGTGGCAAGCGGTCCGAAAGCTCGGGCCGGGTTACGGAAGTGTTCGTCTACCGCAACGGAGCATGGGTGAACGCGAGCTGGCACATGGACAGCGTGAAGTAACCCTGCTTGGATGCGTGCGAGTTGGCGGTGCTGGGCAGCCGAGACGAGGCCACACGTTCTTTCAGCGCCAGATCACGTTCTGCGTCCGCCACTACTCCGAGCGCCGGGTCGCAATTCGCCTGGCAGCCGGCCGTGAGGTGGGCATAGTGGCCATCAACGCTCGCAGAACAGCATTCACGGATTGCGGGCTTTTAAAAACCTGTGCTACGTCCGGGTCCAGCAGCACCGCGACGGATCCCGGCCGGGTGCGTGCGGCGAACCGATTCGGCTTGGCTTTCGCATAGTCGAAACGGTACTCGGACCGAAGCCAATCGTTCCGATTGGCTCTGGCCTTAGTTCTTGACATTTTCCTCATAGTCATGCAATTCCTTGCCCGTGGCGCGGCGAGCGGCTGATGATGCGAACGCGGTCCCTCTCCCAGGATGATCTCCTGAGGCTGGTCGGCTGAATGCATTTCATCCACAAATATCCGCGCCAGCGGGCCGCTGAAAACGGAGGTGGCTTCGATAAAGTTCACCCTGTGCTTCCTGAAATTGGCTTGCGCTTTGCGTGGTCCCATTCGAACACAAAAGACATCGCGTCTTTCTACAGGATAGCGAGATTGCTGCCTGCCCACATCCAAGGCGGCCTTGGCTGCCGTGCGCCGACATTCAGCGCACTGCCAGCCCCAGACGACGGCCAGCGGTGCTCCAAGGAAAGTGGATGCGGACGTTGCCGGCTGCGTCCTGGACGCTCCGGAGGCATGCTACAATTTGGACGAAACACTCTTCTTTAAGGACTCCGCATGGCACAAGACTCCGATGTCACCCGCCGCGATTTCGTGAAGGCGGCTGGCGCCGCTACGGCCGTCGCCGCCGCGTTGCCCGCCCTCGAAGGCGCGCCCTTCATCCAAAAAGTACACGCCGCCAACGACCAGGTCCAATACGGCTTTATCGGGACCGGAAGCCGCGGCACGTACCTGCTCAAGCATCTCCACGAAACCGACGCCGGCCGATGCATAGCCGTGTGCGACAATTACGATCCCAACCTGAAGAAAGGCGTGGACACCGCCGGCAACAATCCGGCGGCCTACAAGGATTACCGCGAGCTGCTGGCGCGCAAGGATATCGACGCGGTGCTCATCGCCGTACCGCTCTACGAGCACTTCATGATCACCAAAGACAGTCTGCAAGCCGGCAAGCATGTCTTCTGCGAGAAGAGCCTGGTGCACAAGCCGGAAGAGGTGCACGCGTTGCGCGCCCTGGTGGCCGAGCATCCCAGGCAGGTTCTACAGGTGGGGTTGCAGCGCCGCTACAGCCAGTTCTACCAGACCGCCAAGCAGATGATCGACCAAGGCGTGCTGGGCAACGTCACGCATATACGCGGCCAGTGGCATCGCAACACGGACCAACGTCGTCCGGTGCCCGATCCCTCCCTCGAGCGCAAGATCAACTGGCGTATGTATCGCGAGTACGCCGGCGGCAACACGGCGGAGCTGGCTTCGCACCAGATCGATGTGGCCGACTGGATGTTCGGCTCGCCGCCCGAGTACGTGGTCGGAGTCGGCGGCATCGATACTTTCAAAGACGGCCGCGACGTCTACGACAACATCCAGTTGATCTACGTCTATCCCAAGGGCCGCAAGCTGCTTTACAGCTCCATCAGCACCAACTCGCATCTGGATCTGCTGCAGGCCGAACGGCAGGAGTTCGGCGAAGTGATCATGGGCACCGCCGGCACCATCGAGATCACCATCGGCGACGATAACCATCCGGCCACCGCCCTCTGGTATCGTGAGCCGGCTAAGGTAAGCGCTCAGGACGTCAAGAAGGCGACCGAAAAGCCAGCGCCAGTGAAGGCGGGCGCCACTATGACCACTGCGGCGGCCACCCGGGGCGTGCCGCTGTTGTTGCCCAAGGACTCGCAAGGCGCCGACGATTCCTTCCTCACCCGCGAAGCCAAATTCGCGCGGCGCTGGCTTTACAGCAAGGGAATCATGGCGCCGGAGGAGGACCGCAATCCGGTGACTGTATCGCTCGAAGACTTCTTCCTGTGCTGCAAAGATCCGATGAACCGCAAGCCGAAGGCGAACCTGGAAGTCGGGCTGAACGATTCGACCGCGGTGATTCTGTCCAACCTGGCGATGGACGAGCAGCGGCGCGTGAATTTCAGCGAAATACAGACGCTGGGCCGCTCCGCTTAAACTCTAGCCGCAGATGCACGCAGATGCACGCCGATAAAAGCCTCCTTGATGAGGAGCTGCGGATAAATGCCAGCAAATGTGATGTTTCTTTGTTCTATCCGCGTTCATCAGCGTTCATCTGCGGCTGATGATTTCTGTGGGTCGTGGAAAACTGTCGATCTATTAGGCGAGCCGAAACCGCTAATGATCTTCTCAGGCTTGGCCGATCAGTAAACTGTGGGCCAGAGTTCCGGCGAAGTGAAGCAAACAGACCGGAAAGGGCTGCTGGCCAGGATTCCCGCCTTTCCACCAATCGTGCTGCGGTTGCTGGACCTGCTAGCGCGCGAGGATGTCGAGATTCGGGAACTGGTGGCGCTCATCTCCGCCGATCCCGCATTCTCCGCCCAGATTCTGCGCGTCGCTAATTCCCCGCTCTTCGGATTCCGATCGCAAATCGATAGCCTGCAGTCTGCTCTGGTCGTCCTGGGACTGCGGCGCATCCGGGCGCTCTGCATGACCGTTGCGACCTCCAATCATATGAAGGCTGTACTGCATATCGAGGAGTTGTCGCGCTGCTGGCGGCACATGCTGGCCTGCGCCCTGCTTACCGAAGAGTTGGCGCGCGCCTGCTCCGCATTCGAAGACCGCGCCTATACGGCTGGGTTGCTGCATGATGTGGGCCGGCTGGGGCTGTTGCTGGCTTACCCCACCGAGTATGCGGAACTGCTCCGCAATGCCGACCTCAATGCTCTCGAGTTGCTGGACTGGGAACGAGAGTCGTTGGGCATGGATCACTGCGAAGCCGGCCGTGCCCTGGCCGCGCATTGGAACCTGCCGCCGGATTTCCAGATCATCGCCGCCCGCCATCACGATCCCCAGAACAACTCCGCGCTGGACCTCCTCTCGCTGGTGCACTTTGGATGCAAGCTGGCAGACTGCCTGGGCTTCTGGGTGGTAAAGCCACTCCAGCCCGGTTCGGTCGAGGAAATTCAGGCATCCCTTCCGGGGCCGCTCGCAAGCCGCATCAAGATCGACGCCGCCCGCTGGAGCGAAATCGTCGAACGGCGCCTCCGCTGCTACGGAGACCCGGATGGCAGTACGTTCGAGGCACTGCCTCTCGCGCCAGAGCCCGCGCCGGAGGAGCCCGTATTGCCAGTGGACGTATTGGCGAAGCTGCGCTTTCCGGACCCGAATGCTCAGAAGCCCCTCGGACGCGAACTGCTGACCCTGGTGGGCATCGGCCTGCTATTCACCGTCGTGATCGTGGCGGTTGTGTACTTCGCGGTCCGGTAAGCAGCTCTCGTAGAACTCCCGCAAACGCTCCCGGTAGCGCGGGCCCGCCACCTCGACGATGTTCAGGTGCCTGGCGCCTTCCACCGTCCAGAACGACTTCGGCTCGCTGGCCGCCTCGAACAGCGCGCGTCCCATTGCATAAGGGACCATGCGGTCGGCGTCGCCGTGGATGATCAGCACCGCCGCATGCACCCGGGCGATCTTACGACGCGCATTGAAACCGTGCACGAACAGCGGGCCGAGCACCGGCACGAATTTATGCGCCATGTCGGAAGCCGAGGTGATCGGGCACTCCAGGATGAGTCCGGCGCAACGGCGGCGCGTCGCCAGATCCACGGCCACTGCTGCGCCGAGCGATTCCCCATGCAGCACGATCTGCCCGGGCCGCCAGCCCTGGCTGATGAGGTAGTCGTAGCCGGCCTCGGCGTCGCGGTATAGTCCCCGCTCGGTGGGCCAGCCGGCGCTCTTCCCATAGCCACGGTAGTCCAGGATCAAAACAGACGAACCTGCCGCGATCATCTCGCGCAAGTGGCCAGGCCGTACGGAGAGGTTGTCGCCATTGCCGTGCAGGTATAAGGTGACGCAACGGCTGCCCGGCGATTCCAGCCACCAGGCATGCAGGCGTACGCCATCGCGCGCGCAGAGCCACACGTCCTGCGCGCCCAGTTCCGCTTGCATGTGCCACCAGCCTGTGGGATAGCGGGTGGGCTGATAAGCGAAGCGGTTCGCCACCAGGTAGATGCCGCAGTAAAGCAGCGCCGCGAAAAGCAGGATTACGAAAATCACCCTTAATTGCCATATACCACATCGCTCAGTAGCCGCGCAGGAAAGCGCTCGACGGGCCGATGAGTTAAGCAAAAGCGAGAAACCCGGCCATGCAAGTGATGTACACAGCATCGGGAGGGCTGCAACAAGCCGACGACCAGTTGGATCGCACTGCTTCGCGCCTCGCGCATCTGCCACTGTTGATAGGCGCACCTCAGGACGAAGTTTCACTAAGCGACGAAGCGGTCGCCCTCCTACAAGTGAAGACTGACTTTGAGGTGAACCTGGGCGCGGTCAAAGTGGACGACGAAATGGAGCAGAGCGCGCTGGAGCTGCTGGGGACAGACTACAACCCGAGCCGCCCACGGGCGTAACTCAGGCTCTGCTTGACGTTGTCCTCCTCCAGGCGCAACTGCGCTTCGCGCGGCAGTCCGCTCACCACGGGCAACGGCTGCCGGCCCTGCTGCTCGCGCACCATGCGCAAGGCGCGCGCCAGATAACGCTCGCGCCGCTCCGGAAACGTCGCCCAATACTTGTCCGTCAGGCAGGGCACCTTGAGCGGATCGCGCGTGATCATTTCCAACGTGAAGCGCGTCTCGGGCCGTGCCTTGTGGATTGTATCCACAATCCGCCGCATGTCGAGCATGCCCTCGCCCAGCGGCATTTCCGAGAGCAGAAAGCCGTCCGGATAAGCTTCAACGCCCATATCCTTAACGTGCGTCGCGAGAGCATAGGGCGCCAGAGCTTCCACAGCCTCGATGGGATCGTCGAGCAGCGCGATGTTGTTGCCGGTATCCAGGCACACGCCTAGCCAGCGGCTCGATTTTTCCTTCATGAGCGCGGCCATCTCGCCGGCGGTGAAGTCCTTGTGGTTTTCAATGGCCAGCGGCACCTGCAGCCGCTCCACGATGCGCAACGCTACGTCGAGGGCCGCGCGGCTCCGGGCCACGGCCCGCTGCCAGTCCGCCAGGTGGGTGAAGTTCTCATAGCGCCGGCCGGGCAGGCAGTTGACGCGAATGGCCCGCGCGCCGGCTTCCTTGGCGGCCACCGCGGTTTGCTCGAACGCCGCGGAATCGTCCTTCTCGGGGAGGCTCGCCATCGCCTCGAAGTACATGCCGAGTTGCTCGGCGCGCGCGCGCAGCTTGTGTGCGTATCCGGCTTCGTGATACGCCAAATGCATCTGGATGCCGCCCGCCCCCAGCACATTCGCGTGCTCCAGAAATTCCAGCGTGTCGATCGGCTTGGCGAAGCTCAAATAGGAAGTCGCCGCGATCCCCATCTTCGAGTGCGGCGGGGCGGCTCGCGCGGGAGCCGCGGCGGCCATCGCGGCGGTGCCAAGCAACGCTCCGCGATTTAGGAACGTTCTGCGATTCATAGCCGGAAGCTTCGCAGCACGTCATCCCATGGCTGGCGATACGACCGCGCAAGCTGGGCGGATGCCTCGCGATCGCCGACGATCTCTTCCTTGTCGGGGTCCCAGCGGATCTTGCGGCCGAGCCGCAGCGAGATGTTTGCCAGGTGGCAAGGCACCGCTGCCTGATGGCCCCCCTCCACATCGGCGATGGGCTGCCGGCGCGTCTTGATGCAATCCAGGAAATTCCGCACGTGCAGATCGAATTGCTGCGGCGAAGATCCAGGCTCTTTGATTGCCTCGACCCAGGGCTCCGGCTTGGCCGTCGAGTGCTGCGGTCCCCCGGCCGGCTGGCCTTCGAAGGTCGGAATTGCATTGCTGGGGTCGATTTTCATATCGGGAAACACTTCAAATCCCGCGCGCGAAACCGTCATGCTGCCCTTGCTGCCGAAGAATTCCAGTCCGAAGCCCGCGCGGCGTCCGGCGCTAGCCTCGCGCAGCGAGTGCACGGCGGTGAAGCCCGGATACTCGAACACGGAGTCTTGCGTGTCGGGAGTTTCGCCGTTATCCTCGAGGGCGAAGCGCCCGCCGCTCGAAGAAACCGCCACCGGTCCCTTGACTCCCATGAACCACTGCACGATATCGATGTCGTGCGCGCCCAAATTCGTCATCTGGCCGCCCGAATAGTCCCAGAACCACCGGAAATGATACAGCGCGCGATGCGCGTTATAGGGCCGCATGGGCGCGGGTCCCAGCCAGAGGTCGTAATCCAGATCGCGCGGCGGAGGCTCGTCGGGCGGATTGCCGAAGCCGGGCATCACGTTACGAAATGCGCCCATGCGCGCGCTGACCACCTTGCCGAAATAGCCGGCGCGAACCAACTCGCGGGCCTTCTGATAGTGCGGCCCAGACCGCTGCTGCGTGCCCACCTGGACGACGCGCTGGTAGCGCCGCGCCGCCGTAACCATCCAGCGGCCTTCCTGGACGAAGAGCGTGAGCGGCTTTTCCACGTAGACGTCTTTGCCCGCGGCGCAAGCCATGATGGTAGCGAGCGCGTGCCAGTGATCCGGAGTGCAGACTACCACCGCCTGAATGTCCTTGTCGTCGAGCAGCTTCCGAAAATCCCGGTAGCCCCTGGTGCCCGGCCCGCACGCCGTCAGCCCCTCTTCCAGGCGCGGCTGATACACCTCGCACACGGCCGCCAGATCCGCGTCTTTCTGGTTTTGGAAATCGTGTACGTGCTGGCGGCCGATCAGCCCGTAGCCCATGAAGCCCACCTGCACGCGGTCATTCGCCCCCAGCAGCCGCTTGTAGGATGCGGCCGTGACCGCGCTCAGGAACCCGCGGCGAGAGGAGACCATGGGGGGATTCTATCATTGCGGATGTGGGGCAGGTTGGGCAAATGTGGGGCAGGTTGGCAACCTGCAGGCCGATTGTCAATCGGCCGAGCTTTGCACACTCGGCGAACTGAAGTTCGCCGCGGCACGCTTAAGCGTGCGCCACGCCCCGCTCAGTTCTTCTTCACCGGCTTGCCGCTTCCGTTCGAAACCTCGCGCGTGACGTCTGCAATGATTTCCTCGGATTGCCCGGATCGTAGCTCCTGCTGCATCCGGCGCAACGCCACGCCCACCACATCGCGATGATGCAGCTTAGCGCCAGGGCCTTTAGCCGCCAGTTCCAGCCACAACTTGTGCAGCAAATCGAGATCCTCCGGCCACAGCCTGGGCGGGTGCGGCCCGAGATTAATGAATAGGGATTCTTCCTCGTTCGGCGTCACGATTTCAAGCGACAGAGATGGCCGCGGCTCGGGCAGATTCTCCCATTCGCGGCCCACCGCGGCCCCCTGCTCGGCGGGGCTCATCTTGGGAGAGAGGCCCATCACCACCCGCGACGATTGCAGGCGTTGCGCGGTTTGCATGATGGCCGCATTCGGGTCGCCGCCGCCCGGAACCACCATGAGTTCCACGTGCTTGCCCGCCTTCTCGGCCAGCGCGACGACTTTGCTGAAGACCTGCGTCTCGTCCATCGAGAAAAGCTGCCCGGGGTCCAGCCCGTGCTCGCCGGAGCCCGCTTGCGTCACCTGCCGCACCGAAAGCACCACGATGTCGATGCGGCGCTGGTCGGTCTTATCCAAAACGCGCTTCAGATGATCCAGGCGATTGGGGTTGCGCACCGCCACGATCACGTTTCCGGGCCGCACCTTGGCCGCCTCCACCGACACGTCTTCCTTCATGTCGAGCCGGAACTTCTCCATGTCTTCGGCATGCGCCAGCGTGTGCCGCCGGTTGTACTTTTCAGAGAACTCAAAGACGATAAAGAACGCCACAGTGAAGCTGGCCCCGGAGATGGTGGCTACCTTCTTGGTAAGCACGTTGACGGTGGCCAGCGCAAACAGCACCACCGTGATCAGGATGAGGCCCACGGGAATCTCCGTGCCCTTGATATGGAAATTGAAGGGCACTTTCCATTCGCGGCTGCCCGGCTGTTTGTACCGCAGCACCAGCACCGAGAGGGCCTTCATGGCGAAGCTCCACACCACGCCAAAAGCGTACGCTTCGCCGAGCATATAGACATCGCCGCGGCTGATCAGAATCGTGACCAGTTGCATGATGGCGATCAGGTTGATGATGCGCGAGCTGGTTCCGAACTTGTGATGCGGGTGGCGGAACCAGTCCGGCAGCACGCCATCCTCGGCCACGCGATTCAGCACGCCGTTCGAGCCGATAATCGCGGTGTTGACCGCGCCCGCCAGAATCAGGGTGCCCACCAGCACCACGAAACCGTGAAACAGCAGCCGCAAGGGGATGGGCCCCACCAGGTACATCGACAGTCCGCCGATGAGGTTGTTCAGCACCCCCTGCCGCGCGCCATCCGGAATAATCATCACCGCGAAGAATGAGACCAACGAGGTGAACAGCATGCTGTAGATGAAAATCACGAAACCGGCGCGCTCCAGGTTCTTCAACTTGGGATGCGCGATTTCGCGGTTCACCTGCGCCAGGCTCTCTTCCCCGCTCATGGCCAGCAGCGAGTGGCCCAGCCCGATCAGGATGGCGATCACCGTAATGGAAGGCGCCAGCGTGCCCTTCAACCAGCCCAGGCCGTCTTCGCTGAAATGCAGATTCGCCGGGATCGGCAGAGGCACCGGCTGGTACCCGTTCTTGAAAATCGTGATCAGGCACCATGCGATCAGGATCACCACCATCACCGTGGTGACCTGCATGATGCGCAGAGCCTTTTCGCTGGATTCGTGAATGCCGATGATGTTCTTGCGCCAGAAGTAAACGGTCACCACCGCGGCGAACGCGGCCGCGAAGTATGGCGCATGCACGTGCAGGCTTTTGATCCTCAGGTACTCGCCGGCCTCATTGATCAAACCGCCCAGGTAGAGTCCCGCGCTGACCGCGCTGATGGGGCCGGTCAATACGTAATCGAACATCAACGCGGAGACCGAAAACTTGGCCAGGGTGCCGCCCATGGCTTCGTGCACCACTTTGTACACGCCGCCGCGCACGAACATGCTGCAGCTCTCTATATAGAGGGCGCGCACCGCATACGAGAACAGCATGATCGCCAGGATGAACCACGGCGCAGCCTTCCCGATGGCGTGCTCGGCAATGCCGCCCACGTAGTACGCCGACGAGGCCAGATCGCTGAGGACAATGGCTGCCGCCCTCCAGAAGGAGATGAACGACAGCATGACGGTAGTCGCGACTACGACATTGACGACGCGGGGCCGCTGCTCTGGGGTCATGCGATAAAAGCGCTCTGGTGCGGGTCTGCCTCACATGTTAACACGTGAGGCTGTAAGCTACTGGAAGAATAGGCTGGAAATGGGAGTCCGCGCCTACCCCGCAGCTACCGCGTGTATTCTTCTCTCTTCCTGCGCCGCGAGCTGCCGCACCGGCTGACCCGTATAAAGCTGCCGTGGCCGGGCGATTTTTTGCTCGCCATCCTGCAGCATCTCCTGCCACTGCGCCAGCCAGCCGACGGTCCGCGGGATGGCGAACAGCACCGTGAACATATCCGGCGTGAAGCCCATGGCTTGGTAGATGATCCCGGAGTAGAAATCCACGTTGGGATACAACTTCCGCTTGACGAAGAAATCGTCTTCGAGCGCGATGCGCTCCAGTTCCAGTGCGATATCCAGCTTGGGGTTGCGGCCGGTCACCTCAAAAACCTCCGCGGCGACCTGCTTGATGACACGCGCGCGCGGATCGTAGTTCTTGTAGACGCGGTGCCCGAAGCCCATCAACTTGCCGCGCCCCGCCTTGATCTGCTCGATGTAGGCAGGCACGCGATCTTTGGAGCCGATCTCGTCCAGCATGCGCAGCACTTCTTCGTTGGCGCCGCCGTGCAGCGGTCCGGAAAGGGCGGCGATGGCCGCGGCGGTGGTGGCGTACGGGTCGGCGAACGAGCTGCCCACCGCCCGCATCGTGCTGGTGCTGCAATTCTGCTCGTGGTCCGCATGCAGAATGAACAGCACCTCAAGGGCGCGCGCCAGCACCGGGTTGGCGCTGAACGTAGGCTCCGCCTTCCGCCAGAGCATATTCATGAAGTTTTTGGTGTAGCTGAGGTCGTTGTCCGGGTAGACGTAAGGAAGACCCAGGCTGTGCCGGTAGGCATAGGCCGCCAGCGTCGGCATCTTGCCGATCAACCGTATGATCTGCAGCCGCCGCACGTTCGGATCGTGTATGTTGCGGGCTTCCGGATAAAAGGTGGAAAGCGCCGCTACAGTGCTCATTAGCATGCTCATGGGGTGGGCATCGTAGTGGAAGCCTTCCATGAACTTTTTCAGGTTCTCGTGAATCATGGTGTGCCGCCGCACCTCGCCGGTCCACGCCGCCAGGTCGCCCGGGCCAGGCAACTCGCCTTGCAGCAACAGGTAGGCAACTTCCAGAAAACTGCACTTTTCGGCAAGCTGCTCAATGGGATAGCCGCGGTAGCGCAGGATTCCACGCTCTCCATCCAGGTAGGTCACGGCGCTCTGGCAGGCCGCCGTGTTCAGAAACGCGGGATCGTAGCTCAACAAGCCGAAGTCGTCCGGACCGGTCTTGATCTGGCGTAGATCGATGGCCCGGACTGCATCTTTATATAACGGCAAGGTATAGGTTTTGCCGGTACGGTTGTCGGTGATGGTCAAGGTCTCGTTGGGCGTAGGTTCCATGTGCGCCTCCTGCTCGCTGGCGCTGTGCACGTGGATTTCCACAAGAGAATGCTTGAAAACACAACAACTGGTGGATAAGTCCGGGGGAATGCCCCCAGTGGACGGAGCCTGTTTTCACCGAAGTGGGTGAAGGCACGCGGAGGCGAGCCGGCGACACGGCGATCCGTTTTCCGCCCAGCCTCCAGGTCAAAATGGGTTCGGTCTGAGTGGTTGTCTTCGGCATTCCTGTTGCAAATAAGTGGGTTAGCTGTTCGAATTGGGTTCGCTCGGTCGAACTGCCCCATAGTTGAAGCAACTGAAGCCAGTTGAAGCAACTGACGCCGCAATAGAGGAGTCGACTATACTGGTTCCAGTATCGGGATGGGAGGAACACTCGAATGCACGTGAGACTCTTGGTGCCGCTATTGGCGGCAGCCATCGCGTCCGGCCAGACCATTAACACCTTTGCGGGGAACGGGACGGCAGGATATACAGGGGACGGAGGACCCGCCAAGCAGGCCGAGATCGACCGCGTGGTGGGACTGGCGATAGACCAGACCGGCAACATCTATCTGGCCGACCAACTCAATAACGTGATCCGCAAGGTGGACACCAATGGCATGATCACGACATTCGCCGGAACCGGTACCGCCGGATTCGGCGGGGATGGCGGCCAGGCGGCGCAGGCGTTGCTCAGCGGGCCACTGGGAGTGTGCGTGGCGCCTTCCGGCGCCATCTACGTGAACGACTACGGCAATTTGCGGGTCCGCGAAATCTCGACTACGGGCATCATTACTACGGTGGCCGGGAATGGATCGGAAGGGAATAGCGGCGATGGCGGCCTGGCCACGGCCGCGACATTTACGATTCCAATTCGCTGCGCTGTGGATAGCGGCGGCAACCTGTACATCGTGGATCAGGCCGCGTTTCGCGTTCGCAAAGTGGATAGCGGCGGCATCATTACGGCCTATGCGGGCACCGGCGCGCAGGGCTTCTCCGGAGACGGAGGACCGGCCACGCAGGCAACGTTCAACAACCCGACGTGGGTTACCGTGGATGCCTCGGGGAACCTTTATGTCACCGACCAGTTCAACTTTCGCATCCGGGTGGTCAATGCCGCCAGCGGGATCATTACGACGGTGGCGGGGAACGGAACCAATACGTTCGCAGGCGATGGAGGACAGGCCACGTCGGCAAGTCTGGGCTACCCGGGTGGGACCGTTCTCGACTCTGCCGGCAATCTGTTTATCGTGGACGGCTCCAACAACAGGATCCGCGAAGTGACCGGAGGGATCATTAATACGATAGCGGGCACCGGGACGGCGGGCTTTACGGGCGATGGCGGCCCGCCCTTGCAGGCGGAGCTTAACAGCCCGTTCCCCATTACGCTGGATAACGCCGGTAATCTCTACGTGGGCGACGGCGTGTATAACGGCGATACGACCGACAACCGTATCCGGGAGATTTCGGGCGTGGCCGCGCCGCTCGGGCCCGTCATCACGTCCGTGCTCAGCGGGGCCAGTTTTCTGCCCGGCACCGTGCCGAACTCCTGGGTGGCGATATTTGGAACCAATCTCGCGACGGCCAACGGTTTTTGGAACATTGTCAACGGCGTGATACCTCAAAACGTGGATGGCGTGACCGTTTCGATCGGCGGACAGCCCGCTTACATGGAGTACGTCAGCTCCACCCAGATCAATGTGCTGGCGCCCGATATCGGCGCAGGCCCCGTGCAGGTTACGGTCACCAACAGCCTGGGCACGAGTCCTGCATTTTCCTCCACATCCGCGATCTACGGGCCGGCTTTTTTCCAATGGCCGAATAATTACGCAGTAGCCACATACCAGGACTTCAGCTATGCCGTAAAGAATGGTGAATTCCCGAGCGTTACTACGGTGCCGGCCAAGCCCGGAGACGTCCTGATCCTGTGGGGCACCGGCTTCGGGCCTACCACTCCTGCCGCGCCGGTCGGCGATCTGACGCCTTCCAACGGTACGACTTACCTGACGTCGGACCCCGTGACCGTAACCGTCGGCGGAATCTCCGCCACAGTGTATGGCACGGCCCTGGCGCCCGGATATGCGGGCCTGTACCAGGTTGCCATCCAAGTGCCCGCGGTCCCCAACGGCGATCAACCCGTCGTCGCCAAGATCGGCGGAGTTTCTTCGCCGATAACTACGCTGCTCACCGTGCAGCAGTAATCCGGCGCCGGCGCACAGATTGGTGTACGGCAGCGGTATGATCTCCCGATTGCTTGAAAACCCGCAATCACACATCTTGGATTATCGTTATAATTGAGGTCGCGAGTGTCGGAAGCCGAGAACCACTACAGCCGCGCGCCAATCACAGAAGCGATCATTGATCTGCATTGCGAGTTGCCGAACGTGCCGGGCCTAAAGGACCTGCTGGGTGTTCGTACGCTGTTGCGAGAGACTTACCCTAACCACGAGGAGTTTCGCTCGGTCCTTGTGCAGTTTGCCCCGGGATCGAGCGTGAATTCGACAGAGCAACTCGTCGGGTACCGATTCCTAAACAACGATGGTAACCGCATTGCTCTGGTTCGCCGAGGCGGCCTTTCGTTCAGTTGGCTTGCCCCATATGATCGTTGGGAGTCGTTCCGCGCAGAGGCGCGGAGGGTTTGGGAAATCTACTCCTCGGTTTTCAATCCAACGCAGATTACGCGCGTTGGTGTCCGCTACGTAAATCGGATAGACATCCCCGTTTCTCTAGGGCAGGGTATCGATCTCGATGATTATTTTCGAACTGGTGCCAGAATCGCGCCGAGTTGCCACAGCAGCTAGATGCGTATTTTGTGCGCCTCCAGTTGCCGCTCTCGCGTCTGAAGGGCATGCTCATTATCACCCAGACCGGAGTTCCACCTCGCGCCGCTGACCGTTTCCGCTCTCCTCGATATCGATGCCGTTGTTTCAGGAGTTCCGGTCGATGTGGCAACCGCTTGGAAGATCGTAGACGACCTCCGCGCAGAGAAGAATCTCGCCTTTGAAGCTTGTATCACAGATCGGGTTCGCAATTTGATAAAGTAGCGTTACGATGCCCTGGTACCTACCGCGTGCCGTTATGGATTACGTTGCAGCGGATCACCGTCGCCATCCAGCGATTTTTGGGGAAATGCCGTCATCTGCTCAGGCCGGGTCTCAACGTATCGATTTCCTCTATCTAAAGGAATTGCTCGACACCTCTCGTTACAGCGAGTTCAATCGACGTACCCAGAAGTTTGCGGCGTTGACCGACGAACTCGCGAGCCTGCGGCATTGCAAAATCGGGTGGGGTGGGTACGACGCGCCCATACCGAACGAGAACAGCATCGCTGCGGCCGAAAATGCCTTGCGTGTTTTGGAGGGACTCAACGCCGAACCAACGGCGGTGCTGCCGTCAGCCGATGCAGGTGTTGGGATTTGCTTTACCGAGAATGACCACTACGCTCACATCGAATTCCTGAATAACGGCGAAGCGTGGGCTCTGATGTACGGACAAGCAGACGAACCTCAGAGTTGGCAACTCATCGCGAACGGAGACGATGCTGTAAGGCAAGCCTGGACGCGCATCCGTGCCTTTCTACAATCCTGAGGATGAAACATACTATGCGCGCGCCCATAGGAACGGACGCGATCCGGATCAGCAATTCGATCCTGCAGAGAGGCTGTTTCGACGCTACCCTGAGGCCTCACTCGTTGAAGGCAAACCAGTTCCCCTTGCTATGCAATTTGATTCAGGAGTATCTGTAAACCGGGCAAAGTTCAGCGAGCCGCAGGACGTGCTCGAGCCAGATTATTGCGAAGGCAGACATCGTCCGGGCCATGTTGTTCTTGTCCTACGCGTCTTCACCGTGCCGGACGCGATCGGCACCGAGGATCGCTCCGGCCGGGTGTTCCAATTCCGGTTAAAGCACACCCCCCGCGAAACGTGCTACCCTCACTCGGAGGCCTGGTGCAACCAATCGGGCGACATATACCAGGATTACGAAAAGCCGCCTAAGCAAGTGCGGGACAAACTCCGCGTGGCGCTTGCACGACATTTAGGAACCGAGAACGTCTTGAGATTTGAATCTTACGAGTGAGGCGGCTGACTCGGCACGGTGTAAGGTATTACAGCCACGGGCGAGACGTACCCAAGCATATCGTCTGATCGTCCATTCGCAATCACATCTTGGCCGTTGCACCGCCCTCTGACAGGACGACGAGAGTGGTGCTGTCAAGCCCCAATACCCTGCGGGGTCATGGAGCACGTGCGCGTACTTCCGGTAAGCTCCCTCACTCTATCGCCCCACCCGCGCCTGAATCGCCTGCACCGTCAGCAACGCCTGCTCCTGCACCTTCTCCGGCATCCCCGCCACTCCGCGAACGTAGCGCTGGATCTCCTCGAGATCCTCTTTCTCGCCCACGCTCCACAAAGCGCGCAATGCTTCCCAGACGTGATCCTTGTCCGCCGACAACTCGACCACTGGATCGCCCGCCGCGGCCGTGGCGCCCTCCCGCCGGCTCAGTTCCCGTACCTCGCCCGGCAGCGGTGAGCGCACCTCTGTCTCGCCGACGTGCGCCACGAGCGTGCCCGGGTTGACATATTCGCCGAGCTTGAGCCGGTAACGCACCGTCCCCGCCGCCGGAGCAACGATAGTGTACGGCTCCAGCATGGCCCGCAGCTCCGGCCGCGCAGCCCCATCGCCGAAATTCGAGAGCGCCAGCGCCGCGTTGCGCCGCACCATCGGCTGCGGATCCCCGAGCAGCTTCCGCAGCGCCTCATGGAAGGGCGCGTAAGTGTGGTCCTGCCCCATGATCCAGGCCGCCGTTTGCCGCAACTCGATCCGCGGGCTGCCCGCCAGATCCACCACCGCCGGATACCAGCGCGCCACGCCCGGATCGTGCCGGCTGAGGCGCTCGCCGATCTGCACCAGCGCGTGCTGCGCATGGCGGGGTTTGGCTCGGTCGGCCAGGTAACTGTCGATTTCTCCGTCGCTGAGCTTGCGCCCGAACCAGGTGGTGTACCAGAAAAGGAACGGGAACAGCACCAGCAACAATGCGAAAACGGTGATCAGGAGGTAGGCGCGTTGGCGGGCCATCGGGATCGGCAGGCGGAAGCGCCTGCACCACACGCCATCATACCAGCAACTATTTCACGGTCTCCGGTACCGGGGTGAACTTGATCTCGGCGTCTGCCCCGAACTTCCGGAAGGGCGTGTAGCGAAACTCGTCTTCGACCTGCAGTTGGTCGTCGGCGTAGCCCTTGTGCGCGATGGCGGCAGGCGCCAGAAATCCGCGCGCGTTCAGCACGTAATCCACGCCGGCTTCGTCCCGAAACACATGCTTCCCTCGTTTCCGCGTCGCCGTGATGGTGATGCGCAGCGGCAGTCCGTCCGGCACGCGCGCGTAGATGCGGCCTTCGATGGGTTGGTGTAGGGCGCGTCTGCCCTGGAAAACCAGCATGCGATTCTGTCCTGAAATCTGTGTGTAATCAAGGATTTGGGCTTTGTTTGCTCCGATGCGCTCCTGGCCGCCGATGGCGAAATGATAGCTCCCCACCTGGCGCTTGGTGAACAGCAGCAGCAGCGGACCGAGATCGACTACCGCAGTAGTCAGTCCATACTTCTGAAACTCTTCCAGCATGCGCTTCTTCTCCCGGTCGCTGGATGAAGCCATGCCCAGGGCCAGCGAGTGCCGGGCAGCCTCCGCGGAAGAAACCACCCGGCCGTCCACCGAAGTCACCTCGCGGAACTCGTGCAGCCACTCGGGCGCATCTTTGAGGAAGCCAAAGCTGTATTCGGAAACGATCTCGCGGGTCCGCCAAACGGGTTCGACAGGTTTGGCAACCGCCGCCCCCACCCGCGGCCGGAAGCGTCCTGGGGGCTTCACGGTGCGCTGCGTCAGGGTCTCCTCTGCCAGGAGTTGCGGCGCTACGTGCTCGAAAACCTCCGCCTCTTCGGAGACCCGCGACACAATCTCCGGCAATGTCTGAGCCCAAGCCGCGGAAGCCAGGCAGAAGAGCGCGAGGCGCATCCCTATCATTCTAAGCGACGTTTTAGGTGCCCCAGCGGCAGGCTGGCGTACTGTGCGGAAACTCACGCAAAAATCTCAAAATCGGGCTTGCGCGCCAGTAATGGTTCTGTTATTCTGAGTGAGTCGCCGATTTCGAGGGTCGTAGTGCGGGCTGGACATGCGGCGTTTGCCTTTGCGTCTGCCCTGTGGTACATAAAGATAAGGCCCTCGTTTAAGGAATGGTAACAAAACTCCCTGCGGGCCACCGCACGGAGCGGAATACGGCCTTCCTGGTAGGTTCTTTTTTAAAAGCTTTCAATTTTTTCCGGCTGTTCGTGCGCGATTTTTTGCGTTTCGGATGCCGGGGCAAGTTTCGAGGCCTGCCGCAAGCGGGCGTTTCCGCAAGGATGCGTTCGTGGGCGGTACAGATCTTTGACAATCTGGTTGGATGCACAAGAAACATTCGTCAGAGACTCTGAGTTA
>Ga0187855_10001663_pt1 | contig 17397 bp, 11 predicted proteins | sample June2016WEW_8_10_2_FD_132969 | JGI IMG/M metagenome (GOLD analysis project Ga0187855, IMG submission 132969) | Peatland microbial communities from SPRUCE experiment site at the Marcell Experimental Forest, Minnesota, USA - June2016WEW_8_10 | ecosystem: Environmental > Terrestrial > Soil >...
GATGTTTCCCTGCGGAAATATCTAACGAATCGAACGGAATTTTATTACCTGTTAAAACTCTGGTGATATTCGTATAAAGATCAGAAGTCTGGTTCGTATTCGTATTTGAAGCGTCATACATGATGGCGACTTTGATGGGAATGGTGCCGGCCGCTTGAACATTCTTTGTGCCAAGGAACGAAGCTGATACCAAAATCATAACCAGAGCCAATAATATGCCGAACACTTTTATTTTAAATTTCATATTTTTCTCCCATTAAAGGGGATTTTCATATTCAAAGGTTTTACGCAATCAAATTTACGACCGTGTGGATATTTATCATTAGGTATTTTCCTACCATAATTTAGACACTATCCGCCCAAAAAAGTTCTCTGGCTTTCCTTTACATTCGGAAACCCCACTATTACCTGTTGCCACAATTTTAACCTCAAATGATAAATAAGTCATAAAATATCCTGTCGATTCATAGCATTAATATAACACTCAATGAATGCTCGAAAATATAGGAAAATCGTCCTACTTCAAGGCCAAGACCTCCATGTGTCCATTGTCCTGTTTAAACTATCCATTGGAGCATTACCCTATATCCGGTTTCGCATTATTTCCCTATTGCCGGCAGCCTGTTTTGCTGGCCATCTTTGTCATTTGCATGTTTTTTGAAGAAATTTTTCGCCGGTGTCGTTCAACGGGAGAAAAATTTCATCTAATTTCGTCCAGCTAACTGTCGCAATGGCAGTGGGTATGAAGTGACTATTATGTAAAATTGGTAACAGCGCTATTGCCCCGTTAATTGGCGAGAATGTGGCGATCGTTGGGGAAGAATTGACGGAGGCGTGGGTACCTGCACCTAAACTTACCGTTGGTTCAACCGCGGCATATTGTCTTACGCGAACATCCTGAAAACCGGCATTGAACGGTCCGTTGATGCTAAACGTGAGGAACGCCAATCCATTATAACTAGGATAAGAGAGATCGGAATCGGAGACATTCGGACCATATTGGATGCCGTTAACGTAAGTTTGTAAAGTATTTACCCCTCCGTCACCCAGAACAACAGCTTTTAATTGGTACCAATCGTTTATGAGCGCCGGAGAACCAAGGGGTGTGATGTTAAGGGTGGTCCACACCCCATTCACTACCTTGTTTTCGACAACCTGATTGTGCTGAAAATCGATCAGCTGCTCGTATTTCCAGTTGACATTCAACAGGCGTCCGCAGAAGAAAACGTTCCCGTTCTGGATAAAAGTCTCGACATCTTCTTCGGCAATATAATCGGAAGGAAATTGTGTCAAGCTCCCGTTATTGGATATCTCTGCAAGCGGTTCCGACCGGTCTCCCGGGTTGGTGTTCGTATTGTCTCCCGACATCTCGTATTCCGTCACGCCGTTGGCGCTGATGATACCCTGCTGCGCGGCGCCACTGTTGACCGGCGTGATATGAGCCTGAGTGTAGGTCGGGTCGTTAAAATCGTCCCCATATATAAAGGTCGTGTGAATATTACTGGTTGTAGCAGCTGCGGTATTTCCGTAGTACATGTAAATTTTAGTGGTTCCCGACGCGGCGATAGTCGGGACCTTAACCCAAAATGTTGCCGACGAAGACACAACTTCATCATTCATCCAATAATCAAGAACGGTAGTATTGTCGGCTGACACAAAACGGACATCGCCGAAGTTGGTCTCCATATTGCTGTTAAAAGGTACGGACAAACTGATCTGGTAATCGGTGAGAGCAGTTCCTGTTCCGCTAATATCGACTTCCGCCCGATAAGTCCAGGATGAATTCCACCAGCCGTTTGCATTGGCAGATGCGGCAGGTGTAGTGAATGTTTGGTCGGCTCCATACCCAGTCCCGTTACCGGTTGCCATAGCCCTGTAATGATAAGTTGTTCCGGCGGCAATGCCAGTTATACTTGCCTTAAAATTACCGGTTGAAGATTGAAGTTGCGGTACGGTAATGCTGCCATAATCCGTCCCCAGACCCCATTCAAATGCTACCTGCGCGCTATTGATGGCAGGTGAGCCTCCCAAATTGGTGAGATTACCATTTAAAGTAACAGAATTAGGGCCAACGCTCGAGGAGCCGGTAGTTACTGATGGGACAATTTGGAATGTCGCGGTCACGGTTACGTTATCACCTAATATTAGCGAATCAGGATTACTGCTGCCCTCTAAAGATCCGGCCCACCCGGTAAAAGACCACCCGGCCGCTGGAATAGCGGTAAGCTGCACTTCTGACCACGAGGTGTATGCTGATGACGAGGGGCTACTGCCGCTGCCGGGTAAAATGCTTTGAGCCACTGAGCCATCGCCATTCACGTTAATTGTCAGAGTATAAACGTTTTGAACAAAGGTGGCGGTCACCGTTTCATTTGAATTCATAGTAATGGTATCAGGATTCGAGGTCGTGCTGGTAAGATCGGCCGGAATGGAACAGCTCCAACCTTTAAAGGTCCATCCGTTGGTGGGTGTCTCAGTAAGCGTCACCGCTGTCCCAGCAGCGTAGGCATTTTGGCTGGGACTTGCTGCCACCGAACCGCCAGGACCAGCTACGTTACTGCCGGATATATTGATCGTCAAAATCTGCCCTCTGGTGACGGCGATCGCATAAGTTTTTGTTGCGCTATTTTCTGCAGTAACGGTCACGATAATTTCATTTGCTCCGATCACTAACGTTTCTGACGGGGATGCTGAGCCGCTGGTCACTGAAACGTCATCCACACTTACTGTGGCGGAATTTGAATTCGTTGTCGGCGTAACAGTAACTGAGGATACGGTACTATCCACGTAATCTGCATACCCTGCAGTTCCGGAAGCAAATGCTGGTGTTAATGATCCGGCACTAATCGTCAGGCTGCTCAAAGTAGCATCATTAGATTCCGCAATAACGGTGACGGTTACAACCCAGTTTTTCTTTGTTTTACCATCCTGGGCTGTAACGGTATAGGTTACCGGCTTCGTGAAATTGTTAGGGGTGATCCCACTTGTCTGGGAAACATTGCCCACTTTGACTGAAGAGACCAGATCAGAAGTTTTGAAGGTGGCGACCATTGCCGTGACATCGGTGCCGGATGCTACGGTCAGGTTAACCGTTCCAGCTGCGCTGTTAATCGAAGATTGTTCGGTCTCTCGCGGCAAACTGAAAGCAGTCATATCTGCGCCAGTCGCAGCCGGGGCGATATATACGGTCACTATCCATTGGGTGGTGCCATTAAGCACATAGGTTATCGGATTACTAAAATTATTCGGAGTCGTACCGCTGATCTGAGAAATATTCCCCACTTTGACCGAAGTGACATTGGCTGTTGTGGTGAAGGTGGCTACTAAGTTGGTTAAATTCGTCCCATACGGCAAAGTAACTGTGATTGCCCCTGGGTTAAAGGCCGCCGCCGTAGTTTCCCCCGGCAGACTGTAAGCAGTAACATTATAGACTGCGGGTGTCGTCACGGACTGCGGGGATTTTGCGCACGAAACTAACAATAACGATACAACTAGTACCGTTGAACCTGCTAAACCCGCAGCCTTGCTAAGTTTAGTAGTCAAAGGTCGTATGGTTGGTTTAATTTTGGCCCGAACGATGTTGAACAGTTTCGAAAATGCCATTGCTTTCTCCTTACTCAAAACCTGAATTTAATATTGAGAATAATCTGCGATAAAAGATATCGCATATTTTTTTAGATCCGTAGCGATATTTCCATTCTGGCAAAACATACACAAACTTAATATTCGTTAAGTTACTTAATTAAGCGTCAATATATACGTATTAACTATGCAGATAAAATAGGTATTACGTAGTTAAAGCCTTAAGCGTTACTTGAAACCATTATAACTTATTATTAGAAACGATGGTGATCTTTATTTTCATCAGGTTTTATCGCGCGAGTTTATTTGTCAGCAAAATTCACCACCTGTTTAGTCAGCATTGTATATGCCAACAAATCTTCGCTTCTTCCCACACGGCAAGCACGACGTTGTTGAGTTCAGGTGCATAGGTCAGAGGGGAAAAAGCTGGCACTAGGTGCTTGCATCGAATATTCGACTCTGTTTGAGCACCATGTCCGGATTGTCCTTCCCGATAAGAATAGCTGCAAATATATATTACTCAGGTTGCAGCCATAGAGAAAACCGGCATTTGAGGTAAAATATCCTGAGTCAAACAGACTGCCGGCTCGATAATAGAGTTAGCACTAATTTTAACACCGGGCATGATGCTGACATCAACACCGAAGTTACAATTGTTGCCAATAATCGCACCCAATTCGCTGACTCCGGAGTCTACGAGGTCGCTGCCAATCCTAACCCGGACGGTTTGACCCTCTAAAGACTGGGTATTGGTATGGGTACCAGCGCCGAATTTACAAAAGGTGCCGACAATTGAATTACCGACGCGATTCATGTAAAAACAGCAGTCATTTTCTATATAAGAACCTTTGATTTCCGACGTAAAACCGATAACACAATTTGCGCCGATGTGGCTATATTCCCCTACGTGCGCATTATTCCCTACCACCGTCCCGCGCCCCAGATAAACCGGGCCATTGATAACCGCATTTCCCATGATGCGCACACCGTCTTCGATTATAACCTTGCCGTGAATAATCGCCCGTTCGGAAATTTGCACGGTGGGAGAAATGTAAGAATCCGCTTTATCCAGGAATAAATGCACAAAATCGAGAAGATTCCAGGGGTATTTAATTGCATGCCATGTTCCTGTATACGGTACAACCCGGATTTGATGATTATCTCTACACATGGCATCGACTGCCTGCTCATAGACGTCGTCCCTTTCGGAACGGACATGATGAATATAGTCCATCAATACCGCCGGTTGGGTGTGCAAATGCACCAGCAGGTTAACCAGGTTTGAAGGTTCATTGCCCTTCCCCGGCTTTTCCACGATATGAGATAAATTGCCTTTCTCATCGGTGACCAGGTATCCACCCGGAAAGTATTCGCTGACTACATGGCCTAACATGAAGCTTTTTGCCGCAGAACTGCACCTGGTTTCAATTAATGCGGTTAAGGCAGTCAATTCAAATAAATCGTTCGGGTTAATAATCAGCAATTCATCGTCAAAAAGGTCGGAAGCACATTCGAGTGCATCCGCAATTCCCCTTGGGGTTTCCTGGAGTACTACCGCCGCTTTGACTGGAATGCGGCCCACGATTTCTGCCACTTTTTGTTGATTTTGCGGATTGCAAACAAGGATAACATCATTAAGACCGGCTTTTACCAGTAGGTTAAACTGATATTCAAGCAAAGTCTTGCCCATAAAATTAAAAAGAAATTTATCCTCCGTTAAGGGGGCCATCCTTTTTCCGGCGCCGCCGCATAGTAGAAGCGTTTTCAAGCTAATCCTCCAAATGAGGTTTCAGGAGATATTGTTAGCAAAATTTCCATTTTCCGGCTTCAGGATACCTAATTCAACCGCGTAACTTTTTATTTGTTTGTATTGACTGGCAAGATTTAATTTACGTAAAATATTAGCCCGGTGAATCTCGACGGTACGACGGCTGATGGAAAGCTGGATGCCGATTTGGGCGCTGGTCAACCCTTTAACCACCAGATTAAAAACTTCAGATTCTCTTTTAGTCAGCGATCCATAGGGTGCACTCACAGCAGCGGGTTCCAGCTTGATATAGTTTTCGATTGCATCCTCAAACAGCGGATAACTCAAATGCATTTTCCCGGCCATTGCCTCATGGATGGCAACGATTAACTCGGTGTCAACATTAGCGCTGGAAACATAGGCTTTTGCCCCGGAGCTCAGCATTTCTTTTTTATAAGGTAAATCATTATCGTCATAAACTACGACAGTTCTAATACCAGGCCGATATCGACTTTCGGTCCGCAACATATTCATTTCTTCGGTATCAGCGAGGTTGAATAATAAAATATCGAATGACCTGGTCACAACGTAATTATAGATTTCGGTACCGGAGCCAGCCTCTCCGATTATTTCGAAATCCGGCTCTGCTTCCAGCACTGTCCGCAATTTTTTCCTGCTTGATATTTGCTTGCCGAATATCACGACCCTTATTTTATCCATATTTCTAATCCATTTATTATTTGTTTCGTGGCATATCTACTGGTTCCTATTCTACTGTGACACTCTTGGCCAGATTGCGTGGGAAATCAATGGGGCAACCCCGATTCACAGCGGCATAATAGGAAAGTAGTTGCAGCGCAACGGTATTGACCACTGGGGACAACAAATAATGTGTGTGCGGAACCCTAATCACTGCATCAGCCACACCGTCAATACGATGATCATTATCTTCGGCCACAGCGATGACGTAAGCATCTCTGGCTTTAACTTCCTTGATGCTGGTCACCATTGAATCGTAATTATCGTCCTGACACATTATCGCAATGACCGGGACGCCAGGATACAAGAGAGCAAAGGGACCGTGTTTAAGTTCACCAGCGGCATATCCTTCAGCGTGGATGTATGAAATTTCCTTGAGCTTCAAGGCTCCTTCCAGGGCCACCGGATAATTTACACCCCTTCCGATAAAAAAGGCATTTTCGTATTTTGAAACATATTGCGCACAGTTTTTGATCTGCGATTCAGATTCGAATACTTTTTCAATATCAACAGGGAGGTTTAAGAGTTCGATGATTAGACGGGTACGTAACTGGCCGTCAATCGCAGGATGCGTCAGAGCCAGCTGGTATAAAGCACACAACTGGGCGACAAAGCTTTTGGTAGCAGCCACACTGACTTCAGCTCCTGCCTTGGAATAGATTGTAACCTCGCCTAAACGGCTTGCCGTGCTGCCGGGCACATTAGTAACTACCAAGGTTTTAATACCGGCGGATTTCAACCTCTTCATGGCATACAATACATCGGCGGTTTCGCCTGACTGCGTGACCACGATGGCTTCATCCGGAAACATTACCCGGCGGTGATTGAATTCGGAAGCTAGAGTGACCCGGACCGGTATGCCCAGCAATTCTTCAATAATATATTCTCCAATTAGGCCAGCGTGATACGAAGTGCCGCAGGCTAAAATAGAAAATGTCTTTGCAGTATTATCGAGAACAGAATCCAGATTCAACAGGACGTTTTTACCAAGCGTCTCGGCGACGACATCCGGCTGTTCGTGTATTTCTTTGAGCATATAATGCGCGTATTGATCTTTATTGCCGTTTTCCCGGCACCATTGGACGCTCTGTGTCTCACTGCAGGTGGCTTTACCGTGCTGCCGGACGGTGACCGAGTCCGCCGTAATTACAGCCGTGCTTTCATTTTCCAGATATATGGCTTTATTGGTGTAGTGAATGAACGCCGGGACATCGGACGCAATAAAATTTTCGCCGTCTCCGATGCCGATTACCAGCGGGCTATCTTTCCGGGCGACAACCAATTTCTCTTCATCCTGACAAATGACTATGATGGCGTAGGTGCCTTCAACATCGGACACCGCTGCTTCAACCGCCGTTTCCAAGTTCCCGTCGTAGTATTTTTCAATCAAATGAGGCAATACTTCGGTATCCGTTTGGGATAAAAAGACATGGCCTTCCGCGATTAATTGCTGCTTCAAGACGGCATAATTGGCAATAACGCCGTTATGCACTACGGCAAACCTGCCGGTGCAATCCACGTGGGGATGCGCATTGACAACTGAAGGAATGCCGTGGGTCGCCCATCGCGTATGACCGATACCCATCTTGCCGCTCAATACCGGTGCATTTGCGGCAACATCCGCAACCCGTGTGATGTCCTTATATACTTTAATATCAGCATCGCGAATGGCAATCCCGCAAGAATCATACCCACGATATTCCAAGCGACTTAAACAATCTAATAAAATGAATTTTGCCTGTTTATCTCCAATGTAGCCTACTATTCCACACATCTTGAACCTCCAACGGTTAATCTACTCTAACGATAAATTAAGTTGTTGGAGACTAAAATTCGTAGGCCTACGTAATCATCTTGGTAAAATTACGTATTAGCAAAGCATGGAAATTAACAAAAACATAGGTGTCTACATAACTGCATATAGGTGCTCGGGCGTGGCTTTGCTTAAACTGTGGATTATGGCGGGAAAATTGGACTGGAAAGGATTACTTAAATTGCGCTATCTTAAAACCCAAACATTTTAATTCAGTGCGCATTTATTAATTCCGTGTAGAGTTTGCGGAAGTCCTGCCCCATTTTCTGAATTGTATATTGCGTCTTTGCTTTTTCAGCCGCTTGCCCACCCATCGATAATCTGAGTTCTTTATTTGTAATAAGGGCGTAATATTTTTCCGCCAATTGTTCGGGCCGACCGGGAGGAACCACAAAACCAACACCGCCCGAGAGAATCTCGGGAACGCCACCGACGGCCGTGCAGACTGAAGGAAGGCCCGTGCTCATCGCTTCCAGAAGCGCATAAGGTACACCTTCCGATATTGAAGCCAGCGTAAAAACATCGACCTTTGGGTACCACTCGACTGGATTGATATGTCCCATAAACTTGAAATGTTCGACTATCCCTAAATTTCGCACTAAATCCTGGCATTCTTCGTAATATGCCTGGTCCTGAATGTCTCCGAGCACCACAAAATCGACCGGTGTTTGGTCAATGACGATTTTTGCTGCTTTAATCAAGTCTGTAAGTCCCTTTATTGGAACTACTCTCGCAAAACAGCCGATGACCGGAGTTCGATCTGGTCTCTCTGAAGGTTGAAAACGTTCGGTTTCGATGCCGTTATTTATCACCTGGATTTTATTAACATCTGCGCCTAATCCCTTTTCAATCGCGATATGGCTAAAACAGGGCGGCACTAATTTATCTACGTAGTTATACGAGGTCCTAATCATTGACTCACTAAAATTCATCATTTGTTTTTTAAAAGAATTTGATACTTTTTGCCGGTCCAAATCATTTTTTCTCTCGTTTAAATACAGTCCCTGCTCGGTAATCACCAGGGGTTTTTTAAAAGCCACTTTGGCTAAAGCTCCGGCGAAGCCTGCAAATCCAGTGCTCACGCAATGATAAACGTCTGCTTCCGGGATTTCATTGACAAAATTCAGGCTGTCAATAATCATCGAATTCAAGCCAAAACTATTCCAAAAATATTCAATAAAAGATCCGGTTGCGTCGTTTTTTTGATAATTATTTTTAATGAAATTCCAATAGCTTTCAGATCTAAGCCACGATTTGCCGATAGTGCCACGCGGCAGCGTATTAACCAGGCTTTCTAAACCCATGGCACTTCCATCACTTGCTAGAGTAAAAAAATCGGATAAAATGGAAAACGCCTCTTTGGGGATATCGGCTCGAGCCCTTTTCGTGTAACTTCTTAGCAGTGGTTTTACTACGTATCTATTAATATTGGGTAATCTTTCGTACACCCAAGGCTTCTCTTCTTCGAAACCGACAATGCAAAAAATTTCGAATTCAACATCTTGCAAATTTTTGATTAACATATGTGCCCATTCACTTAATCCGCCCGGTATAATCGGGTATGAGCCTTCGGAAATGATGCAAATTCTCGTTTTTAGTCCCCTTTATCCGAAATTTAGCATTATTTTAATAAGCTGTTTTATGCTTGAAAATCATTGGAATTACAAGTTGCAAATATTCAGAATTATAAGTTAACCCCTAACGGCCAAGCCATCCGCTTGTCCCGGCCTTTCCCTGGAAAAACGAGACGTAATGCTCATTCAGAACAAATCATCGGCAAGACGATATTTACCCCAACTAATAGGTTTACCGTTGATATTGAAGATTTTGCGTCCAGCGGATCTCATGAGACCACCTCCTATCTTCAATAATCAATGCACGACGCTTCTTGGCATGAAACCACGCACCGATTGCCATGCTGATAAGTATTATAAATCAAAAAGGAGGATTCCCGCATTCCTTTGTCGCCTTTAGTTGGCAATCCTCTCGCAGGACGATTATGGAAATATTAACAATATATATACCCTCCAGCTTTATTTCAATGACGGATGCGACCCCCAATATCCCGACCACGATGGCAATAGAATCAATTATTCCAAGTTTCGATGGTTTTCTTCAATCCCTGCTCCAGAGAATAGTGGGGTTCGTACCCAAAATCCTGAGCTTTGGAAATGTCAGCCACACTATATTTTATTTCATTATTTATTCCGCCTTCATAAACCGGGCGAATATCGTTACGGCCCATTAACCTTATTATAGTTTGGGCGATTTCGTTTAAGCTGATTTCTTTCCCTGTTCCAATGTTGTAAATACCCGTTGCAGAACTTATCGCTGCCAATAAACTAGCCCGTGCCACGTCACCAACAAAAACAAAGTCACGCGTGTGAGTGCCATCTCCGAAAATGACCGGAGATTTGCCTTCGTTTACTTTTTGGATGAATTTTGGGATTACTGAAGCGAGTTGTGAATTAGGGTTTTGTCTCGGGCCATAAATGTTAAAGTATCTTAAACATAATGTTTGCAGATTATAAACTCTCTGAAAGATCGAGCAATACATCTCTGCTGTTACTTTTGTGATCGCATATGGGGACGATGGTTCAGGAATCATACTTTCTTTTTTAGGTAAAGTGGGTTCGTTGCCATAAACCGCACTGGATGAAGCTAATATCACTTTTTTAACACCATTATCCTTCGCTGCTTGAAGTACACATAATGTGCCTTTCGAGTTGGCTTCATAGTAAGAAATTGGGTTATCAAAATTGTCACGGGTATAAGGAATAGCCGCAAAGTGAAAAACATAATCAACACTAGAAAATTGTTTTTGCATCAAAGTCAGATCGTTTACACTTGCTTGTATGTAACTCATTTTGCTGTTTCGACGTAAATGGTTTAAATTATTGATATTTTCTATGGGGAGATTGTCGATGACAACGACTTCAAAATCATTTTTAATGAGTTCGTCGACTATATGAGAACCGACAAAACCAGCTCCCCCAGTTACCGCAGCCTTGCTCATTCTGTACCCCCTACCAATTAAAATTTTAGAGGCAAGTCCTTCCAATAACAACACAAGAGACGTCATATCAATATTTCGGTTTTCTCTTATGTAAAAGATTCACGTTTCTGAAATTGATTTTATGGATCGACTTTCATATTATTGAATGATTGTTCTTTAAGGAGAGAAAATTTCACCGATATTTTCGGCATTTGATTTCGGGGAAGTTGTTTCGGCAAACCCGCCAACCACATTTTTTTCAGCCGGCGTGCACATCTTTTCATACATCCGTTCCCCGTCCCGCAATCCGATGCATTTCACTTTTGTCTCTTTGTTGCCGTAAAGTTTAATCACTGTATCAACAACATCCTTTAACACCTGCGGCTCGCCCGTGGGCGTATAATAGATTTTGCCGTTTTCCCCTCGTTCTATCATCGCAAAGTATAACTTCACCACGCCTTCCACCGACGTGTAATACCGCACCATCTCCAGATCGGTCACCGTAATTTCGTTGTATTGCTCGATTTGTTTCTTCCAGATATCGATTACGCTCCCCGTCGAGCCCACGATGTTCCCCGACCGGATAATCATGAACCTCTCTCCGTCCCCCGCCTTCATTGCCCTTTCCATCACCATTCTCTCCGCCACCAGTTTCGTCCCACCATAACAGTTCACCGGTTCCACCGATTTGTCCGTGGACATTAAAATAAATGTCTTGCCATGGAAAGCGTCCAGGATATTCATCGTCCCCACCACATTGATTGTCACCGCCAAACGACACTCTACTTCACTGAGATCCACCCGCTTCATCGCCGCCAGGTGAAAAACAGTGTCTTTATCCCTTAACACCTGTTTTACGGCTTCCGTATCTCGTATATCGGTCATCGAGATTTTTAGCCTTTTATCCGGACACTCCGTTAACAGTTTTGAGATGACACCTTCGCTCCGGGACATCGACGTGATTTCAATATCGGGATACCGGTTTAAAAGCTCACAAATAAGCTTCCGCCCGACAAATCCGCTGCCTCCGGTCACCAGTACTTTCTTCATATTCTGCCTCCCCATGATTTTTGTATTTATTGCGCTTTTATCAGCACGCTAAACATGTTAAATTCAAAATTCGGTCAGATTTTACACTTTAATGCCCATTTACTAATTACTCATAAAGTTCGTTAAAGTCACGTTACCTTTTTCATTATGTAATTGGTTTTGGCTTTTGTATCACTTTTGCTTCCATCTCCAGTAGGCCCATTCTCTTTACAATCAGCTATATTTTCCGGCCAGTTGGTCGGGCTGCCAGTGGGAATTACGAATCCCCCTGCCGGAAAGGCGCCGCCCTCTGCCAGACAGAACGAAAGTAATTCGCTACTCATCGTTTACAGCATCGCACATACAACCCCTTCCGATTATGAAGAGACACACACAATATTGCGGATCGGACAACGGGAGCATTACCCCATACAAGCCCTTCATTGCAAATTCTATCACGAATTCACGGCAGACTTAAAATAGGTATTTACTTATTTTTACATTTACAAGATTGAAAAGATACAAAATCTTAGCGATAAATATTACAAAATTATAAAAAATTATACGCTATCAAAAAGTATTGCCGATGCAAATTCTCGTATATCTTTTGGTGTCGTCTGCGTCACTTTTCGTTAGCGGTTATCGCAACACTAATTTTTAGTTAATACCTCACCCCTTGATAATTTATATTATGAATAAATTGTGGTTGCTCAAATTAAAAAAAGGTGGTAGAATTGGCGTACTAATTTTAGAACTGCATGAGGTTGAAAAATGGAGGAAAAAGAGCGTCTTCCAAATAAGAGGATATTTTACGGCACTCAGGTTAAAGTCTTCGGTACCGACCCTAAAAATCCTGAGGACGGACGAATTTACCTACGGACAAAACTGGGTTGGTTTGAACGTGCCAAAGCGGAATCAGGCGATGTAATTTTAACGTTAATGCCTCCAGCCGGACAAAAAATGCTTGAGTCTGTTGGAAATGGCAACAGTTCAAGCGAATTATTCCCGCTAGGTCCAGAATATCAAAAAAAGATTTATGATGAATTATTAGGGCAATTGACTATAAGTGACTTCGAAATTATTTTTAAAACAGAGGGACAGAAATCTGAAAAGTTATTTACCGTTATTGGTGTCACGTTAGCAATCCTTGGGTTAATTATTTTTGGCGCGGGTATTTATTTTTGGACAGCTTACAGCCCAACCAAATTTGCTGCATCTGTTTACACTCAAGTTTTTGAACAGCTTCATTCTGCCGGAATGAGTGGTATCATTGGTGGGATCGCTTTTGAAATGGTTGGTTGGGCCATAATAGCAGTATCTATTTTCACGAACCATAAGAATAGTTAACCTTTTGATGATTAATCTCGGCGTTAGTAAATGCCTTTCTACAATCCAAGCCTGTATTTTTAGAAAACACCATCAAATGAATTTCGTAATTTTCGAAAATCACGTTCAATTTGAGACGGTGGGCCAATGAATTAAAATGAGAAGGAGGAATAATTTTTAATCTTATTAGCGTTCAGTTAAAAAATTTCATAATTCTGTAATCTTTTTATCTTCGGCGTTATGCCTTTTCCACGCAATATGTGTAACGATGTATATTACCTAAGGTGGTATATAAAAACGTACTCTTTAAAAGTACCAAACTTGACCGGATAAAAGGTAACTTCGTGAAAATATTTTATTGGTTAAGATTCTTCGTTCTATTAATATTATTTCCGGTCGTTGTGAACTTTGTAACGCCGGTGAAGGCTTCGAGCAATTTGAATTTATGTATGATCGATTATAATTATCACAATGACAATCATCCCAACGCAGATATGGCCGCTATTCAGGAGACATTACCGGATATTCTTATCGATAACACAGCCCATGGACTTTGGGGAATCGAAGGTGGGAATGGGGGAAGTGATAACACAATTCCATCAAAATACACTCCCTTAGGGATCCAGGTTTATTCATATATTACTGCAGGGGATGAAGGCGCACTTAATAACAGCACGATTGATGGGCTCTCGATTAACCTGACTCGTATTGATGGAATAGCCACTGATGGCGCGACGGGTGTTTTTTTGGATCAGGTAACTCCTACTCGCCTATCCGCTGCTGATAAATCGTATTTATCAGCGATTTATAATGAATGCCAGTCCCAAAATTTAAAACTCATTATTAACGTTGGCGAGCCCTCTTTTGATTATGCATATTTGTCGACAGTCTGCGATTACATAATGACCGATGAGGGTTATTCAGGCAGGCAACCAACTGCGTCGGAGACGAATATGGGTTTAAGCAAGTGCATTGTGGTCAACAACGCATGTTCTTCCCAGGTAAATGCTGTTTCGTACACTGAATCGGCTTGGAATTATGGGTTTGGGTGGTCATGGAATACTAATAGTGATCAGTATCGTTTACCTTCTTATTTGAATTCCTACATCCTTGCAATAGGCGGTGATATTTCAACAAACATAAACTCCACCATGATTACGACGCCAGATACACCAATCCCCTCTACCACAATTACGACTCCAGATATACCAATCCCCTCTACCACAACTGCAACTCCAGCGACTTCAATTATAACTTCCGTAATTGTCGAAACAACGGCTATTCCTACGTCAACGGTGCCAACAAATGTATCGGCTACACCCACATCGACCAATATAATTAATGAAGCAACAACGTCGGTGACAACAATGTCCGATCCGCCAATTTCATCGGCAACCATGTCGACTAATTCGAAAAAAGAGAAAACGATCCTACCGTTATGGTCATGGTGGATGGTGGGGATATTAATCATTGGAATTATCGTTATTTGGGATGTGATAATATCAAAACAACGGAATTAATCTCAATTGTGTGAAGTATCGTCGAATAAAAACCACCGTTTTATCCAAATCATTGACCTGTCCATTAATAAGCTATCCAACCATTGATAAACATATTGTCTGGTTAAAATTTAACATGTATATCTGTAACTTGCAGTGAAGTATATTTATCGTGGTGATCCTTAAGCAATGGATATCGTCCCCACCAACATCGTTAGTACCAATGATTATTGATAACGGTTCGACCAATCAATGGTGTGGATCCACAATCCAAACAACCTTAAACATTGAGGAAGAAATACCAAATATTATTGTGTGACGTGGCCTACTCACAAAGAAATCAAAAAAGCAAAGCAATCGTCATGAAAACAGGTTGAGAGCAACCATTTACATTTAATCAAATGCATACGGCAAGAATGTTTCATTTTGGCCATCGCAAATAACTGAGATTTTAGGGGGCAATCAAACTGAATTTGTACGAATGACATACATTATTTGATTTAGATTTTTTATATTGATTTGCCTCTGTGTTTTAATATCTTGGCTTTTGGCGAGAGTGTTTATAACAACCCGGTTAAAAACCAACCCTGAAAAGAACATGGTTGCACATTTAAAACCATCCCCATTTCGTAATTGCTAACTCTTTTACCATGGGCGCTTGAATTTTTACCGCCCTTAAGTCGAAAATATTCTATCTTTATCAGTTTTCATATTTGATTGGGGAAATGCATTATCCTTAACATCCACGAATTCCCCCACCACGTTTTTTTCAGCCGGCGTGCACATCTTTTCATACATCCGTTCCCCGTCCCGCAATCCGATGCATTTCACTTTTGTCTCTTTGTTACCGTAAAGTTTAACCACCGTATCGACGACATCCTTTAACATCTGTGGCTCTCCGGTGGGCGTAAAATAGATTTTACCGTTTTCGCCACGGTCGACCAAGGCAAAAAAGAGTTTTGCAACTCCTTCCACTGAGGTATAGTATCGTATCATTTCCAAATCAGTAACCGTAATTTCGTTGTACTTCTCGATTTGTTTCTTCCAGATATCGATTACGCTCCCCGTCGAGCCCACGATGTTCCCCGACCGGATAATCATGAACCTCTCTCCGTCCCCAGCCTTCATTGCCCGTTCCATCACCAATTTCTCCGCCACCAATTTTGTTGCACCGTAGCAGTTCACCGGTTCTACCGCTTTATCGGTGGACATTAAAATAAATGTCTTGCCGTGGAAAGCGTCCAGGATATTCATCGTCCCCAGCACATTGATTGTCACCGCCAGCCGGCACTCTACTTCACTGAGGTCTACCCGTTTCATCGCCGCCTAGTGAAAAACAGTGTCTTTATCCCTCAAGACCTGTTTTACCGCTTCGCTATCTCTGACATCGGTTATGGAGATTTTTAGCCTTTTATCCGGACATTCCGTTAACAGTTTTGAGATGACACCTTCGCTCCGGGACATCGAAGTCACTTCTATATCGGGGTATCGATTCAATAATTCATTAATAAGCTTTCGCCCGACAAATCCGCTGCCCCCGGTCACCAGTACTTTTTTCACATTTACCCCTTTTATTTTTCCATCGATTTTATTTACCGTGTTCCTACTAACTGAGGTTATCAGTATTATTACATGAACACGATGGAATAAACATAAAATTTTGAGGGAAAAAGTTGCGAAATTATAAAATTTTGGCAACCGCCGATAAACATCAGATTTAGATCCAATTTTACCTATTATACTTACGTAATAACCTATGCTAAGTATAGAGATTAATCCTTTTGGACGGCCAAAATCACCCGTATGGTGGATTCGCGGCCCTTCCAAAACACTTATTGTTAACAGTAGGTATTTAACTAAAAGACTATTACGTAGATTTTTAAGAGGTTGTTGCAGGGGGTTAAGGATGTGAGATTTGAGAACTCGGTTCACCAGAAACTATTACCCAATTTAACGCAAATCAAAAGAAGGATTTTCAAATGTACAATATAATAGGAAAACTAAAATCGTACCCAAGACCTGTAAAACGGTCAGTAATCGCCATCGCCGGATGTGCCTTGGCGCTCTGCCTGGCGGCCGCACTCGCCATTTCACCCCTTGGCGGAATTGACAAGGTGATGGCTGCGAGCGCCACGGTCTCGATAGACCTGATTAATTATGGCGGGGACAGCACCGCAATTGACAATACCATTATTAATGCCCACCCGGCCTTTATCGTGGATAACAGCCCGGCAGGTCCATGGAAGGGCAATGCCAACATCAGCACCTTCATGTCCGCCGGCATCAAGTATTTTGAATATCTGGACGGCGGTTATGAAGGCACCGAGCCACAGGCGATCCCGAATGATTTAAATTCAAACCTGAATTACATCACCGCAGCCGCGAAAGCCGGGGCGTACGGCATATTCCTGGATGAGGTCTCCGCAAATCCTAATGCTGCTTCAATCAGTTACTTATCGCAGATTTACAATGCAGCTCACGCTTTAGGTCTCAAAGTTGCATTTAATACCGGCGTGGACAGCTGGTCGGATTCCTTAATGAACTACTGCGACTACATCAACAGTTCCGAGGTCTGGAGCAACGCTCCGCTAACCGCCAGCCAGAAGAAATGGGCCAGCCGGACTTGGCTGCTGACCGAGGGAGTCAA
>Ga0187855_10001664_pt1 | contig 17390 bp, 10 predicted proteins | sample June2016WEW_8_10_2_FD_132969 | JGI IMG/M metagenome (GOLD analysis project Ga0187855, IMG submission 132969) | Peatland microbial communities from SPRUCE experiment site at the Marcell Experimental Forest, Minnesota, USA - June2016WEW_8_10 | ecosystem: Environmental > Terrestrial > Soil >...
ACGGTGTGCAAATCTGCCGGCTTCGGCGTGTCCAGCCGGGGATCGATTTGGGCCGTAACCACGATCGAGCGTTCCTCGCCCAGCGATTCGATCAGCTGGATCGAGCTCTCTCGTCCCACCGTAAGTGGAAGGACGGCATGAGGAAAGAGCACCGTGTCGCGAACAGGCAAGATGGGAATCCGGCGTGTCCCCGGCGTATTCGGAACATCTGGCGTCGGGAAGTTCGGCTGATTTTGCATTGAGTGTCCTCTTATCAAGATTCCTTCTTTAGACTACTCATAAACTCGAAAAGTTGCAGTAATCAGCGGTCAAAGGCCTCGCCGAGTCGGCTTCGGAGGCTCGAACCGGACAAAACTCAGCGAAATGTCCAGCCAGATTGACAAACTCCCCTTGTTTAAGCCACTTAGGGCATGCCAACCCCCGAGCATCGCGCCTGCCGGCAGGCAGCCATTCCAGAAGCGACACTAACCGCTCGCCCCTCTTATCGGCGAAAGAGCCCTCAATTTCAGTTCTGAGCCGGGCAGCCCGGACCTCCCCAAGCCCTTCCTCAATGACTTGTCCCTTGGATGGCGTAGCACCCGCCGCTCTGGTTAGCGGCCCGGCGGCCGATGCTGGCGCACCGCTTTTGTCCTAGTCGCCCTTCTTTATGGCCGACTCAATGTGCTCCCATACCTCGTCCGGGGGTTCCACTCCGGGAAACAACTGCCGGGCTGCCTCGGCGATCGTCTCAAGATCGGCCAACAGAGCGCGGCACAGCTCACAGTTTTTGAGATGGGGATGAGCATTCGCGTCAACCCCCGAACCGATGACGTCGGGCAATTGGGCCTGAAACTCGGCGCAGCTCATCTTTCCCGGATCGCTGGTCATAACCGCGCCCCCTCACGGCTTTGCGCGCGCAGGGCATCACGCAACTTCAGGCGCGCCTTGTGCAACTGCGACTTGCTGTTCCCGATCGAGCAGTCGAGCATTGCAGCAATCTCATTATGCTCAAATCCCTCCACATCGTGAAGGATAAAGATGAGCCGGTAGCCCGCCGGCAGTTCTGCTACTGCCCGTTCCAGGACCAGCCGGTCGACCGCGCCAGACAGCGCCAAATCCGGCGCTCCGAAACTTCGACTGGGACTGTCGTCGGCTGTCGGCTCCATCGCTTCGTCGAGCGAAATTAGCGACAGCCCCTTCTTGCGCAACTGCATCAACACGACATTGATCGCCAGCCGGTGCAGCCATGTCGAAAAAGCCGAGTCTCCTCGGAATGTGGCGATCTTCCGGTGCAGCTGCAGAAACGCCTCCTGGGTCAGATCTTCCGCTTCAGCAACGTTACCCACCATGCGCAGGCAGAGCGAATAAATTCGCCGTTTGTGCAACGAATAGACCTGAGCAAAGGCTTGATGGTCGCCGGCTTGGGCGCGGGACAGCAATTCCGGATCGACCGCCGTTGTCGAGCCGGTTGTGGCGCGATTCACGTGCCGCTCCGCAGGTGGTGTCGAAGGGGAATCGTTAACCCCGATTTTCTGGGTCCCATTCGCTCTTTGCGTGGGGGAGGGGGAGTCTACCATGGCTTCCTTCGGGATTGCTCTCGAATGTTGGCTTATTGCGCGATTGCAACTCCAGAGCGAGTGTCTTGCGATCACTCTCTCTTCGAACCACCGTAACCAAGAGGGAACAGCGATGTAGAACGAACGGCAATGCGCGGTTTCTTCAGTTTCGCCGCAGCTTTCCTACTGATTAGTATAGGGGCAGGCCGTTCTGGTTGTCCGAGCAGGCAAATAACATTGGAAATCACGATGCGTCGGAGCCGCGCTTTGCGCAAAATCCGCGTCCAATGGGCAACTATGGGCGGCACGGATTCCGTCGGAATCCGCGGACAAAGCGGGCAGACAGAGTCAGCGCCCAGCCCGGCAGGCATTGAGGTGCTTTGGCTTATGGCATATCCGGAGAAGATTGCACGCGACAGCCTTCTAACAAACGGGTTCAACCTTCTTGCATGGCCTGTGAGTTCGTCCGAGACCCATTGAAGACCTCGATTCCCTGGGAGGCCGGCCTCAAACTACGCATGTTCTTTGGGTTCAGGCGTCGTTCGATCATGTCTTGTTCTTTTCAAAGCACGGTTTTGCTGGCTTGCATTTTGATTCTTCCTACCGCCGCCAGCCGGTGCCAGGGATCGGCGCAGGGCTCTTACCCGAATCAAGGCCAGGCCCGTCCTCTGTATCCAGGGGGCGAAGAACCGACGGCCAACTCCCAGCCTCTGTGGACGGGGCTGCCGGTGCGGCAAATTCTCTTCGTTGGAGTTCCAGCCGAGCGCCTTACCCCGCTCGCCGGACATTTGGCTCAGGCTGAAGGTGCGCCTCTTACACACGAAAACCTGAAGGCTAGCCTCCGGCAGTTGTTTGCCACCGGTCTTTATGAAACGCTGCAGGCTGACGGAGCAGCGGTTGAAGGTGGTGTGGAGCTAACCTTCACCGGCACACCTGCGACGTTCATCGGGACCGTGGGCGTCAACGGAGCAACCGGCGGCACCATGAACACGCAGCTTGAGCGCGCTTGTCAGCTTGATCCTGGAACCAGCCTGACCCAAGCCAAGATGATCCGCGCTGTCGAACAGATGCGCACCACGCTTGAAGAAAATGGCTATCACCAGTCGGTGATTACGCAAACCGTCACTCCGCGCAACGCACAGCAACTGTCTGATGTCACATTCCATGTGGTCAGTGGGCCACGCGCCCGCGCGGGCCAGGTCGGAGTTTCGGGCGATTCCGGGATGAGCCTAGACGAATTTCGCCGCGAGGCTCATTTGCGCAGCGGCACAGCTGTCGACCACGACACGGTCAACCGCGCATTGGATGGCGTGCTGAAGGAGTACCGGCGGCACGATCGGCTCGAAGCTGATGTCAGGCTCGAATCGGCGCAATACAACCTTGCGGCCAGGACGATGGATTACCGGTTTGTCGCCAATCGCGGCCCAGCCGTCAAAGTGGTGGTCGAAGGCGCCGCCGTCGACTCAGAGCAGGTGAAGCGCCTCATTCCAATCTTCGTGGAGGGAAGTGTTGACGAAGACCTCCTCAATGAAGGAAATCGGCGCCTGCGCGACTTCTTCCAGCGGCGCGGTTATTTTGACGTCAAGGTGGAACACGCCGCCCAGTCGCCGGGCAATGATTTGGTCACCATCCGATACCGGGTTCAACTCGGAACGCGGCGCCGCCTCGAACGGGTCTCAATCGAAGGAAACCACTATTTCGATACGTCCACGCTTATGGACCTTCTCAGCGTTCACGCCGCCGATGTGCTCGACCGGCAGGGGCTCTACAGCCAAGCTCTCGTCTCCGCCGACGTAGACGCACTGCAGTCGGTATACCAGAGCAATGGTTTTTCGCAGGTGAAGGTCACGCCAGAAACTAGCACGCCCGAGACTGTGGAAGCGGACAACCCGGCCCCTTCAGCTGCCAGCCAGGGAAGGCCGGGAGCCATCGCCCGTACCGATCCGCTAACCGTGACCTACCACATCGCGGAGGGCCGCCAGCAGCGTGTCGGCGCCGTCGAGATCGCAGGCAACAAGCACATTCCGACAGCAGACCTGATGAAGCTGCTGAACTCGACTCCGGGCCAGATGCTTTCGCCGCGCAATCTGGCCGGCGACCATGACACCCTAGTGACGGAATATCTGAGTCGGGGCTTTGGCCAGGTCAATGTGACAGTCACCCAAGAACCCGAACCGCAGGGCGCAGACAAGATTGACATCACATTCCGCATCGATGAGGGCCATCAGGTCTTCGTCCGCGATGTGTTCTTGACCGGCCTTGTATTCACGCGACCGCAAACCGTGGCGCCCGCCATCACTGTGCATGCGGGCGATCCGCTGAATCAGACTGCGCTGGCTGACACCCAACGTAACCTCTATGCTTACTCTCTCTTCAACCAGGTCAACACGGCCATCGAGAATCCGGCCGGCAGCGAAACAGACAAGACGATCTTGCTCCAGGTGGCGGAGGCACGGCGCTGGACGTTGAACTATGGCTTCGGTTTCGAGGCTCAGACCGGCCAGCCGCAAAACAATTGCGCCGGCGAAACCGTCAGGGGCGTCGCCTGCAGTCCCAATGGCAAAACCGGCGTGAGCCCGCGAGTGCTCGCGGCTGTTACTCGCGACGGCCTTTTCGGTCGCGACCAGTCGGCCTCGCTCAAGGGCACCTATGGCCTCCTCGAGCAGAGCCTCGGGCTCCTTTATCAGGTTCCGCATTTTGAAGGCAACCGGAATTTCAGCTTCACCTTCTCGGGCGGCTACGCCAACAGCGAGGATGTCTCGACCTACGTGGCGTCTCGTCTTGAAGGCGGATTCCGGATCTCTCAAACCTTCAATCATCCGGAGTCCTGGCTTTCCCGAGCCAATACGTTCGTTTACGAATTTGACTTCCGCAGGGTCAAGGTCGCGGCCAGTTCGCTGCAGGTTTATCCGGGCGAGATTTCCCAGCTGTCGACTGCGACTCGTGTAGGCGGCCCGGCCTTCACATGGCTCCGCGACACGCGCGATGTGCCTCTGGATGCCCGCCGCGGGACCTACACCAGTTTTCAGGAGTTCTTCTCCGACCGCCTTTTCGGCGCACAGGCTGAGTTCAACCGCATCGATACGTCGAACTCTAGTTATTTTGCCTTCGACAAAGGCAGGTTCGTTGTCGCTCGCAATACGCGCTACGGCCAGATTCGCGCCTTTGGCAATGGATCGAGCGAGTTGATTCCGCTGCCTGAACGGCTCTATGCGGGCGGCGCCATTTCGTTGCGGGGTTTCTCGCAGAACGCTGCCGGTCCCCGCGACCCTGAAACTGGTTATCAGATTGGCGGCGCGGGCGCGCTCACCAACAGTACGGAACTGCGCCTGCCTCCGCCCACCTTGCCCTGGCTCGGCAACACGGTCAGCTTTGTCATCTTTCACGACATGGGAAATATCTTCACCAATGCAGGCAACGCGTGGGCCAGCGCCCTCCGCGTGCGCCAGCCCAACAGCGACCAATGCCGCATGCTGACCCCACCCGACACCTCGACCAATCCTCCCACCGCACCTAGCCCCAATGGGCCGCTCACCTCCACTGGAAGACAAGGGCTATGCAGCTTCAATGACTTCTCGCACTCCCTGGGAGCAGGGTTGCGTTACCACACCCCGATCGGGCCGATACGCTTCGACGTGAGCTACAACCTGAACCCGCCCATCTACCCTGTGAACATCAATTACAAAACTGGTTTTTCAACCACGACTCCGCTGGGGCCTTACACCGGGCAATACGTTGGCCAGGCTCCGCACATCAATTTCTTCTTCAGTCTGGGACAGGCCTTCTGATGAATCGTCCCATTCCAGTTCGCTTCGAAAATGCCTCGACGCAGCGCTGCGTTAACGCAGTTTGCCTGTTTGCCTTTGGCATAGCCGCATCCCAGTCGGCGATCGGGCAAACAGCGCCCCTGAAGGAATCTCCTCAAGCGACGGCGCCAGTCGTACTGGACCGAGCCGTGGCCGTTGTAAACAGACAGGTAATTTTGGCCAGCGATCTCGATGACGAAATTCGGCTCTCGATCCTGGAGCCGAATCAGGACGGAACTGAGTTGACGCCCCAGCTGGCATTGGAGCAATTGATCAGCCAAAGCCTCATCGAGCAGCAAATCAGCCAGGAAGACCTCAAGACCGTCCAGCCAACCAATGAGGAAGTGAATGCGCGTTTGGGCGAGCTGCGCACGGAACTCCCTGCCTGTGTCCGCCAGAAGTGCTGGTCCGAAACCGGGTGGAAGAACTTTCTCGCGGCACATGGGCTTACCCCTGAGCGCGTGGAAGCCTTTGTCGGTTACCAGCTTGAGATTCTGAACTTCATCGAGCAGAGATTCCGGCAGGGAATTCAGATTTCGCAGCAGCAGATCGAGGACTACTACCACCAAACTTTGTTGCCGCAATACAAGCTCGGCGAGACCGCGCCTTCGCTGGACCAGGTGGCTCCACGCATCCAGGAGATCCTGTTGGAACAGCAAGTCAACGTCTTGTTCGACAACTGGCTCAACAGTATGCGGCAACAGGGTGATGTTGAAGTGCTGGACCCGGCATTGCAAGCCGCCGCCACGAAAAGCACCCCGGAAGGATCGGGTCCATGAGCGAAGAAGAGATGGTTCCCGTCCCCGACTCCCAGGTTCCGGCGCCGCGCGGAATGCGCAGCCGTGTGCGCCGCTTTTTCCGGCATCATCTTCCTCTCGCCGCGGCTGGAATTGCCGGCTTGCTGGTGTTGCTGGCGATGGTTGTTTATTTCATCGCCAGCTCTGCCGCATTTGAGAACGTCGTACGCAAGCGCCTGATCGCCGAGATCGAAAACCTCACAGGTGGGCGCGCCCAGATTGCCGCATTTCATTGGCGTCTGCTGCATCTACAAGCGGAAGCAGACGGGGTGGTGGTTCACGGCCTCGAGGACCCAGGTGACGCGCCCTACGCCCAGATCGATCGCCTGCGCGTGCAAGTCGCCCTGCTCGGCGTCTTGAGCCCGCATGTTTCTTTGCGCGATCTCGAGGTCATACAGCCCCGCTTGCACTTGATCGTGTATCCCGACGGATCGACGAATCAGCCGCATCCGCGGAGACCGAGCAGGCCGGCAAAGTCCAATCTGGACCCGCTCTTCGATCTCCAGGCACGGCACATCGCCGTAGAACATGGAGAACTCCACTTCGACAGCCGCGCTACGGAATTCGATTTTCAGAATCGCTATGCACCGCTCGACTTTGAAGCTAATGACGTAACCCTGATCATGCGCTATCTGCCCGCCGCGCCTGGCGCCCCCGAGTCCTATCGAATCGAAGCCGGAGCCGCCAGTCTGAATCTCGAGCGCAACGTGCCACGCGGTAACGCGCTTCCTGTCCGGGGAACCCTGACGGCGACGGTTGACCTGGAGCGCTCGCGAATTCTGCTGCGTAGCCTCCGGCTCACGGCTCATCGCCAGGGGGCAGGCGAGGATCATGCGCTAGAAGTCGCCGGCGTTATGGACGGCTTGAGCCATACACGCTGGCAAGGGAAAGCGGCGGGCGATCTGGACATGCGGCTTCTCGATCCGATCTTCGGTTACCCGGATGCGCCCGAGGGAATCGCTCATCTCGATTTGGCTGCTTCCGGCCAGGCGGAAAAATTTCAAATCGAAGGCGGGGTACACATCGACGGTGGCGCATATATCGGCGCAGGAGTGACTGCCAGGAACGTCACGCTCGATGCGCATGTTCAAGCCGATGCGAAACATCTGCAAATCTCGCAAATCGTCGCGCGCCTGCAGCAGGGCGGACGGATCGAAGGCACGGTGGCCCTGGAGCCTTGGCTCCCAGCCGCGCCCGCCGCGACCCTGGAGCGAACCTATGCAGGACCTGAAGAGCGCCGCGCCAATCGGAACACTCTAATACGCTCCGCGCCGAATTTTGTTCCCGTCAACGGAAAAGTGACGGCGAGCTTTCACGATGTTTCCCTGGAAACGGTCCTTGCCATGGTTGCAGCTCCACCCTACCGGCGGTTAGGTCTGGATGCGCTGCTGAACGGCCCGGCCCAGGCGGCCTGGTCGTATGGTCTTGGTAGCAATGTCGGCGTCACGGCACTTTTTGGTTTGAGCCCCTCAGGCCGGACACCGGACGGAGAGGTTCCGGCCAGCGGCGTCATCGACGCCTCTTACACGCAGCGCACCGGCGGAGTCACCGTGCGCAGGCTGGAGGTGCATCTGCCCGCGAGTGAACTGGAGGCTAGGGGATCTTTGGGCGCCTACCCTCCGACCCGGTCGTCGGCCTTGATCATCAATTTCCGATCGAGCGACTTGGCGGAGTTTGACTCCGCGCTGCGCAGCCTGGGATTCAAGCGCAATGGCAAGACCGGCGCCGCGGCTCTCCCCGTGGCATTGCGTGGACAAGCTAAATTCCAGGGAACTTGGACAGGTAGCCTGATGAGACCGCAGATTGAGGGCCGACTCAATGCTACGCAACTGTCCATCGAGATGCCTGCGCAGGATAGCCCTCAAGCTGCGCCCCGGTTTATGCTTTTCGACTCCGTCGGCATTGACGGTGAGTATTCACCCGCGATGATTGCGATTCGTCACGCACAGTTGCTCCGCGACGGCAGCAAAATTGATCTGAGCGGCACACTGGAGGCGCCGGCTCACTCCCGTGCCGGATTCGACGAAAACTCTGTACTGCACCTCCATGCGGAGGCTAGCAGCGTCGACTTCGCCGACTTGCAGCCATTCATCGCTGAAGGCGGCGCGACGATCCCGGTGCAGGGAAGGCTGAATGCGCAGATCCAGGCCGATGGTCCGCTCCGCACGGCGGCGGGTTCAGGGTGGGTCGAGTTTGAAAACGCGACAGTCTTTGGCGAGCCGATTTCGCATGTACATCTTCGCGGTGCGCTTCAAAATCGCGTATTGAAGCTAACCTCGTCGACGGTCGAGGAGGCCGGCGGTGTTGTCACTGCGACCGGAACCTATGATTTCGCAGACCGGCAGTTTCATTTAGACGCGCATGCCGAGAGGATAGAAGTCTCGCGAATCGGCTGGCTGCGCCAGCGCAATCTGGACGTGACCGGAAAGCTGGGCCTTTCAATGAGCGGATCCGGGACGCCAGATGATCCCCATCTCGAGGGACAGGCCTCAATCGGCGAACTCACCCTGGCCGGGCAACAATTCGGCTCCCTCGATTTCGACGCGCAGTTGGCGAATCATCGCGTCGATTACAAGCTGAGCACGCATCTTGAAGGCGCAGAGCTTGCGCTGAAGGGGGCGACGCAGCTCGACGGCGGCTACTCCACGATGGCGCAGCTTGATTTTTCGCACTTCAACATCGGAGCCTTGCTGGCGGCATCACACTTAGAGGCATTTCGGGGCGAATCCGCGCTGGCGGGTACGGCAACGGTGGCGGGGCCATTGGCGCATCCTGAGCAGCTGCATGGCGAAGTGCGGCTCAATGAACTGTCTTTGACCCTCTCCGGCGTCGAGCTCAAGAGCGAGGGCGGAGCTCGCGCCACATTGGCCAACAATCGCATTCAACTCGATCCTCTGCACGTGACCGGCAACCAGACCGACCTGCACATCCAGGGCGGTCTTTCTCTCCAGCAGGCGCGGCAGCTCGACCTTCAGGCCAACGGGTCGATCAATCTGAAGCTGGCAGAGACGCTCGATCCCGATCTGACCGCCAGCGGCATGACGACCTTCCAGGTCGAGGCGCACGGACCGCTCAACGATCCTCAGTTGCAGGGACGCCTTGAGCTCGAGAACGGGTCGCTCTCCCTGGGAGACCTGCCCAATGGACTGAGCCAGCTGCAAGGCTCTCTCCAATTCAATCAGAACCGTCTCGAAGTGAAATCGCTTACCGCCATGAGCGGCGGAGGCTTGTTGAGCGTGAGCGGTTTCCTGGCCTACCAGCACGGCGTCTACGCCGATCTCTCGGCCAGCGGTAAAGGGGTCCGCATCCGCTATCCGCAAGGAGTAACTTCGCTCGCGGATGCCAAACTTCAGCTGCAGGGCTCGCAAAACAGCTTGTTGCTCAGCGGCGACGTGCTGATCACCCGATTCACCGCAAATCCCGACCTCGATCTGGCAGCGTTGGCCGAGCAAGCCAGCCTATCGATGCCGACCATTGCGCCGCCTGATGCGCCGTCAAACCACGTGCGTCTTGACGTACATATCGCCTCCTCGCCGCAGTTGAATTTCCAGAACGCGTACGCCAAGCTGGCCGGCGATGTCGATGTCCGCCTGCACGGCACGCTGGCCTCGCCCTCGCTGCTCGGACGCGTCTCGATCACCCAGGGTAGCGCCATGATTGCCGGAACCCACTACGACCTCGAGCGCGGCGACATTACGTTTAACAACCCGGTCCGCATCGAGCCCATCATCGATCTAAGCGCGACGGCGCGAGTCGAAGATTACGACATTACATTGAACCTGAACGGTACGCCGCAACGGCTATCCGTCACCTATCGCAGCGATCCGCCGCTGCCCGAAACCGATGTCCTGTCGCTGCTGGCCCTTGGCCACACCGCGAACCAGCAACGCCTTTATACCCAGCAGCAGCAGGAGTCCATCAGCAACCCCACCGATGCCCTGCTCGGTGGAGCGCTGAATGCAACAGTAAGCAACCGTATTCAGAAACTCTTCGGTGCAGGAAGCGTCAAGGTTGATCCCAACTACCTGGGCGCCTTCGGTAACTCCACCTCGCGAATCACTGTCCAGGAGCAACTCGGCCGCGACATCACCCTTACCTATGCCACCGACGTCAACACCACCAGCCAGCAACTGCTCCAGGCTGAAGTTGCCATCAACCGCCACGTCTCTCTCGTGGTAGCTCGAGACGAATCCGGCGTCTTCTCCATGGTGGTCAAGGCCACTCGGCGCTACCGCTGAACCTGGGCCCTCCCCTCCCGGAAAAGCAGAAAACAGAAGCAACTTTCCAGCCTTTGCGTGTGTCTAAATTGGCGCATTGGCAGGCCACTGAGAGCTGCCTTGGCCTGCAGCATGAACGAATCGTGCATCAAAAGACTGGAGGGAACCTAAATGAAACAGGTGATTAATCATCAGAGGATGAATGCTTTGGCTGCCATAGTGGCAGGGTTGATGTTTGCTCTTCCTTATGCCTCACCGGCCGCGCCGGCATTCGGGGCAGGCCAGGAGGACGTCGCAGCCGCCGTCAAGGCAAAGCTCGACAAATCGCAGTACAAGGATGTGCAGGTGAACGTCGACCCCGGCGGAGTCGCCACACTGACCGGCTCGGTGAGCCTCTATGAATACAAAGCAGACGCAGACAAGACGGTTCACAAGGTAAAGGGCGTGACGGCGGTTCGCAATGACATCGAAGTCGCAGGCCCCAGCATTTCTGACGCCCAACTGCAAAAGACGCTCGGCGAAAAGTTGGCCTATGACCGAGTGGGCTATGGCAATGTCTTCGATGCCATAACTCTGAACGTGCAGAATGGAGTTGTCACCCTGGGCGGGTCCACCCACGACTATCCCAATCGCGACTCGGCCCTGGGTACGGTTTCTACCACGCCCGGGGTGAAGGATGTGGTCGACCAGATCGCCGTCGACCCGCTCTCGCCGATGGACGACCAGATTCGCCTGCAGGTCGCGCGCGCGGTCTATGGTTTTGCGTCATTGAACCGATACGCCATTGATCCCGCAAAACCGATTCGCATCGCGGTCCAGAACGGCAACGTGGCTCTCTATGGCGTCGTTGACTCGGAAGCCGACAAGGACGCCGCGGGAATCCGTGCTAACGGTGTGCCGGGAGTCTTCAGCGTGAAGAACTACCTGCAAGTCGCTGGTCAACCCGCAGAGCACCAATGAACCAATCTTGGCTCGCGGTTCGTGGATCGCCGACTCTCCGATCTCGACTCGCGAGCCGCGGCAACTGACGGCGGCTTCGTCAGCGGTGCAGCTCTGCGACAACCGGTATGCTGTAGAGTGCCTCGGCCGGCGGCAACCCGGCCGGTGGACTTCTGTATTCCATGAGGGTTCAATGGAGCCGGATCTGCAGCGGCAAATCGAGTCAGCAGCAGCAGCGCCGCCCGCCTCTCCGGAGCTGGCACAGAACCCCCGAAATCACCCGCCGAGTCCGCGAGAACGGAACACCTTCGAGTGGGTTTTCCTCGGCCCGAATGGCTTGCGCGCCGGCTGGTCCATTCTGCTCTTCTATGTGATCTACGAATTCTTCGGGACTGTCGTCGCCACCATCCTTTATCTGGCCGGGATCATCGGCGACAGCGCCGGCAACTCTGCGCGCGGCGTCCTCATTGCGGAATTGATTCCTCTTTTTGCGTTGTTAGGTGCTGCCTCTATCATCTCTCTTCTCGAAGGCCGCCGGCCCTGGAGCTATAACCTTGCGGGCCCGCAGCGCGCGCAGCGTTTTGCAGCGGGTGCGGCCGTCGGCTTTGTCGCTCTGTCCCTGCTGGTTGCAGGGCTCTCACTCGGAGGCTGGCTCAGAATTGACCACGCGCTGCCGCCCGGCTTGCAGGCTTTCCGCGACGGCGCACTCTGGGGCTGCGCCTTTCTCACCGTCGCCTCGGTCGAAGAGGGCCTGTTCCGCTGCTACGGATTATTTACCCTTGCCCGGGGCATCAACTTCTGGTGGGCCCTGGCCGCTGAGATAGCTGCCTGTACTGAAGCATTTTGGCGCTCAACCAGTAACGGCATACTTGGCGTGTATATCATTGCCGGGATCGGGTTGTTTCCCTGCCTCGCGCTTCATCTCAAAGGCGCTCCGCGCAGCGCATTCTGGCAGGCCGCATGGGTCACATCCACCGTATTCGGGCTCTATCACACGAGCAACAACGGCGAGAACTGGATCGGTGTCTTTGCCGCCGCGGCGATTGGATTCGTGTTCTGCATGAGCGTGCGCCTCACCGGATCGGCGTGGTGGGCGATCGGTTGTCACGCCGCATGGGATTGGGCGGAAACATTCTTTTACGGCACAGCCGACAGCGGAATGCAGGGGCACGGTCATTTTCTCAGTGCGCAGCCGGCAGGCAGTCAGCTGTGGAGCGGCGGTACAGACGGCCCCGAAGGCAGTCTGCTGGTGCTCGGCGTTATCGTTTTGCTCGCTCTCTTCGTGCTTGTGGCCTATGGACGCAGGGAGTTGCCGGCGCCCGAGGCTGTGCCCGCGGAACCGACCATGAGTTGAGGAAACCCCGCGGTCTCATGCGGCGGTATCCTGTCTCTGACCGATGCCCCAACCGCCTCTAGCAGAATTCGCGCCGAACTCCGCCGCAAACGCATCGCGACCCAGGCGTAAACGCCGCTGGCTGCGACTTCTGTTCCTTCTCGTTGGCTGTTTTCTGCTGCTCCTCGGCGTCGCCCTAGCGCTCGGTGTGCTCTGGCTGCGCTCCGTCACCCGCGCCGCGTTGCCCCAACTCGACGGAGAGATACACCTCGCCGGCCTCTCCGCGCCCGTCACCGTCTGCCGCGACGCCCATGGCGTGCCCCACATCGATGCCGCCGGCGAGGACGATCTCTTTGTCGCCCAGGGCTACGTCACCGCCCAGGACCGGCTTTGGCAAATGGACCTGCTGCGGCGCGCCCCCGACGGAGAATTGGCCCAGGTATTCGGCTCGGTTGCACTCCAACACGACAAACAACAGCGCGTGCTCCGAATCCGGTTGACCGCTGAGCGCGTCTACAGCGCTCTTTCCGATGCCGACCGGAAGCGTCTCGACGACTACGCGCGCGGTGTGAATTTGTTCATCTCTCAGGCCGAGAGCACCAACTCGCTTCCCCCCGAATTCCGCTTGCTCCTGTATCAACCGCAGCCCTGGCGCGGCGTCGACTCGATCAGCGTGGGCCTCTCAATGGTGCAGGAGCTCGACATGCACGCCGCGGACAAATTCGACCGCGCGCGGGTGTCGTCGACGCTGCACGATCCCCAACTCGAAGCCGATCTTTATCCCGTCGGTTCCTGGCGCGACCATCTGCCTACCGGAATCAAAGTGGACTTGAGCCAGCCGCAGCCCGTCGCGCCGCAAAAACATCGTCGCCAAAACGACGACGATGACGACGATGACGATGAGAATACGCAGACACATCTCCAGCCGGGCGGACCCGCCGGAGCCCTCATCGCGCAGGAGGACTTCCGCGTATTGACGACTCTCCTGGGCCAGGCTGCGTGCAGTGGCTGCGCGGCCGGATCGAACAACTGGGTCGTAGCCGGCAGCCATACCGCCAGCGGAAAGCCGCTGCTTGCCAACGACATGCACCTCGAGTTGAGCGTGCCGAACATCTGGTATATGGCCGATCTAAATGCGCCCGGTCACGATGGCGCACCGGGCTTCCATGCCGCGGGAGTCACCCTGCCGGGATTTCCCTTTGTTATTGCCGGCCACAATGAGCACGTGGCATGGGGGTTCACCGCTCTTTTGGCCGATGTGCAGGATCTCTATTACGAAAAGCTCGACGGCAAGGGCAACTACGAGGGCAATGACGGCGCATGGCATCCGCTCGCACTCGACCACGAAATCATTCACGTCCGCGGCGCCAAGGATGTGGTTGTGGACGTGCAATCGACGGAGCACGGCCCCCTGATGAACCCGATTCTGTCCGGCGAAGATCGGCCCCTCGCGCTGAAGTGGACGCTTTACGACCCGGCACTTCACGCCATTCCCCTCTACGAGATGAACACGGCCTCAAACTGGGCGGAATTTTCTGCGGCTCTCGAGAACTGGTGCTGGCCTACGCAAAACCTGGTCTACGCCGATGATCAGGGCCACATTGCCTATCATGCAATTGGCAGAGTGCCGATTCGGCCGGCAGGTTTGGCTGACGTTCCCATCCGCGACACTTCCCACGAGTGGCAGGGATACATCCCGTCCCCCGCGATGCCCAACGCCTTCGATCCCCCCTCCGGTTTTCTCGCCACCGCCAATTCACGTGTCACGACGGACAATTCACCTTACGTGTTGACCGACGAATGGATGGATCCTTATCGCACCGAGAGGATTTACAAGGCGCTCGATGGACGCGACCGCCTGACGCCCAGGGACATGCTGGCGTTACAAACCGACATTTACAGCGAAGTCGATCAGGAGATGGGCCACCGCTTCGCCTATGCCATCGATCACTCCGCAGGCGCTGACGCGCAGTTGCGCAAAGCTGCCGACCTGATGCGAAGCTGGGACGGCCGGCTCACAACCGACTCGGCTGCGGCTTCGCTCGTGACCCAGACGCGTGCTGCGTTATGGCCCATGATCCTCGAGCCCAGGCTGGGCAAGCTGGCGGGCACCTACCATTGGGGAGAATCGCCATTCGCCGAAGAAGAGATCGTGATGCACGCCAAGCCGGAGTGGCTGCCGAAGAATTACAAAAACTGGGATGAGCTGCTGGCTGCCGCCGTGGTCAAAGGTATGCACGACGGCAAAGCGCCGGCCGATGTCGCCGAGTGGAGCTACGGAAAATGGCACATCGTCGAGCTGGACCATCCCCTGGCGCGGTTCCTGCCTCTCATTGGCCGCGACGCGGATGAGGGACCCCTGCCGCTGAGCGGCGACAAAACCACAGTCAAGCAAGTAGACCGCGCTTTCGGGCCCTCACAGCGCTTCACCATGGACTGGAGCAACGTGGATGGATCGACCGAGAACATTGTGCTCGGCGAGAGTGGCAACCCCCTGAGCCCTTACTTCCGCGACCAGTGGAACGGCTGGTATACGGGAACCACCCTTGCGCTGCCCTTCACGCCGCAAGCGGTTGCGGCCCAGATCACCCACACCTTGCGCCTGCTGCCATGAAAGAGCGCGGAGCAGGGCTCAGAGATCAGGCCGGGAAACAGTCGCGCCTGCGTTACGGCGCAGGCCCTCTGATCATTTTTCTCGCCGCCTTCCTCTCCATCGCACCGCAATTGATTCGGGGCAACTCCTGCGGCCACGACTTCAATGTCCACCTCGTCTCCTGGCTCGACTGCGTGAACGCGTGGCAGCATGGAATCCCTTACCCCCATTGGGCGCCAAGCCCCAACTATGCCGCCGGAGAACCTCGTTTCGTTTTTTATCCTCCGCTCACCTGGATGCTGGGCGCGCTGCTCGGCGTGGTCTTTCCCTGGAGCTTCGCGCCCATCGCCATGACGTTTCTGACGTTGGCCGGCACGGGCCTCGCCACTCGCGCGCTTGCGCTCGAAGCTCTCCACGACCCGCCCGCTGCATTGGCCGGATGCGTTTCGATCTTCTCCGGCTTTGCGCTGTTCACCGGCTACGAGCGCTCCGCTTTTCCCGAGTTTGCCGGCGGCGTCTGGCTGCCATTCCTGCTTCTGTTCGTGCTTCGTGACCGGAACCCGGCCGCTCCTTTTTTTCGCCGCGCCTTCGACGGCTCAACCGCCCCGCTCGCCATTGTGCTCGCGGCCTCGTGGCTCTCCAATCTGCCACTTGCCGTGATCGCCACCTATCTTCTGGCTGGCGCTACTCTGCTCACCGCCGCGGCGCGAAGGTCCTGGGCTCCAGCGCTGCGCGCCGCCGTCGCAGTCCCGCTCGGCCTCGGCACGGCTGCTCTCTACTGGTTCCCTGCCGCCATGGAACGGAATTGGGTCGATATCCGCCAGGCAACTCAGGACCCCGGCTACAACTTCGAGAGCAACTGGCTCTTCGCCCACAACGCGAACCCGATTCTCGCGCTGCACGACGCCATCAATCGACAGGTTTCCTGGATTGAAATCTCGATGATCTTCGTGGCAGTTGCGGCCGCGGCAGTCTGCTGGTGGCGTGGAACCCTCCCTGTCCAGACAACCTCCGGCTGGCGCGGTTGGTGGATTCCGCTGGCCGCCATTCCGGCTGTGGCTCTGTTTTTCTCTTTCCCCGTTTCGCGGCCGCTTTGGCATCTGCTGCCCGAAATGCCCTTCCTGCAATACCCCTGGCGATGGCTTGAGGCAGTCGAGGCGCCCATGGCGATCTTCTTCGTCGCTGCGGTGTGGCCCGCCGCGCGGCGCGCGCGTATCGCTGTTCTCACGATCTGCGCTGCTTGGTTCATCGCTGCTGTGGTCTACGCCGGCACTGTCTTCTTCCAGGTCTGCTACCCCGAAGACACGGTCGCCTCGACGCTTGCCGATTTCCGCGACGGCGCCGGCTTCGAAGGCATGTTCGAGTACGCGCCTCCTAACTCCGACATCTCGCAAATCGCCACCGGCCTGCCGGACGCTTGCCTCGTCGGCGATCCATCGACTCCGCTTGGCAAGCCCGACCCCGACGACCTCGATGCCAACCCCGCGTGGAGTCCTGAGCAGAACTCGTGTCAGGCAACCTACGTATTCGCTGGCGACGGCGCGGCAGATCCCGAGCACCGCCAAATCCGCGCATTCATCCCTCGCCCCGGCTACCTGGTCCTTCGCCTGCTCAGCTATCCGGCGTGGAAAATTCAAGTCAACGGCCTGCATCTGTACAACGACCGAACCAGCGAATGGCCCTTGCCCAAGCGCGACGACGGCCTCAACGCCGTGCCCGTTCCTGAAGGCCCGGTCACTGTGACGCTCGACTGGGAAACGACATCCGACGTCATCGCCGGCCGCTGGCTCACCGCGCTCAGCGTGCTTCTTGTCACTGGCCTATGGTTATTTGAACTGCGTTGCACACGAGGTCGTCTAACATGAATGAAATGGCTGCAGACGTCAAATCGCTGATCCAGGAGGGTGCGGAACTGACCGACCGAGCGCTGGAAGAACTCATCCCCAGCGCTGAGACCGTTCCTGCGTCGATTCATGGCGCCATGCGTCATTCTGTCTTCGCCGGCGGCAAGCGGCTCAGGCCGGTGCTGGCCATGCAGGCCGGCGCAACCATCGCCGGAAAAATTCCCGGCGGCATCGAGCGCCTTGGCGCCGCCATAGAAATGCTGCACACCTACTCTTTGATCCATGATGACCTGCCCGCGCTCGATAATGACGACCTGCGCCGCGGC